>Ga0326726_10002455_pt1 | contig 17053 bp, 10 predicted proteins | sample MHFenrmetagenome_2_FD_207603 | JGI IMG/M metagenome (GOLD analysis project Ga0326726, IMG submission 207603) | Lab enriched peat soil microbial communities from Michigan Hollow, Ithaca, NY, United States - MHF15MN | ecosystem: Environmental > Terrestrial > Soil > Wetlands > Peat | place: USA... | reverse complement strand
TCCGACACCCTTGAAGAAATCAACCCCAATGTCCAGCGAGAGCTTATCTCATCCCTCGACAAAAAACACGTCGCCGCACTCATCAACGAAATGACCCCGGGGCAAGCCGCGGACATCCTCGGCGTCCTGCCCTGGCATGAAGTCAAACCCATCATCCAACTCATCGACCATGAGCGGGCGAAGAAAATCCAGGCAATCATCGAATTCCATGAGGAAAAGGTCATCCACTTCAGCACCGTCCGGTATATCGCAGTTCCCCCCGACATGACCGTAGGACAAGCGCAAGATGAGTACCCCAAGCTTGCGAAAAACAAATTCGTGGTCATGTACCTCTATGTCGTCGACAGCGAAGGCCGACTGCTAGGCGTCATCGACATCAGAGAATTGCTCAAAGCCGACGACACCGCACGACTCAAAGACATCATGGTCGAGGACATCGTCAGCCTCAAACCAAGCACCCAGCTGAAAGAAGCAGCAAGCCTCTTCATCCACTATGGGTTCAGAGCCATCCCCGTCGTCGATGAACAGAACCGCCTCGTCGGCGTCGTCTCCTACCGCGACGTCATGAACCTCTCGCACTACTTCATCTAAACCACGTTATTTGACATTGGACTTGGCGAACTGCTGTAGTTGCACCTCGGTCAACCCCTCACCAGGCACGCCGTCCAACCGAGCAACCACAGAACCATAACAGAAAAACAAGACGGTAGGGACGACATCTATCTCGTATTTCTCCCAAAGCTCCTGCTCTGAATCAATCTGGACCCGCAGACAGGAGCCTTCATGGGTCTTCGTGAACCGTTCGAAAATAGGCAGAAACATCCGGGAATATGGACACCATGATGCGTAAAACAATACGAACAGACGCTCAATAGGTCGGGAACATGCCTGGAGCTCAGCGTCGCTGCGAACCTCCGTTCTCATAATTGTTTCCATGGAAGGTTCAACAGGTCATAATATTTTTCCTTACCGGTTGAATAAATGAAGGTCACCGAAAAAACCCTTTTTCAATCTAAAGAACACTAAAAAAGCAAGAAAAAAAGAGAGAGGGGTTCCTCGTCTAGGAACCGAAGATAGCCCGAAGAACCGGGAACGCGTTGGGGAAGTGCTGCAGGAGCCATTGGACGAACGGGTGATCAGGCACATAGGGCGCTTTGAAGTTCGAGGTATTCGACCAGGGGCTTTCCAACCCGTACTTGTCCTTGGCTTTGACCTTGACGGTGTAGTCGCCCTTGCGATCCCAGGTATGGTTCGCCACCGCGGTCTCCCCGGGTGCGTAGGGTCCAACCCAGCCGCTGTTGTGCAGGTCACCCCAGTTGAACCAATAATAGAGGGTTTCGTTGTCGTCCGGGTCGGTCGTGGTGGTCGTGAATTCGTAGCTGCGGCCGACTTTACCGACTTTCTTGCCTTCGGGTGCTGAGGGCTTGTCAGGTGCGCCGCCCGCGAGGATCACATGGATGACCGAGCTGTACCACCAGGTCTGACCTTGGATGGTCTGCTGGCCGTCCGTGGTGCTATCGACTGTTTCGGAGAAGGAGTCATTCGTGCGTTCTCTGACCACTCGCGAATACGAGTTGGCACCGTAGACATCTGGGTGGAGGACCTCAGCGTATTTCTGGTCGACTTGGGTTTTGATGACGAAGTAGAGGTTGCCGCCGACTGTTGGTGTGATGTTTTCAGAGTAGACGGTTCCGTAGGTCTGCCCGTTATTGGCTCCGTCCCAGCCTGTACCACCGATGTATTGTCCTGCGTGTGCATCATGGTCTGTGGTGCTATAGAGGGGGTGGTTGATGGGATCTGGGTCTGTGCCCCATTGGATGTAGGTGTGGTCGACGTCGAGGCTGCCGTTCACCATCCACTTGAAGGCTAGTGGTGTGCCGGGGATGGTGACGTAGTCGTTGGGAACGGTGCCGTCGAGAATCTGGATGTTGGGTTGTGCGAGGTCGGTCTGATGGAGGATGATGCGGCGGACTTCTGCGCCGAACCGAGGTACGGTGTCGTTACCGAAGTCTGATTCAGGTGAGGTCTTGTAGTAGCTCATCTCGGGGGAAATCCATAAGATACCTGCGCCAGGGTAGGGGCCGTAGTCTACATATTGTTGTTCGAGCGGGCTGAAGATGGAGTTTGACCCGTAGGCCCAGGGGGCCATGCCGCCTTGGACGACGTAGCCGACGGTGCCGGGGATGGTGCCGATGCTGGACGGGTCGAAGTCACCGCCGTAGTCACCGATGTAGGCGCCGAGGCGTTGGCAGAATACATCGTAGAAATAGAAGTCTGGAGGGGCGTAGTCGTTGTTGCGGCCGGTGATTGGGCTGATACCGTGGACCGAGGAGTGGGTGGAGCCCCAGGGGTAGAGGAGGAGTCGGGCGCCGCTGTGCCAGTCCTGGGCGATGCGGATTTGGTGGTCGTTGACGAAGTGCCAGAGGGTTTTGCCTTGGACGCTGGCCCAGATGCCGCCGGTGGGGTACCCGGGTCCATCGAGGTCTGCTTCGCGGTTGAGGTCCCAGCCGTTGCCATCTTCGCGTTGACCGTGATCATAGCCGTAGGGGTTGTGGGAGACTTCGAGGTAGATTTCGCGGTTGTCGATGAGCCAGCGAAGCCATGCTTTGGAGTAGTCAGGGCTGGGCTGGTCGGTGAAGGCCATGCGCATGAGCCAGTCGGTGAACCAGTAGTTGCCGACAGTGCCTTGGTTCTCATCGCCGTGGGGGTTGCCGCAGAAAAGGACTTCGGGTTTGTTCAGACCGGTGTTGATGTTGGTGATGCGGACGTAGTAGTCGTCGTATCCGCCCGTAATCGTGCCTGTGCCGTAGACCTCGTTCATCTTGATGAGCGAGATGTAATCCGGGTATTGATCAGCGAGAGCTTGGTACCAACTCACGAGTTGGGCGATGTTGGCTGGTACGTGGTACCAGTCGCTGCTGAGTGGCGCGGTGGTTCTCGTTTGGTCTTCTTGGGTCAATGGTCGGTTGGTTAAATCCATGTTTTCTGAGTACGCTGAGACGGGGAGCGCACTCGCCAGCATGGTGAGGCAAATTAAAAGACTCACTATTCCTACTGTCTGCTTTTTCATAATTTAAATCCCCTTACTTATCTCCTATATGGTGGTTTTTTTATAAAAAGCTTCTTGAACGGGAAAGAGGCCTAAAACCCGGGTTATTTCTTGAGGTAATCGAGGAAATACGCCATGAAATAACCATGATTTATATTTTTTCACATAATTTCTGCTCTTTTGTTACCGATATACATGAGTATGTCTGCGGGGTTCTGAGCCTAACATTAAATCGTCAAGAACTGGTTGGCCTGGCTCCCATCCCAGACGAGATAGGGAAGAAGACGCATGCGGTCGTCCTCAGATAACACTGCCGCATCCACCGGAGGGAAATCCTCCGCCGGCAGTTTCGCAGCCCATGCGACGAACCGTCGCACCATCCACCATGTCGCCGTCACACCAGTCGCAAGCAACACGGGAAGCGGCTCGACACCTTCCCAGCGACGGAACCCGGTACCAATTGTGACGCCCTCTTGTTTACTGTCCTCGACGATACGACCATCTTTCCATGTCATGTACTCTGGATGCGCAGTACACAAGAGGATCCGGCCCTTCCGCTCGTTCGGGTACACTTCGACAGTGACCGCAGGACGCTGCGCCTGATCCAGGATAATGGGACGATCCGTACGCTGCCAGCCCCCCGCGAAATAATACGTGTATAAGAACACCTTATGCAGCGGTGCCTGCTGTGCCTTCACTAGACGAAACGCATCCATGACAGCTTTCTTCAACCCCCAGAGACCGCCGATGTACCGCCAGGCGAAGATCCGAGCCGAGGGATTCTCCGAGAGATCCACCTCAGGATACCAGGCGAGGACCTGCACTTCACGATCAGGTTGAGGAGGGACGATCAATCCAGGGCCGCCCCACCAGCGGACCCGTACCACAGGCTTCGCACCCGCAAACACCGGATGATGCGTATCCACGCGGAAATCCACGGGTGCACCACCGGTATGCACCTGGGCACCATCACACGTTACACCGGGCGCAAACGAGAACACGTACGCGGCCGCCCCCACATCCTCAGGATGACGAGACTGGAACGGATACATCAACGGAAAGGCGAACGTGCGATAATACGACGACACACACGAGACGCCCAGGGCACTGTTCCGATATAGACGCTCTAAAAACCTCCGTGGTTTACCTTCTTTTGTTTGCAGGTCCGTCATCAGCGCAGCCCCACCACAGATGCCGACGTACCCGCCACCGTCCTTGACGAACGCGGCGATCCGCTGCTTCCATCGACGGGCATGCGGCCAGAGCCAAATGCCCTTTATGATGGCGTGGCCGTCGCCGACGCCGCCGCCTGGCACCACTAGGACATCGAAAGCGTCAACGGTCAAGCGTCCCTGGAGGATATCTGTATCATCCAGATAGTCCACGGTGATATCGTATCGAGTGTCGTTCGCCGTCCAAGTATAGCCTTGGAGGAGTGCCTGAAAGAAATGCTTCCCGGAGCCCCAGCCCAGAGGCTCACTTGCCAGGATGGCGACCCGCAGCGTCCGTTGACGATTTCGCACCGTCACCTCTTGTCACCTCGACGGGTGTACTGCCACTCATCGAACGCAAACCCCCAGGCTTGATTCACTTTCTTCACGACAGCCTTGTCAATGGAGTAGACATTGGTCTTGTATTTCGCCTGTTTCGTGAGGTACGCCTGGATCCCAGACAGCGCCTGATCGATGGAGAGTCCCAGCGCCGAATAGATCCGATGCACCTGCGCGAGGGGGTCGGCGACGAGATCCTCATACTTGACCTCGACAAGGTTCCCCGCGGGAATCAACGTCTTCTGCTCCAGATAGCCTTTCAAGAGACGCACATAGTTCTCTATGACCTGCTCTTCCAAATCAGCCTCAGAGGCACGCTGCAACGCCAGGACATCCAGGACGTTCTGCCGCATCTTCTTCGTCGACTTATACACCAGGTACGGATCCCGAGAGATGAAGATGAACTTCGCCTTCGGAAACATCTCCAGCAACATTTCCAGGCGAGCCGTGTTCGGCGGGTTCTTCGACAACAACCGCTTCCCCGGGTTCGTGAACGCCACTGCCTTAATGAACGAGGTGTACGCCTGTTTCCACGACTCTTTTTCACAGATGCTTAGACCCTGGAAATGGATGCTGCGCACATACTGCTCCTCCGCATTCCGGGGGAAATACAAACAATGGAAAAACGACCAGGGACTCAGGACAGCCAACGCCGCCTCATCCTCATACGGACCGTCCATCTCCACCTCGATGTTGTCCATCGGACGCGTCTCAGGCAAAAAATTCGCCAGAAACGGCTTCATCGGCTCCAAGACCAAAAAACTGTCAGGCAGCATCGTCTCCCACAATGACACATGACAGAACTGCGGATCCTGACTCATAATCTCATGAAGATATGTCGTCCCGCTGCGCCAATGCCCGATGATGAACACCGGCGGATACGCCAACGAAGCCTCCTCAATACGCCGACGATACCGCAAGGAAAACAACAGCCGCACCGGGGCAGTCGCCAAAGACATCATCGTGATAAACGCGGCCCGCACACGATACCCCGGGTCCACCCCGCCGTTACGCGCCAACAACTGGACCCAACGCCTTGTCGAGATAGCAAACAACGGATGCTGAATATTACGCTTCACACTCATCCTCATGGTACCTCCTGCAAAGACTTCTCATAAACCCGATGCACCTTAAAGACCGAAGCGCCTGTCACAGCCATGGTGTTGCGCGCAGCCCTATTCTCCTCATCGATCCACCCGATCTCCGCATACCGATACCCGCGCCGCTGCATCTCCACAAACACCGCATGGTTCAAACACGACGCCACCGCCTTGTCCCGAAAATCATTACGAATCCCAATCAACTGCAGCTTCCCGGTTGTAATCTTCCCTTTCCGTAGCTCAAACAGCACCAGACCACGGAGACCAAGACGGCCATGCAACGCCCTGAACACCTCGTTATAATCTGGCGTCGCCCACAGATACGCGACAGGCCTACCCTGCGACTCTGCAACCTGAAACAACCGAGCATCCACGAACCACCGAATTTGCCGGATGCCAAACCGCCGTCTGACTTCCTCAGCGGACACGGGGACAAACCCCCAATGACCCTGGAAGGTCTCTAAAAACAAGTCCACCCACCACCCCAGCTCTTTGCCCGCACGCAGCCGATTGAACGGCCGGAGATAGACACCAGCATCACGACACTGCTGTGCCTTCTCAAGAAGCTTGGCGGGAAGCGGCTGTGTCAAATCCATCTTGTAGGTCAAGAGGTCCTTCGTCTTTTGTAACCCGTACTGTTCCGCCAACCGCGCATAATACGGTGGAGAGTACGTCGCCAATAGACTCTGAGGAGCGTCAAACCCCTGGATGAGAAACCCACAGCCAATGTCGATACGGCCATCGACTGGACCGCGCATCATCACAGCATCCTTCGAAGACAACCACTGCTCAGCTGCCTCAAAGAGCGCCTGTGCGCACGCGAAATCATCGATACATTCGAAGAAACCGAAGAACCCAATCTTAGTGCTCACGAGCTTCACATAGAGATGGTCGATGATCGCCGCGATCCGTCCGACTACGATACCATCCTTATACGCAAGAAACAGACAACACTCCGCATGATCCCATAACCGGTTCTTCTTCGAAAAGAACTCCCGGAATTCACCATAGAATGGCGCTACCCATTGCGGCGTTTCTTTGTAGAGAGCGAAGGGGACCTGATAGAACTCCTTCAAACTCCGACGCGTGCATGCAATCGGTTTAACCCTGACCTGCTGCGAGGACTGGCTTGGAGGCGAAGACATACGGAATCAATCCAGTGCTTCTTACGACATAGACCGGACTTCATCAACAGGATTGATTCCCCGTTAATAAAGAGGGCACCTCCCCCCCGGGGGATACCGGATTTTAACCACTCACAGTCAAAAGATATGGTACAAGCCTAGCATCCGCTCAAAAGGTAAAAACCAATGCTCCAAGAAACGTGAAAAAAGCATGCTCAGAAGGCGTAAGATGCCCATATCAGGGTAGTGTCTATCCATATTGGCAGGAGTCGTCATCGAGACCGATATCAGGTCATAATCAGAGGCATTGTCCTGGTTCTCCACCCGGATGTACCCGTCAAGGGTCTGATCGCTTTCCTGGGGTGCAACGACGCTGACATGGACCGCTATCGGTCCAGCCTCCGGCGTCAGATTTTTCCCGACAACTGGCGAAAACGTCCAATTCCCCCAAGTCAACTGAGACGTGTTGACCGTCCAGTTCAACAGTGACCCAGAATTACCTATATTACGCACATTGAAACTGCCGGTGACTGTCTCCCCAGGCTTGACCTTCGTCCACGTCAACTGCCCTGAACAATCCAAATTAGGTTGTTTCGCCTGCGGTGGCAACGGCGGGATGAACTCGAAGTTAAACACCTCTTTCATCCCGCCTTGCGGATAGGGGTTCGTCCATTGCCAGACTTTCTGACCTGACGACGTAATCTCAAAGAACTGACCAGCCTCACCATTTAACACGATGGTGTTACCTGAGGCAAGCCGCCATACACCACTCAAATGACTGGAGAAAAGGCTAGTAGGAGGGCTCGCTTTGTACTCCCAGGTGAAGTCCTCAGGGCCGTATGCTGACCCTGGAGCTAGGTAGTATTCACCCTGGGAATCGACCGGGGTGGTGAGTTGATCGACGGTGGAATAATGACTTCCGGGCCGGTCCGCCCCGTTGTTGAAGATCAAGATGTCGCCTGCGCCTGGCAGACCATCTGGAATCCAATGGGTATCATGTTGGCTGAACAGCTTCTTGTTGCTGGAGGTCCCCGCCCGATACACCGCAGGATTTCCCCATCGGTAGAGCAGGTCACCGCCTTTCCCGTATTGTCCACCGGTGTGCCCAGCGGACTCTTCAGTTGTGGTACTGTGGTCAATGATCCAAATCTCACCGAAATTATGGACACTGATGAGTATCTGGTCGAAGGCAGCATTGTAGTCGATGGAATTCGTATGCATCCAATCCTGCTGAGTAGAGGGATTGTAATTGACGTCAACGAGCTCTGGGTGATCCGCGACAACGCCGTAGTTTGCTTTCGCCGAGTCGTAGTCTTGGATGAGGTGGTCCCAGACGTGCCACTCCCAGACGATATCACCGCTTGTAGACCCTGTTGGCTGGACTTCGATGACATGATCCGGCATAATCCCCTGGTTATTGATATAATTGGGGTTTCTCCCCGCGGCGATTGCTTGCGTCCGGGAGATGGTCTCCCAGGCGATCAGCAGGACGTTGCCGTTCGGCAGCACCTCGGCATCATGATGGCTGAGATGCCCGTTTGAGTTGTAGCGAAAATCCCAGGTGATGGTGCCATCCGATTCCTGTTTTTGCACCCCGCCGCCTGCGCCGCCGCCGGGACCGACACCACAGCGGATGGTGCGTAGGATCGTGTTGTCTCCTAACCAGCAGGCATCAGCGCCGGGCATGTAGCTGTTTGACCATGAGTGGTTCACCGCCCCGGTCTTGTTGATGAGGTATGTCGTCGTGCCCCACAGGGGACCGTACAGGATCTGGCCTTCGGTGAACAAGGGCTGTGAGGGGATCTGGTCATCTTGTTGCCCCCACGCCATAGTGGGGAAGCATAGCAGGAATGCCAGGAAAAAACTGATAATCAATGGATACTGTATGTTCGTCATTGGAAAATCTCCGTTATTCCATCTCTCCTTGTATATAATAATTTTTTCCCATGGGTTCTTCAATCCTGCCTATTTTTTGAGAAAATGTGGTGGGATTCTAGGTATCAATGCGTTAAATGGGGAGTAGGTGGTGAGGTGCATCAGATAATCAAGAGTGTGGATGAGGAGGGACTTTAGGAGGTGTATGAGGGTCCATCCTTGGTATCCGTTATCCAGGATGGTCGGTGTGGTCAGCGAGATTGGAATCACGTCATAGTCGGAGGCGTTGTTGCTATTTTGAACAGTGAGATATCCTTCGAAGACCTGGCCTTTTTCCTTGGGAGCGACGACGGAGCAACTCACGTTGATGCTGCCCGCCTCAGGGGTCAGGTTTGTTCCTGTCGCGGGTGAGAATGACCAGGTTCCCCAGGTCAACGAGGAGGCATCCACGGTCCAGTTCAGCAGTGAACCGGGATCGCCGATGTTGCGCACTGTGAAGCTGCCGTTCACGGTATCCCCGGGCTTCACTCTCGTCCATGAAAGACTGCCAGTGCAGGCGAGATTGGGGTTTTTCTCAGGAGGATTCGGTGGGATGAAGACGATTTTGAAGACGCTGTTTTGACCACTACCCGGATAGGGGTTGTCGTATTGCCAGACAACAGCTTTCTGTGGTGTCACTTCAAAGAAATGGCCGGAGTCACTGTCGCAAATCAGGGTGTCCCCATCGGCGAGCCGCTCCGCACCTGAGCCGTAGGACGAGTAGAAACTCGAGGGAGGATCCGCGGTATAACTCCAGGTGAGACTCGTGGGGCCATAGGCGTACCCCGGGTCAAGATAATAGGAGCCATCGGCGTTGACCGGCGGAGCGAACTCATCCACCGAGGAATAATTCCGGAAGACACCATTGTTGAAGACCAGGATGTGGCCTGCGCCAGGGCATCCCGCCCGGATCCACTGGGCATCATGCTGCCAATAGAAGACTTGGTCGCTGCTTGTACCCGCCTGGTACGTCTGCGGGTTCCCCCAGCGGTACAGCAGGTCGCCCCCGTGACCGTAGTGGCCGCCGGTGTGGCCCGCGGCTTCCTGGGTTGTGGTGCTATGGTCGATGACCCAAACTTCGCTGAAATATCGGATGCTGAGGAGAATCTGGTCGAACTGCGCGTTGTAGTCTATTGAATTGCAATGGAGCCAGTCCGATCTATCAGTTTCACAATAGTTGATATCGATAAGCTCTGGATGGTTCGCGACCACGCCGTAATTCGGGAGAGAGGCGTTATAGTCCTGGATGAGGTGGTCCCAGACGTGCCATTCCCAGACGATGGTCCCATTGGTCGGTCCGGTCGGTTGGACCTCGATGATGTGCTCAGGCCACAGCGATGTTCCGCTGAGGAGGCTTGGGTTCCGTCCATTGGCGATCGCCTCGTTCCGTGTCTTGAACTCCCAGGCGATCAGGAGCACGTTGCCGTTCGGCAGCATCCGGGCGTCATGATGGCTGCAATGGCTGCTCGTGTAATACTGGTAGTCCCAGACGATGGTCCCGTCTGATTTGATGATCTGGACGCCACCGCCCGCGCCACCGGACCACGATCCGATGTGCATGGTGCGCAGGATGGTTCCATTGCCAAGCCAACGGACGCCCTCGCCGGGGAAATAGTCGCTCGTCCATGTATGATTCACCGCCCCTGATCGATTGATCAGGTACGTGGTCTTCGAGTACATCGGCGCAAAAAGGATTTGTCCGTCAATCATCAGCGGAGACTGCGGCTCATTAGGAGGGGAATGTTGTGTCACAGCGACAGGATTTGCCGTCACCATCAGCAGTACACAACAGACGCCGAGAAGTCTGAGTCGCATCAGCACCGAGCCGTTATTTTTTCTTTCTTGCATCTCCATCACGTGAAACTGAAAAGGCTACTATGTGTGGAAGCACGGTCCAACGCGGCATCCTTCTCCTTCAATTTTTCAAGGATAAACTGAAGACAAAGATGAGGGAACATCAGTAGCCGTATGAACCAAGGGGCCGAGCCATGAATGCCCTGATCAAGCGGGGTTGTCAACGTCACAGGGATATCAGCGTAATCCGAAGCATTTGCCACGTTCCTCACACGGATGTACCCTTGGAATTTCTGATGGTCCTGGCTTGGAGCGACAACGGAGACCTGTACTATGATGCTGCCGGCCTGCGGGGTCAGGTTGCTTCCGTTGGAGGGCGTAAACGTCCAACTGCCCCAGGTCAGCGAGGAGGTGTTCACGGTCCAGTTCAAAAGTGACCCTGTATCGCCGATATTGCGAACGGTGAAGCTGCCGGTCATGGTCTCCCCTGGTTTAACCCGTTTCCAGGTGAGGCTGCCGGAGGCGTCCAGGTTCGGTCCATGAGCGGCGGGGGGCGGGATGTAGACAATTTTAAAGGTGTCTTTCGCCAGGCCGGAAGGGTACGGGTTTTGGTAGGACCAGACCGTGGTTTTGTCCGGGGTGACTTCGAAGAAGTATCCGTTGGCGCCGTTGCAGATGAGGGTGTCGCCGTTGGGGAGTCGTTCAGCGCCGCCAATATAATAGGAGTAGAAACTGGTGGGTGGGTTCGCCATATAGGTCCACGTGAGGTTCGTCGGGCCGTACGCTTGGCCTGGGACTTTAGTGTAGACTCCTGTGTCGTTGACGGGTGGGATGAATTCGTCGACGGAGGAGTAGTAGCGGTTGACACCGTTGTTGAAGACGAGGATGTGGCCGGCTCCTGGGAGGCCGCCGCGAATCCATGTGGAGTCGTGTTGGCCTATGAAGATTTCGTCGTTGCTGGTGCCTTGTTTGTATGCTTGGGGGTTGCCCCATCGGTAGAGGAGGTCGCCGCCTTTCCCATATTGTCCACCAGTGTGTCCAGCGGCTTCTTCGGTAGTGGTGTTGTGATCGATGATCCAGATTTCGTTGAAGTTGGGGCAGCTGATGAGGATTTGGTCGAATTTTGCGTTGTAGTCGAGTGAGTTGCAGTGGAGCCAGTCGGCGCGGTAGTCACCGTAGTTGATGTCGATGAGCTCGGGGTGGGCTGCGACGTCGCCGTAGTTTGCTTTCGCCGGGTCGTAGTCTTGGATGAGGTGGCCCCAGGCGTGCCATTGCCAGACAATGTCTCCGCTGGTGGGTCCGGTGGGTTTGACTTCGATGATGTGGTCTGGCCAGATGACGTTGCCGATGAGTTTGTTGGGGTCGCGTCCGTGGTCGAGCGCGTCTTGTCGGGTTTTGACTTCCCAGGCGACGAGGAGGATGTCGCCGTTGGGTAGCATCCGGACGTCGTGGTGGGCGAGATAAGAGGATGAGCTATAGCGGAAGTCCCAGGTGACGGTACCGTCGGGTTGGACGATTTGGACGCCGCCGCCTGCGCCGCCGGCGCCCCAGGCACCGACCTTAATAGTACGGAGCAGGGTGTTGTCACCGAGCCACCGGACGCCTTCGCCAGGGAAGAAGGTGCTGGGCCAGGTGTAGTTGACGGTCCCGTTGCGGTCGATGAGGTACGTGGTGTAGGACACCATGGGTGCGAAGAGGATCTGGCCTTCGACAGGCAAGGGTCGTGGGGGTGCTGGTGTCTGCGGCGGTCTTGCTAAAGTAGCAGGAATGCTGAGACACAGGACGAGAAACATGCAGAAAAGAACATGGGATGGTGTGACTGATTTCATGATCGATGAGCCTTCCGTCTGTTTTTAAGGCGTGTATTCCTAATGAGTATTTATATATCTCTCGTGATTTAATCCTTTGCTTTTTTCCATTACAGGTTGTGCAAGGAGGCTGCGTCCAGGTGGGGAGGCTGCCCTTGGAGCGGCGTTTCAGGGGTTTTTAATCTGGATTTTGATGCTAATGTTTAATAAGGTCAAGGTGGGTGTGCGGTGCGGTTTTGAGGTGAGCGTGTCGTGGTGTTGAAGCGGTCGTTGACGTCCTTTGATTTGACCGCAATCGTGGTCGGCTCTATCGTGGGCGCAGACATCTATATCGCCTCTTCCCTGACCGCGGGGATGTTGGGTCCTGCCGCGCTCCTGGTCTGGGTCGCCGCCGGCGCGGCCGCGACCGTCATCGCCTTGGTGTTTGCGTACTGCAGCTATTACGTCCCGAGGGTCGGCGGCCCGTTCGCGTTCGTTTCCGCCGCGTTTGACGACTTTTTCGGGTTCCTCACCGGCTGGAGCATCTGGATCGCCGAGGTGCTCAGCCTGCCGGTCTTCGCCATCGCGTTCGTCCAATATCTCCAATACTTCACCGGCCCGCTCACCACGCCGGAACAAATCCTCATTAAAGCCGCCTTCATCATCATCCTTACCACCATCAACATCTTCGGCGTCAAAGCAGCAGGCCGCGTCAACGACATCCTCACTGTCGTCAAACTGCTGCCGCTCATCCTCCTCATCCTCGTCGGAATCGTCTTCATCGTCATGCATCCCTCCACGTTCCTTGCGAACTACACTCCCTTTGCGCCCCTCGGTTTCAACGCTTTCGGCACTGCTCTCGTCCTCATCTTCTGGGCGTACGTCGGCTTCGAGATGGGGACGTTCCCCTCCGCAGAAGTCATCAACCCGCGCAAGACCGTCCCACGCGCCATTATCACCGGCATGATCATCGTCATGGTCTTTTACCTCTCCACCAACTTCATCGTCTACAGCATCCTCCCCTGGCAACAACTCGGGGCCACCCCAACCCCGCTGATCCTGGCCATCAGCATGACGGTCGTCGGCGGCGCCGGCGTCATCATCATGGGAGTCGGCGCCCTGCTCTCCGTCTCCGGCTCCAACGAATCCGGCACCCTAGGCACCGCCAGGCTCTCCTATGCCATGGCCATCGACGGCCTCTTCCCTAAAATCTTCGCCGCCACCCACAAGAAATACCAGACCCCGTACGGCGCCCTCATCATCCAAGGCGTCATCGCCTTCAGCCTCGCCACCCTCACCACCCTCACCAACCTCATCGCCTTCTCTGTCTTCAACCTCGCTTTCGCCTTCCTCCTCACCTGCCTCGCCCTCATCGTCCTACGCAAACACAGCACACACCACCTCCGAGGCCAACACATCCTCCCGTACATCGGCATCCTCATCTGTTTCTACCTCATCTACTCAACAGCACAATCCTCTATCCTCATCGGCACCATACAAGTATCTTATCTTATCATCGGAGGTCTCGTCATCCTCGCCGGTATCCCCATCTACATCTACTTCAGCCCCAAATGCGACATCCACCACCTCAAAAACCTCTTCACCTCCGAACAAGAAGTCTTCATCCGCGCCCTCAGCCACAAAGAACACTTCCTCGCCCACCTCCTCGACCACCTCCACCGCCTCTACCACAAAATCCGTAAAACCAAGGACGACGATGAAACACAAACCCTAAATCGCCCCAATTAATACACGGAGTCGGAGAAGGAGGCACCACCGATCCAACCACCGACACCAACCGAACCGGACATTGAAAACATCCAAGGACTCACCCAGACCGAAGCAGACCACCGCCTGAAAACCGAAGGCTACAACGAGCTACCCTCCCAACGCAAACGCAACATCCTGTTCATCTTCCTGCACGTCATCATGGAGCCAATGCTGCTCCTCCTGCTCATCGCAGGACTCATCTACCTCTTCCTGGGGGAAAAACAAGACAGCATCATGCTCTTCTTCTTCGTCATCGTCGTCATCGGCATCACCTTCTACCAAGAACGCAAGACCGAACGAGCCTTAGAAGCCCTCCGCAACCTCAGCAGCCCCCGCGCCCTCGTCATCCGTGACGGCCAACAACACCGCATCGCCGGCTGTGAAGTCGTCCGCGACGACATCGTCATCCTGCGAGAAGGCGACAGAGTCCCCGCCGACGGCACCCTCCTCTTCTGCTCCAACCTCACCGTCGACGAATCCTTGCTCACCGGCGAATCCATCCCCGTCCGCAAATGCGAATGGGACGGCAAAACACCCTGCCAACAACCCGGCGGCGACGACCTCCCCTTCGTCTACTCCGGCACCCTCATCGTCCAAGGCCGCACCCTCGCCAAAATCACCGCCATCGGTGCCCACACTGAAATGGGCAAAATCGGCAAAGCTCTCCAAGCCATCACCCCCGAAGAAACCCACCTCAAACACGAAACCACTCAACTCATCAAAACCGTCGCCGGCGTCGGCACCATCCTCTGCATCCTCGTCGTCATCATCTACGGACTCACCGTCGGCAAATGGACCGAAGGCTTCCTCGCCGGCCTCAGCCTCGGCATGGCCCTCCTCCCCGAAGAATTCTCCGTCGTCCTCGTCATCTTCCTCAGCCTCGGCGCCTGGCGCATGTCCAAACGCCACGTCCTCACCCGCACACCCGCAGCCATCGAAACACTCGGATCAGCCACCGTCCTCTGCGTCGACAAAACCGGCACCCTCACCCTCAACAAAATGATCCTCTCCACCATCTACACCAACGACCAGACCTACAACCTCGAAACCCAAAAAGACAACCCCCTCCCCGAAACCTTCCACGACCTCTTCGAATACGGCTACCTCGCCAGCCAAAAAGACCCCTTCGACCCCATCGAAAAAGAAATCAAAGACGCCACCGAAAAATACCTCTCCAACACCGAACACGTCCACGACACCTGGCGCCTCGTCCGCGAATACCCCCTTTCAAAAAACCTCCTCGCCCTCTCCAACGTCTGGGAATCCTTCGACAAACGCCGCTACGTCGTCGCCGCCAAAGGCTCCCCCGAAGCCATCATCGACCTCTGCCACCTCGACACCCACCAAAAAGAAGTCATCCTCGGCCACGTCAGCGCACTCGCACGCAACGGCCTGCGCATCCTCGGCGTCGCCAAAGCCAGCTTCCAAAACCCAGACCTCCCAGACCAACAACACGACTTCGCCTTCGAATTCATCGGCCTCCTCGGCTTCGTCGACCCCGTACGACCCTCCGTCCCCGACGCCATCAAAGAATGCTACACCGCAGGCATCCGCGTCATCATGATCACCGGCGACTACCCCGGCACCGCCCAACACATCGCCAGACAAATCGGCCTGAAAAACCCTGACCACTACCTCACCGGAACACAAATCGCAAGCATGAAACCCGAGGAACTCCAAGAACAAATCAAAAACGTGAACATCTGCGCCCGCGTCGTCCCCGAACAGAAACTCGCCATCGTCGAAGCCCTCAAAGCCAACGGCGAAATCGTTGCCATGACCGGCGACGGCGTCAACGACGCCCCCGCACTAAAAGCAGCAAACATCGGCGTCGCCATGGGAGAACGCGGCACCGACGTCGCCAGAGAATCCGCCTCCCTCGTCCTGCTCACCGATGATTTCTCCACCATCGTCCACGCAGTCCGTATGGGACGACGGATCTTCGACAACCTCAAAAAATCCATCAGCTACATCCTCTCCATCCACGTACCCATCGCCGGCATCGCCCTCCTCCCCATCGTCTTAAAACTTCCTTTAATCCTCTTGCCCGCACACATCGCATTCCTTGAGCTGATCATTGACCCTGCCTGCTCGACCGTTTTTGAATCCGAGCCGGAAGAAAAAGACATCATGCATCGCCCTCCCCGCCGATTACAGGACCGCCTCTTCGGCAGGCGTAGCGCCTTCTGGAGTTTCCTGCAAGGCCTCAGTGTCTTCATCGCTGTCGCCTTGGTCTTCCTCTGGGTGCTGTACTTTGGTGGGCAAAGCGAGAATGAGGCGCGGAGCATTGCCTTTGCGACACTCGTTATTGCCAACCTTATGCTGATTATCGTGAACCTGTCATGGTCACGGAAAAAAGGCAGAAGAGCGTATACGGAGAACAAGGCCCTGTGGTTCGTGGTTATCGGTGCGCTCTTCAGCCTCGTTCTGGTGATGACAGTTCCCTTGCTACGTAATCTGTTCCGCTTCAGTCCCATCCATGCAAACGATCTTCTCGTCATTCTTGTAGTAGGAATTGTGAGCGTCGCTTGGATAAAACTACTTCAACTGCGGCATCATTCTTCCACCTAATCCTTTCATTGGGGGCTGGCGGTCTCATGCTAGTGTTTCTGTGAGAGTGTGATAGAAGGTTTGTTGTGCTTTTCGTTCAAGCCAGGGATAATGCCCGCAGTTCTTCAGCAGTATGAAGCGGAAGTCTGGGAGGATCTTTGCGAGAGGCTTGGAGACGCCGCTAGGGGGGTGGGGATCGCTGTCACCGTGGATAGCAATCACGGGGCAGCGGATGTCTTGTCCTTCCCGGAGGAGCTTTCCGGTCTTTCGCCATTGTTCTGCTTCGTTCCAGATTGAGGTGAAGACGTCGTAGCGGAAGTCCATCTTTGATTCATCGTTGGGTAGCGGGTCGTTGGAGTCCACTGTGGTGAGTAACTGGCCGATGTCGCGAAAGATGGTGTTTCGCCGTGTTTCG
>Ga0326726_10002454_pt1 | contig 17064 bp, 16 predicted proteins | sample MHFenrmetagenome_2_FD_207603 | JGI IMG/M metagenome (GOLD analysis project Ga0326726, IMG submission 207603) | Lab enriched peat soil microbial communities from Michigan Hollow, Ithaca, NY, United States - MHF15MN | ecosystem: Environmental > Terrestrial > Soil > Wetlands > Peat | place: USA... | reverse complement strand
ATGAGCAGCTCATCGACGTGGGCATCCTCATCGGCACCGACTTTAACCCCGACGGCATCAAAGGTCTCGGACCGAAGACGGCTTTGAAGATGATTAAGCAGCACGGCACGCTGGAGAATGCGTTGCCCCACATAAAGAACGCCACGCTTCCATATCCGCCGGAGACTATACGGGAGATTTTCCTCCACCCCAACGTCACCGACACCTACACGCTTGACTGGCGGGAACCCGACGTCGAGGGCGTCGTCAACTTCCTCGTCCGCGAAAAAGACTTCTCCGAAGACCGAGTACGGAAGGCGCTGGAGAAGATGACGCAGGGCTCAGCCAAACAGAAGGGCAAGACAACGCTGGAGAAATGGTTCGGCTAACCATTGAAGCCATGCTCGCCCGTCAACGGCACGAACGTGACGCCGCCGAGGCTCTCTTCCTTAAGTTTGCCGTCGGCGCCCTTCGTCACCTTCAGCAGCGTCTGGAAGAGCGTGGCGCTTCCGACGGGTATTATTATGATTCCTTCGGACTTGAGCTGTTCAACCAAAGGTTTCGGGATTTGAGGCGCTGCCGCTGCGACGACGATGCGGTCGAAGGGCGCTTTTTCAGGGTAACCTTTTGAGCCGTCGCCTAGAATTATGCTGATGCGGTCGCTGTAACCGGTGTTCATGATGTTCTTCCGCGCCACATCTGCCAGCGTCTGGTTAATCTCCACGGTGTACACGTGACCCCACTCGCTTCGGGGCGCCTCATTGGGGGCGATGATTTCGGCAAGCGTTGCGGCGTGCCAGCCTGAGCCTGCGCCAACCTCGAGGATTTTCTGTCCCGTCTGGAGCTGGAGGGCTTCATTCATGATGGCGACTATGTGGGGTGCGCTGATAGTTTGTCCCTGACCGATTGGGAGGGGTGTGTCGTTGGCGCTGTACGGCTGCGAATCGCCTGACAAGAACTTTCCACGAGGCACCTTCTGCAACGCGGCTATGACTTTCGGCGTTCGGAGCGTTCCCTGTTTGATGAGGTTGTCGATGAGTTTTTCCCAGTCCATCTTCTCCACTACGCCACCGCTAGGAAAAAACGCGAAGGTTCCTTTTTAACATGATTAAGCCAGAATTCATTTCACTAAGACATAGCACTAGAGCGGAATGAGGGTCTTCCGTTTGCCTTGTGAGCAGACCGTCCCCTTTATGAAGCGGCGGTGTGGGTTCGGCTACTTGACGGTCACCGACTTAGCCAGGTTCCGTGGCATATCGGGGTTGTAGCCTCTCTCCAGAGCCATGTAATACGCTAGCATCTGCAACGGAACCACGAACGGTATGGGCGATAGGACTTCGGGGATTCCGCAGGGCACGCAGGCATAGTCGTCTGAGAGCGATTTGATTTCTTCGTCGTCCTCCTCCACGATCGAGATGATTGAGGCGCCGCGGGCTTTCATCTCCATGATGTTGCCTAGGAGCGTCCGGTGCGAGCCGTCCTTGGGGCACACGAACACGACTGGAAAACCCGGCTCGATTAGGCTGATGGGTCCGTGTTTGCTCTCGCCCGCTGGGAACGCGATGGAGGGGACGTAGGCGATTTCCATGAGCTTCAGTCTGCCCTCATAGGCTGTGGCGGTGCTTATGCCGCGTCCGAGGAAGAAGAACACTTTGGCGTCTCGGTATTTGTGGGCGATTTCCCGCATCTTGGGCTCCTGCGTGTTGATTATCGTCTCCACGATGTTGGGGAGTTTAGCGAGTTTCTCTTCGATGTAGTCCATCTCCTCCTGGGAGACCTTGCCCCGCTTCTTCGCCAGCCTCAACGCCAGCTGCGCCATGACGGAGAGCTGCGACGTGAAGGTCTTCGTCGCTGCCACGCCGATTTCGGGACCCGACTGCTGCCCGATGTAGACCCTGGAGACGCGTGTGAGGGTGGAGCCGATTGCGTTTGTCAACCCCAGAATCGTGGCGGCTCGCAGTTGCGAGGCGGTGACTGCGGCTAGTGTGTCCGCGGTTTCGCCTGATTGGCTTACGGCGAGGATGGTGCTGTCGATGTTGACGGATTTGCCGTGTTGCTCCACGAACTCCGAAGCGTAGACGGGGTATGTGGGTAGGAACGCTAGTTTGGAGAACATGTATGATGCGGCTAGGCAGGCGTGGAAGCTGGTGCCGCAGGCGACGAGGAAGACCTCGGTGGCGCGGTCCAGAAAAGTCGAAATCAAATCCAGATAGTCATCTCGCAAGCGCAACGTGTTCCTAAGCGTCGCGGGCTGCTCGTGGATTTCTTTAACCATGAAGTGGGGGTAGCCTTGCTTGACCGCAGCTTCTGACGACCACTCTATGACTTCGGGCTCGCGGGTGACGACGCTGTCGTCCTGGATTTTGCGGATTTCGTAGCCGCCACGGGTGAGGATGATGAGTTCGCCGTTCTTGATGAAGACCGCCCTGTTCGTCAACGGCAGAAAAGCCGGGATGTCCGAAGCGCAGTAGATGGCGTTTTCGCCCACGCCCAAGACCAGCGGGCTCTCGTTTCGGGCGCAGACTATCTTGTCGGGTTCGTTGGCTGAGACGATGGCGAAGGCGTATGAGCCGTCGATTCGTTTGCACGCTTCACGAACGGCTTCGGCTAAGCCCATCGCGGGTTTGTCTTTGAGGTTCTGCTCGACGAGGTGCGCCATGATTTCGGTGTCCGTTTTGGAAGTGAACGTGTGGCCGTGGTTCTCCAGCTCCGTTTTCAGCTCCATGAAGTTTTCGATGATGCCATTATGCACGACGGCGATGTTTCCGCTGCAGTCCCCATGGGGGTGCGCGTTCACTTTGAGCGGCGCGCCGTGGGTTGCCCATCTGGTGTGTCCGATGCCGATGCTGCCGGGCATGTCGTCGAGGTTGAGGATGCGATGGACGTCGTCGATTTTGCCCTGGTTCTTCTTGGTGAAGAGAACGCCGTTCTCGATTGTGGTTATGCCGACGGAGTCGTATCCTCGGTATTCGAGGCGTTTGAGTGATTCATGAATTAGGGGTGCTGCGTTGCCCTCTGTCAGGATGCATCCGAATATTCCACACATTGTAATCAGCTCACGTTGGTTGTTTATGGAGGCAGGGGTAGCGCTAATAAAGGATTTTACGAAGAGTTCTGCACTTCTAAAAGTTTTCTTTTAGTGCCTTCGGGACTGAGGTCTTGGAAACAGTCGCGTGCGGGCACTCGCTTACCTCGTGAGGGCGAACCATGAAAAGATTTTTAATAACGCACGCGACTTCTCTCCACGAGGAGACTCACGTTGGACAAGAAACTGCTCCTGCAACTCAACGACAACGAACCAGAAGTGAAAGAAATCTGCGTGATGCAGAACCCGCAGAAGATGCAGGTCATGCTCGGAAAAATGAGCTGGAGGATACTCACCGCTCTATCCGAGCGGGAGATGTACCCCTTGCAACTCGCGAAGCACCTCGGAATCCACGAGCAACTAGTCTACTATTACATTCGGAGGCTGGCGAAGGCGGGTGCCATCGCTGTGCAGCGTGAGGAAAACAAGAAAGGCGCCATAGCCAAGTACTACCGAACCGTCTCTTCTGCCTTCGCAGTCGAATTACCCAACGGCTACAAACCTCTTCGCAGCCAGCCTTCGTTGCTGTCGGTGGACGCGCAAGTGCAGCGCTTCTTCCACGAATTCACAACCGAGAACGGATGCTTCAACGGCAAAGTCGTCGTCGGCTGCCCCGCGCCCCACGGACCCTTCAAGACCAGCGCCCGTGATGGCCATTATGCGGCGGCGTTGACGTTTTTCCTCGGGCAGTTCATCCGAAACCCGTCGGAGTTCGCCATCAAACTGGACACAGATGTTAAGGCGGAGAAGGAGGAGAAGAACAACCTCATCCTCGTCGGCGGTCCGGGAACGAACCTGCTCACGCAGGAGATAAACGAGCACTTACCCGTGAGGTTTAACATGCAGTCCTCCAGCCAGGGCTTCCTCCTCGGCGGCATGGTCTCCCAAAAAACCCAACGAACGTTCACGGCGGACACGGCTGGGCTCGTTGCGAAGATCGTGAACCCGTGGGACGAGAGCAAGCGCATCATCGTGGTGGCGGGCAACAAAGCCGTCGGCACGAAAGCCTGCGTGCTGGCTTTGACGAATTTCTGGAGCAAAACCCTGCAGAACTACCGCGACGGCGAGGCGTTCGGCGCTATCATTCAGGGATTCGACCTTGACGGGGACGGCAAAGTGGACGCCATAGAGGTTTCAGAGTAGACGTTGAGCGGGAAAGAGGTCGCCGAAGTTTTTTTCGCGTTTGGACACGTGAACGTCCGAGCCACACACCGTTCGACGCTGGAGTTCACGAAGGACACGCATCTGACGCGAACGGGCGACTGTATACTAGCCATCTCCACAGAAAAGGGGCTGATGGACTTGAACGATGGATTTAAGGAGAGCCTCCGCCGACCAAACGCAAAACTCACAATCACCATCGAAGTCAACGGAATCACGGAGCAAATCCTAGCTCAAGGTTCACCGAACCTGCTTTTGTCGCACCCTTCGGACATGGTAATCAGGAAAAGCAGTCACGTGGACAGCCGAACCCTCGCCGTTGGCGCCGACAAAGCCGCCCGCGACCTATCCAGAGCGCTCGTGGAGAAATTGCGAAACCCGAAGCAGAGGGCGAAAATCACCCTAACCGTGCATTTCTAGACAAGACGTACGTCCAGGACGACCTGCTGCTCGTAAGGGGCAGTCTCACGAACAGCCCTTGCCAAGAGAAACCGCTCTACTTTTCGCCCAGCATTCTCAACCACACCTGTAAAGCGACTTTTCATGGCGTCCACCGTGTCGGGGAGGCGGACGAAGCCGTAGAAGTGCACCACTCCGCCCTCGGGCTTGACCGCCTGGCATGCGACGTCGACGAATTCGCTGGCGCTCTCGGGCAAATTCATGATAACGCGGTCTGCTGTGCCTGCTAATTTGTTGTGAACGATTTGCCGTGCGTCGCCGAGGATGGGGAAGACGTTGCCCTGCACGCGGTTGAGGAGAACGTTCTTCTTCAGCAGAGCGTAGGCATCGGGGTTTATGTCCAGAGCGTAGACCTTCACGGTTGGGTACCGTTTGCCGATTAGAACCGAGAAGGGACCGACGCCAGCGAACAGGTCCACCACCGTCTCGCCTTCCTGAACCTGCGACGCCACCCGCTCGTGCTCATGGGACAGCCGAGGAGAAAAATACGCTTTCGCCACATCCACTTGGTACTGGCAGCCGTACTCCTTGTGAACGGTGCGAGTCCGCGGTTCCCCAGCAACGACGGTGAAGTCTCGGACGCGATACGTGCCGCCAACGGCTCCTGCCTTCGCCAGCACGGTTTTAACGTTTCTGTGGGCTTGGAGAATCGCTTCGCCGAGGAGTTTTTCATGGGGTTTGAGTTCGGCGGGGATTTCGACGATTGCGATGTCGCCGACGACGTCGAGGGCGTGTGGCAGGCTTGCCAGCAGATGCGACGGAAGCAGGTCCGCGAGCGCATCCTCAAGAGTTTTTTCTTGCTGTTTGCGTTCCTGAAAAACGGCGACCTCAAGCTTGGCTTCAGGCGCTTCTTTAACGAACACGTCAGTTTCTTCCTTAGTTGGCTGGCGAACAAGCGGAACAAAGATGGAACCTGCCTCTTCATGAAACCCAAGCGCTTTGTCACGTAGCCCGAGCTTGTCGGCTAAGACGATGATTTTCTGCCCGAAAATTTTGGGAACTCTGAGGGAAAACGACTCTTTCGGCATGCGTCAACCGACCTTCTCCACCCTGAAGAGCCCGTCTGTCTTGGTCACGTTGAATTTTGTGCCCAGCATTTTCTCGGCAAGCCAGATGTTCGCCTCCAGATGGTCCGAGACCTTTCGCGTCACGAAAGCGGACGTGCCTTCAGCCAGCGCCACGTAAGGGATGAGCATATCCGTCATGTGCACGTCGACCGTGGGCGTCGCCTCCAACTCCGCCAATAGCTTCTCCGCGGCTTCCCTGCCCACCGCCTCGCTCGGCTTGCCCAATTCGCCGATGGCGTCCGCACCCAGGATGGCGCCCGTGTCGGTTTCTGCCCACAAGACGATGGAGCTGCCCTTCTGCAACGGATTCGATGTGTCGTTCACGACCTCGATGTTCGCAGTATACCCTGCGTGTGCAAGATGCTGTTTTGCGGCGTCGGCTTGGCGCTGCGCCACACGCTTGTCGGCGAGGAACGTGCAAACCGAGTAGCCCTTCACGCGCCTCAGGTTGCCGAACGCTTCCAAACTGAACGGTGTCAGCTTGGGGCACGGCTCAACCGTCAGCGTGGCTTCACCCATGCCCTTCGGATAATAGCCATATCCTTGCACCGTGAGCTCCGCGTTCAGCCCCATCTTCCTCAACGTCGGGAGCAGCACGAACCGCAGGTAGTTGATGGTTGGAGCGCTCCACGTGTCGGTTCCGCCCTTCGCGATGTGCAGGCGCACGGGCGCTTTGGCGTAGACGCAGATGGGCAACACCGTCAACAACAGCATGGGAATGCTGCCTGCCGTGCCAATTTCAGCCTCATAACTTCCTCCCTTGATTTCGTTTGGTCTGAACCAGAGCTCACGTGACCGCAGGACAGCGCCTTCGACTTTGGCGTTGCAGAGCCTCGCCGCCGTCAAAACCGCCTCGAGATGCTGTGGCTTCAACCCAGGCTGCGGACGCTTCGCGCGGATGTTGTAGATGTGCAGCGGCTGCCCAGTGACAGCTGCGAGGGCTACTGATAGGCGTAGGATGGTGCCGCTTCCGCTCTTCTCGTTGCCGTCGACCTCAAACACGTGGGTTCACCACGAGCATTTAGGGGTGCAAATAATTAATAAATGCCCTGATTCCAATAGGGAGTGGGAGTTGAGGGGCGTGTCGGCTGACAGGGAGAAATTGGAGAACCTACTAGAGAAAATAGATGAGATTCTACGTGGACTCAAATTAATCTCAGACGACCTGCGCACCGTTTCGGCTTCGTTGAAGTCCATGGCGGTCGAACAAATCACCCACCCGCCACAGCAGGGCACCGCACCCGCCGCACGTGAAAGCGTCGGGGGACAAAAAACCGTCGAAGACATCCGCATGTCCTTCCCACCAGACCTAGAAAACCTACTCAACATCGACGAACGAAACGACTACATCATCATAAAGCCGAGGCAGTTTCTGGGTTCGGAGAACTTCGCCAAAATCGCCTCCGCAGTCCGCGGCATGGGCGGCGAGTACATCAGCGCGGGAAAAGACTCGCACTTCCGCGTGCCCAAGAAAAAACCCTAACCCGTCAGAAGCAAATCTCAAAGCTGTCGAACTCGCCCACATACGTTTGCCACTCAACCTCGGCATTAGTCACTTTTGCCATTGGCGGTCCCCGCCTGCAGAACTCAACCATCGCCTTCACGTCGTTTTCTTCGCCCTCGAACACCGCCTCCACCCCGCCGTCGTCGCGGTTCCTCACCCAGCCCGTCACGTTGACGCTATCCGCTCGGCGCTTGGTGGTTTCCCTGAACATAACGCCCTGGACGAAGCCGCTGACGACGACCTGGGCGCGGGTTTTCACATCGCAGCCGCAGCCTTCACACGTTCGTCGGGCACGTCCCACGGCTCAATCTTCTCTCCGACAGTGTACAGGAACGTCGCCGCCGACGATGGACCTAGAAACTTGAAGCGCTTCGTCAACTCGTTCACGACGGTGGCGTAGTTCTTGGATTTGTCGAGGCTGTCGAGGTACTTCTGGAACGAACCGTACTCCTTCTTGATGTTCTGGAATTCAACGGCGTTCGTGATTGTGGCGCAGATTTTGGCTCGGTTCCTGACGATGCCCTCATCCTTCAGCAGCCGCTCCACATCCTTGTTCGTGAACGCGGCGACCTTCGCGATGTTGAACTCCGCGAAAGCCTTCTGCGTTGTTGGCCATTTTTTCTCGATGACCTGCCAATTCAACCCGGCTTGAAAAACCACGTGGATCATGTTCTCGAAGTACGCTTCGTCGCTCGCGGGGCGTTGTTTTTGATACCACCATTCAGGCATTTTCCACTCGCCATCTCCATGCATCAAAACCAACTCCGAAAAAGCCTAAGCGGGCTAAAGATTTAAACGCGTGCTGTCGGCAGGGCACAGCCACACTTTCACTTCAACCCACCCCTCCACTCCACAGAGAAGTCGCCGCAGGATTCGGCTTAAAAGCAGTTCCCAACCGAGTGTTTTCGGTGTCTGCACGTGATGAAGAACGGCGGAAAACTCCTCCTCTACGCCTCAACCGAAACAACAGAAAAAAAACGCGTAAGCTCAGTTCGTGAGGCAGCCTTGGAAACCGCTGAGCGGCTCCACCTGGATTTTGAGCAGGTGCGCTTCACGCAGAACAGCGACCACATCTACGTGTACTACGGCAACGGCGACGACGAGCCCGTCCCCATCTACTGTGACGAAGGAAAACGCTTCGACGTGGAGAGCATCTGCGCGAGCCTGAGGAAAATGATGTTTGTCCTGTCGTTTCACCCGAGGAACGCGGCGCTGCGCACGATGCGTGCGGAGCTTATGGGATTTTCTTAAACTTTATAGCTTGATTTTCGAGGGCAACCTCGTAGACCTGGTTCACGTCGAAATCGATGCATAAGCTGTCGTATTCTTGCTCGGTTAGGAATAGGAAGATTTTTGGGTTGGCTATTTGCGTGCGCTGCGGCAGGAACGGCATCTGAGTCTGTAAAGCCTGCATAATGTCTGCAGCCATCTTGCCCTCTTCGCTTGCGGGTCTCATAACGTAGCTGCTGAATTCTCGTTCCTCGACGAGTTCGATGCGTTTACCGAGGTTGCCGTCTAAGTCGCGGGTGGATTCAATTTTGTTAACTCTAACTCTGAACAATGCAATCACACTTCCTGTAAGGATTGGCAACGTGAGATTTAACCTATACTGAGCCGCGATGCTGTTTGTTTAGTTACTCAGTTTTTTTCTTTGGTTTGTGTGTGGTTGTTTTTTGTTTGTTGTTGTTGTAACGTGTTTTAGGGTGCACAACTTCTTCGTGGTTTTGAGGGGTTGGTTGTGTTTTTTGTTCTGGTTTGGTTGTGCTGTCCGTTCTAGTTGCACAAGTTGTCACAAGCAAATGCGGGCGACCTAGCTTAGCAGCGCCCTGAATCAAGCCCGCCTGAGGGGGAAGGCAATTCTTAAATCGCCGTTCACGTGAGCTAACCAGCAGAGAGAAGGTTTGTTTTATGGTGCAGGAACACACAGCCCTTATGGTTGCGCAGGAACAACTCGACATCGCAGCTGAGAAACTCCACCTCGACAAGGGGTTGCACGAAATCCTCAAACGCCCCAAACGCTCCATCATCGTCTCCGTCACCATCAAGATGGACGACCACAGCATCGGCGTCTTCGAAGGCTGCCGCGTCCAACACTGGGACGTGCTGGGACCGTTCAAGGGCGGCTTGAGGTATCACCCGAACGTCACGTTGGACGAGGTGACGGCTTTGGCGATGTGGATGACTTGGAAATGCGCGGTCGTCGGCTTGCCCTACGGTGGAGCCAAAGGCGGGATAGCGTGTGACCCGAAGAAACTCTCCATCGGCGAGCAAGAACGGTTAACGCGCAGGTACGTGAGCCTCATCGCAGACTACCTCGGACCCCACCGCGACGTGCCCGCGCCCGACGTTTACACGAACGCGCAGACGATGGCTTGGATCATGGACACGTACAGCCAGCTCAGGGGCTACAGCATCCCCGAAAGCGTCACGGGCAAACCCGTCGAAATCGGCGGCTCCGAAGGACGCGTGTGTGCCACATCCCAAGGCGTTTCGCTCTGCATTCGTGAAGCAGCCGAAAAACTCGGCATGAAACTGAAGGGCGCAGCGGTGGCGGTGCAGGGCTTCGGCAACGTCGGCTACAACGCCGCCGACATCCTCCACAGCATGGGCTGCAAAATCGTCGCCGTCAGCGACTCAACCGGCGGCATCTACTGCACCGAGGGGTTGACCCCATACAACGTGAGAGCCCACAAGAACAAGACTGGCACGGTGCAGGGCTACGAGGGCAGCACCAACATCACCAACGCCGAACTCCTCACAAGCAAATGCGACATCCTCATCCCCGCCGCCTTGGAGAACCAGCTCACGAATAAAAACGCTGACAAAATCAAAGCCCGCATCATCGCGGAAGGCGCCAACGGACCAACAACGCCTGAAGCCGACAAAATCCTCCGCGAAAAAGGCGTCTGCCTCATTCCCGACATCCTCGCCAACTCGGGAGGAGTGACAGTGAGCTATTTCGAGTGGGTGCAGAACCTCACGCGGGAACACTGGACGCTCGAAGAAGTCAACCAGAAGCTGGAGGCGAAAATCACGAAGGCGTTCGCCGACGTATACAAACTCTCTGGCAAAGAGGAGAGCGACATGCGAACCGCAGCCCTCATGCTCGGAGTGGGAAGAGTAGCGCACGCATTGAAAACACTAGGTCTATGGCCCTGAAAGTCTTGTCCTTAACATGCCAAAGCCCGAGAGAGTATGGTGCAACGAGTCGGGCGACAGAAGATAAGGAGCATTGTAAGCTGAAAAGACAAGGAAGGCAGAGACAAATAACAACATGAAGTTGGGATTTTCAATTGTTGCATCATTCTGCGAACTTAGAGTCAAATGTGGGTTTTCGATACAAAGAAAAGGGTCAACTGGTCTGGCCTTTGGACTGGCGGAAGTTGCTATTCCTGAGGGTGCCTGAATCGCGGCAATATAACAAACACGACAACCACGACCACTGCGACGGCAGCAACCGCGACGATTGTTATCCAGATGTATGTTAAATCAGCAGTTTGATCGCTGACAATCGGTTGACTGTCAGCGATTCTTGCCAAGTACAGAGTTTGAGGTTGGCTTCCCACTATGAAGCTGAAGGTTTCGTTCACAGGCTCGCAGCCCGGTTTGTTCACGTTAAATGTATAGTTGCCTTCTGCAACGCTTTCGAAGATCACGTAGCCGGAGCTGTTCGTTCTGGCGGTTAGGTTTAACATACCTGCTGGCTGCGCAATGGCAGAGACATTAGCGTCGCTTATGGGCTGTCCGTTATAGTCCTTGACACATATTCGCATTGTGCCGTATTTTACTACAGGGACGACGGTGATTTGTGTGGTTGCGGTGCTTGTTTTGTAGTCAGTTTTGGAAACATTGGCCGTGATAGTGACGGCTGTTGACGTATTGAAGTTTGGTGCGGTATAAATCGTGTTGTAGGAGCCGTTTCCCAGCGTTTTCACCGTGGCGAATGTCCCCCCGCCGCTTGAACTAAATCTGACAGTTGCATCCGAGGTCGGAGTTCCTCCGGGATCCACCACGTAAGCTGTAATGTTCGTCTGTTTGCCCGAGACCACAGTGATAGGCTCTGAGACTAATGTTACGTTTAATGAAAACTGATCAATTAGGTATGTCCTCATTTGTGATTGGCCTGTGGTATAACCGGACGCTTGGGCAGTAATTGTGGTCGAGCTAGCTACATATGTCGATGTGAATGTTGCTGTCGCATATGTACTTCCGTATGGGATTGTCAACGTCTCGGGGACTGTTCCGACAGTGGGTTCCGAACTAAACAAGGATACTGTTACGTCACCATTTGGGTCTAGAGCTGGTTTTCCACTAGCATCTTGGAGTTGGACTTGAATGACATCATACCCTTGTTTATCAGCTGGCAGCGTAGAGGGGTTAAAGTAAACAGCTAGTTTGCTTGGGATTGGTCCGATTGTGGTTATTGTTTCAGTATCGGTCGTAAGGTCAGTTGCTGCAGCTGTTATCGTCGTGGTTCCTGCTTTGTACGTGGTCGAGAATGTTGCTGTGGCGTAAACTTGATCGACAGGAATCTCGAGCGTTGGTTGTACTCTGCCCACGTTTTCACTTGACGAAGTGAGCTGGATTGTTACGGGGGTGTCTGACCGTGCGATTGCTCCCGTGGCGTTTAAGAGTTGGACGACAATCTGTGAGTGTGCGGCGTTATCTGCTAGGTTTTTTGGCGGTGCCACGTATATTCTAAGGCTTTTGGGTTGAGTTGTGGCTGGTTGCTGGGTGTTTATCGTTGCTTGTGTCGAAGTGTACCCTGAGGTTTGGGCTGTTATCACTGCTGATCCACTGGCGCTGCTGATTACACTTGCCCGCGTGTATGTTTGACCGCCACTGATGGTGGCAGAGGATGGCACTGACGCTATTGTGCTGTTTGACGAGGTCAGTGTTACAGTTATGCCTCCCAGTGGCGCCTTTGCGGGATTACCGCTCGAGTCTTGCAGTTGGACAACCAGCGCATAGTACGGAGTGCTGTCGGATGGTAGGACAGCCGGAAATCCGTAAAGGGCTAACTTGGAGGGCACGGGCGCCACTGTGGTTAAACTTGTTTGGACTGTTCCGTAACCTGATGCCGTGGCTGCAATTGTAGTGGTTCCAGGTGTGAAAGTCGTGTCAAAATTGGCCACTGCATACGTGTTTCCTTTACTAATTGTAACTGTAGGGTCCACCTCGCCCACGCTCGTGAGTGATGATGACAAGCTTATGGTCGTGTCTTCGGTCGCTCGGCTCGGTTTGGAGGTGGAGTCTTGAAGTTGCACAAAAACACAATCGTAAACACTGTCGTCTGCAGGCACGCTGGTTGGTCCGACATAAATCTTCAGTTTTGTTGGTTCTATGGCGAGTGCTTGGCTTGCTGGTTTGATTATGGCGATTGTGCTTGAGAATATGAAGATGAACAATATTGCTATCAGGGTTTTTCTTGACATTTTTTATCTCCTAACAATCTCTTTGTCAGATTTTGGCACCTGTCGCAAACGCAATTTATTAACTCTTAATACACAATACTCGCTAATAAGCATTCAGATTCATAAATGCTGATTGTGCTTTCAACAAAAATTCCACCAATCCCACGGACAACAAACTAGCCAAAAACCACACGGTAGAGCAGCTTAGCTTTAGCAAAAACTCTGTTATTTATATCATAAACAAGGGGCCTTATTCAAGAAATCGCACAAGAGTACACAGTCTTTAGCCCAAGACCTCGTTCTGGATTATCTTCACGATTCTTTCTGCCGCGTCTCCGTTTCCGTAGGGCGATTTGCTCGGCAACTCTCCACGTTTTTTCAAGGCTTCTTTGATGGCTGTTAAGGCTTTATTTTTGTCTGTTCCGACAACTGTCGCGAATCCAGCTTCAACCGCTTCAGGTCGCTCCGTCGACAGCCGCATTACCAGCACTGGTTTCCTTATACTTGGTGCTGTCGCTTCCTCCTGAATCCCGCCTGAATCCGTCAGAATCAACTCGCACCGTCGCATAAGCACCAGAAAATCCAGGTAGCCCAACGGCGGAAAAACCTGCACGTTCGCGTTTCGCTCGATTTCCGCCAGCAGCCTGCTCTGCCTAAGCCGCTTACGCGTTCGAGGATGCATCGAGTACACAACTGGCAAAGGCGAACCCTCCAAGACGCCCATGAAGCTCCTCAACACGTTGATGTCGTCGACGTTCTCCGCCCTGTGAGCCGTCGCCAACGCAAACCGCTCAAACCGAACCTGCTTCAGAATCGTGGATTTGCGCTCCGCAATGGGCAAATGCTGGTTCACCGCGTCGATGACCGTGTTGCCCGTCACGAAGACCTTGCCCCAAACACTCTCCCGCTCCAAATTCGCTTTGGCACGTTCCGTCGGAGCAAACAAGAAATCCGACACGTGGTCTGTCAAGCGCCTGTTGTGTTCCTCGGGCATGCGCAAATCGTAACTCCGCAAACCAGCCTCCACATGACCCACACGAACGTCACGTTTGTTTGCTGCCAACGCAGCCGCAAGAACCGTGTTCGTGTCACCCTCCACAAGCACGAGGCAAGGCTCAATCCGCTTGAGCAGCCTATCCACGTGCAGGATTATCCGCGCCGTCTGCTCTCCCGGCGAAACTGCTCTGAGTTTGAAGGAGAAATCTGGCGATGGCAACTCCAAGTCCTCGATGAACTGCTGCGACATGTTGTAATCGTAGTGCTGCCCACAGTGAACAAACGTGAACGGAACGTCTGCCTTTGCGAGTGCTCGGACGATTGGTGCCATCTTCACGATTTCAGGCCGTGTGCCCACAACAACCATGACCGACTTCACAGCACGTTCACCCAGACTAGGTTTTCTTCAGGCAGCCTTCACGTGGCTCATAGATAGTTCCTTCACGCAGCAATTGCCCCAAGATGCGTTCCGATTCCGCACGTGGCACTTTGTACTTTGTCTCCAACTCGCTCGTGAGCACGTCTTTCTCGACGATGCCCGTTTCCCTCTCCATCGCCATCAACGCCGAAAGCACGACTTGCATCTTGTCTCGGACGCTCTTCGGCTTCCCAGTCATGATGATGTCAATGTCCATCTTGTATGACGATAGGTCGATGCCAACTTCCTCCAGCGAACGCTTCATGATCGTAATCGCGGCGTCAGCGTCCTCCGCCGAGACCTCCTTCTTCAAAGCCACACGCGCTCTCGCTTCGGCGCATCGCACCAGCGACTCAAGCTGCCTCGCAGTAATCGCCACAGGCGAACCCTCGGTCTCGCTCGCAGCACGCATAGCCAAGTAAAAATCACTCAACCGCTTCAACGCGTCGCTGCTCAACACGGGCTTCACCGATTTGGCGTAGCTCACGTACTTCCGCATGAGTTCGGCAGGAATCTGCGCCTCAACCGGGCTTGCGCCTCTGCGGTGAATCTCCAGTATGTGCGCCGACATCTTCGTGTCGGCTTCACGGTTCGGAATATCCCTGAGGACGAAGATGAGGTCGAACCTGCTGAGAATCGTGACGGGCAGCGAGATGTTTTCGGCAACTGTCCTGTGCGGCTCGTACCTGCCTAGTGCAGGGTTGGCTGCTGCGAGGATGGCTGTGCGGGCGTTGAGTGTGGCGACGATGCCTCCTTTGGCTACGCTGACGGTGTGTTGCTCCATGGCTTCGTGGATGGCTACGCGGTCTTCGGGGCGCATCTTATCCATTTCGTCTATGCAGGCTATGCCCTTATCCGCGAGCACCAACGCACCAGCTTCCAAACTCATGCTTCCACCTTTCTCACGAATGACAGCTGCGGTTAAGCCTGCTGCGGTTGTGCCTCTGCCTGACGTGTACAAGCCTCGTGGGGCGATGCGGGCGACGTATTGGAGCAGCTGCGATTTTGCGGTGCCGGGGTCTCCGATGAGGAGAGCGTTCATTTCGCCCCTGATGGTTATGTCGGGTAAGGATTTGCTTACGCCGCCGAAGAGGAGGTACATGATAGCTTCTTTGATGTGCTCGTAGCCGTAGATGCTGGGCGCGATGCTGCTGATGATTTTCTTGTGGACGAATGGATCTTTGGCGATTTGGAGGATTTTCTCTTCCTCTTCCGGTGAGGGTGGTGAGCTTTCAGGTTCTTTGCCTAGGACCTCGAGCGAGTTCGCGTCTAAGTGGAGGATGAAGGTGCGGAGTTTGCCGATTCCCGGGCGTGAGGGTGCGACTGCGCGGACGACGCCGACGATGCTGACGTGGTCTCCTGGCCGTGCGAGGTCGACGATTTCTGTGCCGATGAGTTTCACGTTGAGCACACGCGGGAGTTGTCCTGGTGGGAGGTCTTCGGGTCGTTCTTGTAGGCGCAGTTCTTGTGAGTCGATAAAGGTGGATTCTTCTTGGACGAATTCGAAGGGTCCTTTTTGTCGGCAGCTTGGGTCGGTGCATTCAAAGGGTGCTTTAAGGAAAGGTCCTGTTTGTTCGGTTCGTGTGACGGTTCCGCAGCGTTTGCATTTGAAGCTGGCTTGCATGACCATTGGTCTGACAGGTGTGGCTCGGACGACGATGCCTTCGATCATGATGAGTTTGCCCATTTGCTTTGAGCCGAGTCTGCGGAGTTGTTCTTTGCCGAGAAGTTGGGTTATGCGGACGGTGATTTTTTCCATTTTTTCGGCGTATTCTTGGTCTTCGATGCCGAGTTGTGCGTACGCTGCGTGGTCTGCGTGTGTGAGGAAGTCGTCGGGTTTTTCGAGGAGTTTCTCAGCTAGTGCTTGGTCGTGGGCGAAGAGGTCTTCGAAGTCGACTTGTATGCTTTCTTTGCCTGTTAGTGCCATTTGTCGGATGCGTTGTCGGTATTTCTCTTTTTTGAAGAATTCGAGGAAGCGTTCTTGCGGGTCGATGGTTTGCTGGCTTGTGGTCATATCTGTGTGCCTTCTTCTGTGCAGGTGAGGATGCGGCTTCTCCAATCCGTGATTAGGCGTGTTAGTTGCTCGTAGATTAGGCGTTCTTCCTGTGCCATGCGCTTCGTGAGTTGGTCAGCCTGAGCTGGACCTGAAGAGAGGGAGACGATTTTTCTGAGCCGTGAGTTCACGATGTCGCAGGCTAACTGCTTGCTTTTTTCGTGCTCCTGCATCTTCTCCAGTTGTGTGGCTTCTTTTTTTGTTTCGGCGAGGTATCGTCGGAGTTTCGGGTAAAAATCTTCGGGGAGTTCGCTGATTTGTCCTGCAACCTGCACGCGCTCTTTCCACTGGACCTTGTAGAGTTCGGTTGCTCCGAAACGCTGGTCTTCGCGGAAATGCACGATGCCCTGTTCCCCCAGTTTCTGGGCTACCCAGAAGTAGAGTTCGTACTCGTTTCCCTCTTCGAATGGACCAACAGCTAAACCTGCGAGTTTGGTCTCAGGCTGGTTCCTGTTGGCCACAACCTTCACGAGGCTGTTCTCGAAGCGGAAGTCTAAATGCTTAAGCTGCAACATGGTGACTTGTCTCCCCAGATTTTCTCACGACACCTCGGCAAGAAGTGCTGTGGGTTTGAACACTTACGAGCAGACAATTCTTAAGCGTTTGCCTCGAAACAAAAAATCGAGCAAAAGGGAAACGAGAGGAACTATTGCGATTTTTCGCCTATACCCCCTTCGTAAGCTGCCGCCCTGGAGTGCGCATAGGACAAAGCTTATATATGTACAGCGTTTATGCTTACTTTGTAAGCCTCTGTAGGTTTACGTTGGAGTGAAGTAAATGAGCTTAAGTTCAGGTTATTTGACTTCTAAGCAAACTCTAATTTGGGATTTGAAGAGCCGAGGAATGCCCGAGGCAAGCATAGCTAAAAAGTTAAAAGTCACCCGCCAAAGCATCCACAAAGCCGTTGGCACCGCCAGCAAAAAAGTTT
>Ga0326726_10002453_pt1 | contig 17064 bp, 19 predicted proteins | sample MHFenrmetagenome_2_FD_207603 | JGI IMG/M metagenome (GOLD analysis project Ga0326726, IMG submission 207603) | Lab enriched peat soil microbial communities from Michigan Hollow, Ithaca, NY, United States - MHF15MN | ecosystem: Environmental > Terrestrial > Soil > Wetlands > Peat | place: USA... | reverse complement strand
CGCTCGGTTTGGGATTTCGCCCGCGTTCGACTTCTCAACCAGTATTTGGTGTTCCTCGGCGTCCTGTCGGCGGGTGTTGCGCGAGACTATTTCCGCCGATACGAACGGCGGCTCGAGGAGTCGGCTCGGTTGCGCGCGCAGCTTGCCGATGCGCGGTTGACGGCGCTGCGGAACCAGCTCAATCCGCATTTTCTGTTCAACACCCTGAATGCGGTGGCAACGCTCGTCGATCGCGATCCGCGTGGCGTCCGCCGCATGATCGCCCGCTTGAGCGACCTGCTGCGTGCGACCCTCGAGCCCTCGACGGATCCGGAAGCGCCGCTGTCGCAGGAGATCGCGCTCGCCGAGAAGTATCTCGAGATTCTCGAGATCCGGTTCCAGGGCCGGCTACAGACGAGTCTCGACGCGCCGGCGGACATTCGTTCCGCACTTGTGCCGCCGTTGATCCTTCAGCCGCTGATCGAGAATGCGATGAAGCATGCCGTGAGCAGGACTTCGGGCCCGAGCCGGATCGACGTTCGCATCGCGCGCACGGACGAGCAGTTGATTCTCGCCGTCGAAGACACGGGGCCGGGATCCGCCGCGACCTCCCAGCCGGATGCGGATACGTCCGGCGCGGGGATCGGCCTATCCAACACCCGCGCGCGACTCGAGCAGCTCTACGGCGACGCGCAGGACTTGTCGTTCGCCAAGAACGCGGCCGGCGGTGCGATCGTGACCATTCGCATTCCGTACCACACCGTCGCCGATCTCCGCGCGACTCCCGCCGCCGCCGACTGATGGACAATCCGGTGCCGAAAAGGCTCCGCGTGCTCGTCGCGGACGACGAGCTCCTCGGCCGCGAGCGGATCGCCGCACTCCTCGCCGAGCACGACGATGTGGAGGTCGTCGCGATGGTCGACGACGGCGCCAAGGCCGTCGATGCGATCCGGTCACTGCGGCCGGACGTCGCCTTCCTCGACTTTCAGATGCCGGGACCGACCGGGTTCGACGTCGTGCGCGAGATCGGCCCCGCGGCGATGCCAGTGACGATCTTCATCACGGCGTATGACCAGCACGCGCTCGGCGCGTTCGACCTCCATGCGCTGGACTACCTCGTCAAGCCGTTCGACGACGAGCGGTTCGAGGAGGCGCTGCGCCGTGCACGCCGCGCCGTCGAGCTTGAGGAGGTCGATCGATTGCGCGGGCAGCTGCTCGCCGCGCTTCAAACGGGTGGTGCACCGCCGCCGGCCGCTCCCGCGGAGGCGCCGCGCGAGTATCTCGAGCGCGTCGCGGTCGAGAGCAAGGGCAAGGTGCGCGTCGTCCCCGTATCGCAGATCGACTACATTCTGGCCGCCGGCGTGTACGCCGAGCTGCACGTCGGCGACCGGCGCTACATCGTCCGCGAGTCGCTGCAGACGTTGGAGGAGCGTCTCGATCCGCGCGTCTTCATGCGCATCCACCGCTCGGCGATCGTTCGCATCGAGCTCGTCGACGTGTTCCTGCGCGGCGAGGGCGGCGACTACGAGGTACAGCTCAAGAATGGCGTTCGCCTTCGCGTCAGCCGCTCGCGGCGCGAGGCCCTGGAGCAGCGACTCGGCGTCAACGGCTGAGTTGGCGGTCATCCTGAGCCCGGCGAAGGATCTGCTGTGCCCGCTCTGCGTGCCATTCAGAACACGCCCGTGCAAGTCGCCACATCGTCTGCGGAGAACACGCGCGGCCGGCGTCTAAGAGTGTGAGACCCCGCCACAAGGCGGGTCCACACGACGAGGCGCTCAATGAAGAAACTCAAGGTTGTCATCGCAACCGTCGCGCTGGCGACGCTCGGCGGTACCGCGTGGTTCTACCAGCGTGCCGACGGCAAGGAGACGCCGGCGTACCGGACCGCGGCCGTCATGCGCGGCTCCGTTACGTCCACCGTGTCCGCCACGGGAACGCTTCAGGCCGTGCAGACGGTCCAGGTCGGCACCCAGGTCTCGGGCCAGGTTGCGCAGATCCTCGTCGACTTCAACGATCACGTGAAGAAGGGACAGCTGCTCGCGCGCATCGACCCCACGCTGCAACAGCAAGCGGTCGAGGACGCGCAGGCGCAGCTCGAGAAGACGCAGGCGCAGCTCACGCAGGCGCAGGACGAGTTCACGCGCGAGAAGGCCCTGCTCGACGCGCGCGTGATCACGCAGAGCGAGTTCGACGCGACGCAGTCCACATTCTCGGTGCAGCAGGCGACGGTGAAGTCGGCGCAGATCGCGCTCGATCGCGCGAAGCAGAACCTCGCCTACACCTCGATCTACTCGCCGATCGACGGCGTGATCGTCGAGCGCAACGTCGACGTCGGTCAGACCGTGGCCGCGAGCCTGTCGGCGCCGCAGCTCTTCCTGATCGCCAACGACCTCTCGGAGATGCAAATCCTCGCGTCGGTCGACGAGAGCGACATCGGGCAGATCAAGGAATCGCAACCCGTGCAGTTCACGGTGCAGTCATATCCGAATCAGCAATTCAGCGGAAAGGTCAAGCAGGTGCGCTTGCAGTCGACGACGACCGACAACGTCGTGAACTACACGGCGGTGATCGGCGTCAAGAATCAAGGCGGCAAGCTCCTGCCAGGCATGACCGCGACGGTGCAGTTCACCACCGCGAGCGCGACGGACGTGCTCACTGTTCCCAACGCGGCGCTTCGCATCAAGCCGACTGCGGCGATGCTTGCCGAAGCCCGCGCCGCCCAACCGACTCGAGAGTCGGCGTCGGGCGGGACGTCGTCGCAAGGCGCGTCGGGGCAGGGACGGACCACCCCGCGGCCGGCAAAGTCCGGGTCGGTCGTTTGGTACGTGGACGAGAACAAGGCGCTGCACATGGCGCGCGTCACGACGGGGATCACCGACGGACAGAAGACGGAGGTGACGGGCGAAGCAATCAAGGAGGGCACGCAGGTGGTCGTGGCGCTCGCCGCCGCCGACAATGCGGCGGCCGCCACGACGACCGCGCAGAGCACCAACCCGTTCCAGCCATCGCGGCCGCCCGGGGGCGCCGGCCGGATGGGTGGGCGGTAATGGAGGACCAACTCATGTCGAATACGCCAGTCATCCAGATCGCAGGTGTGAAAAAGATCTACGCGATGGGTGCAAACAAAGTCTTCGCGCTCCGGGGCGTGGACCTCACAGTCGAGCCGGGCGAGATGATCGCCGTCATGGGAACGTCGGGCTCCGGCAAGTCGACGCTCATGAACATCCTCGGGTGCCTCGACGTTCCGACCGAGGGCAGCTACGTCCTCGACGGCACGCGCGTCGACGGCATGAGCCGAAACGCGCTCGCCGACCTCAGAAACCAGAAGCTCGGCTTCGTCTTTCAAGGCTTCAACCTGCTGGCGCGCACCAGCGCGATCGACAACGTCGAGCTTCCGCTGCTCTATGACCGCAGCGGCCGCAAGCTCGATACGCGGGCGCTCGCCACCGACGCGCTGTGCCGGGTGGGCCTCGGCGACCGGCGGGACCACCAGCCGAGCGAGTTGTCCGGCGGCCAACAGCAGCGCGTTGCCATCGCGCGTGCGTTGGTGACGCAGCCCAAGCTGCTCCTGGCCGACGAGCCGACCGGCAATCTGGATAGTCGCACGACCGTCGAAGTGATGGCGTTGTTCCAGGCATTGAACGCACAGGGGATCTCGATCGTGCTCGTGACGCACGAGCCCGACGTGGCCCAGTACGCGAAGCGAGTGGTCGAGGTGCGTGACGGTCGCATCATCCGCGACCATCCGGTCGCCGACCGTCGGAACGCGGCGGTGGATCTTCGCGACATCGATTCAGAGCGGGCCGGCGAGCCGTCGGACGCGCTCGAGGAGGCCGCATGAAACAGACAACGTTGGTGAAGGTCGCGTCGGAGAGCATTCTGAAGAACAAGATGCGGACGTTGCTCACGATGCTCGGCATCGTGATCGGCGTCGGCGCGGTCATCGTCATGGTGGCGATCGGCAACGGCGCGCAGCTCCAGATCAAGAACCAGATCAGCAGCCTTGGCACCAATTTGATCATCGTCATGCCGGGCTCCGGCGCGCCGGGCGGCGTCAATCAAGGCGCCGGCTCGTTCAACAAGCTCACCGTCGCCGACGCCGACAAGCTGAAGCGCGACGGAACGTTGTTCGCCGCGGTGTCGCCGGTGGTGTCGGCGCGCGTGCAGGCGCTCGGCCCGCAAGGCAACTGGCGCACGACGGTCCAGGGGGTGTCGACCGACTTCACGACGATTCGCGATTGGTCCACGAGCACCGGCGCGTTCTTCTCGGACGCGGACGTCCTGTCGGGTCGCAAAGTGGCCGTCCTCGGCGCGACCGTCGCGACGAACTTGTTTCCGAGCGCCGATCCCGTCGGCGCGTCGGTGCAGATCGGCAAGGTGCCATTCACCGTCGTCGGCGTGATGGTGGCGAAGGGGCAGAACGCCGGCGGGATGGATCAGGATGACGCCATCCTCGTGCCGTATACCACGGCGCAGAATCGTCTCAGCGGGAACGTGCGCATCGGGCAGATCCTCGTCAGCACGCAGTCGGCCGACGACATGAACGCGGCGCAGGCGGAGGTGACCTCGATCATGCGCGACGCGCACCACCTGGACGGCGCCGACGACGACTTCACCGTCCGCAATCAGACGGAGATCACGGAGGCCATGAGCAGCACGACGCGCGTCATGTCGGCGCTGCTTGCCGCCATCGCGTCGATCTCACTCGTCGTCGGCGGCATCGGCATCATGAACATCATGCTCGTGTCGGTGACGGAGCGGACGCGCGAGATCGGCATTCGAATGGCAATCGGCGCGCGAGGGTCGGACGTGTTGACGCAATTCCTCGTCGAGAGCGTCGTGATGAGCGTGCTCGGTGGACTGGTCGGTCTCGCCGTCGGCTATGGCGGCGCTGCGCTCCTCGGCCACATGACCGGTTGGGCGACATCGACGCCGCCGTCGGCCGTGGCGATCGCGGTCGGCTTCTCGGCCGCGGTTGGCGTGTTCTTCGGGTACTATCCGGCGCGGAAGGCCGCCGCGCTCAACCCGATCCAGGCATTGCGATACGAATAGAGAGCCGTGCCTCGTCGCACTCGGCGCAGTCATCCACCGGTGCGTGGAGGAAGAGAAGCGGGTCGCGCGCGAGCTGCTCGCGTACGACGGCCACGATGTCTCGCGATCGACAGAGCCGCGCGTGGGCGTTTCCGACGCGCCCCTCGCGCTGGAGGCCGCGCGCCCGCAGCCACTCGTCCGCGAGCGCAAAACGCTGGCAGCAGTGATCGTTCTCGTGGTAGTCGATGCGAGTCGGTCGTCCGCCTTCCATGACCGTGATGTGCTTCGGCACGCCATACGGTACGCGCGCGAACGCCTCGGCCAGGTGAATCGTCGTATCGGAGTCGTGTCCAACGCCGAGCAGCAGCACGTGTCCATCCAATTCCCAGACGCGGCCGACCGGGCTCTCGAGCCGATGCGGCGGCAGCGGGAGTGGGTCGGCGGTGATCGCCTCGGCGCGCGGGCCGATCGCGGCGAACGCGAACGGATGCGCGCTGCGACGGGCGCCCGGTAGCGACGCGAACGTCGCCGCCGTGACGCCCAAGCTCTCGGACACGGGGGTGGTGGCGGGGTCGAACGGTTGGTCATCGTCACCGGTCCACGATGGCATCACGACTGTTCCCGTGTCGCCGACCGCCGCTCGCAGCGCGGCGATCAGTCCCGCCGGTCCGCCGTCGACGGGCCGCACCGCGCGATATGACGTGTGCACGAGCAGCACGCCGCCGTTCTCGACTCCCAGAGACTTCAGTTGCTCAACCAAGCTTGCGTGTCCCGTGACTGTCATGGTCCTTTGCGCCGCTATCGCACGCGAACGAATCGCCAGTGTCTCAGGCTGTCCTCGCCCAAGATGAGCGTATCACCGTTGATGCGGAACGGCGTCGCGACTTCGGTGGTGCCGCGATTCGGCGGAATCTCGGCCTCGATCCGATGCACCACGGTCTCGCGATCGTAGTCCGCACTGTAGGTCCCGAAGTACGCCGCAGCATTGGTCAGGAGCCGGTTGAGCGACGCAGAGTCGGCCGCGTTCCACCGTCCGCGAACCCGCGGATCGGCCGCCAAGTCGTGCACGGCTTGAAAGAACACGTGTCCGGTGCGGTCGTACACCAGGTAGCCTACTGGAGCTCGACCGAACGGAAACGCGCCCGCGCTATCGACGGCCCGCGGATTGACGAATTCGACCACTCGCCACGTACCGACCAATGCTCGGTCGCGTGTCAGCGAGGCCGCTTGCGTGTTGGTCCTCGAGCACGCCGCGAGTGTCAACACCGCAAAGATCCGATTGGTCGCGGTGCGATCGACTCGCGCTCGGAGCGCTCTCGCGATCTTGCTCATGGATTCCTCCGGCGACGGCTAGACGCTCTCAACGCCTCCGTCGCTTCGCTCGCCACTGCTTGTCCAATTCGTGAAAGTGCCATACCGTTGAGGCAGCGCCGCGAGGGCGGCCAACGGTCCGCGTAAAGGGTTCAACCCACCCCTGTGCTCAATACATAACCTTCATTCCTCGCCCCACCTGCGGACACCGGGCGACGTGAGAGAGCTCGCGCTCTTTCCAAGGAAGGAAGGTACCTATGTCCGAAGAGACCCGTGGGTCTGCGTCCGCGTCGTCGTCGCTCCCCGATGCCGCGAATCTCGAGTGGCTTCGCAAGCAGGCCAAGCGTCGCCTCCAGGAGCTCCGTCGCCACGACGCGAACGCCAAGCTCGCCGACGCACAGTTCGCGCTCGCGAAAGAGTACGGCTTCCCGAGTTGGCGCGCGCTCAAGGCGCACGTCGACTCGCTGACGCTCGACGGCCAGCTATTCGACGCCGCGAAGAGGGGCGACGTCGGCGCGCTCACGTCGCTGCTCGACGCGCATCCCGACAAGCTTCACGCTGGCGCGAAGCCGTACGAGTGGACCTTGCTCCACACTGCGGCGTTCGGCGGACATCTGGGCGCCGTCGATCTGCTGCTGAAGCGCGGCCTCGACCCGAACACCCGCGAGAAAGGCGACAACACCTACGCGATGCACTGGGCCGCGGCCGCTGGACACGCCGACGTCGTCCGCCGATTGGCTGACGCGGGTGGTGACGTCGTGGGGCATGGCGACGACCACCAGCTGGACGTGATCGGATGGGCGTCGAGCTGGGACGGCTGCGACGACGACGCGCACCGCGCCGTCGCCGACTTCCTCGTGAGCCGCGGCGCCCGCCACACCATTTTTTCGGCCATCGGGCTCAATCTGGAAGACGAAGTGCGTCGCATCGTCGCGGCGAATCCCGCGGCGCTCGAGCAGCCGATGAGTCACAACGAGAACTTTCAGCACCCGCTCCACTACGCCGTGCGAATGAATCGTCCGCGCATGGTGTCGCTGCTGCTGGAGTTGGGCGCCGATCCGCTGGCGACGGACGGCTCGGGGTACACGAGCGTGGTCTACGCGACCGCGCCCGGCGCCGACCGCTCCGTCTTCGAGACAATGCGCACGCGCGGACATCTGGATCTCGCCGGCGCGCTCGTGCTTCGCGATTGGGGCGCCGCCGCCCGACTGCTGGGGGAGACCCGTGGCGCGAGCACCGGCGCGCTCCACCTCATGGCCAAACGAGGCGACGCGGACGCCGTGCGGTGGTTGCTCGAGCACGGCGCGGACCCGAACACGATGTGGAGCCACTGGGACGCCGACGTGACGCCGCTCCACCTCGCCGCCTGGCAGGGTCACGCCGAGGTGGCCCGGGTCCTGCTCGATGCGGGCGCCGACCCGACCATCCATGATACCAAGCACGACGGCGACGTCATGGGGTGGGCCGAGTTTGCGAGGCAAGAGGCGATTGTCCGGGTCCTCAAGGAGCACGCCGCGAAGTCATGAACAGTCGCCCGGCCCACACGCACAGGGCGGCGGAGAGTACCGTCATGCCGACGACCCACGGGTCTCGCGTCGCCACCCCGGACTCGACCATCATGCGCCAGATGTGGACGATCGTAATGAGTCCGAACAACGAACCGGTGGTGACGAGGTAAGCTTTCATCGGGGGCGCCTCCCAAGGGCGAGCAAAATGTCCGGCCGCGGTCTCGTCGAACGTCGACCCTTCGACATCGCCGGCGGCGCGGCGCCGCCGGTACTCACCGCGACATCAGAGGAACACGAATCATGAATGACTTCGTCTATCTCTTTCGAGCCAGCCCGGCGGACCAGCAGGCGGCCATGGGCACCCCCGAGGCCGCGCAAAAGAGCATGCAGCGATGGCTCACGTGGATCCGTGAGCTCGAAGCGAACGGCAACCTCAAGCAGCGCGGCCAGCCGCTCGAGCGCACGGGCAAGGTGGTTCGCGGCAAGAAAAAAATGATCACCGATGGGCCGTTTACGGAAGCCAAGGACATCGTCTCGGGCTTCCTCATCATCCAAGCGCGCGACGCCGCCCACGCGGCGGAGCTGGCGAAGGGATGTCCAATGCTCGACGGCGACGGATCGGTCGAGATCCGTCCCGTGATGAAGATCGACTTCTGACTCGAACCATGTCATCCCGAGCCTCATTGGTGTCATCCTGAGCGAAGCGAAGGATCTGCTGGTCGACGAACACCTCTTTCGGCGCGAGTCGGGGCGCATGGTCGCCGCGCTCACGCGCATCTTCGGGGTGCACAACCTGGCGCTGGCGGAAGACGTCGTTCAGGATGCCTTCTGCCGGGCGCTGGAGGTGTGGAAGGCCCGCGGCGTGCCCGACAATCCGTCGGCATGGCTCATGACGACCGCGAAGAATCGTGCGCTCGACGTTCTGCGGCGCGAGCGGACGGCGCGCACGTTCGCGCCCGAGATGGGACGGCTGCTCGAGACGGAGTGGACGCTCGCGCCCGTGGTCGACGAAGCGTTCGCGGCGCACACGATTCGCGACGAGCAGCTGCGCATGATGTTCTCGTGTTGTCACCCGCGGCTGCCGGAGGAGGCCCAGGTCGCGCTGATTCTCAATATTCTCTGCGGCTTCGGCGCCGCCGAGGTCGCGAGCGCGTTCCTCACCGGCCGCGCCGCGATCGAAAAGCGCATCTCCCGCGGCAAGAAAGCGCTGGCGACCGCGAAGACGTTGTTCGACCTCGCCGACGGGGAGTTCGCGGCGCGCCTGTCGTCGGTCCAGTGCGCGCTGTACCTGCTCTTCAACGAAGGCTACCACGGGGCGTCGGCCGCCGCGCCGGTGCGTGCCGAGCTGTGCGGTGAAGCGATGCGCCTCGTCGCGCTCCTGCGCGAGCATCCGCCGGCGGCGACGCCGGCGACCAACGCGCTCGCCGCGCTCATGTGTCTTCATGCGGCGCGACTCCCGACGCGTCTCGATGCCGCGGGCGATCTGAGTCAGCTCGCCGACCAGGATCGCTCCGCCTGGGACGAGCGCCTCGTCGCGCAGGGCATTCTCCTGCTCGAGGAGTCGGCGGTCGGCCACGAGGTCACGGCCTATCACCTCGAGGCGGCGATCGCCGCGGCGCACGCCGGCGCGCGCAGTCTCGAGGAGACCGACTGGGCGTCGATCGTGTCGCTGTACGATCGCTTGATGATCGTCGCGCCATCGCCGGTGGTGGCGCTCAATCGCGCGATCGCCGTCGCGCAACGGGACGGTGCGGAGCGCGGCCTCGAGGAGCTTCGGGCCATCGGCGATCGCGAGCGCCTGTCGAGCTATCCATTCTATCCCGCCGCACTCGGCGAGCTGGAGTTGCGCCGCGGAAACCGTGACGCCGCGCGCGAGCAATTCCAGGTGGCGCTCGGCCTCGCGCGAAACGACACCGAGCGGCGCTTTCTCGAGAAGCGAGTCGCGAGCTGTGAATCGGCGTAGCTGCGAAGGTCCGCGGTGACAGCGTAGTGACAGCTTGGGCCGGTCCCGCCAGGACCCTGGCGGCACGGCCGCGGCGGCCTCATATCTCCGGGCGGATCAGCGATCCGAGAGAATTGCCATATCAGAGGAGGCCTCATGAGACGCATCACTTCCGCGGCCGCCGTGCTTTCCGTCGCCTGCCTCGCATCCGCTTCGGGCGCGCAGCAGCCGAGCACGGACAGCCCGTATAAGGTTCTGCAACGCGCGAAGGTCGGCGGCGAGGGCGGGACCGACTACATCACGGCCGACCCCGTCGGACGCCGGCTGTACATCCCGCGCGGCGCGGTGCGTGCCGTGCCGGCGACTGAATCGACGCCGGAGCGCCCGGCGGTCGCGGCACGCATCACGGTGTTCGATCTCGACAACCTCGCGCCGGTCGGCGAGATCCCGACGGCGCCGAACTCGCAGGGGAATGGCGCCGCGATCGATCCGAAGTCCGGGCACGGCTTCTCGAGCAGCCGCCCACAGATCACGATGTTCGATACGAAGACGCTGAAGTTGCTCAAGAGCATCCCGATCGATTCCGGCGTCGGCCCCGACGGAATTCTCTTCGACTCGTTCAACGATCGCGTCTACGTCTTCAGTCACCCCACCAAGGACGCGACCGTCATCGACTCGAAGACGGGCGACGTCCTCGGCCGAATCGACTTGGGCGGCGTGCCCGAGCAGGCCGTGTCGGACGGGAACGGGACGATGTACGTCGTCATGCAGGACCCGCAGGGCAGCGTGACGGTCGTCGACACGAAGACCATGAAGGCCACCGCGCACTATCCGTTCGGCGACAAGGGCCGGTGCAACGGACTCGCGCTCGACGCGAAGAACAAGGTGCTGTTCGCCGCCTGCGCCGCGTCGGGCAATCCGCCGGCGCAACCGGCGCAGCCGATGTGGGTCGTGCTGAGCGCCACCGACGGAAAGATCCTCGCCAATCTCCCGCTCGCCGGTGGCTCCGACGGCGCGGCGTTCAACCCGGCGACGATGGAAGCGTTCAGCACGAACGGCAACGGCACGCTCACGGTCGTGAAGGAGACGAGCCCAACGACGTTCGAGGTCGAGGAGAATCTCCAGACGATGAACGGGGCGCGAACGATCACGTTCGATCCGAAGACGCAGCACATCTTCACGATGAGCGTCGAGCGCGGACCGGCACCGCCGCCGCCGCCGGGTGGCGGACGCGGTGGTGGGGCGCCGGCGATCCCCGGGTCGTTTACGATTCTGGTGATAGGAAAGTAAAGAAGCACTTCAGTAGCAACTTTCGGATGGTCTCGCCGCGCACGATCGAATAGATAGCTCCAGCCCAGTCAAGGAGTGCGCTGTGAGCTCGTCATTTCAGTTCGTCGCGGCCGATGCCGCACCATTCGAGTCGCTATTCGACCAGACTGACGCCGATCTCGCCGCGATCGGCGCCCGGCGCATGACGGCGGACGCCAAGCCCGGATTCCCCTGCCGTGTCAGCCTCGCCGATGCCGAGGTCGGCGAGACGGTGCTGTTGCTGCCGTTCGTTCATCACGACGTCGCCTCGCCGTATCGCGCGTCGGGTCCGATCTTCGTGCGACGCGGCGCGGCGACAGCGCAGCCGTCACCCGGAGAAGTGCCGGCGATGCTCCTCCACCGGCTGCTGTCGGTGCGCGCCTACGACGAGCACGGGATGATGGGCGAGGCCGACGTCGTCCAGGGGACCGATTTGGTGGCCACGATCGACCGGTTCTTCGCGAACGAGCGTATAAGCTACCTGCACATCCACAACGCGCGTCCCGGGTGCTACAACTGTTCGGTCGTCCGAGCGTAACCGCGCCGCCGCATCAGCTCGCGGAACTCGAGCCAGCGCGCGTGACTCGTCTTCACGCGCGCACCCGTCTTCAGGACGATGACGTGCTCGCCCTGGCCGTCGTGCGCGATCTCGCCGACACGGTTCACGTTGACGATCGCCGACCGGTGGACGCGCGCGAAGTGCGCCGGATCGAGTCGCGTTTCGAGCACGTGCATGCGCTCGCGGAGCAGGTAGGACCGCCCGCGCACGTAGATGCGCGCGTAGTACGCGTCCGCCTCGATCCAGTCGATCTCGTCCACGCGCACGATGATGTTGCGCAGCCCGGCGCGCACGACGACCTCATTCCAGTAGCCGGGGTCGATGCCGTCTGCTGACCGGTCGCGCGCCGCGTCCCGCAGGGCGACTTCGCGCTCGACCGCGGCGCGGCTCCGCAGGCGCTCTCGCGCCCGCGACAGCGCGTCGTCGAGGCGGGCCAAGCGCACCGGCTTGAGGAGGTAGTCGAGCGCACGCACGTGGAACGCGTCGATCGCGTACCGATCGTACGCCGTCACGAAGACGACGTGGGGACGACGCGCGGGAGCGATCCGGGCGACGACCTCGAATCCGTCGAGCCCCGGCATTCGGATATCGAGAAAGAGGAGATCGGGGCGGAGGCGCGCGACCGCGTCGACCGTCTGGAGTCCTGACGAACACGTTCCCACGATGGACACGCCGCGCCGGCCGATGAGCAACCGCACCAGATCGTCGCGCGCGAGCGGCTCGTCGTCTACCACGAGGACGCGGATCGGCTCGTCGACGACGAACGATTCCGTTGCCGTGTCGGCGGCGGTCATGCGTACGATCCTATGATCGGCGCGTCGAACGCCGGGAGCACGACGATCGCCTCCGCGCCGCCCTCCGGCGCGTTGCGAAGCACGAGCGCGGCGTCGTCGCCGAAGAGATGGGCCAGTCGCGCGCGGGTGTTGGAGATGCCGACTCCCTCGCGCGCCGGAAGGCCGGCGGCGTCGAGCGCGAACCCGAAGCCGGAGTCGGCGATCGCGACGCGCAGCGAGCCCGCGATCCGCCCGACCTGCACCCGCACGTCGCCGACGCCCTCGCGATGCTCGACGCCGTGACGAATCGCGTTCTCGACGAGTGGCTGGAGCAGCATCGTCGGAATGGCGCAGTCGCGCGCCGCCTCGTCCACCTCCATCGTCACGCGCAGCCGGTCGCTGAATCGGATGCGCTGGATGTAGAGATAGTCGTCGAGCATGTCGAGCTCGGTCGCGACGGAGCTGAGCTGTCCATTCCCGCAGCCCAACGTCCGGCGAAGAAGTCCGCTCAGCCGCTCGATCACCGCGCGCGCCTCCGCCGGTCGATCCTGGCTCACGAGCGAGGCGATCGCGCCGAGCGTGTTGAAGAGGAAGTGCGGGTTGAGCTCCATCGACAGCGCTTCGAGCCGCGCCTTCGTGACCGACGCCTCGAGCGCGGCCGCTTCGGCCTCGAGCGTCGCGCGAGCCACCGTCTCGTCGCGCGCCGCGCGCGCGAAGTCGACGGCGATGAAGACGCCGGCGGCGGCGGCGTACGTCAGCACGCTCTCGAGGAAGTAGCTGCCGAAGAAGCGCTGGATCTCGTTGGCCATCGACGTCGCCACGCCGCCGGTTCGTCCCGTCGTCAGCCAGAACACCGCACCGACCACCACGAGCTGCACGCAGGCGACGACCACGCTCGCCAGCACATGGACGGCGAGTGACCGCCAGGCGCGGCCGCCGGAGAACGGATGTCGCGCCGCGAGCCATGCGATGAGCGGCGTGAGCGCGAGCCACGACAGCCACCAGGGCATCCCGGTGACCAGCGCGTCGGTCAGGTTCCAGGCGCGACCGACGGCGAGCGCGTAGACCCACGACTGCGCGCACTGCACCAGCCCGAAGGTGAGCCAGACCGCGGGCGCCAGCCGCAGGGCGCGACGACTACCGGATGAGGGCGACATGCCAACCTGAATAACTCCGCCATTCACGGCCGCCGCGAAAGGCACGTGACCCGCTCGTTGCAAATCCTCCAACATTCGTTGCATGGCGCGGGCGGTCGCGCCGATTCGCGCTCAACGTAGCATGCGCGTGCGCCGCGCGCCGCGTGCGGATCGTCCTGCCGTAACCCGTTGGGACGAATCGCGCTACACCTGGGCTCAATCGGAGAACGTTCGATGCGATCGAATCTGCTGACCGCCGTCGCCCTCACCGCCTCGTTCGCGCTCACGGCGTCGGCGCAGATGGACATGGAAAAGAAATCCACTCCCGCGTCACCCGACCCGGCGGCGTACGGCGCCGCGGTGAAGGAGGGATACGATCGCGTGCGGACGGCGACGGCGCCGTTCCAGAAGCTCGCGGCCGCCGTCGCCGCCGGGTATGCGCCCACCGTCGAGAACTGCCTCGCGGACCCGGCGCACGGCGCAATGGGATATCACCACATCAACCGCGACTACGTCGACAAGACACTCGAGGTCGAGCACCCGGAGATTCTGTTGTACGAGCGCCTGGCGGACGGGAGCTACGCGCTGAACGGCGTCGAATACATCGTGCCGTATCGCGTGTGGCCGGCGGACTCGGTGCCACCGCGCATCATGGGTCGCGAGCTGCAGCGAAGCGACGACCTCAAGCTGTGGTACATGCACATGTGGGTCTGGAAGCGGAACACCGCGGGTCTATTCGCGAACTGGAATCCGGCCGCCGCGTGCCGCAAGCCCCCGGCGTAGTCAGCTCGAGCGACCCGAGGCACCCGCTTCGTACGCCGCGCGCGTAAGTGCGTAGCGGAGCGTCCCGCCTCGCCCCGTTTCGGAGGCGAGCCGAAATCCATTGCGCATGAGGACGCCGATCGACGCCGGCAAATGCGGAAATGTCTCCGCGATGACGGTGTCGACGTTGGCATCCTGAAACGCGCGGTCGAGCAGCGCGGCGACGGCCTCGGTGGCGAGTCCCTGCCGGCGATACGGCGGCATGACCGAGTACCCGATTTCCACGGCGCGATCGTGTGACGGACGGCCGCTGAAGCCCGCGACGCCGACGACCGCCGGTCGCGGCGTGCGCTGGATCAGGTAGTACAGCGCCCACCCCTCATTCGCCGGATCCTCCAGCAGCCGGCGCATCCGATCCAGGTCTTCGTCGTCATAGAAATCGGGTGGCCAGTCAGGCGGAACGTCCGCCCGGAGCGCGGCGGTCAGCGTCGTCGCCCCGGCGCGCTCTGCCTCGGCGAGCTGGAGCGTCATCGGGACGAGATGCAGGCGGCGCGTCGTCAACATGAGGCGGAGAGCAATAGGAGCGTTCTCCACCCTGACTGCATGGTTCGCTCTCAGCGTCACAACCGATCAGTATCGACCCCGACGCGCTCGTCGGCCGGCCGCCTGGAGAGCCACGGGACGAACATCGCCGTCGCCAGCGCTGCCGCGCTCAGCGTGACGAGGCCATACTCGCCGGCTGCGCCAATGCCGGAGAGAAAGGGACGCACGGTGATCGTGATGCCGACCGTCCCGAGACCCACGAGAAACGCGCGTCGCCCACCCACGCCGGCGTCGGAGCGAAGACGGCGCCGCATCACGGACAGCGCGATCGTGCTGCCGAGCGCCGCGGCGCCGGCCATGAGCACGGAGAGCGCGATGCGTCCCGGCGTCACGAGCGAGCGCGAGTGTGACGAGGAGGCGACGAGCAACGCCCAGCCGACGAGAAAGCCGGGAAGGACGCGCCCCACCGCACCGCGCAGAATGTCGCGCATCGTGATCATCGGCCGTCTCCATCAGGGGAGTCCGCGATCGCGTCCACGGTCACGGCCCGCGCCGCAACTCCACGGGAATCGCCATCGCCTGCACCTGCGGGCCGCCCGGCGTTCGCGTCACGACGATCAGCTCTCCGCGTGCGGACAGCGCCTCGGTGCCCCCTTCACGGACTGTGGCGCGAATGCGATGTCCGGGCTGGTCGGCGATGAACGTCGCCATGGTGATGACGTCGGTCGTCGTTAACTCGGCCGTGCCGCGCACGCGCAGCGTGTCGGACGTCGCCCGGTACGTTTGGCCTTGAGACGTGAGCGTTCCGTTGGCGGCGATGACGCGGATCTCCGCCGTGGACGAAGGCGGATCGCTGGTGACGGTGATGGTCAGCGTCGGCGCGGGGCGCGGCGGCGTAGCCCAGAGCGACAAGAGCACCAGCGGAACGAAGCGAGCAATGAACATTGACTTCTCCCGGATTTGGGTCGTTCGCCGTTCGCCGCTCGCCCGTCACCGCCCGGTCGTCGACCCTGATCCGCATCTCGCTTTCGGTGAGCAGCCGGCCTCGGCGCCAGACCCAAGACGAAAGAACGCTGATGATCGCGCCAGGGTGCGTGATGCATCGATGACGGCGTCGCGTCCGCTCGGCTGCATCTTCATGGAGGCAGGGACTCGAGAAAGCTCAGCAGCTCGCTCAAGCCACCGATCATCGGTGGCATTCGGCCGTGCCCGGCGGCCGCCCCGCGGTTCAGCCAGACGCCATGCAAGCCGGCCTGCCGTGCCCCGACCGCATCGATCTCGTACAGATCCCCAACGTAGATCGCGTCACGAACCGAGACGTCGCTGGAGCGGCACGCCCGATGGAAGATCTCCGCGGCAGGTTTGGCGTGGCCGCATTCGTCCGAGATGTGAATGACGTCGAAACGATCCGTGATGCCGGTGCGCGCGAGCTTCGCCCGTTGCTCGGAGCTATTCCCGTTGGAGATGATGCCCAGCGAATGCCCCGCGAGGCTCTCGAGACACGCGAGCACGTCGGGGAACAGCGACCATCCGGCCTCGTACGCGCGGAAGTACACGGGAAAGAGCGCGTCTGCCTCGGCATCGGTCAGCCGCGCATCGATCGTTTGACGCAGACGCGCGCGCCGCTGCTCGTCGTAGGTCAGGTCGCCGCGCAGAAACTTCGGGAAGTGTTCCTTCATGGCGTCGACCCACGCCGCGTGGAACGCCGCGAGCGGGGTCGCCGGACGAACTTCGGCGTGCAGCGCGGCCACGCCGGCGCGAACCGCGGTCGAGTGGTCGATCAACGTGTCGTCGATGTCGAACAAGACGAGCATCGGTCGAAAGCTAGTACGACTCGACCCTCCACAGGCCCAAGAGCCAACACCCGACGATCCACGCCAACCCAAGGACCATCACCAGCGGTTGCCGCAGCCACGCGCCTCCCCATAAGGGCAGCAACCCGGCGAGACGCGCGCCTTCGACTTTCCGCGTCATGAAGCGCCGAACGTACCGGCCGAACGCCGAGTCGCGATACCGGTCGAGGGTCGCCCATCGAAGCAGAACGATGGTCACGATGACCGACGGCACGAACCCGAGGACGAGAGCCGCGCCGGGCTGATGGCGCCAGAAGAGCACCGCGGCGCCGAGCGCGGTGGCCACATCCGTGACCAGCTTGGCCGGGTGAATCTGGTGATACAATACCCGCTCGCGCATGTCCATCAGGTCATGAGCG
>Ga0326726_10002452_pt1 | contig 17071 bp, 15 predicted proteins | sample MHFenrmetagenome_2_FD_207603 | JGI IMG/M metagenome (GOLD analysis project Ga0326726, IMG submission 207603) | Lab enriched peat soil microbial communities from Michigan Hollow, Ithaca, NY, United States - MHF15MN | ecosystem: Environmental > Terrestrial > Soil > Wetlands > Peat | place: USA... | reverse complement strand
GAGCACGTACTTCCCCTGCCCCACCGCGCAGGCAGACAAATCGCGCGGCGTCATCATCTGCGCCAGTCGGAATCCGTCCTTGCCCGATATCTCGAGACACCGTTCCACGGCCACGTCCCAGAGCGTCACGTGATTCAGCAGGTGCCAGTACTCTTTCTCGAAGTCATCGAAGTGCGTGGGAAAGAGCATGTGGTTGTACACGGTATACCCGCGCGGACCGTGACGCTGCTCGGCCTCGTAGAACGGCGAGCGGCGCAGGCGCGCGCCGCGCTGGACCAGGCTCATGTCGAATGGCGGCATTGGGGCTCTCCTTCAAGAAGAAAAAAAGAAGCCGGGCTCGAAGCCCGGCTCCTGTATCGCAATCAACTGGTCGATGGACTACTTGAGATTAAGTACCTGCACCGTCTCCGAGCCGAGGATGCGCCGTATCTTGGCGCGATCGTACTGCGACGCACTGGCCGCGGTAACCGAACCTTCGACCTGCTTGGCGATCTCGTCGCCCTTCGCGAGCGCGCCGTCGAGGGCCGCCCAGTTCTTGTAGGTGATGATCAACAGCAGATCCGGTTCATCCGGACCGCGCGCTTCGCATGCAACAACCTGGTAGCCGACGATGTAGCCGGCTTTCTTGGCCGCTTCCTGTTCAGCCTTCCACGTGGTGTCGAGCCACTTCATGTAGTCATCGAACTTGCCGTCGACTGTCTTGATCCGCGACACGTTGACGACTTCGCCTTCCGTGTAGCTATGATCATCAGCGAGTGCGGTAATGCTTGTGGACGCGAAGAGTGCGAACGCCGCATAGGCGGCGAACCGATACTTGATCGACATGAAATTCCCCTTTGGCAATTAGAGTTAGGATTTTTCTTGCAAAGCTCACTCGGGCAGGTCGCGCCATAGGAGCGCCAACCCCGAGCGGGTGCCGGGCATACTACGCTTGTTCGATCGACGTGCGCGGCCTGTTTTGCCTTCGAATCCCCATGAAAATGGACGGGCGCCTGGTGTTGACGATGTTTTGACGTGCAACGAGTCCCGGCAGCACTACTCCCGGCATTCGAAGCTTTCGGATTTCTCCATGTCTCCCGCACCGCGATAGTGCGCATGCTTCGGATACGGGCAGAGCGGGCGGCTGCGTCCAGGGAACGCGTTGCCGGTGGCGATAACCGCATCCGGCGCGGTGCCCTTCTCCACCCAATTCACGACGGCGTCGAGCAGGTCGAATCGATCGAGCCCCGCGTCGCCGCCCAGACAGTGACTCATGCCCGGAACGAGGAACAGGCGGCTCCACTTCATCACGGCGTCGGGCCCGCCGTTATCGGCCGTCAGGCGCTCGTAGTACCGCGTAGTTTCCTGCGCGGAGAACCAGGGGTCGCTCACGCCGTGAAAGAAGATGAGCTTGCCGCCACTTGAGGAGAAGGAATTCAGCTGCGTCCATGCTGCGGTATCACCGAGCGGGGCAATGGGCGTCACGGCGAGTGCTTCCTCGCGATCGAGATCCAGGGTGGTCGAATAGTCGATCGGCAAGATCGAACTCGGTCCGGAGAGAAGCCCAGGCACGCCACCCGCAGCTGTGATACCCGTGTCGTACCAGAAGCCCGGGTAGATCTGAATCCCACGCGAATCCTTTGGACCGGCAAAGCCCTTCTTGATCGCGTCCACCTGCGCTTGACTCAAGCAGGCATCGCTCTTCGGTCCTTTGCAAACGAGCGTCGCGGGATCGAAGCCGCAGGCTTTGATGTTGAAGATCATCCCGTCCGCTGCACCATCCTTTGCATCGCACGCCGCGAGCAGCGATTTCACCACCAGCTGTCTGTCGGAATCCGAGAGCGCACGCCCGGCGATCGGACGCCCCTTCTCGTCGCGCGGAGCAATCTGATTGAGTGCGACCGCCATCGCGCGATCCGCGAGTCCGGAGTAACTTGTGCGCATGGCGGGTGCGCCGGCGACGATGCCGTCGAAGTAATGCGGAAAGCGCTGCGACATCAGCATGCCTTCGCGTCCGCCCGTAGAACAGCCGACGTAGTAGGAATGCTTCGGCCCTTCGCCGTAGTGAATTGCGATGATCTGCTTCGCGAGCACCGTGACCTTGTCGATGGCCCGATAGAGATAGTTGATCGTCGCCTCCTGATCCTCGAAGAACGTGCCATCGAAGACAGCGCCGGTGTGTCCGGTGTCGGTGCTGACGATCGCGAATCCGCGCGCGAGGGCGAACTCGTTCCCGACGGCCTGCCAGCCGATGGGCGGAAGTACGCTGCCGTTGAAGCCCCCGCCGCCCTGAAACAGAAAGCGGCCGTTCCATTTCTCGGGAAGCGCCATCGCAAAGCCGATCGCATACGGCCTGCCGTTTTGGCCGATGCGTTCATCGATCACACCACTCACGCGGCAGTACTCGGGAAGCGCTCCCTCCAGGGGCGGGCCATAGGGCGCCGCGGGCGGCGGACCCGCCGGGACGATTTCCGCTTGCCTGATCGATACAGCCGCGTCAGGAATCTTCAATTGGGTGAGCGAAGCGCACGCAGCTGGCGCTGCAACCGCAGCACGCGCCGCGGTGAGGCCGGTCAATGTCAGCGCGACAAGAATCGGGAATGCGAAAAGTGCACGTGGATTTTTCATTGTGTTCGGGCCCGGTTAGGATGCGCGCAATCATCGCGATGATAGTCCGACCCATGCCCCAGCACATCGGAATTGTTGGCTGCTCCGCCGAAGGCGCAGCGCTCTGCTATCGGACCATCTGCGTCGAAGGCGCCGAGCTTCTCGGGCCCCATGCGCACCCGGAAGTCACGCTGCACACGCCCTCGCTCGCGGACTACATGAACTGCATCTACCGCGACGACTGGCAGGGCGTGGGTGACCTGATGCTCGCCTCGGCCAGCAAGCTCGCAAAGGTCGGCGCCGATTTCCTCATCTGCCCCGACAACACCATCCACCAGGCGATGCCGTACGTCTTGCCGCGATCACCACTCCCCTGGCTGCATATCGCCGAGGTCGTCGCGGCGCAAGCGGTCGATCGCGGGTACCGGCGCATCGGCATCACGGGAACGCGTTGGCTCGTCGAGAGTAACGTCTATCCAGAGAAACTTGCGGCGCGGGGGCTCGAGTACGCGCGTCCGAACGCCGCCGAACGCGAAGAGATCAATCGCATCATCATGGATGAGCTGGTGTGCAGCGTCTTCAAGCCCGAGGCGGTCGCCTACTTTCAGCGGGTCATCGGACGGCTGAAGGTAGAAGGCTGCGACGCGGTCGTGCTCGGCTGTACTGAGATCCCGCTACTCATGAATGACGCGAATTCTCCGCTGCCGACGCTCGACTCCACACGCTTGCTGGCGCGCGCCGCGCTACGCCGGGCCGTTTAGTCGGCGCCGGTGCGCGGATGCGGGGATTCAGGCAACCTGCCAGGCCGTTTCTTCTTATTGCCGCGCTCGCTGTGCACGTTTACGCGGCGTTGGCAGGCCGGCGAGCTTGCGTAGCGCCCCGTTGACAGACTTCGAGTTCCTGTAGATGGCCGCAACATCTGCATCAAGCACGACAACGTTCGAGCCGCGGCTGAGACGCGCGACATATTTGCCGCGAACCCCCTGAGTAAAGTCGTACTCCCGTCTCATGTCACTCCGCCCGCGTTTCTTCATAGGTGTGTCGTTCGCGTCGAGTCGCGAGCCGTGCGCTGATGATTCTAATTCGGTCACCGAGATCCGCATGTGCCACAACTAGCAACCTACCGCTTGACGAGAGCCCAATCAATTCAGTCTTAGAACCTGTACCGCACCTTCACCAACACCTGATCCGCCGTGCGGTGGTGCCAGGCATCGCTCAACTGCGTCGTGAAGCCTGCATTGGAGTCTTCCGCAAAGATATCGCCGCCGCGGCTGTAGACCACGTACAGATCCGAGAGCGGTCCGATCTCGTAGCGGTAACGAAACTGCACGGCCACATTGCTCAGCAAAAAGTCGGAGAGCTGGTCCGCGGTTGCGACAGGCTCCGCATCGCTGCCCACGGTGTACGCCTGCCGGAATCGGGCCCGTAGTCCAATCCACTGCGCCTTGAGGCGCAGTTCCTGCTTCGGCCGCGGATACCAGGCGCCGTCGAGCGCTATCGTCAATTGCTGGCGCTGAAAGGACGCGATCTGCGTGCCTTCCGTCCAAATGAGCCAGTCGCGGCTGTCGTCGTAAACGAACTGCCCGTGCAGGCTCAAAGTCTCGGTCAGAAAGACCTTTGGCTCGAGGTGAATCTCGCTCGCCCAGCCATGGATGCCTTCCTGGAACATCTTCGCCCAGCCGATGAAGCGAAATTTGCCCGCCTCGGCCGTGTCGTACTCCGCGCGCACACTATGACGTTCACGCAGGTGCACGTTGCCGTTGCCACGCGTCAGCAGATCGTCGAGGCCGTCGGACTCGCCGTAATAGTTGACGTAGACAAAGTCGCCGTTCTTGAACTGCCAGTAGTAGCCAAGCTCGGCGTTTCCGGGCACGCGCACGCCGCGATCGTTGTAAAGCAGGTTCACATTGAGATACCAGTTCGTCGTCGCGAGCACGCTCGCGTCCGGGTAGCTGCGCTTGTAGAGCGACGTCTCGGAGTTGAACTGGCGCAGACTCCCGCGCTCCATGTAACCGAAATCGTTGATGTCGAAGCCGCGGTCGAGCCACACGAGACGCACCGCCTGCTGCCAGATTCCTCCCGGTTGATACACGAGCGACGTCCAGGTGCCAAAGCCGCGTTGGTCATCTCCGGACTGAGTGCCTGCGAATGCCGGGTCGCGGATATCCGTACCGATCGCCTGTGCTCGGAAAGTGAGGGCGTTAGCGAGCGTCGCGTCAAAATCGAGCGAATGCATCTGCGCGTCGCGATCAATCGTCGGATGGCGAGCGTAGGTGCCGAGGTAGCCAAGACTCGTGCGACCGAAGTTGTGATGCCAGCGCGCGGCGAGGTAGTCGCGCCCGCGCGCTGCGCTCGAATCCTCTTCGGCGGCCGCGAAGAGCCCGTACTCGCTGCTCCCGTTATCGCCGGTGTATTTGGCACCCGCGAGAACATCGGTGGCACCTTCCGGTCCGATGTCGGGCGCGCCGCCGATGCGCCGCGTATTGATGAGCCGCCCATTGTTCGGCATGCGCAGGTCAAAGAGCTGCTGCCCTTCGGTGAAGAACGGGCGCTTGTCGGAGAAGAACGTCTCAATCGCAGAGAAGTTCACGACCAGATCATCGCTCTCCACCTGGCCGAAATCAGGCTTCAACGCGGCGGTCAGTTGATTCGCGCCGTTCGGCTTCCACACCACATCGAGGCCGGCGCGCATTTTGGTGGAGGAATCGATCAGATCGGACGCGACCGACGCATAGGGCACCACATCGAGCGATGAAGTCTTGTAGCGCGGCACTTCGATGTGCTGAAAATCGCGCACGAAGCTCGAGCCGAGGAGCTCAATGGCCGGAAACGCGTAACGGGTGCTCGTATTCTTGATGTAGCGCGAAAAGTAGACGCCGATCGTGCGCTTATCGCCGTTGACGATTCCCTCCGGCGCGACCGACCACGGAATCTGTGTTTCGACCGACCAGCCGGTGTCGTCTTCATGCACGGCGGAATACCAGATGGCATCCCAGTCGCGCGAGAGGTCCGTCTGATTGAGCACCACCGAGTCGCGCATCGAACCGCTGATCGACGTCGTGAATTCGTACGCGGTACGCCCGCGCCCCTCGAAGTCGACGAGGATGATGATCGGATCGCCATCGAGGCTCGGCGCATCGCGCGGGGACCGACCCCGCGTTCGCTGATCGCGTGGGTGTTCAACCCGTGCGCCGATGAAAAGCCCTTCGGGCCGCGCGAGCAGCCGCACCTCGGTGTGATAAGGACCCGGCGCCCGCGTCAACGGCTCCGTGACCCGGAAATCGTTGAAGACCTGCGCCTCGGCCCATTCGGGCTCGTTGAGCTCGCCATCGATGGTGATGGGCTGCGCGGCGAGGCAGGGCATCGCGGCGAGTAGCAAGGCGGTGATCAGAGGGGCGCGGGTGGCGATCAATCAGCTCTCAACTACGACGGATCCCTGGCGAGGTGCGAGAGTGTACCGAAGTCCGCGCATTCAGGGCTCCTCGGCCCCCGGCGCCCTATATAGAAGAGTAGAGCTTTGGTTTAGTTTTCGTTAAGCGGGAATTTCGGACTTACGCCGCCCGCGGATTGATCCGCTTGAGAACTGCCCCAATGCGCCGACGCCGCTGCATCAGATCGAAGTCGACTTGCAGGCCGAGGAAGAACCCTTCCGAGAGACCGAAGTATCGAGCCAAGCGCAAGTCGGTATCCGCCGTAATCGCCCGCTTTCCCTGGACCAGCTCATTGATCCGCCGCGGAGGAACGTGAATCGCACGGGCAAGTGCGTTTTGGCTCAAGGCCATCGGGCGCATGAACTCCTCGGCGAGGATTTCACCGGGGTGCGGATTGCGCAGCTTTCCGTTCCTAGCGGTGGTAGTCGACGATTTCGACCGCGTCGGCATTTCCGTCTCTCCACTCAAAGCAGATTCGCCATTGTCGATTGATGCGGATGCTGTACTGACCGAGTCGCTCGCCACGCAAGGGTTCAAGACGGTTGCCCGGCGGAATTCTGAGATCGGCGATTCGCTTTGCCTGATTCAACAGGCGAAACTTTCTCAACGCCGCGTTCTGGATGCTCGCAGGTAGAACCGGGCTGCGCTCGCCTACCCAGATGCGTGCCGACTCCCTGTCTTTGAAGCTCCTGATCACCCACCTACTATGACGGCGGGCGACATAGTGGCTCAGGGTCAATAATTGGGCAAGATTTGGAGAAATGCTGCAAGGTACCCAAACTTGAGATCACAGTTTGTGATCTCAAGTTTGTAAGTCTCTGACCGGCAAACCGCAGGCCTGTCGGCAGCCCTGGGGTTCTAGTAGCCTGAGCGCATGCCTCTACACATCGGCATTGTCGGCTGTTCCGCCGAAGGCGCAGCACTTTGTTATCGCACTATCTGCGTCGAAGGCGCCGCGCTTCTTGGGCCCCACGCGCACCCTGAAGTCTCGATGCACACGATCTCGCTCGGCGAGTACTTGAAGTGTACGGGCCGCGGCGACTGGCAAGGCGTGGCTGATCTGATGCTCACCTCAGCGAACAAGCTCGCGACGATCGGGGCGGATTTCCTCATCTGTCCCGCCAACACCATGCACCAGGCGCTGCCGCACGTCGTGCCGCGATCGCCGCTCCCCTGGCTGCACATCGCAGATGCGGTTGCGGATGAGGCTGCGGCGCGCGGCTTACGGCGCATTGGGATTCTGGGAACCCGCTGGTTGATCGAGAGCGAGGTCTATGCGGAGAAGTTCGCGACGCGCGGACTCGAGGCTGTGCGGCCGAACGCTGAGGAGCGCGATGAGCTCCACCGCATCATCCTCGACGAGCTCAATCGCAACATCTTCAAGCCCGCGGCGGTGACCTACCACCAGAACGTGATTGCGCGGCTCAAAGACGCAGGCTGCGACGCCGTGGTGCTCGCCTGCACCGAGATCCCCTTGATCATCAGCGATGAAGATTCAGCGCTCCCAACGCTCGATTCCACGCGCTTGCTCGCGCGGGCGGCGCTGCGGCGGGCGGTGTCGGCCAGATAGGCTCCTGCGCGCTATATATAAGAGTGTGGATTTTGTTCAGTTTTCGTTCAGCCGCGCGGCACCGGTGAGTTTGGCCGCAGGCGCTCAAGGCGTTGCTGATAGAGCAGCAGCACGGCCGGGCCAAAGGCGGCCAGCATCACGGCGAGACCGGTCGCGATGCCGATGGCGCCTCCCGCTCCGGCGCAGCAGTCCGTTCGTTGGCGTGCAATGAGATGACAGGGAACGGCGATCAGAAGCTCGACGACGCTGCCCTTGATCACCCATCCGAGAAGCCGCGTCAGCCGATCGGAAGTGCCGCGCACATATAGAAAGAGCAGGATCGCCCAGAAGATCCAGGACGGCAGCCACACGAGAGCAAGGGCGCGGCCGGTGAACATCCAGTCGATGAAATCCCCCGTCTCGCCGGCAATCGCGGGCACGGCGTCGCACACGGAAAATATGACGCCCATCAACAGCAGAGCAAACAGGAATGCCGACGTAACGATCATCACCCCTGCATGGCGACGCGGCTTGCGTCGGCGCCAGCTCGTGTCGACGGACAAGAAGAGAAGCAGGACCTGCAGTGCGATCAGAAGCACAAAGACGAGCCATGTCTGCCACAGGCGAATGTCGGGGAATTGCAGCGGGTCGCCGAACAGCAGCGAAATGCCGGGCGCAAACAGCAGCATCGCCAGGAGCGCGTAACAAACGCCGATCACCAATCCCCAGTGACGCATTCTCGGCTCCCTATGGCCGCTTGCGTCGCAAAGGCTGACTCACAGCTCAGCGACGGACTCATCGACCGCCGCTACGAGTCGTTTGACGAGCGCGTGCAAAGGCCGTTTGTGGAGTGCGACCAGAAGCCAGGGCCAGACAAAGCCCCAGAACACGATGAACGCCCAGAGAAGAATGATGTTCTGGTCGACGCTGAGTCCCCACAGCATGCGTCCCGGCGCCGCTGTCAGGTAGCCGCGCACGTCGAACGTGAGCACCAGCGCGATGCCAATCGCAGCGAGTACCGCTCCCAGCGCCAGGCAATAAATCGTCCAGCGCCAATAGCGGACGCGGTAGCGCAGGATTCCGTCTCCCGCGTAGCCGAAGTCCAAGTCATTGAGCCCGACATTGATGGCGCTCTTCCAATCGGCGGCACGCACCGACAGGTGGCGCGCGTCCACCAAGGTGGCGATGTAATTCGAGCGTCGATGCGGTGTGCCGGTGAGCAGCCCACTGGCAACGCGCCGGCGGAAGGCTTTGAAGAATGGCTCCGGCTCGGAGCGGATCTTCAGGTTGCCGCGGATTTCAGGCAGGAGCGCCATGCGCCCTTCTAGATCATCGCTGGCCAGTACGCAACAAGTGACGACCGCCGAAGTATGTTCAAGGCGACGCCTTCGCCGCCTCACATTGTCGCTGCGCTTGCATGTACGCGCGATCGGCATTCTTTTGTTCTTCCTCGAGCTCCTTGCGCTTGGTTTCCTCGAGGCTGGCTCGCTCTGCGTCGAGCTCCTTGATCTGGTCCTGGAGCGCTTTGATCTGAGCCTGCACGGAAGGATTCGACGGTGACTTTTTCGCTGCGAGCAGTGCCGCAAGCTGGGCACTGAGCTGCGCGCGGTTCGCAGCGTTGTCCTGCAGGAGCTTCGCGTACATCAACTCAATATTCGCCTCCGCCGCCTGGTACTGCGCGGCGACGTCTGCCAGGACTTGATTGCAATCCGTCGGCGCCGTTGATGCAGGCGTCGAGTCCCGTGGGATGGCATTACCGTCAGACGGCGTTGCGGATGGTGGCGGCACGGGCGGCGTGCGGTAGTTGCCGCCCGCACCGGGCGCCTGAATCGTCTGGTTACTGCTCGCACCAGTGGGCGGTGTAGTCGGCGTTGCCGTGCCGGCCGGCGCCAAGGTCGGGTGCCCGCCACCCGCCGGCGTCGATGTCGCGTTCGACGCGGCGGACGACGATTGCGGCACGCCCGCGGCACCGCCCTGCTGAAAGCTCCAGCTGCACCTCACCTGCACTTTCGATCCCGCCGGCTGCATCGGTCCGAAGCTGCCCGACGGCGAATCCGACTTCTGCCCCGAGACCTGCGTGCTCTTCGCGGCGCCCTGACTCGAGGGAAAAGCGTATTCGAATGCTTCGAGGCCGATCTGCGAGTGGCTCGTCACCTTCCCGTCGACCCGCACCTCTTGCGTTCCAGTGACGGCATTTGCCGCGCGCAATTGCGCATGGCCCGCGCCAATCAGAATCGCACCATCGGACGCCCGCACGACGACCGAGATCGGCGCACTCATCGCGGCGACGCTGCGTTTCCATTCGGCGTGCAGCGTCTGCGATCCCTGCGTGCGTTCGAGCGACCCGCCTCCTGTCACGCTCCACGTTCCTGGGTAGATGTCGAACGCGCCGCTCTTCGTGGGCGCGCCGCCCGTTAACGTCCACTGGTGCTTCTGCTGATCGCTGTATCCGGGACCTGTCACCGTGACATCGCACGATGCAGAACCGCTCCAGGTCTTGGCTGCGGTCGTCTGCGCGAAACCTGGACCGGCGGAAAGAAGTGCCGGGGCAAGAGCTAGGGCAAGAGCCAGTACAAGAGAGATAGTCTTCATGAGAATAAATCCCCTCCTCGAGCAAGCGCCGCAGTGCTGCGCAACCATGCCGCGAAGGACGGCAGGTCGCATGCTAGAGTCAAACATTACCTCTCGAGTGTCATCCTATGCATCGCATTATCATCGCAGCGTTAGTTTTGTTCGCCGCAGTGCCGAACAATAGCAGCGCTCAGGCCCCGGCGACCGACAGCCAAAAAGCGATCCTCGTCACCGGTGCCAGCACGGGTATTGGCCGCAAGATCACCGAGCGTCTAGCGGCCGACGGGTATTTCGTTTACGCGGGCGCACGCAAAGAAGCCGATCTGAAGGCACTGGGGGCAATCAAGAACGTGCAGGCCGTGCGGCTCGACGTAACCAGGCAGGAAGATATCGACGCCGCCGTTGCGACGGTGACCCAGGGCGGGCGCGGCCTCTACGGTCTTGTGAACAACGCCGGAGTCGCGTCGGGCGCGCCGCTCATCGAGACGAAGCCCGAGGAATTCGACGTCACGATGGCGGTGAATGTTTATGGCCCCTATCGCATGACGAGAGCCTTCGCGCCGCTGATCATTGCCGGGAAGGGTCGGATCATCAACATTGGCTCGATCAGCGGAATTCTCAGCGTGCCGGAGCTGGGCGCATACCAGATGAGCAAGCATGCGATCGAGAGTTTCACCGATGTACTCGCACAGGAACTGGCCCCGTCGGGCGTAGCGGTCAGCGTGGTCGAACCCGGCAGTTACAATTCCGAGATCGGCAAGAATGCGCTCGCTCGAACGGGCACAGGTGCGAAGTACGCGGATCGTTCCAAGTTCAAGGAGCCTGATGAAGTTGCCGCCGCGATCGAGCTCGCGCTGTTCGAGCCCCAACCGAAGCGGCGCTACATGGTGGTGCCCAACCAGAAGCAGGCAGAAGTCACGATCAGGACGCAGATCGAGCAACTGGTGCAGCTCAATGAAGGGCAACCGTACACTTATGATCGCGCGGCGCTCGTCAAGATGCTCGACGACGCGCTCGCTCATGCGCGACCTGGCACCAAGTAACTGCCCACTAACCCCCGCCCGGTACCGGTGTAAGAGTTCGGGGTTATTGGGCATTCGGGGGTATTACACCGGTACCGGTCGGGGTTTCAGTCTGCGGTGATGCGCATGGCGGTCACCGTTCCGGTGATGTGCGCCAGCACGGTGACACCATCGCTCGCGTACTGATCGAGCGTGAACGTGCCCGCGTAGTGATCGCGCGCGCGATTGACGGTGATGACCTCGCGAATATTCGCCGGGCCGACAAACACCGTACCCGAGTTATCCCACGACAGGGCAAAGTGATTGAGCTTGAACGTGGACCGGCCAATCTGCTTCCAGGCGCCCATGCAGAAGCTGCCGGTCATCGGGGCGCGGCCGGAATTCATTAGCTCCGTGCCATCACTGTGCCAGGTGACATAGCCCGTATCGATCTGAGCTCCATCGGGAATGCCGGGCGTGCCCTTTGACAGGAATGCGAACTGCCACAGGCCGACGACGGACGGCAGCGGCGCCGAGTCGCCGAAGTCGCTGTAGCTCAGCTGGCTGTCCGCAAGATCCGCAGTCTGCATGAAAGCGAGCGGCCGGAGACCGTCGGCAAGCGACGCGGGCCGCCATGCGACCAGGTCCTCGCTCGCCTGCGCCGGCGTGCAGCCTGCGCTTGCATGCTGCGCGGGCAGTAGCGTTCCGAATGCGATTGCCGCGAGCGTTGCCGTCACGGCGCCGATTTTCGTAATCATTCTTGTTGGCTCCTTGTTGTATGGATGATCGAGTTGTCGATCCGTCACACAGCGAGGATTCACAAGGCGCGGCGTGTGCCGCCGCGACTTTCCGACGAACGGCGCAAAAACGGGAGTGAAGACCCGGGAATCGGGTGTGATTACGTTACGTCGGCGCAAGGTCAGGGGGAAAACGCGCCTTCGCAGCGTGCATCCGACGTGACGGAACGTGATTCAGCGCCAGCCGTTCGCTAGTATCCAGCGACCATGAACGCGGTCGCGGCTTCCCTAGGCACAAGAAGCCTCCTCTGGGGCGGACGAGTGCGAGGTCTCCTCGCCGGCCTTGGCTACGTCACGACAGTCACGCTCGCCATCATCCTGACCTGGTCGATGCTCGGTGCGCTGGAAGGCGGGCTGGGGAGCGACCTGCAGTCGGCCATACGCAATTTCGGCATGTCGATGCTGGTGAATGTGGGTGCCACATTTCCGACGTTGCCGATCGTCGTGATCGTGGCCAACCTCGCACCGCGCTCAGGCGTCATGCGCTACCTCTGGCTCGGCGGCGCCGCAGCTTCGATGGTGCTCTGGTGTCTCGTGTACGGGTTGCTGCTGTTGGGGAGCACCGAGTCCCCCTGGGCCTATGTCGAGGCTTCCATTCAGGCGTTCCTGACGGTCGCCGCCTGCGCGTACCGCAGCTCCGCGCGCACGGCAACGAGCGCGCTCCTTCGCAACGAGATCGAAGGGGCAGCGCTCGACTCCGAGGTCAAGCGTGCGCGCCTTCAGTTGCTGCGCGCCCAGATCGAGCCGCATTTTCTTTTCAACACGCTCGCCACCGTGCGAACGCTCGCCCGCCTCGATCGGCCGGCCGCGGTGGAGATGATCGACAACCTGATGCGCTATCTCGCGGAAGCGCTGCCGCGCCTGCGCGCAGAGGAGTCGTCGCTCGCCGAGGAACTCGAACTCATCGATGCCTACCTGCGCATCCACCAGATCCGCATGGGGTCGCGGCTGGCGTATGAGCTCTCGGCGCCCGCCGAGCTGCGCGGTGTCCGCATCCCGACAATGATGCTGTTGACGCTCGTCGAGAATGCGTTGAAGCACGGCATCAATCCGGCACTGGAGGGCGGCCACATCCGCGTGAGCGCCGCGCGCGATCATTCATCACTCGTTCTGCGGGTAGCGGACACCGGTCGCGGCATGACAGCCCAGGAAGGGCACGGTACGGGCCTCGCCAACATCCGCCTGCGCCTGACAATGCTCTACGGACAACAGGCAATGCTCTCGCTCGCCCGGGCGGAATCGCGCGGCGTCATTGCCACTATCTCGATTCCGATGGCGAAAGCGTCATGAGCCTCATCCGGGCCGTTTGGGCGAACATCACCTGGCAGAAGATGCTCGTGATACAGGGGCTCGCCTGTGCTGTAGGCGTAATGCGCTGGTTCGAATTCCAGCACTATCACTTGCCGAATTATCTGCTCGTCGGATCGGGTTTCAACATGGTGATCGGCGCGTTGCTCTTGCTGCCCGCCGGCTTGTGCGCCGACGAGCTCGTGAGCCGCGGGGCCGGCCCGCGGGTCGCTTATTCGCTTGCCCTCCTCATCGCGAGCGCTGCCACTGCCGTGGCGCAGTGGTATGCGCGCCTCTGGTTCGGACCGGCGGGCATGCCCACCAGCATGATGGCACAGCAGGTGGCGATCGCGTTCGTCGACATCGTTTCGTTTGGCGGCATCGGCATGCTCGCCTATGCCAACCGCCGCACAGCGGACCGCATTCTCGAGAGCATGCGCCGTGCGGAACTCAAGCGGGTGCGGCTCGAGCAGCAGCTCATCGAATCACGGCTTGCGACCACCCAGGCGCAGATCGATCCGCGCATGCTGTTCTCGACGCTTGGCGAGATCCGCGACGACATGCAGCGCGCGGCGCCTGGAGCCGACGGCAAGCTCGACACCCTGATCCACCGACTGCGTACGGCGCTCGCGAAGACCGTATTTGCGACCGATCCCGACCGGGCGACATCGTGAAGGCGCCGACCGCGATCATCGCGGAAGACGAACCACTGCTGCGGACGGAAATCCGCGATTCGCTGCGGAGCCTGTGGCCTGAGCTCGTCGTGCGCGCCGAGGTCGCCGATGGCGTCCAGGCCATCGAGGCCTTCGACCGATTCGCACCGGATATCGTCTTTCTCGACATCCAGATGCCGGGCGCGAGCGGCCTCGACGTGGCGCAGCACGCGAGCGGCAAGGCGCACGTCGTCTTCATCAGCGCGTACGACGAATACGCGCTCACCGCGTTCGAGCAGGGCGCGCTCGACTACATCCAGAAGCCGATCTCGACGGAACGCATGCAGGTAACGGTCAATCGCCTTCGCGAGCGGCTGCGCGAACCGCCGGCGAACCTCGAGGGCATCGCGGAACTTCTGAGGGATGCAACCGCGGGCGAGCCCCGCTATCTCAAGTGGCTCACGGTGCCGCACGGAACGGAGCTGCGTGTGGTCGCGGTCGCGGAGATCTCGTACCTGCGCGCGGACAACAAGTACACGACCATTGCGACCAGCGGTTCGACATTCCTCCTCAACTCATCGCTCAAGGAGCTTAAGGAGAAGCTCGATCCGGCGATGTTCTGGCAGATTCACCGCGGCATCGTCGTCAACGTCGGCGCGATCGATACGATCTTCCGCTCATTCCGCGGAGCCCTCGAAGTGAAGCTCAAGCAGCGGACGGAGCTGCTGCCCGTCAGCGCCACCCACGCGCACCTCTTCAAGCAAGCCTGACCTCCCCCCGGCCAATACCCCCGGCCAATACCCCCGGCCGGTACCGGTGTCAGCGTTCGGGGTTATCGCGTAGCGCTTCAATTCTCCGGGGGTATTACACCGGCACCGGGCGGGGGTTCAAACGAGACGTGCATCGCAACCCGCTATTGGCTGCCTTGCCAGTCCGTCCGTCCCACCGCATTCTGTAAAGACGCGCGGATCGGATGAAACTCCGAGTGTGAACCGTGTCGACAAATCGCTGATAGGTGCAACGGGTGAGCGTTTCAGCAGCAGTGACAGAGCACGGTAACTCCGACGCCCCTCCGGGATGGATCGACAAGCTCTGCATCGGGCTTGCGATCTACGTCGTCGTCTGTGCGACCTTCATGCTGACGGGATTCGGTGGCGAACGCGTCCGGCATTACGTCGGCCTGCTGGGTGATACACCGGCCAGCCTCACCGCACTGATCGTCACCATCGTCGCTGCGCGCCGGATGCCGCGCGGCCCGTCGCGAACAGCGTGGGGTTGCCTGGCCGCTGCCCTCGCCCTGTATTTCGTCGGCACGAGCATCGGCGTCAATGCCTGGCTGCACGACCGGGATCCCTTCCCGGGAATGGCCGACGTTTTCTATCTCGCGTTCTATCCCTTCTTCATGATGGCCGTGGGACTCATGATCCGCGCGGCGGCCGTCAGAGTCCGCTGGTCGCAATTTCTGGTCGACGCCACGATTCTCGTGGTGGGCTTCGGAGCTTTCTTCTGGTTCCTGATCATCCGCCCCGCCGCCTCCAGTTCCGAAATCGACGTGCTCAAGAATGCGCTGAGCCAGATCTACATCGCGCTCAACTGTGTACTCGTGCTCACGCTCGGGGTGCTGCTGCTTGCAGGCGCGGGCACAACGATCGGCCGCCGTATCGCGCTCCTGCTCTCGATCGGTTTCGCGACGATGTTTCTCGGCGACATCATGTGGTCGGTCGCGAAGATCGGCGGTCACTATCTCTCCGGCGACCTGCAGGACGTGTTGTATGTCGCCTGCTACCTGCCGATGGCCTTCGCCGGACGCGAGCAGATGCGCCTCGCCGCGAGCGGCACTGTGACCGAATCGAGCGCGTCGATGTCCCTCGCACAGTCGCTGCCATATGCCGCGATGCTGACCGCGTTCATCGTGCTCGTCTCCCTGACACGCGGCGATATCGGCAGCCCCGCGACAGTGATGACCATTGTCGTATTCGGACTGGCACTGCTCGTGATGGTGCGACAGGCGCTGGTGCTGCGCGACGACGCTTTGATCCGCGAGCGACGCGCGGCGCGCCTGGTCGAACAGCGTTACGCATCGCTGATCGCGAACGCCTCGGACGTCATCATGACGATTGCTGTAGACGGCACGCTGCTCTTTGTGTCTCCCGCTTCCGAACGCACGCTCGGACTCAAGCCGGAGGCCATCATCGGCAGGAATGTGCTCGAGGTCTGGGTGGGCGACGACCGCGAGCGCATGAAAGCGTTCCTCGGTGAAGTGGCCGCATCGTCCGGCGAACCCGTCGGCCCGGTCGAGATGCGGCTCGAGCGCGATCATGATCGCCGCGTGCTCGAAATCGTCGGCAGCAACCTGACCAAGGACCCGGCGGTGCAGGGGCTTGCGCTCAACTTCCGCGACATCACCGAGCGCAAGGCGCTCGAAGAGCAATTGCGGCAGCTTGCCTTTCACGACTCCCTCACGCTGCTTGCGAATCGCGGCCTCTTCCGCGACCGGGTGCAGCATTCCCTGACGCTGGCGAACCGCGGACGGCAACAGGTCGCCGTGATGTTCGTGGACCTCGACAATTTCAAGAACGTGAACGACTCGCTTGGCCACGATGCCGGCGACCGGCTGCTGCAGGCGGTAGCGCAGCGGCTCGTCAAGTCCACGCGCTTCTCCGATACGGTTGCGCGCCTCGGTGGCGATGAATTTGCCATCCTGCTCGAAGCAATCACGACGACCGGGGAAGTCGAGCAGCTTGCCGGCTCCCTGATCGAGCAGCTGGACCAGCCATTCTTTCTCAACTCAAGAGAAGTGCGCGTTTCGGCCAGCATCGGCGTGGCTTTCTCGACGCACGAGCAGGATGCGAGCGCCGAGGCGCTGCTGAGCAAGGCCGACACCGCGATGTACTTTGCGAAGGGCGCCGGCAAGAACCGGTTCCTCACTTTCAAGGCGCCGATGCAGGAGATGCTGCAGGAGAGAACGCGCCTGGTGGCGGACATCGCCCGCGCCATCGCCAACGAGGAATTCTTCGTCGAGTATCAACCGATCGTCGACCTCGGCACGCGCAGCCTCCTTGGCGTCGAGGCGCTCGTGCGCTGGCGGCACCCCGAGCTCGGCTTGCTGATGCCGGATCGATTCATCCAGATCGCCGAGGAATGCGGCCAGATCGTGAAGCTCGGTCGCTGGGTGTTGGGCCGTGCGTGCCGTGAG
>Ga0326726_10002451_pt1 | contig 17085 bp, 15 predicted proteins | sample MHFenrmetagenome_2_FD_207603 | JGI IMG/M metagenome (GOLD analysis project Ga0326726, IMG submission 207603) | Lab enriched peat soil microbial communities from Michigan Hollow, Ithaca, NY, United States - MHF15MN | ecosystem: Environmental > Terrestrial > Soil > Wetlands > Peat | place: USA... | reverse complement strand
CGAGGTTTTCCATCAGCAGCTCGGACTGCCCGGCTAGGGCCCGGGCCGCCATGGGGAATAGGCCGCCCACCCGCTCCGGGCTCTGGGCGGTCACGGCCGAAAGGACGCCGAAACCTCGTTGGCCCAGGCGCTCAAAAACCCGCAGATCGAGGAGGACACCCGCGCCCGCCGAAGGATCCCAGCCGGCGATGGAGATGAGGTTTTTCATCATGGGCTTGCCCGACCCCGGCGGACATCCGGATTCTATCACGAATCGGCGCCGGCACGGCCGTTGACTTTGTTTCCGGCTCTCTGGTATTAGCAGAGGGTGCGGATCCCCCCGGCCTCGGCCGGGCCTTCGGAGACAAGAGAGAGCGCGGGAAGAGGCACATGGGCGAAGAACTCGTCAGGGTGCGCGTCTTCATCGACGGCCGTGTCCAGGGCGTGGCCTACCGCTTCTATGCCGAAAAATACGCCTCGCGTCTCGCCGTCACCGGCTGGGTCAGGAACCTCGTGGACGGCCGGGTGGAGATCCTAGCCGAGGGTTCGTCCGAGAGCATCGCCACCTTCTTGGACCGTCTCAAGGAGGGCCCGAGTCTGGCCCGCGTCGACCGCTTCGACGTCCGGCATGAGCCGCCGACAGGGGAATTCCGGGATTTCCGGATCGCCTTCACCAACGAATAGCCGGCCCGTCCGCGGTCAGCGCGCTTTGAGCTTGCGCCGGCATTCCTCGGAGCAGAAGAAGTGTTCGATCCCGTCGCGGACCTCGGTCAGGGCTTCTTCGCGCGGAATGTAGGTGCCGCAGACCTCGTCTTTGACCATCACCCCCTGGACCTCGCGAGGGGCCTTCGTGCTCGATTGGGGGCGCGGCCGCTTCAGACCGAGATAAACGCGCAGGAACAGGAAGGCGACGTAGGCGACGAACGCGAACAGAACGAAGCGGAAGAATGCGGCTACCATTCGACCAGTATCGAACCCCAGGTCAAGCCGCCCCCGAAGCTCAGCAACATGACCAGATCACCTGGATGGATCCGGCCGTCCTCGACGGCCTCGCGCAGAGCCAGAAGGACCGATGCGGATGAAGTATTGCCACGGCGATCGACGTTAACGTAGAATTTCTCCAACGGGATGCCCAGCTTCTTCGCTGGGGACACGAAGATCCGGGCATTGGCCTGGTGGCAGACGAACAGGTCGACGTCCTCGATCCGGAACTCTCGCGTCTGGTCAGACACCCGGTTGGCCCGTTCGATCGTCTTCACGATCATCTCGGGCATGATCTTGAGGACGAATTTCTGGACCTCATGCCCTCGCATGAGGGCGTTCGTCCTGACCGGAGTCTCGTGAAAGCGATTATCTTTTCCGGCGCTGTAGGTGGTTTCCGCCTTCAAGGCGTCGGTGCCCATCTCAGAACAGATGATCCCTGACGGCCCCTCGGTCCTTCTCAGGACGACGGCGGCGGCGGCGTCGCCCCACAGGTCCGAGTTCGTGTCGGAAAAATCCAACATCCGGCTGAACACCTCGGAGCCGATCGCCAATCCGTACGGAGATTCGGTTTCGGCCAAAAGGAGGTGTTTGCGGGCAAGGTCGATCGCATAAAGGGCGCTCGTACAGGCCGCCAGCACGTCGAAAGCGGGAATGCGCGAGGCCGTCTTAGCGAACTCTTCGTCCCAGGCGCCCGCCTCGATCTTCTTTTTGATAGCCTTGTTGAGGACGAAGCAGGCGGTCGCGGGGAAGTTGGCCTCGGGCGTCGAGCTTCCGACGGCCAGGATCCCGATGTCCTCCCAGCCGATTCCGGCATCGGCCAAGGCCCGTTCGGCGGCGACCAGGGCCAGGTCCGAGGTGTTGACATGGTCGGCGACCCAGCGGCGTTCGCGGATGCCGACGAGGTCGACGATCTTCTGTGGGGTCAGCTCGTTGGGCCCCCACGGCCGGTCCGTCCCGGGCTTGATGGCGCCGTGGGCCAGGAGGATCCTGACGATCTCTTCGTTGGTGACGGTCTTCCCGGGGACGTCTGTCCCCGGCAGGCATTTTCCGGTCCCGGCGATCTTTACTCGCATGTCCGCGCTTTCTCCGTAATCTCGTGTGTCCCGTGTGCCACGGGAGATGGGAGCCATTCGTAGCCTCATATTATTGTCGGTCGGTCCGAGGATGTCAACCGAAGAAGGCCATGGCGGCCCGGCCCCCGGCGATTGACCGGGTCGGTCCTTTCTGGTAATTACGGGACATGGATGAGTTCCGGACGGGGACCGAGGCGGCCTTACGCAAGAAGGCCGCGGACTATTTCCGCCGGCTGCCCGCTCCCGGCTCGCGGGGGACCCCCACGCCGGCAGCGGACATCTGGCGTGACCTCGACGACTCGTCGGGGGCCGGCGGCGCCTCATCCGCCCTGCGCGACCCGCTGGGCGGGCGCGTTTCGATCTTAGAGGAGGCCGCTCGTCGCCACCCGAGGATCGCGGACGACCTTCTTGTTTGGTGCGCCGTCCATGCCCCGCTCGATCCCCTCGAAGAAATGGCCTGTCGCCTCGGCTGGCTGGCGGGGACCGCGGCCTATGTTCTCGAGGCCGGGGTCCGGGCCGCGCGAGAGCGGGGCTATTACTCCAGCAGCCTCATGGACTTCCGTGAAGCCCAGGAGCGCCTGGCCGTCCTCGTCTCAGGGGCCGAGCTCGCCCGCCTCGGGGCCTGCAGGCTCTGCCGCCTCCTCGAAAGAGGTGAGAAAGACCAGGCCGTCCGTGAAACGGCCGGCCTCGATGCCCGGGCGGGAACGCTGGCCGCCGACGTCCGGTCCGTGGCTCTCTCGTTGCTCGGCTCCTCCTGGGTCGCCGCCTGCCTTCCCGCGGACGAGGGCCCATCCTCCAACGAAAGGACACGATCATGAAGCTTGATCGCCTCTACCGAAAGGCCGTCGCGGCCGGCATCGCCAAGGACCCCCGCGGCTCCGAAGCCATGCGGCGCATCCTCGAGGACGAGCGGGCGAAGTCGGAGAAGCTCAAGGACGACGAACGCGAAGCCTGGGAACCCGACCGCCTGTTCAATCCCTACGCCGACACCCGTCTCCTTGCCGGCGACCCGGCCACCGAAGTAAAGAAAGTCATGGTCGGCATCGACATGGACGCCGCCGAGGTGCTCCTGGCCCACACCCTGAACAGGGACCGCGCCGAGGGGATCGACGTCATCATCGCCCACCATCCCCAGGGCGTGGCCATGGCCCAGCTCCCCGAAGTCATGCGCGTCCAGTCCGACATGCTGGCCGCTTACGGCGTCAACATCTCCGTAGCCGAACAGCTCATGGACACGCGGATCGGCGAGGTGGAGCGGCGTGTCCTTCCCGCCAATCACAACCGGGCGGTGGACGCGGCCCGCGTGCTCGGCCTGCCGATGATGTGCGTGCACACGCCGGCGGACAACTGCGTCAATACCTACCTCGAATCGCTCTTCAAAAAGGAGAAGCCCGAGCGTCTCAAGGACCTGATGGACCTCCTGAAGAGGATCCAGGAATACCGGGCGGCCGTTCGCCGGATGGCCGGGCCGAAGATCGTCAACGGCGCGGAGAACGCCCACTGCGGCAAGATCTCCGTCGAAATGACGGGCGGGACCGAAGGGGCTAAGACGATCTACGAATCGTACGCCGCCTCGGGCGTGAGCACCATCGTGAGCATGCACATCAGCGAGGAGGCGCTCGAGAACGCCAAAAAGGCCCATCTCAACATCGTCCTGGCCGGTCACATCTCCAGCGACACGCTGGGGCTGAACCTCCTCTTCGACGAAGTCGAGCAGGAAGAGCGGCTCGAGTTCGTGGGGGTCTCGGGATTCGCGAGGACGAGGGCGTCGGAGCGCTAAAGGCCGCTGTAGTGGCCCTGGGCGCTGAGGGTCGCGATCCAGCGGGCAAAGGTCCGGGCGTCTTCGAGGTCGCTCGCGTCGGGATGGGTCGCCGCCGAGGCCGCCATGTCGGCCCAGGCCTCGTGTTCGGGCGACTGCATGAGGACCTCGAGGGCCTTCATCGACACCTTGCCGCGGCACGAAAACGTCCCGACAAGCCGGGCCCGGGCGACGAGGATCGAGGCGTACTCCAGGGCTTCCCGCGAAAGGTGGCTGCCCGTGACCGAGCCGTGGGTGGAGAAGAGGGCCACCTTCTTACCCTCGGGGATGGACTTGAGGAAGACCTCGACCGGATAGGGCACGCTGTGCGTCTGGACCGGGAAGCCCGCGAAGATGAGCTGGTAGGGCGTGAGGTCCCCCGCCTCGGCCATGGGCTTGATCGCTTTGTCGCCGGTCAGGGCGTCGGCGATGGCTTCCGCGACGAGCTTTGTGTTCCCCGTGCGGCTGAAGTAGGTGACGAGCGTCTTGGCCATCGCGGACATCCTTTCGGCGGGCGGATCTCCCGCTATTCTGCCAGAATCCGGGTCAAAATGCCAACCGTCATCCGCCGGCGGGGAGCTCGATCGTGACCGTCGTGCCGCGGCCGGGCTCGCTCTCGACGCGGATCGTCCCGTCGTGCTCCTCGACGATCTTCTTCGTGATCGGCAGGCCGAGTCCGGTGCCGGCGTCCTTGGTCGAAAAGTAGAGATCGAAGATCCGCGCCGCCGTTTCCCGGCTCATGCCCGGCCCGCTGTCGCGCACGGAGATCGCGTAGACCGGCCCCCGGCGGCCGATCGTCACGGCCACTTCGCCCTGCTGGCTGATGGCCTCGACGGCGTTGGCGACGACGTTGCGTAAGGCGGTCTTAAGCTTGGCCTCGTCCCCCCGGGCGCGGAAATCCCCCCCCTCCTCGACGACGGTGAAACGGATGCGCTCGGAGAGCAGCCGCCGGTAGGGGCGGAGGACCTCCTCGAGGATGTCCCGCAGGTCGACCGGCTCCTTGCTGACCGTGGTGTCCCGGGCGATTTCCATGAACTCCTGGGCGATGCGGCGCAGGTTCTCGACCTCGCTGATGATGTAGGACATGGATTCCTTGAGGGCCTTGTCGAGGTCCCCGCGCTTGTCCTCGTAGACCTTGAGGACATGCTCGGCCGACAGCTGGATGGGCGTCAGCGGGTTCTTGATCTCGTGGGCGACCTTGCGGGCCATCTCGGTCCAGGCCACCTTCTTGCTCATCTCGGCCAGCTCCTGCTCGTGGGCCTTGAGGTTCCGGATCATCGTGTTGAAGCCGTCGATAAGGGTCATCATCTCGTCGCGGGAGTGGTGCTGGATGCTGACCTCAAGGTTGCCCAGGCCGACCTCCCGCGTCCCGGCGAGAAGCTTGCGTACGGGGACGATGATCATGCTCCGGATGCCGCGCGAGAAGAGGACGATCAGGACGACAAAAAAGGCCGAGAGGACGGCCAGGAATTCGACCATCTCCTGGGTGGCCTTGTTGACCTGCTCCTTTTCGAAGGGGAAGGGCAGGGAGATGAAGAGCGTCATGTTCTGGGATTCGTAGGGCACGGTCAGGGTCTGGAACGAGTAGCTCCCCAGGCGCGTCCGTTGGATGACGAAGGGCTTGCGGTCATAGACGAGGGCCTGGTAGGTCTCCCCGTCGAGGATCTCCGGCAGGAGCCCGCTCGAGAAGAACTCGCGCCGGCTCGAGGCCAGGAGGACGGCGTCCTTGTAGATGATGACGTCGTTCGACAGCGTCTCGCTGATCCACAGGGCCAGGTCTTCCGAAGGAGCGAGATACGGGGAGGATTCGCCCTTGATGAAAAGGAAGGCCTCCATGAGGCCCTGGGCGTAGCTCGCGTGGACGGCGGAGTCCTCGATGAACCGTTGGGTGAAGAGGCTGTCGAAAAGGTTCCGCGTAAAGACCGTGAAGATGAGCAGCGGGACGAGGGCCACGGCCAGGAACGCGGCGTAGACGCGGTTGGAGAACGACCAGAGGGGTCTGCGGACGGAAGCCTTGCCGGAGGCGAGCGTGACGGCGATGGCGACGGCCAGGGTCGCGGCCAGGCCGAGGAAGAAGAACCTCAGGAAATCGACGGCCTGGGTCCTCAGGTTCTTACGCGGCGCGAAGAGGCTGTACCCGTGGTCGCCCCAGCGGAAGAGATGGTCGTCGTAGACCGTATTCCCCTCCCTGAACATGGACCAGAAGGGGGCGGGGGATTCGCGGAGGCGGTCGAGGCCCTCCTGGGAGAGCCCCGACGTCAGCTTGCGGGGATTGAACAGCGAGCGGCCGTCGAGGTCGAAGATCTCACAGCCGAAATCGACCTGGCTCAGCGACGGAAGGGAGTCGGTCCGCAGGACCTCGAAGTAGGGATTGGCGGAATAGAGGAACGGCAGCATCTCCGGGTCCAGGGAAACGTAAAGGATGACGCGTCCGATGTGGACGCCGTTCTCGGTGTAATCCTTGTAGCCGACGAGGAAGTCCGTTTTTTTGCCGATGAACGAAAGGGGGTAGAGGACGATGTCCCAGACGGCGGACGAGGCGAGGTCGGGCATGCCGCCGAGCCCCTTGGGGACGTTGTGCGAGAAACGGCTCAGCGTCGTCCCCTCGGCATCGCGGATCTCCAGGCTCGAGTACCAGTTGGACTTCGCCAGGGGGGTCTTCTCCCAGAGCGCGAGGGCGAATTCCGTATCCTGCGAGGGGGGATTCCCGAGGAACTTGACGATCTGCGGCTCGCTTTGGTCAAGGCCCGGCAGCGACTCCTCGATGAGGAAGTTCCCCCAGTTTTCCTGGGTCTGGATGGTGTGGATGATGGTCGTTTCGATGAGGTCGTGGGTGCGGGCGACGGTCAGCCCGTCCACGGAGCGGGCCAGCCACAGGGCGGCGATGATGAGACCCGCGATCCAGATCTCGCGCCGGCGCGCAAGGCCGGGGACGACAGCGACCGCGAACAGCCAGCCGACAAGGGCCGCGCTGACGGCCGCGAGCAGGACCGAGGGGCTCTTTCCGAGCAGGATGGCCGCGGCCGGCGCGAGGGCGACGACCAGGCCGGAGACGAGGTCCGTTCGGGGGTCGCGGAAGGCGAGCCTGAACACGACGGCCAGGACCAGGAGCAGGGCGACAAGGACGACGAACAGGCTGAGCTGCAGGACTAGGCGCGAGACGTCGAAGTCCCAGCGGACGAGGGACAGATTGGAATTGAAGACGACCCGCCGGGCGACCTCGTGAAGGGCGAGGACGGCCGCGGCGGCGAGCGCGGCCGCCGGAATGGGGACGAGGACGCTCCGCGGGATGGACGAGCGGCTCTCGCGCGGATCTCCCCGCTTGAAGACGCAGACCGCGAGGCACGCCGCGAGCCCGAGGACCGTCAGGGCCGTCATGAATATGTCGGCCGGCGATTGGGTCAGGCCATGCCACGAAACGAAGCCGGCCACGGCGGGCTTGAAAAGGCCCAGGGATTGGACCCTTTCGAGCCGATCGAGGGGAAGGGCGAGCAGCCTCATGCCGATGAGAAGGACCGCTCCGACCGCCCCGGCCACGGGGTCGCGTCCCCGGACGAAATCGGGCGATGACCAGAAGTAGGCGAGACCCAGGGACGCTGAAGCGAGGAAAACAACGATCAGGAGGAGAAGCAGGTCCTCCCGGGTCGCCGTGAGCCGCGACCGCAGGGACGGCGAGCGCAGCGTGACGGTCGCCATGATCCGTCCCTTTTCGTTCCGGAGAGGGAAGATGAGGGTCTGGATGTCGTTCTTCCGCGGCTCGCCGGTGTATTCGTCCTTATGGAGGGCGAAGGTCTTTTCGTAGACACCGACGTCTTTCCGGAAATCCAGGTAATCGATGTCGAAATTGGATGGCAGGGCCGGACGGAGGGCGTGGAACTCGCGGATGTGGGAGGATTGGACCTGGGGGATGAACGCCAAGCGGGTGAAATGGGCCAGCAGGCGGCCCCTGTCACCCAGCGGCTGGAAGGCGACGAGGTAGACCGAGGCCTTGCTCCTGACCAGGAAGGTCCCTTCGTCCCGCTTGAGTCGCTCGAGGTCTTCCCGCTTGAACTGTTCGGCCGGGCTCAGGACATTGCCGTACCACGCCTCGATGAGACCGTCGCCGTTGCTCAGGGCGATCCCTTCGTTCTCCGCGTCGAGCCCGGCCTCGCGGAAGAGAGGAAAGAAGTCCGCCGCGTCGGCGACCCGGGCCGCATCGGCGAAGAGGGACTTGCGGGACTCCAAAGACGCCAGCAGGCCGGAGAACTCCTGGCGGGTCCGGGCGGCTTGCCGGCGCAGCGACGCCATGCTCCTCGCGTCGAAGTCCCGCGACAGGAACCGGGGGAGGGTCAGGGAGAGACCGCCGGCGAGGAGGGCCAGGACGAGCGCCGCCCGGCTCGCGACGAGAAGTGTACCGCGGCTCCAGAAGCGGCGCCCCGGCATTACAGCCTCTCCGCCCGGATCTCGACGATCTTCAGCCCCATGAGAGGACCCCGGGCGCCGGGGGAGCGCGGCAGCCGCTCGAGGACGACGAAGAAGTAGAGGTGGAAGGCGTATTGGGCCCCCGTTCGCTCGTTGCGGAAAGACCAGCGGGCCTTGAGGATGCCGCCGGGCGCGCCGGCCAGGGAGGACACTCCGGCATAGCTTATGAATTCGGTCGTCTTGAAGATCGAGAGGAACCGGCTGAATACGAGATAGGCCTGGTCAGGCGATAGCTGGTCGGCGAGGGACAGCGGCTCGGGAAGAGACACCGGGATCGTCCCCTCGGTCGTCAGGAGATCGCGGAGGATGACCGGCGAATTCTGGAGGAACGCCGTCTGGATCCGCGGGCCAACGGGCAGGGGGAGGGAGAGGAGGACGGTCAGCGAGAACAGGTGAAAGGTGACCACGTTGGCGTCACCATCTTAACACAGCCCTTTCCGGACAGGCAAGGGACGGCTCCGCACGGAAGTCGGCCGGCGGGCGCTCCGGGGCCGGGAGGAGAGAAGCCCTATTCGGCCTTCTTGGGCTCCGCTTCCTGCTCGAGCTTCTTGGTCCTCTTGGCGTCCTTGATGCTGCTGATGCCGGCGATGAGGCCGATGAATCCGCCGAAGAACAGGATCGGGGGGATGAATCCCAGGACGACGTTGAAGAACGCGGACCGGAACGTGGCCGAAAAGATCACCAGCGCCAAGCCGCCGGCCATGGCGACGATGCCGCCGATCACTGCGATGAACTTGCCCATAGTCGGACCTCCCTGAGGATTTTGTTCCGGCGCGGATTATAACAAAAGACCGATGCCATGGTCAATTCATTTTCGATACTCCCGGCCTCAAGCGCCTGGCGATTGGCCGGCCGATTGGATAGAATACATGAGAAGATCCGATCAGGAGGTCAGGCATGTCCACAGAACGGAAAAAGCTAATCGGCACAATCGGACTGCTTCTCGTTCTCGTCTCCGGCCCGGCTGCCTTGGCCGGCGAGGATTTCGCCATCGGCGGGGTCCGGGTCAAGGCGGGCGGTGCGGCCTCGGGATATCTCGCCGTTCCGGGCCGGGACGGCGCCGGGACCGAGATCCCCTACACGGTCATCAAAGGGGCGAAGAAGGGGAAGGTGCTGGCCCTGGTCGCCGGGGTCCACGCCTTCGAATACCCGCCCATCCTCGCGCTCTACCGGCTGAAGACGATGATCGATCCCAAGGACCTCCGCGGCACCGTGATCATGGTCCACATCGCCAACCTGCCGAGCTTCAAGAAGCGGACGATCTATTATGGTCCGGACGATTGGAAGAACCTCAACCGCGTCTTTCCGGGCGACCTCGGGGGCACGATGAGCCAGCGGATCGCCGCCGTGCTCAACGAGGAGGTCGTCGGACGCGCCGACGTCCTGATCGACATGCACTGCGGGGACGGCAACGAGGCGCTCATCCCGTACACGTATTGGATGATCAGCGGCCATGAGGCTTTCGACGCGGGCACCCGGGAGCTGGCCCTCGCCTTCGGCCTGCCGCACATCATCATCGACGATACTCGGGGCCACGACCTCAAGGACTCCAAGTACCTCGGCAACACCGCCATCCTCCGGGGCAAGCCGGCCATTACGACCGAGGCCGGATACCTCGGGCGCACCGACGAGGAGTCCGTCGGCCTCAACGTCCGCGGGGCCCTCAGCGTCATGCGCCACCTCGGCATGATCGGCGGCCGGCCCGAGCCGGCGGCCGATCCGGTCTGGATCGACAAGTACGAGGTCGTCTCTTCGAAATGGAGCGGCCTGTTCACGCCCCGCGTCGGGATGGGCTACTTCGTCAAAGAGGGGCAGGTCGTCGGCACCGTCGCGGACTATCTTGGCGCCTGGAAGGGGGACGTCAAGGCCCCGTTCACCGGCATCCTCCTCTACGTGATCGGCACGCCGCCGTGCAACGAGGGCGAGCCGCTCTTCGAGGTCGGCCGGGTCAAGGAGAAGTGACCCCGGCGATGAGGATCAAGGGCGTCATCTTCGACCTTGACGGCACGGTCGTCGAGAACGACTACGATTGGGCCCGGATCCGGGAGGAGCTCGGAACGGGCGTGGCCTCCATCCTGAGCTACCTCGATTCACTCGAGGAGCCCGAGCGGTCGGCGAAGTGGTCCGTCCTCGAAACCCACGAGGCCCTGCAGACCAAGGCCTCGGTGTTGCGCCAGGGCGTCCTCGGGCTCCTGGGGTTCCTCCGCTCCCGCGGCATCGCCGCCGCGCTCGTGACGAACAACTCCCGCAAGAACACGGAATTCCTGCTGGGCAAGTTTGGACTGGTCTTCGACTGCATCATCACCAGGGAGAGCGGCCTGTGGAAGCCGTCGGGGGCGCCCTTCCTCGAGGTCCTGCGGATCCTGGGCCTCGAGCCCGGCGAATGCGGGGTCATCGGGGACACGCACTTCGACGTCCTGGCCGCCCTCGACGCCGGGATCGATTCGATCTTCCTTCTTTCCGACGAGCCGGAGCGGTTCGCCGGCTTGCCGGTCGAGGTCTTTCCCGCGGTCGACGTCCTCCTGAACCGGCTCGAACGCTTGCTCTGAGACCCGCGCCCCATCCGACTCTAGCCCCGAGCCCCATGCTCCGTCGAAATCCGATGGAACAAAAACGCCGGACCGGTTGTATTAGAGAATAGAGGGAGCCGATGATCCTGGACCTAAGGAGGACACCATGAGCCAAGGATGCCATCTTAAGAGCCTTGCCGTTATCGCCGCGCTCGCGGCCTTGACGGCCGCCGCGCCGGCCCTCCGGGCCGACGGCTTCATCATCCCCGACCGCCGGCCGGGCGAAACGATCCCGCCCCTCAGCGTCAAGTACCACCGGGTCCAGGTCGAGATCGTGGACCAGGTGGCCAAGACCTCGATCGACCAGGTCTTCGTCAACCACTTCGGCCGGGATATCGAGGGGACCTATATCTTCCCGGTCCCCGAAGGCGCCTCGGTCGCCGATTTCGCCATGTTCATCGGGAACGAGAGGGTCAAGGGTGAGATCCTCGAGAGCGGAGAGGCCCGGCGGATCTACGAAGACATCGTCCGCCGCATGCGCGACCCGGGCTTACTCGAGTACATGGGCCGCAGTCTCTTCCGGGCGCGGGTCTATCCTATCCCAGCCAACGGCGAGAAACGGGTCCAGATCTCCTACACCGAGGTCCTCAAGGCCGATAGCGGGCTGGTCAAGTATCTTTACCCCCTGAACACTGAGCGGTTCTCCCGCGACCCCTTAACGGACGTCAGCATCGCCGTCCGCATCGAAAGCCGGGTCCCCATCGTCAACGTCTACTCGCCTTCCCACAAGGTCTCCGTAAGGAAGGAAGGGGAGGGCTTTGCCCGGGTGGGTTACGAAGACAAGGATGTCCGGCCGGACAAGGATTTCCTCCTGTACTATTCGCTCTCCAAGGACGACGTCGGACTGTCCTTCATGAACTGGGAGGGGCCGGACGGGAGCTTCTTTATGCTCCTGGCCTCGCCGCGATTCGCCGCCCCCGGGGAGAAGATCGTCGCTAAGAACGTCGTCCTCGTCCTCGACAGCTCGGGCAGCATGAGCGGGACCAAGATCCGCCAGGCCAAGGAAGCCGCCCGCTTCATCCTCAACCACCTCGACCGGCGCGATGAATTCACGCTGATCGACTTCGACGACGGAGTCACGGCCTTCTCGAAGGGGCTCGTCCCGGCCGCGGGCGACAACGTGGACCGGGCCCTCAAGTTCGTCGACGCCATCGAGGATTCCGGCGGGACGAACATCAACGACGCCCTTCTCGGCGCCCTCTCCCGGATGCGGGACGGCGAGCGCCCGAGCTACGTCCTCTTCCTGACCGACGGCCTGCCGACCGTCGGCACGACGGAGACGGCCGACATACTGAGGAACCTCGAGAAGGCGAACGAGCGCCGCTCCCGCATCTTCGTCTTCGGCGTCGGCGACGACGTCAACACCGAGCTCCTCGATCGGATCGCCTCGGACCATCGCGGCGCCTCCGTCTACATCGGAGAGACGGAGAACCTCGAATCGGCGCTGTCGAGCTTTTACGAGAAGATCTCCTCGCCCCTGCTGGCCGACATCGACGTCGCGTTCACCGGGATCGACACGAGCCAGGTCTATCCGCGCGTCCTGCCCGACCTCTTCAAGGGCTCCCAGCTCGTCCTCGTCGGCAAGTATCGGGGGGACGGGCCCGTCAGCGTCGTTTTAACCGGCATGGCCGGCCGCGAGGGGAAGCGGTTCGCTCTCGAAAGCCGCTCCCTGACGGGGAGCGACCGGTTCGGCTTCCTGCCCCGCTTGTGGGCGACCCGGCGCATCGGTTATCTCCTCGAGGAGATCCGCCTCCAGGGCCAGAACAAAGAGCTGGCCGACGAGATCCGCCGCCTCGGCCTCAAGTATGGCATCGTCACGCCCTATACGTCCTTCCTGGTCACCGAAAAAGAACGGATGACGCTCGACGCGGCGGCGCCGGCGGCCCAGGAGGCCATCGCCGCCGGACGGGTGACGGGTGTCGGCGCGGTCAAGGCGGCCAAGGCCACCCTGGCTTTCAAGCTCGACGACCGGGCCGCCGAGGTCGCGTCCGAGCGTATCCTCTATAAGGGCGACAAAACGTTCTACCTCAAGGACGGCGTCTGGACGGACAGCGATTACCGGGAAGGCGCCGCGACGACCGAGATCAAGTTCAATTCCGACGAGTTCTATCGCCTCATCACGGAGAAGCCCGCGCTCGCCAAGTATCTCTCGGTCGGCCGCAACCTGATCGTGATCTTCGGCGGAGTGAATTACCATATCGTCGAATAAAGGCGGCGAGATCCAACACCGCCGAATCCTTGATTTGTGGGCGGCTTTTGGTCACAATGGACGGGACTTTCGCCCGAGAGGTCCACGATGCCCGAAGAGAAGCTGCTCCTTATCCCCGGTCCGAGCCCCGTCGTGCCGCGCATCCTCGACGCCCTCGCCTTGCCTACGGTCTCCCACGTCGGTCCTGACATGGTCTGCGACCTCAAGGAAGCCTGCGAGAACCTCAAAAAGATCGTTTTTTGCACCGAAGGAGAGCCCTTCATCGTCGCTGGCGCAGGGACGCTGTCGATGGAGATGGCCCTCCTCAATACGACCGGCCCGCACGACCGTGTGCTGGTCCTGTCCCAGGGCTATTTCGGCGACCGCATGGCCCAGATCTGTAAGGCCTTCGGGATCGGCCACGAAGTCCTCGAATGCGAATGGGGCCGGGCGGTCACGCCCCGCGAGCTCGACAAGCGGCTGAAAGCCGCGAACTATAACGTCGTCGTCTGCACCCACGTCGACACCGCGACAGGGGCCTGCGCTCCCGTCGAGGAGTACAGCCGGGTCCTTGAGAAGACGGGCTCGATCTTCATCGTCGACGGCGTCTGCGCCACGGGCGGCATCCCTGAGCGCATGGACGCCTGGGGCATCGATGTCGTCCTGACCGCGGCCCAGAAATGCCTCGGCACGCCGCCCGGCCTGGCCATCCTCGTCTTCTCCGCGGTGGCCATGGAGAAGCGGCGCGGCCTTGCCTCCGTCCCGGCCTACTACTCCGACCTGCTCCGCTGGATGCCGATCATGCACGATCCCTCGAAGTACTTCTCGACGCCGTGCGTCAACGAGATCCGGGCTTTCGCGGAGGCGACCCGCATCGTCCTCGAGGAGGGGATCGAAGAGCGGTTCGAGCGGCACGACCTCTTCGCCGAGGCCCTCCGTGCCGGACTCGCCGCTCTCGGATTCTCGTTCTTCACCGACCCGCGCTTCGAGTCCTCGACGCTCTCGGTCGTGCTCTATCCCGGGGGGATCGAGGACAAGGCCTTCCGCTCCGGGCTGGCTGCGAACGGCGTCGTCGTCGCCGGCGGACTCGGGCCCACGGCGGGCCGGGTTTTCCGCATGGGTCACATGGGCAACCTGACCTCGGCCCAAGTCCGGTTCGCGATCGACGCCGTGGAAAGGACCCTCATCGGGTTGGGGCGGGCCGTCAAACCTGGGACGGGACGCGCCGCCGTCGACAGCGTCCTCACGGCCTGATCATGGGACGGGCACGCATGACGAACCCTGTATACTTCATCCGCGCCGACGGGCGCGAAGCCGCCGAGATCCTTGCCGACAAGGCCAAGAGAGCCTATCTCGCCACGGGCTTCAACGACCGGATCGCCGAGGGCGATTTCGCCGCCCTCAAGATCCATTTCGGCGAAGCCGGCAACACCGGCTACATCAAGCCCGCCTGGCTCGCCGGCCTCGTCTGGGAGATCCGGACGCGGACCAAGCACGCCTTCCTGACCGATTCCAACACGCTTTACGTCGGCAACCGCTCGAATTCCATCGACCACCTCCGTCTGGCCTGGTCCCACGGCTTCACGCCCGAAGCGACGGGCCTCCCGATCATCATCGCCGATGGCCTCATCGGCCGAGACAAGCAGGAGCCTCGGAGCGCCCAAGCGCGGACCGCCTCGTCCAAGATCGCCAGCGCCATCCTCGACGCCGACGCCTTCGTCTGCCTGACGCACGTCACCGGGCACGTCCAGACGGGCCTCGGTGCGGCCATCAAGAACATGGGAATGGGCTGCGCCTCACGGGCCGGCAAGCTCGACCAGCACTCCGTCACCCACCCCCGGGTCAATGCCAAGCAGTGCCGTAACTGCAGCGTCTGCATGGCCTTCTGTCCCGAAGCCGCGATCGTCCAGGCCGAGGGGCACGTCGTCATCGATCCTGCCCGCTGCGTCGGCTGCGGCGAATGCCTGGTCGTCTGCAAGCATGGCGCCATCAAGATGAAATGGGATGAGGATTCGCTCCGGCTCCAGGAGAAGATGGCCGAGTATGCCTTCCGCGTTTCCGAGCACTTCAAAGACAAAGCCGTCTTCGTCAGCTTCCTTATCCAGGTCACCAAGGATTGTGACTGCATGGCCAGGAACCAGAAGCCTATCGCCCCCGACATCGGGATCCTGGCCTCTCTCGACCCGGTGGCCATCGATCAAGCCACGGCCGATCTCCTCGTCGCCCAGGGTCGCGGCAAGGACCCCCTGCGGACCGGTTACGGCCTCGACTGGTCGGGACAGCTCGTCCACGGCGAGAAGATCGGCTTGGGGACGCGGAGATATGCCCTGGTCGAGATCGACTAGGTCTGTTGCCTGAGTCGCGGGACGAAGATCCAGACGAGGACCGCAGCGAGGAGCATGATCATCGCCCCGATGAGGACCGCGGCCGTCTCGCCGAGGTGCTGAGCCGTCGCGCCGATCCCGAGGGCGGCGATGGGCATGGCCCCAAAGAAAACGAAGGTATAGACGCCCATGATCCGTCCCCGCAGGGCATGCGGCGAAAAGCTCTGGACGAGGGCGTTACACAGGTTGAATATGAAGATCTGGGCGACGCCGGCGCCGAAGAGCAGAACGAGTGAGAGGGGGGTCCAGCGGACGAAGGCGAAAATGATGATCAGCACCGGCATGGCCAGCGTCCCCAGGGTCAGGAGCCTGCCCCGGAAATGGAACCGCCCCAAGCTGGCGATGAGGAGCGCCCCGGCCATGGCGCCGAGGCCGCGGGAGGCCTGGAGGAAGCCGTTGGTCGTCGCATCCCCGCCGAGGATCTTCACGGCCCAGGCCGGGAAGAGGATGGCATAAGAGATCCCGAAGAGGCTGACGATGGCGAGCAGGCCGACGATCGTCCGGATCATCGGATGTCCCCAGACATACTTAACGCCCTCCTTGAGGTCGGCGATCGCGCCCGTCTTTTCGACCTTGGGGACGAACGGCTGGAGCTTCATGAGGGCGAGGGCCACGATGACGGCGATGAACGAGACGCCGTTGATGGTGAAGCACCAAGCCGGCCCGAAGAGCGCGTAGACGACTCCGGCCACCGCCGGGCCGGCCGCCGTGGCCGTGTTGAACATGGCCCCGTTGAGGGCGATCGCGTTGGTCAAGTCGGGCAGATCGACCATTTCCAGGACGAACGCCTGGCGCGCCGGGGCCTCGAAGGCGTTGGCGACGCCGAGCAGCAGGGCGATGACCAGGATGTGCCAGGGCTGGACGACGCCGAGGAAAGCCAGCCCGGCCATGACGAAGGCCAGGACCATCATGACGGTCTGGGTGATGATGATCATCGTCCGCCGGGACATCCGGTCGGCGATGACCCCCGCATAAAGCATGAAGAACCAGGTGGGAGCGCCCGAAGCGAAGCCGACGAGCCCGAGGTAGGCCGCGGAGCCGGTCAGCTTGTAGACCAGGAACATGAGGGCCGTGCTCTCCATCCAGGTTCCGAACAAGGAGAACATCTGGCTCCAGAACCAGAGCCGATAGTTGGGATACTTGAGCGCCGTGAAGGCCTGTTTCCAGCTGAGCTGCTTGCGCAGGCCGAGGAGGCGACGGAGGAGGCTCCGTCTTTGAACCGCCGGCCGGGCAGGGGTGGGATCGGGGCTCATGTTGATGATCGCGCCGGGCCTTTGAGGAGCTCTTCGTCGCCGGCCGTCCAGGCCGGGTCGACGATGCAGAGGAAGGCCAGCCGACGCGGCCCGGGATTCTCGATGAATTGGATCTCGCCCGGAGGGATGTAGACGGCCTGTCCCTCGCCGATCTCCGCGTTCTCGTCCCCCACGTGCATCAGCCCCCGGCCCTCGAGGACATAATAGACCTCGGCGCTCTTCAGCCGGTGGGGGAGGGTCTTTTGGCCGGGCCCGACCTCGGCGTGGGCCAGGCTGTAGCCGATGTCCAGGGGTCCCTTCGCCGGGTGGAGAAGCTCTCTGAGGAAGGACGCGTCGCCTGCTGTAATTCCCGCGGTGTCCTTGAGCGATTTGATGATCATGGGCCGAGCGGCACA
>Ga0326726_10002450_pt1 | contig 17085 bp, 15 predicted proteins | sample MHFenrmetagenome_2_FD_207603 | JGI IMG/M metagenome (GOLD analysis project Ga0326726, IMG submission 207603) | Lab enriched peat soil microbial communities from Michigan Hollow, Ithaca, NY, United States - MHF15MN | ecosystem: Environmental > Terrestrial > Soil > Wetlands > Peat | place: USA... | reverse complement strand
CAGTTCCTCGATCGCCCGACCGTGCCGTTCCTGCGTCCCGATCGCCCGGTCTCGAACCCCGGCGTGAGCGCCGAGCTGATCGCCGGGATCGAGAAGACGCTCACGGTCGCGCGCGCCCGGACCGCGGAGCGCGCCGAGCTCGTGAAGCAGATCCTCACGGCGCTCGAGCAGATCGCCACCGACTCGAGCGGCAACTTCGCGAGCGCCGTGCTCGCCGCGCGCGAGATCTACGGCGTGCGGCCCGTCGACGACACCGGCGTGATGCCGCTGTTCGACGCGCTCGATCAGGCGCGCATCATCACCGCGGCGAGCGTCCACCAGGTGACGATGCCGGACGCGATGCGCGCGAAGGTCCTGCGCGCCATCAGCGGCGCCCACCAGCGGCTCGTCGGCGCCACCACCGGGCTCGTGCTCGAGGCCGTGGCGCCGTACTCCGAGCGCTTGAAGGAAGCCCAGCAACAGACCGCCGAGCTGCGCGACCGCGTGGCCAAGGCCGAGCACAAGCGCGCCGATCTCGAGCGCAAGTACGCGTCCACGATCGATCAGAGCTCGCCGTGGGACAAGCGCGGAAACACGGAGTGGTGACATGAGTGAAGTCGATCTCATCGAAGCCGTCAGCGTCCTCCGCGACGAGGTCCTCGACACCGTCGAGCACGGCGACCGCGATCCCCCAGGCGCCGAGGTCTTCGACGCGCTCATCCGCGCGCTCTCGGTCGGCGGTGAATCGATCCCCGGCCTCGATCTCGCGCTCCACGACTCGGTCGCGCGCCGCCTCGCGTGGGGCGATGGCGAAGAGGTCGTGCTCGCCGATGCCGAGATGGTCTTCGATCGCCTGATGACCGCCGTCGAGCGCGCGCTCCGCGACCCCGCCGATCGCATGGTCGTGATCGAGGCCGCCACCCAGGTCGCCGTCACCGTCGCGCGCGTCGTCTCGCTCGCGGCCGTCGGCCGCGCGTCGCGCGATCGCGCCGATCGCCTGCGCGAGGAGATGGCCCAGAAGCAGCTCGAGCTCGTGCTCGACAAGCAGCGCTCGAGCATCGTCCGCATGGAGCTCGAGACCCGCCCGCCGACGAAGTACTAGATGTACTAGATCCCGTCGAGCTCGAGCAGAGCTCTATTCGCGCGCGTGATCCGCGCGTGATCGGTCGTCGCACGGTGTCGAACGTTCGCGCATTCGCGAGAGACACGCGTCAGATGTCGGCAAGAACCTGACGCTCGACCGGCGTAACTCGGTAATTATTCGCGCCGGGAATACTGGTCCAACCATTGCAATTTCCCTTTTCACTGTGCGGTGTTAGGTGGCTTCGCGTCACGCGAATCTCACGTCGAAACACCGGCCGGATCACGTCCGTCAACCAAGGGATCAAAGGAACCAGCCATGAAGACTCTGCTCGCCATCATCGTGTTCTCGACCGCCGTCACCACCTCTGCGTTCGCACAGCCCGCCGACGAGGCCGCCGAGCCCGCCGCGGATCAAGCGAGCGAGCCGAGCGCTCCGGCGCACCCGCAGAAGCACGTCTCGGCGACGACCGAAGCCGCACTCGAGACGCCGGCAGCTCTGGAGACCAAGGTCACGAAGCCGACGGCTCCAGCCACCGACGAGACGGATGAAGGCTGGAGTCGCCCGGCGGGCCGCCGGTTCGCCCACGGGTTTCGCCTCGGCTGGATGTACATCCAGGGCTGGGACAAGCCGACCCGCGATGGCGGCATGAGCCTCAAGGACGAGCTCAAGCTGAAGACGCCGAACATGATGCTGCTCGGTTACGAGGGCTTCTACCGGATCGTCGGCCACTCGTGGCTGAACGTGTTGATGGTCGGCAACGTCACCGTCAGCGGTCTCGAGCAGAGCAAGTTCATCCCCGCCGCCAGCGGCCTGATCGGGTTCGAGCTCGACCGCAACTTCCAGATCGGTATCGGCGTCAACCTCACGCCCGACCCGCAGTCGCCCTCGCACATGATCGCGGCGGCCGGCTGGACCCCTCGTGTCGGCTCGATCCAGACGCCGCTCCACTTCTTCTACGTGCCGGATGCGAGCGGCAACAGCCGCATGGGCGCCACGATCGGCATGAACTGGTGAGCACGACGTGCCGATCACGGCGTGCGCGACGATCTGAACGCCGTGATTTCAGCGCCTTTGCCGGAGCACGAAGTTTCGTGGTGGGGTTTGGCGGCGCCCTGCGCACTGCCTGCCATGAACCGATTGGCTCTCACGAACTTCGCGACGCGGCCGTGAGCCGGTCTCGGCTCACTTCTTCGCGTGACGGTCTTTTTCAGGCGCCGCTTCGCGGGTTTCGAGCGCCGCTCGCTTCTCCGGACCGGCTCACTTCTTCGGCTCGCGGACAAGGATCTCGCGCTTCGGGTACAGCACGATCTCGATGCGGCGGTTCGCGGCCTTGTTGCTGCGCGACACCGGGCGGTACTGACCGAACGCGAGCGCGGCGAGGCGCGTGGGTTCGATCTTCGCGACGTCTTGCAGGTAGTGCACGACCTGGAGCGCGCGCGCGGCCGACAGCTCCCAGTTGGTGATGAAGCGAACCGGGCCGGGTGCCGGCGGCGTGACCTTCGCGCCCTTCGGCGGCTTCGGCGCCTTGGGATCTTTCTTCGGCGGCGTGACGAAGATCGGCTGATCGTCGGTGTGGCCCTGCACCCAGACCTGCTTGTCGGGCAGGTCCTTGAGCGCGACGGCGACCTTGTCGAGCACGGCCTTGCCCTGCGTCGTCAGCTGATCGTCGCCGACGGCGAACAGCACCTTGTCGATCAGCTTGAGGTGGATCTCGTCGCCCTCGGTGTCGACCGAGCCGGAGCTCTTGTCGATCGCGCCCTGGACCTTCTTTTCTTCCTCGGCGAGCTTCGCGGCGCGCTTGTCGACATCGGCGGCCTTCGTCGACAGCGCCTCGAGCTGCTTGTCGGCGTCCGCCTTGTCCTTCTTGGCCGCGGCGAGCGCCTTGTCGAGCCCGTCCGCGCGATCCTTCTCGACGCCGACGGCCTTCTTCGCGTCGGCGGCCTCGGACTTCGCCTTGTCGGCCTCCCCGGCATGCGACGGCGACGCGATGAAGCCGATGATGCCGCCGAGCACGGCGGCGATCGCGACGCCGATGATCCACTTGTTGCGCTGGCTGTTCTTGCCGCCACCGCCGCCGAACCCACGCACCATCGGATGGCTCGGATCGCTCTTGCGATCCTTCGGCACCTGGATTTTCGGATAGACCATGATTCCGCTCGGGTCTTCCGGTTCCTGAGAGCGCGCCATGCCCTAGAGCATGCCAGATTCGTCGATGACGGTCGCAAATCGTCCCCGAATATCGTGATCCGCGACCTCGGTCGCCAACATCTCGATCTCGTCGCGCATGAGTCGTGCATCGAGACGCGGACCCTGCTTGTCGACGCGAATCGATTCGCCGCGCAACGTCCCGGTCAGCGCACGCGACATCATCGCAGCGGCGTAACGCGCCGAGCGCGGTGCGTGTCACCTGCACGACTCCAGTCTACCTCAATCGCCGATCGCGGCGCCGCCGCCGCGCGGATCGGCAGCGCCCTGCCAGCCGTCCTTCGTGCGCACGATCGCGGTGACCGCGCCGTAGATGCGCTCGGGCTTGCCCCAGACGAGCGTGTAGCCCGCGGCCTTCAGCTCGTCCTCGACCGGCTTGGTGATCGCCTCGTCCTCGAGCACGACCTCGTCGGGCAAGTGCTGGTGATGGACGCGCGGTGCGGCGACCGCGGCATCGACCGGCATGCCGAAATCGATGACGTTCGACAGCGCCTGCCAGACCTCGGTGATGATGCGCGGGCCGCCACCACCGCCGACGACCATCATGACCTCGCCCTTGTCATCCTCGAGGATCGTCGGCGACATCGACGACAGCATGCGCTTGCCGGGCTCGATCTTGTTCGCGCTGCCCTGCACGAGCCCGTAGACGTTCGGCGACCCGGGCTTGGCAGTGAAGTCGTCCATCTCGTTGTTGAGCAAGAAGCCGCTCACCATCACCGCGTTGCCGAACGACGTGTTGAGCGTGGTCGTGAGCGCGACCGCCATCCCGGTCTTGTCGACGACCGAGAGGTTCGTCGTGTGCGTGCCCTCGAGAAGGCCCGGGATGTTCTTCGACGGCGTCGCCTTGTCGGTGATCGTGGCCGCGAGCTGATCGGCGTACTCGGGTGACACGAGCTTGGCGACCGGCATGTCCTTGACGTACGCCGGATCGCCGAGGATCTCGTTGCGCGCCGCGAACGCGCGTCGCCACATCTCGACGAGCCAGTGCACGTGGGCCTCGGAGTGCCAGCCGAGCTTGCCGAGCTCTTGCTTGCGCAGGAGGTTCGCCGTGATCGCGACCACGATCCCGCCCGACGACGGCGGCGGCATCGTGTACAGCGTGTGTCCACGGTACGAGACCACGAGCGGGTCGCGCCACACCGCCTTGTAGCCGGTGAGGTCGGCGGCGGTGATGAGCCCGCCACCCTTCTTCATCTCGGCGACGATCGCGGCGGCGGTCTCGCCGGCGTAGAAACCGTCGGCACCCTTCGCGGCGATCCGCTCGAGCACGGTCGCGAGCTCGGGGTTCTTCACGACGTCGCCGGTGTCGCGCGCCTTGCCACTCGGCCACCACAGCGGCGCGGTCGCCACGCTCGGCCCCCGCATTTTCCCGACGCGCGCGAGCGTCGTGTGCAGCATCTCGGGCACCGCGAAGCCGTTCTTCGCGAGCGCGATCGCGGGCGCGACGAGGTCGGCCCACTTCGTCTTGCCGTACTTCTGGTGCAACGCCCACAGTCCGGCGACCGAGCCGGGCACTCCGCACGCCTTGTCACCGGTCAGCGACTCGCGGGTCGGGTTCCCGCCGGCATCGAGGAACATGTTCGACGTCGCGGCGGCCGGCGCGGTCTCGCGGAAATCGAGCGCCGTGGCGTGGCCCTTGCCGGTGCGCACCACCGCGAACCCACCACCGGCGACGTTGCCGGCACTCGGGTGCGTGACCGCGAGCACGAACGCGGTCGCGATCGCGGCATCGACCGCGTTACCGCCGGCGGCGAGGATGTCTTCGCCGGCCTTCGACGCGAACGCGTCCTCGGACGCGACGATCGACGTCTTGCCCGCGCCGGCGACCTTCGGATCGACGTGGGTGGTGCTCGCGTCGGTGCGGTACTTCGGCGCGACGGCGGGAGCGGCCGATCCCGACCCGGCACCAGCATCGGCGGCGGTAACAGGCGGTGGCGGCGGTTGGTGCTCGCGCGGCTGCGGCTCGGACCGGCGGCAGGCAGCGCCCGTGATCAACAGCATGACGAGGAGGCGGTTCACCGGCGCATCCTACGACATCGATGTCGCGGGTTTCCGGTGAACCCCGATTCTCACGACTTGCAGGCTCTTGGATCTGCCACATCCCGCGTGGCACCCCCCGTGCTGTAGGGGTCGGCATGAGACTGCACCTCTATTGTGTCGTGGCACTGACCGGTTGCGGCATGGGCGGCTCGAGCGGCCAACCCAACACCTCCAGCTCCGCGGATGCCGGCGCCGGCGGCGTCAGCTTCGGCGGCCAGCAGGATATCGGCGAGTTCCGCGGCATCCTCAAGGCCGGCGGCATCCCCGGCGCCGACACCCTCGATGCCAACGGCTTCTTCAACGAGCACTACGCGCCACCGCCGCAGAACGGCTGCACCGACGCGCTGTGCCTCACGCCCGGCGTGTCGGTCGGCAAGGACTGGTTGCACGGCCAGCATCAGGCGACGCTGCAGGTCGCGATCAACACCAACGTCGATCCCACGAACTACCCGAAGCAGCCGCTCAACCTCGTGCTCGTGGTCGACCACTCGGGGTCGATGGCCCAGGATGGCCGGCTCGAGAAGGTGAAGTCGGGCCTCAACACGCTGATCGACTCGCTCGACGACACCGATCGGCTCGCGCTCGTCGAGTTCGACGACCGCGTCCAGGTCGACGCCCAGTTCGGAGCGACGCTCGATCGCGCCGCGCTCCACACGATCGTCAACGGCCTCGCGCCGCGCGGCTCGACCGACATCTACGACGGCCTCAGCGCCGGCTTCAACCTGTCGGTCGGCGCGCTCGCGACCGATCGCCAGAACCGCGTCATCTTCCTGTCGGACGGCAACGCGACCGCCGGCATCACCGATACCGCCGCGATCCTCGCGATGGCCGATGGCTTCGTCGAGCGCGGCATCGGCCTCACCACGATCGGGGTCGGGCTCGACTTCGACGTCCAGCTCATGCGCGGCCTCGCCGAGCACGGCGCCGGTAACTTCTACTTCGTCGAGGATCCGTCGGCCGCGACCGAGGTGTTCAAGCAAGAGCTCGCGTTCTTCTCGTCGCCGCTCGCGCTCGATATCAACATCAACGCGGTCGCCGGCACCGGCTACAACTTCGGCGAGGTCCTCGGCTCCACGCTGTGGAACGCGAGCACGAAGGCCGGCTCGATGCACATCCCGGCGGCGTTCGTCGCGAGCCGCACCGGTCCGGCGCCCGACCCCGGCACCGGTGGTCGTCGCGGCGGTGGCAGCATGCTGTTCATCCACCTCGATCCGACCGGGATGAACCCCGACGGCAAGGTCGCCGACCTGACGCTCACGTACCGCCTGCCCGGCTCGGCCCAGGTGATCGCGCAGACCATCACGCTCACCTACGCGAACGACCCGAGCGAGACGCCGGAGGTCCCGTATTTGTCGGCGCCCGAGATGGCGAACCGGTTCGCGATGTACAACATGTTCCTCGGCTTCCGCGCCGCGGTGCAGAACACGAACTTCAACTGCGCCGAGGTGGAGCTGCGCGAGCTGCGCGCGTCGGCGACGGCGTGGAACACCGCGCACGAGGATCCGGACATCGCCGCCGACCTGACGCTGATCGATCTCTACCTCGCGAACCTCGCGACCCACGGCGCGACCGCCCCCGCCGAGGCGACCGAGCAGACCTGCCAGGGCTACGGCAATGGCTCCGGCTACGGCGGCAGCAACGACGACGGCTGGGGCAACGACGACTACCACGGCGGCTACGCCTGCAACGCGGGTGGGACGCCGAGCGGAGCCATCGTGATCGGGCTCGGCTTCCTCGTCGCGCTGCGCCGCCGCCGGCGCTAACGCGGTATAGATCGGGGGATGTTCGATCCCGCGATCTTCGCGGCCCGACGCGCGGAGTACATGGCAGCCATCGGCCCCTCCGCCGTCGCGGTCGTGAGGTCCCTACCCGAACGGCTGCGTAACGGCGACGCGTTCCATCCGTTTCGCCAGAGCTCCGACCTCGTCTACCTCACCGGCTTCGTCGAGCCCGACACCACACTGGTGTTGCGCCCCGGCGCCGAGACCGAGCGCGTCGTGATGTTCGTGCGGCCGCGCGATCCGGAGCTGGAGACCTGGGACGGCCGCCGCGCCGGGCTCGAGGGTGCGAAGGAGCGTTACGGCGCCGATGCCGCGTACCCCGCGATCGAGCTCGCCGCGAAGCTGCCCGAGCTGGTCGCGAACCACCACGAGCTGCACTACGGCCTCGGCTTCGACGACGAGATGGATCGCCTGATCGCGACCACGATCGCGCGCCTGCGCAAGACCGAGAAGAAGGGCAAGCGGCCACCCCACGCGCTGATCGATCCGCGCGCCGCGCTCCACGAGATGCGGCTCAAGAAGCGCCCCGAGGAGCTGCGCACGCTCCGCAAGGCGTGCGAGATCGCCACCGAGGCGCACGTGCTCGCGATGAAGACCGGGCGACCCGGCGTGTTCGAGCACGAGGTCGAGGCGGCCATCAACTACACGTTCCGCAAGCACGGTGGGTCGGGCCCCGGCTACGCCACCATCGTCGGCGCCGGCGAGAACGCGACGATCCTTCACTACATCGAGAACCGCTGCGCGATCGCCGACGGCGACCTCGTGCTCGTCGACGCCGGCTGCGAGTACGACCACTACACGTCCGACATCACGCGCACGTGGCCCGCGAACGGCACGTTCAGCGGCCCGCAGCGCCACGTCTACGAGATCGTGCTCGCGACGCAGATCGCCGCCGTGCAGATGGCCAAGCCCGGCACCACGATCGACGACATCCACAACTTCTGCGTGCGCGAGCTCACCGCGGGCATGATCGAGCTCGGCCTGCTCACCGGCAGCGTCGACGATCGCATCGCGGATCAGGCGTACCGCAAGTTCTACATGCACGGCACGTCGCACTGGCTCGGCCTCGACGTCCACGACGCCGGCGCCTACACGCGCGACGGCAAGGCCCGCCCGCTCGAGCCCGGCATGGTGATCACCGTCGAGCCCGGCCTCTACATCGCCCACGACGCGCCCGACGTACCCGACGCGCTGCGCGGCATCGGCGTGCGCATCGAAGACGACGTCGCGATCACCCCCGGCGCGCCCGAGGTGCTCACCGCCGCGTGCCCGAAATCGATCGACGACCTCGAGCAGCTGACAAAGTGATCACGGCAGCGTGATCTTCGGCTCGTCCGGATCGGCGCGATACAAGAGGACGATGTTGCCGATGACCTGCGCGACCTCGCTGCGGGTCTGCGCCGCGAGCTCCTCGGCGGCCTCGTGGCGATCGAGCCCCGCACCCTCGCCGACCCGCACCTTCACGAGCTCGTGATCGCCGAGCGCCTGATCGACGGCCTTCACCAGCCCATCGTCGATGCCGCCCTTGCCGACCTGCACCAGCGCATCGAGAGGATGCGCGAGCGCGCGGAGGTGACGTCGTTGCTTGCCGGTCAACATGCCGCGCGGTTGTATCAGATCCCCATAAGTGACCGGGGTGTCGCGACGCCGTCACAGAGGCGCCACGGAGTGAGGTAAGTCTGGCCGCATGACGACGTGCTCTCGCCTGGTCGCCCTCGCCGCGCTCCTTCTTGCCCGTCCCGTGTTCGCGCAAGGGGAGCCCACTCCACCAACACCACCCACGGCGCCGAGCGAGCCGCCGGTACCACCGACACCACCGACGCCGCCGACAACGACGGAGCCGGCCCCCGTGCCGCCGACGCCGCCGCCCACTCCTGCGCAGCCGCCCGCGCCCGAGGAGACCGCACCGCTCCAGTTCAAGATCGGCAGCGCGTACTTCACGCCGATCGGGTTCATGGACTTCACCGGCTACTGGCGGAGCAAGAACGGCGGAAGCGGCATCGGGACGAACTTCGGCAGCATCCCGTACGGAGTCGTGCCCGGGAACTACCTGAACGAGACCCGGCTCAGCATGCAGAACTCGCGCGTCGGGTTTCGTATCGATGCGCCGGTCCACGGCGCCCACGTCATCGGCTACATGGAGGCTGACTTCCTCGGCAACAACCCGGGCAACGTCGCGGTGAGCAGCAACAGCAACACGCTGCGCTCGCGCCTGTACTGGGTCGACCTACGTCATCACGAGTGGGAGCTCCTCGCCGGCCAGACGTGGAGCTTGATCACGCCGAGCCGCGCGGGCATCTCGCCGATCCCGTCGAGCCTGTTCATCACGCAGAACATCGACGTCAACTACCAGGCCGGTCTGGTCTGGGGACGCATGCCGGAGCTGCGCGGCGTCTACCATCCGAACAAGATGGTCGCGGCGGCACTCGCACTCGAGGGCGCGGAGCAGTACGTGGGTGGGTCGGCGGGCGGCGGGACGATCACGTTGCCGATGGCGCTGACCGCGCTCGGAGGCACGCAGCTCAACAACGGCACGAGCACGTTCGCCGTCCCGAATATCGCGCCCGACGTGATCGCGAAGGTGGCGGTCGATCCGTCGCCGAAGATCCATGTCGAGGCCGGCGGTGTGGAGCGCCAGTTCAAGGTGTGGAACCCGACCAACGACCAGACGTTCTCGGCGACCGGCCTCGGTGGGTTCCTGAACTTCAACGTCGAGCTCTACGAGGGTCTGCACCTGGTCTCGAACAACTTCTGGAGCTCCGGCGGCGGTCGCTACATCTTCGGCCAGGCTCCCGACGTGGTCGTGCTGGCGGACGGCAGCCTGCAGACGATCAAGTCCGGCTCGACGGTGTCGGGACTCGAGTACGCGCACGGCCCGACGGCCGTGGCCGCGTACTACGGCGGGATCTACATCGGTCACGCCGAGGGGCCGTCCTCCATGGCGGCGCCGTGTATGGACGCGATGACGTGCGTCGGCTACGGCTACACGGGCTCTCCGCTGGGCCAGAACAAGACGATCCAGGAGCTGACGCTCGACGTGAACCAGACGATCTGGAAGGATCCGAAGTTCGGCGCGCTGAACGTCATGGGGCAGTACTCGTACCTGACCCGCGATCCGTGGAGCGTCGCGGCCGGCGCTGCGACCGGGACGCACGTCAACATGGTGTTCTTGAACCTGCGCTACACGCTCCCGGGCGCACCTCCCAAGATGCCGGATTGAACCGCAAACGCGCGTGTTCAAGGACGGGCCATCCGGCCGTCACGATCCCGTCACAAGGACCATGCTAAGGCAGGGGTATGAGTGGATTGGTTCTGGTCATTGAAGATGAGGTCGACCTCGCCACGACGCTCGAATACAACCTGAAGTCGGAAGGCTTTCAGGTCCGGCTCGCGCACAGCGGCCGGCAAGGGCTCGCCGCGGCGACGAGCGATCCGACGCCCGATGTGATCGTGCTCGATCTGATGCTGCCCGACCTCGCGGGCACCGAGATCTGCCGCCGCCTGCGCGAGCAGGATCGCACGCGCGAGACGCCGGTGATCATGTGCACCGCGAAGGGCGAGGAGATCGATCGCGTCGTCGGCTTCGAGGTCGGTGCCGACGACTACGTCGTCAAGCCATTCAGCGTCCGCGAGCTGATCCTGCGCATCCGTGCGCTGATGCGCCGCGTCCAGCGCGGCGAGGGCGAGCCGTCGCTGATCCGGTTCGGCCGCCTGAAGATCGATCGCGACGCGCATCGCGCGTGGGTCGACGACGGCGAGATCGGGCTCACCGCGCTCGAGTTCCGCCTCCTGCACGCGTTCCTGTCGCGCCGCGGTCGCGTCCAGACCCGCGACGCGCTGCTCTCCGACGTGTGGGGTATCGATGCCGATGTCACCACCCGCACCGTCGACACGCACGTCAAGCGCCTTCGCGAGAAGCTCGGCGATGCCGGCGCGTACATCGAGACGCTGCGCGGCGTCGGCTATCGCTTCAAGGGCGAGCCCGACGAAGCGGAGAGTCCGAGCTGACGATGTTCGAGGTGGCGGTCGCGATCGTGCTCGTCCTGGCAACCGCGCTGGTGACCACCGCGATCGTTCGCTCGCCCATCCGCCGGCTCATCACCGCCACGCGTGACCTCGTACGCGATCCGGCGCGCCGCGTGTCGACGCTGTCGGGCAACGCCGATCTGCGCGAGCTCGGGCAGTGGATCAACGCGCTGGCCGAGGATGCGGAGCGATCGCGCAACGCGCTCCATCACGAGCGCACGCTGCTCGCCTCGGTCGCCGACGGCCTCACGCAGGGCGTGATCGCGATCGACGGCGAGCGCAAGATCGAGATGTTGAACGATGCGGCGCGCCGGATCCTCGGCGTGCAGAGCTCGCTGGTAGGCGAGCCCTTGCTCGAGTTCGTGCGCGTGCCGGAGCTGCGCGAGCTGATCGATCACCCGGAGGACGCCAGCGCCGAGGTCCAGATCCCGAACGGCCCGCGCACGCTGATCCGCGCCGCGCGCACCTGGGGTCGTGCCGGCCGCGTGCTGCTCCTCGAGGACGTCACGAACGTCCGCAAGCTCGAATCGGTGCGGCGCGACTTCGTCGCGAACGTCTCGCACGAGCTGCGCACGCCGGTCGCCGTGATCCGAGCCAACGCCGAGACGCTGATGGCAGGCGCGAAGGACGACCCGGCGATCGCCGGCAAGCTGATCGAGGGGCTGCATCGCAACTCGGAGCGCCTCGCGCGCATCCTCGCCGACCTCCTGGATCTATCGCGCCTCGATGCCGGCCAGTACCGGCTCGAGGTCAGCTCGGTGCCGGTGCGCTCGGTCACCGAGCAGTCGCTGTCGGCCGTGGAGCCGCAGGCGCAGAAGCGCAACGTCGAGGTGACGGTGGATATCCCGGACGCGATCGTCGTCAAGGCCGACGCGAAGGCGCTCGATCAGATCCTCGTCAACCTCATCGACAACGGCGTCAAGTACACGCAGCCCGAAGGGCACGTCTGGGTCGAGGCGCGCGACGTCGGCGATTCCGTGCGGATCGAAGTCCGCGACGACGGTCCCGGGATCTCCGACAAGCACCGCGCGCGCGTGTTCGAGCGCTTTTATCGCGCGGATCCGAGCCGTTCGCGCGAGGCCGGCGGGACCGGGCTCGGGCTGTCGATCGTCAAGCACCTCGTCGAGAGCATGGGCGGCGAGGTCGGGGTCGAGCCGAACGCGCCGCGAGGGAGTATCTTCTGGCTGCAGCTCCCCAGCGCAACCCCAACCGCGATCAGGTCGGCCATATGATCACCTCTCACACCAGCAAGGACTTCGAGCAAGAGCTGCGGACGCTGCGCGAGCGGCTGTGCGCGATGGGCGGGCGCTGCGAGTCGCAGATCGAGCTCGCGATGAAGGCGCTCTCCGATCGCGATGACGACGGCGCGCGCAAGGTGATCGAGAACGACGCGCTCATCGACCGCGACGAGACCGAGATCGACGAGCTCGCGCAGCAGATCCTCGCGACGCGCCAGCCGGTCGCCTCCGACCTCCGCTTCATCACGATGTCGCTCAAGTTCGTGACCGACCTCGAGCGCATCGGCGATCTCGCCGCGGGGATCGCGAAGCGTGCGCTCGAGCTCAACCGCTTGCCGACGCTCGGCCCCACGCCGGACCTCAACAAGCTGTCGTCGCTCGTCGACAAGAACCTCAAGGCCGCGCTCGACAGCTTCGTCCAGAAGGATGCAGACAAGGCGACCGCGGTGATCATGGCCGATCGCGAGATCGACAAGCTCAACGCGAGCCAGTTCGCCGAGCTCATCGCCCACGTCGCGACCGATCCGGCGACCGTGACGCGCGTGTTGCCGTTGACGTCCGTGTGCCGGTACCTCGAGCGGATCGGCGACCACGTCAAGAACCTGGCCGAAGAAGTCGTGTACATGGTGCGCGCGCAAGACGTGCGCCACCGCCCGCATCAGACGCCGTCATCGAACTAGGCGGGATCGCAGCGGATCCGGCGTCACCGTCCCGTCACAGAGCTGCCTCGACGGTGCCGCAACGAGGATCTACGTTGCGACCATGAAGACCTGGATCGCGATTCTCCTGGCCACTGCCACGATCGGCGCCACCGCCTGCAAGAAGGACAAGGACAAGGACGGCGGAGCCGCGAAGCTGAACGAGGGCGGAGGTGGGGCAAAGCCCCCCGAGCCCGCAAGCAAGAACGTCACGATCAACGGCAGCGGATCGACCTTCCAGAAGGCGTTCCAGGAGGTCGCGATCGAGGGGTTCACGAAACTGCACCCCGAGATCAAGATCAACTACGGCGGTGGTGGCTCGGGGAAAGGCCGCCAGGACTTCGCCGACCAGGTGACCGACTACGGCTGCACCGACGGCCTGTACAAGGACGAGGAGAAGGCGAAGGTCAAGGGCGGCGAGTTCCTGTACGTGCCGGTCCTGCTCGGCGCGATCACCATCAGCTACAACCTCGACGGCGTCGACAAGCTCCAGCTGTCGTCCGAGGTCATCGCGAAGATCTTCCAGCGCGAGATCAAGAAGTGGAACGACCCGGCGATCGTTGCGGACAATCCGGGCGTGAAGCTCCCGGCGACCGACATCGTCGTCGCGCACCGCTCGGACGGCTCGGGAACGACGGCGCAGTTCACGCTGTACCTCGATATGGCAGCGACCGGGACGTGGAAGCTCAAGAACGGCTCGACGATCGAATGGGCGGCGGATACCCAGGCCGGCAACGGCAACGCCGGCGTCGCGCAGATCGTGAAGACCACGAAGGGCGCGATCGGCTACGTCGACCTTCCCGATGCGAAGGCCTCCGGCCTGAAGTACGCGAACATCAAGAACCAGGCCGGCAAGTACGTCGAGCCGACGACCGACTCGGCGAAGGCGGCCGGCGACGGTATCGAGGTGAAGCCCGATCTGACGTACGTGTCGGTCAACGCCAAGGGCGACGCGTCGTATCCGATCACGGCGCCGACCTGGTGCATGGTCTACACGAAGGGTCCGAAGGCGGCGGCGCTCAAGAGCTACTTCAAGTTCATGCTCACCGACGGTCAGGCGCTCGTCCCAGGCATCGACTTCGCACCGCTGCCGAAGAGCTTGCAGGACAAGGCAGTCGCGGCGGTCGACAAGATCGCGGGATAAATGGTCGCGACGCGCGAGATAGACCTCAGCGGCACCGGCGGTCGAGGCGATCGAACCTTCCGCTGGCTGGTGATCGGCGCGGCCGCGCTCGTGCTCGTGATCCTCGGGCTCGTCGCCGTCACGATGACCGGGCGCATGGGCCCGGTGTTCGATCGCATGGGGCTCGACTTCTTCACGTCGAAGCGGTGGTCGCCCGCGGATCGATTCTTCGGCGCCCTGCCGTTCTTGTGGGGCACGTTGTACACGGCCCTGATCGCGCTCGTGCTCGCCGTCCCGGTCAGCTTCGGCGTCGCGCTGTTCGTGACCCAGGTCGCGACTCCGCGCATTCGCAAGCCGATGATCTACGTGCTCGACATGCTCGCGGTCGTACCATCAGTCGTGTTCGGGTTGTGGGGCGTGCTCGTGCTCGCCGGACCGATCCAGCACGCGTACGAGCACATCCACGATGCCGTCGATGGCATCCCGATCCTGCAATCGATCTTCGGCGGCACGCCGCAGGGCCGCAGCTTCATGACGGCCGGCGTGATCCTGGCGATCATGATCACGCCGATCATCACGTCGCTCGCACGCGAGGTGATCGAGACCACCCCACCGAGCGACAAGGAGGCTGCCTACGCTCTCGGTGCGACGCGCTGGGAGATGATCGGCGCCGCGGTGTGGCCTCACAGCAAGGCTGGCCTCGTCGGCGCCACGATGCTGGGGCTCGGACGTGCGATGGGCGAGACGATCGCCGCGGCGCTCGTGATCGGCGCGTCGAACGGCCAGGTCACGCTCAACGCGTTCGCTCCCGGCAACTCGATGCCGGCCGTGATCGCGAACGAATGGGGCGAGGCTGACGACCTCCACAAGTCCGCGATGATCGGCCTCGCGGTGACGCTGTTCGTGATCACGATCGTCGTCAACCTCGTCGCCAGCGCGATCGTGCAGCGCTCGATGCAACGCGGGCGAGGCAAGCCATGAGCGCACCCGTCGGGCTCGCGACCGACCTCGCCGCCAAGCCGACCTGGCGGGCGGCGAAGAACACGATCATGACGTGCCTGATGCTCGGCGCGTTCGTGCTGATCGCGATCCCGCTCGTCGCGGTGCTGTGGTCGCTGATCTCGCGAGGTGCGGCGGTCGCGTTCCACGGCTTCCCGGACTTCTTCACCCGCACGATCCCGGTCGTGTCGCGACGGGCCGGACCGGGCATGGGTCCGGCGATCCTCGGGACCCTGCTGTGCACCGGCGGCGCCACGTTGATCGCCGTGCCGCTCGGCGTGCTCGGCGCGATCTATCTCAACGAGTACGGCGCCGGCTCCAAGTTCGCCCGGATCGTGCGCTTCATGGCGATGGTGATGACCGGCGTGCCCTCGATCGTGATGGGTTTGTTCGTCTACGTGATGTGGACGATGCGCTTCGGCTACTCGGCGTTCGGCGGCGCGCTCGCACTCGCGTGCCTGATGCTTCCGATCGTGATCCAGGCCACCGAGCAGATGCTTCGCCTTGTCCCGAACCACCTCCGCGAGGCGTCCGCCGCCCTCGGTGCGACGAAGAGCCGCACGATCCTGACGGTCGTCGTCCCCGCCGCACTTCCCGGCATCGTCTCCGGCGCGCTGCTCGCGGTGGCCCGAGCGGCCGGCGAGACCGCGCCGCTGTTGTTCACCGTCGGTGCCGCCACGGCCTACAACCCTCACCTGTTCAGCGAAGCGAACACGGCGCTGTCCGTCCAGATCTTCGGCAACGCGACGTCGTCGTTCGACGCCGCGCAGGAACGAGCCTGGGGCGCGGCCCTGACGCTGGTGTTGTTGACGTTCGTCGTCACGATGGTCGCGCGCGTGGTGACCGGTCGATTTGCGCTCAAGAGATAACCCTTGCCGACCGAGGACATCATGGCCACCGAGCATCCAGCCTCCATCGAAGCCAAGGACAAACCGCGCACGCGGAGCCTCAGCCACGCTCCGATCCCCGAGATCCGGCCGAGCATGGTAGAGGTGCTCATGAACGCCGAGGTCGTGTTCGAGATCTCCAACCTCGACGTCTACTACGGCGCCTACAAGGCCGTGCGCGGCGTGAATCTGGCGATCCGCAAGAACCAGATCACCGCGTTCATCGGCCCCTCCGGCTGCGGCAAGACCACCGTGCTGCGGTGCTTGAACCGGATGAACGATCTCATCGCCGGCGCGCGCATCGAGGGCAAGGTGCATTACCACGGCGTCGATCTCTACGGCGCCGACGTGTCCCCCACGGTGGTCCGCCGCCGCATCGGCATGGTGTTCCAGAAACCCAACCCGTTCCCGAAGAGCATCTACGACAACATCGCGTTCGGACCGCGGGTCAACGGCATCACCGACCGGCGCAAGCTCGACGAGATCGTCGAGAAGTCGCTGCGCAGCGCGGCGCTGTGGGACGAGGTCAAGGATCGCCTCAAGTCGTCCGCGCTCGGCATGTCGGGCGGCCAGCAGCAGCGGCTGTGCATCGCGCGCACGATCGCCGTCGAGCCCGACGTCGTGCTCATGGACGAGCCGTGCAGCGCGCTCGATCCGATCGCGACCGCGCGCATCGAGGAGCTCATGCGCGAGCTCAAGAGCAAGTACACGATCGTGATCGTCACGCACAACATGCAGCAGGCCGCGCGCGTCAGCGACTTCACCGCGTTCTTCACCGCCGAGGTCGATGAAAGCGGCCAGCGCTACGGTCAGCTCGTCGAGTACGACATGACGGGCAAGATCTTCTCGAACCCGAAGGACCAGCGGACGGAGAACTACATCACCGGCCGGTTCGGCTGATCGCCCACTGTAAGCCGCGCCCGCGATCGGCGTTGTATGGGCATCGAGCGGGCGCAGCGTCGAGTTTCGGCGCGGCGCGACCGCCCTTTGCCGCTGGAGGTCTGCCGATGCGTCGCGTCCTGTTG
>Ga0326726_10002449_pt1 | contig 17089 bp, 17 predicted proteins | sample MHFenrmetagenome_2_FD_207603 | JGI IMG/M metagenome (GOLD analysis project Ga0326726, IMG submission 207603) | Lab enriched peat soil microbial communities from Michigan Hollow, Ithaca, NY, United States - MHF15MN | ecosystem: Environmental > Terrestrial > Soil > Wetlands > Peat | place: USA... | reverse complement strand
AAACGTGGCGCGCCATACCACCCTGAAAAGTTCAAAAGTCCAGGTCAATACTGAAACAACTTAATAAGTAAGAAAAATAAAAAGGACCATTAAAAATTTAGCGTTCTGACCAAGTGAAGATCTCAAATGTTGAACCAGGAATTAACAACTGAAATGCATGAAACCAAGGCATTGATTGAGCTTGAGCTTTCAAAATTTGTCTTTAGCCTCGAACTTAAATTGAGTCCTCAAGCGAAATATGCTTTGTTATCTGGAGGCAAAAGGCTTCGTCCGATGATAGTACTATTGGCAGCACAAAGCGTGGGAGGAGACCGAAAAAAAGCCATGCCACTTGCCCTCGCTTTTGAGTTAGCTCATAATGGTAGCTTAATTCACGACGACATAATAGACAAAGATGCTTTCCGTCGAGGAAAATTGGCGCTCTACAATAATTGGTCGGTAAACACCGCAATGTTAACTGGAGACCTTCTAATCGCTTATACCGTTTATATAGCATCTAGTTATGGAAAAAAAATCCTTAAGACTTTTTCCCAAAGTATCATTGAGCTTTGTGAGGGCGAATATATGGATCAAATGCTGTCTTTGAATTCAACTGAAAAGGAGTATTTTCAGATTATTGAGTCAAAGTCCGCATCCCTCTTCCAAGCAGCAGCAAGTTGTGGAGCCTTGGTCGGCGGTGCATCTAAACAGGAGTATGAGTGCCTCTCCAATTTCGGAAAGAACTTTGGAATTGCATATCAATTAAAAGATGACCTTCTCGATCTCAAGCCGAGCGAAGGACAAGTCTCAGAGGACCTTAAGAAAGGGCGCGTTAACATAGCCCTTATTCACTTATACGGCATAAGCAATTCGTTCGAGAAGAAAGCTATTGATGAAACTTTGCGTATCATAGCCATGAAAGGCCAAATTAAAAGTGATTTAGCCGTCAAGAGTATTGTAAAGAGACTTGAAGAGACAGGTTCGATCGTCTACGTCGAAAAGAAGCTATACGAGTATTTCCAGCTGACAGTCGCAAGTCTTGATCCTCTCAAAGATAACCTTTACAAACTTGCGCTTCTTCAAATGGCAAAATCGCTTGAGAGGAGCTAAAAAATCAAAAAATGACGAACAAGCTGAAAAGCTTCGCAACTGAGTTAAGAGCCTCTTTTCTCACAGCTACAATCGTTTCAATTATTCTGGGGGCTTCAATCGCCTGGTCAAGAAATGGGGTTTTCGATCTCAGATTTTTCCTGCTTTCTCTAGTCGCAGGGTCATTGTTGCATTTAGGCACCAATGTAGCTAACGATTACTTTGACCATAAGAGCGGAGGCGATGCCATAAACAAAGAGTACGTTAGACCATTCACTGGCGGCAGCCGAATTATCCAGCTTGGGTTGCTAAAACCCCGAGAAGTTCTTTTGGAGGCATCTATTCTCTACATTGCTGGAACTGCAATCGGAATCTACTTGGCTTTTTCCAGAGGATTATTTGTTTTGGTCTTAGGTCTCATTGGTCTTTTTTCTGGAATTTTCTACGCTAGCCCCCCCTTCAAATTGGCGAACAGAGGAGTTGGCGAAATCTTCGTGGGAGTCAACTTTGGAGCATTAATGACGTTAGGTGCATATTACGTTCAAACACAGACCTTGAATATTGAACCATTAATGGCTTCTATTCCAGTTTCCCTGCTCATATTTGCGGTTGTTTATATCAATGAGTTCCAAGATTATAACGCCGACAAAGCGATAGGGAAAAAGACGCTGGTCGTCAGATTTGGACGGAAAAAAGCAGCCCAAGGATACGCAATTCTAATGGGCGGAGTCTATTTCTCGATCTTAATCGGAGTGCTCTCAAGCATAATACCCTCAACGACGCTTATTGGATTAGTTACAATCCCTATTGCAATCAAAGCCGCTGCCTGCGCTTTTCGATACCATTCTACTCCGCTTAAACTTATTCCTGCTAACGCATCAACCATCCTTTGCCACTTTCTAACCAGTTTACTTCTCTCGGTTGGATATTTAATTGCGTTTGTTGTGTTTTTAAGATGATATTTCCAATTCTGTTTGAAAAGCAATTCTTTTAAAAGTGGTTAAAAGGCTGATTTTGTTTACTAAAGCCTTGAACGGAAAACTAGTCAAATGTAACGACTTGGTTGGACTTCCAAATTCACGTAAAGTACTGCTTAAACGTTTACCCAGCTAACTATTATGGATAGAGAGCACATCTTTGCAATGAGAATCGAGAGTGCTCAAGGTTGAGCGACAGTTGAAGAAAGAACCTTCTTTGGAGACACACAATTTCTATTCAGACCAAGCTGCTTCGGTTCTATTCCAAATGCTAAACCGATCAGTTGGGTGAAATGAAACACTGGAAGGTCTATTCCAATATCAAAACGCGATTCTACATTCTTCTGGAATGCGTCCAAATTAAGATGACACATCGTACAAGCGGTCGTCATACAGTTGGCTCCGGCACTCTTTGCACTGAGAAAGATAGCCCTAGACATTTTCAGCATTATCTCTTCGTCGGTTATATCCAGCGAGCCTCCGCAGCACCGGGTTTTGCCGTAATAATCAACTTTGGCAGCTCCCAAGGTTTCAACCAGCTCATCTAGACGCTTTGGGTGTTCAGCATTATCAAAATTGCAAATGTTTGGCGGCCTAACCATGAAACAACCATAATAAGAAGCCACTTTGAGTGAAGTCAGTGGAACCTTGAGCTTCTCCTTTATTTTCTCGAGACCAGTGTCGGACAACAGGACTTCGGCAAAATGCCTTACTCTAACCCCGCCGTTGTAGGTGAGCCCAGCATTTCTAAGGGCATCATCGACTTTGCTTTTTATTCCAGGGGCTTCTTTAAGAATCTTGTTTGTTCTAGCCAAAGCATAGTAACAGGCGCTGCACAGAGTTGTGACGTCCATTTGCATTTTTTCTGCCAAAGCCAAGTTTCGAGCAGCTAGAGCAACAGCGTATAGTGGCTTAAACGAATATATTGCATCTATCGATCCGCAACAATTCCAGTCAGGTATTTCGACAAGTTCTAACTCCAAGACCTTGCTTATTGCTTTGGCTGATTCTTCATACTCTTTCATCGTGGATTTTACGGAACACCCAGGATAATAGGCGTACTTCATTAAACTCCCTTCTCGTCGGTCTTTTCAAGCATTTTTGAAACCCACGGGGTCTGTTCGATTTTTGGGGCCTTTATCGGCATTTTTCCTTTTCTTAGCATTCTCAATCCCAGGCTAGCGCTGTGACGAAGACTGTAAACATCGGTCTTGTCCAAGAGTTTAAAAAAAAGCTCGGGCTCGTACATTCTTCCATATTTATTAATAACTTCAAAGAAATACTTGTGGAATTTAGCATTTACTCCGTCCTTGACCAGATTCTTTCGGATGGCTTCGTTTTTGAGAGACATCATGAGCATCGTGAAGTTTACCTCTCTCGGACAACGAGTTGTGCAGGTATAACAAGTTGAGCAAACCCAAATGGTTGAGCTTAACAAAACCTCTTCTCTCATGCCTAGATTTATCATCTTAATAATTTGCATCGGCGAATAGTCCATTGCAAACCTGGTCGGACAACCACCTGCACAAGAACCGCATTGTATGCATTCAAGTATTTTTTCGCCCCCTGGCATTTTCATGACTTCTTTAATGAAAGCCTTTCTGGATTCCTTGCGCTCGCCTTGCGGAATGTTTTTCGCTTCTGCGCTGAGTTTGTCTTTTTCATGCGACAATTTTCTCGCCCTCAAGGTATTTTTTTAACTCTTCACGTTTTTCTTTGTTAATGGGAGTCATTTTTTTAACTCTCTCTACGAAATCGTCGAAAAGAGACAGCGTTTTTTCGTATTGAGGAAGAGTTGTGATGCTATGCTGAAGTCTAAGGGGCTGTATTCCAAATTTGCCTAAATCCTTCTTGAAAAGTATGACGCGTTCTCTCACTTTGTCTTCTTTGAATGTGCTGTCGTCTCCTTCAACAAAGATAAGGCCGTCGGCTCCTGCTGCGAAGGCATGAAGAACGTGTTTGATTCCCAGACGGGCTACACTTGGTACTCTAATAATTCTTATCTCAGGAGAATAGGTTCGTCTACTTTGTCCTCCTAAATCAGCTGAACCATAGGCGGTCCTTTTCTCTATGAAAGCGATTATCTTAAGCGCCGTACCTTCTCCCTCAGCGATTCCTTTGATCTGAGCAATCATTTGTTCCTCAGTTGTGTTTTTTAGATCTAATGCTTCTTTGGGACAGGTTGGAACGCATATGCTGCATCCATTGCAGGATATCGGGTTTATGGTGACTTCGTTCTTTCCTTTAGTAATGGCTTTTTCGGGGCATTGATCAACGCAAGTTCCGCAGAGGTCGCATCTCTCGGGAATCAGATAGACTACTTCAGGAGAAATTGACGTTTCCCCCCTCCCTAGAAAGGTTGCAACTTTTGAGGCTACAGCCATTGATTCCATTGTAGTTTCACGTATATCCTTTGGACCTAAAGCTGCTCCAGCTACGAAGATGCCTTTTCTCTTCGTTTCCACCCCTCTGAGCTTATGATGAGCTTCTAAAAAGAAACCATCCGGTCCCAAATCAATACCCAACATATCAGCCAGTTCTTTGGTATCTTTGTTAGGAATGAGAGCGGGACTGAGCACAACCAGATCAAATTGTTCTTCAATCTGTTTCCCAAGCAACGTGTCCTCTGCCTTTACTATTAAGGAATTACCGTTTGGTATGACTTCAGCCGCCCGACCTCTTACAAAAGTGGTGAGGTGTTCTCTAGCCTTTGCATAAAATTCTTCATATCCCTTGCCATACGCCCTTACATCAGTGTAGAAAATCCAAGGCTCTGCTTCAGGAACTGCCTTATCTAGTAATAAGGCATCTTTAATAGCAGTCATACAACCTATCTTACAACAAGAAGAATATCCGTCTGTGGCTTCACTACGACTTCCAACACAAAGGATGAAAGCCACTTTTTTCGGCACTTCGCCCGTTGAGGGCTTATGAAGACCTTGTAACATGAGTCTTTCGAACTGAAGATTAGTTATGATATCTGGGTGAAAGCCGAAGCTGTATTGACCAACAAGCTTAGAGTCCATTAAACTGAAACCGGTGCTTACGATTATGGCCCCAACTTTCAAATCTATGAGTTCATCTTTTTGCCTGAAGTTGATGGCGTCACTCTTACAGTTTTTTTGGCATCTACCGCAAACCCCTCGGCTTCCAGGTGGCCCTAAAATAGCTAAGAAGTCCGTAAGATACAGACAGTAATCTTTGTCAATGACCGAAGCGTTGGGAATAGCTTGTTTGAAGGGTATGTGAATGGCTGTTTCCTGAACTAGATCTTCTTCAAAACCGCTAGGTTTCTCAACTGAACAATTCTTGGCGCATTCTTCACAAGCCTTGCATCTTTGGATATCTACATATCGCGGCTTCACCTTAATCCTAACTTCAAACCTTCCTGAAAAACCTCTAACGAGGATCGGTTCTGCATTAGTGAAAATCTTTATGTTTGGATGATGTGCTACCGACACCATTTTTGGCGTCAAAATGCAGGCTGAGCAGTCAAACGTCGGAAATGTCTTACTGAGTTGGGCCATGTGTCCGCCTATGCTTGGGTTTCGCTCAACTAGATACACTTGGTAGCCTTTGTCAGCTAATTCAAGAGCGGAGTAAATTCCTGCGATACCTCCTCCGATCACTAACACACTTTCAGTCACCTTCAATTTTTCAGGTGTTAGTGGCTCCAAATATAGAGCACGCTGTACAGCAGCACGTACAAGAGCGATGGTTTTGTTCGTCGCTTTTTCCTTGTCGTCGTGAACCCAGCTACATTGCTCCCTAATGTTGACCATTTCCAAGAGGTAGGGATTCAATCCGGCGCTCTTCACAACTTGTCTAAAGGTGTCTAAGTGCATTCTAGGTGAACAAGAAGCCACAACTACTCGTTCTAAGCCCTTTTCCTTAATAGCGTTCTTTATCATTTCTTGTCCGGGGTTGCTGCAGAGATATTCGAAAGTTTCGGTGACTTTCACTTGATCTAAGGTGCCAATCGTTTCTTTTACTCGTGCGACGTCTACAGTGTCGCTAATGTTTCCTCCGCAATGACAAATGAAAATGCCAACTGAAGGTTTCTGAGACAAACGATCATCAACCTTTCCCTGAGACTGTTTTCTGCTTTAGAAGTATTTAAGATTTCGATCTTGCGGAAAGATTCATCGCTTCCTTGGTTATGGAATAGAAAAACGGGGGCAAGAGCCTTTTTCCCGAAACAAACCAAAAATTTCCGAGTTTAGAAACAGCTTAAAAAAAGAACCTTGCTGACAAAAATTTTATAGCCATCATGCCTTATTCTTTGTCCTCTTTTTGGTCTTGCATTTCAAGGTTTCATAATAACAATTCAATGAGAGCAACAAAAAAGTTACAGCTCACCTTGCGTAAATAATTAAACCGCTAAAAAAGATGTTTCCATCTACTGAGAGTGGATAAAAACTAATATACAACTATTTCTAATGAGTTGAATGGGGTTTGGAATGGTTGCAATTGGAACTGTTCATTCCATGCTCGTGGAACTGCACGGTGGAATGCTTACTCTTGCATTTATCTGTATTATAGCGACTGTGGTTGCTCGGACTCACTTGAGAATGCGGAGAACTAGCGAGAACTATGGTGCTTTTTGGCCTATTGATTCATTTATGGGAAAGGTTGCTATGTACACTGAGCCTACCGCTTATTTGGCAGGAATAGGCGGGGTTATCAGTCTAATCGCTTCAGCAATAGCAGGCTTCTATTCTTGGCCCCTTGAACTTATAACTTCAACCCCGTTAGGGCTTACTAAGGTCATGTTTTCTGCTTTAACCATCGAACTCTTTTTCGTCTTCGTTTTCCTACGGTCAAAATATGGAGTGAACTTGTGGAAAAACAGCGGCACATCGGCAGTTTATTCTTTTTTGGCGGTTTTCGGTTTTCTTTTTATGGTCATAGCTGGAAGCTACGGCGGACACATGATGGGCAAAGGAAGTGTACTTGATCCAGTTTATGCTCTACTAGGCATTAGTCCAGAAACTTTCGGGGTCACAGGAACTAACTTTGCGATTCTTATAGTAAGCATTTCTATTGTTGCGATAACCGTTCCCATGGCATTGTTTTTATACCTTCAGCGACGAGCAAAACCCAAAGAGAACATCAAGACCTAACGTGAATTCGGAGAACTTAGGTGTCCGCATACTCAGAAGTCGCATTGATCCCATAAATGCTGACCACGATTTCCATTTCCTTTTTTTAGGTTTCCGTGTTAAATTTCAAAGTAGCTATTTACTTTCCCAGAGTTTTAGTCAATGATAATTTTTACACTATTCACGACTGGTTTAACTGGTTTACTGACGAGCGAAACATCAATATTACTGGTGAACAATCTTTTTTTGGAAAAATTGCTGCAGGAATTGGAATGGCCGAACTTAATGATTACAAGTTGTTCGTGTTTAGGCACGCTGAAACGTTCGATAACAATCGCGGCATATTCTCAGGCTGGCATGACACAGAACTTACTCCAAAAGGATTTCTTCAAGCCGAAAGAATTGCGAGACAACTTGCGTTATGCAAAATCGATTATGCTTTCACTTCACATCTCAAGCGGGCTAAACAGACACTCAATATTGTGCTAAGAGACCGACCAATAATTCCGGTTTTTATAGACGACCGGTTGACAGAACGGTGCTATGGCCTATTCCAGGGCAGAAACAAGGAAAAAATTGCACATGAAGACCCGAAGTTCTTTGAGCAATGTCACAGAGGATACAACTTAGCTCCACCTGAAGGAGAAAGCCTGCAAATGGTTGAGAAACGAGTTATAGCTTTTTTTGACCAACTCAAGGCATGGCTTAAACAAAGCCCAGGTAACGTAGCAATCTCTTGCCACAATAATTCTATTCGTCCCTTCAGAAGGATTTTTGAAAATCTAAGCCTAGTTCAGATGTGCAAGCTAGAAAGTCCACAAGACAGAGCATTGGTCTACGACCTTGATCTAGGCGATACAAGTTTGTATTGCTCAAAACAAAAACCATTCAAGGTCAATTGGAAAGGCATGCTAATTCCAAAAAGCATAAGATTAGCAACAGATCCCCAAAACCCTTTAAGAGAATACTACTAGCTTCCAAATATAATTACGTTTATGAATGCATAACCAATTTTTAAAAATAGACTAGATGAGCTCCGCAGTCTATTTTCTTTAACCAAAAATTTCTTCAGCGAAAAATAGAAACAAGTCTGTGGCATTAACGTTTGATTGAAAGTGTAAGATTATGGCCTTTATGGCTAACCATTCTGTGAATTCTTAATTCTTCTGGATTTTGAAAACGAGCAGAACATAATCTGCATTTATAATTTTCTGTAAGTAGACTCTTGCAACCTAACATTAAATCTTGCCTTCTCCATTGGGTTTGTAAAAAATATTTTACAATCTCACTACAAATTAAACAAACGAGATGCTTATAAAGCAAATGATAATTCTTTCCAAATTCATATTTCAATCGAAACGCTTGCTTCAGAAATATACATGTGCAACTTTTTTCTTGGCGGGGAGCCTACAAAAATGAAACATCACTTGTCTAGTAAAAAAATAACTATTACTTTATTCGAGATAACACAAATTAATCTAAAATGAGTCTTGAAAAAATTGAGTTAAAACCAATTAACTCTAATTTTGCTAAATCATCCCATTTGGGTGTTTTTCCATCCAGTTAATTGCAAAAGCTTTTGCTTTAGCTTCAGTGCGAAAATCTGGCGAGATTTGTTTGCTATTTTCCCTTTTAGTTTGCTCTCCAATAAAGAGCAGTACATTAAAGTTTTGGCTGAATTCTTTCTTAGACACAATCAAGGTTTGACCTGTAATCTCATTCACAAAGCCACCTTCATTGCTTATCTTTTTCCAGCCCTTAATTAGCTTCATTTATTCTCACTTTCGCAAATAGCGATGCAATTGAAGAAAAGTTATGATTACCTTCTTCGTGCCCAAGCCTGTTTCGGCTCGAAATTATGACTTGCTTCTGTTCTTGCAGGTTGACTTGTTAAGTGTTTGGAAAAACATGTTTTGCAGTAAACTGGCTTGCCTGGGGTAGGTTTGAATGGGACAACTGCTACTTGATTGCAAACCGAACATTTTGCTTCATGAAGGGTTCGTTGAGACATATTTTCACCTCGATTAATCCATTATTTTCAGAAAAAGAAAACTATGCAGTTTTCTCAACCTTTTTCTTAGTAGTCGCAAAGGTTTTTTGCCTAATTTTTTTTCTATAAACACAATTTAGTCGAACAGACGATTTACATCTGCGACAGTTTTTAACTAATCCCGCTCTTAAGATACACAAAGCTATTTGCCTCTCTTGATTTCTTGAAAAGAATCCGTTATACAGATAGGATATCCCAAGAGGATAAAAGAAACTCTTCAGCTAACCGTTGGAGCGTGCACACTTATAAATACATGTATAAGAAAAAGATTTTTTTGCCAAAAGAAAGTAAGATTCTGCGTTTTTATGAATAATCGCTTCAGAAACGAAGTAATAACAGAAAAGAATGAAAGAAAAGGTTCTTTCGGTTAATATATTAATATAGTGGGCGTTAGACTGATTTAGAGTCTATAATTGCTTCAAAATGCAGAGAAAGGAAGCTGAAAGTATTATCTTAAAATGTTCAGAATGCGGAAACACATTCAAGAAAGATGACGTTAAAAAAGGCGATGTAGTAGCGTGCCCAATTTGCGAAGCAGACTATACTGTATCAATCAAAAATGGAAAAATCCATCTAGAAGATTACGTTTACGAAACTAAAGATTTAGGCGAATTATAAAAATACAAAATAATCATCTTTAGAGCTGCCCAACACGAAAACTTTTCTAAAATTTTCTTGTTTTAGAAAGTTAGCAAAGAATTGCTAATTCTCGAAAAAAGAACTAACTTATTAATTCGACAATATTTCCTATTGCTTGACCTGGAACGCCACGAGTGAATCTTACTCGAACCATGCCGTTTTTGCCATGAGTGCCTCTAACTTTTCCAATCAGCTTATTGCTACCGTTTTTCCAAGATACTTTTCGCCCTGTTAGCTTGCCAGCTATGGATGCCGAATTGACCGTTTCGAATTCGATTAAGCATTCGCTTGATGTCTGTGATTTTGGACCTGTTCTGTAGTTAACGATTCTACCATGAAGTTTTTGAGTCAAAAATATTCACCAAGTAGGTTACCATGTTAGATTATACTAGCTAATAAAGATGTTCTGATTGCCCCTAATTATTAAGAAAAATTTTAGAAACAACAGCTTTAAGGAAAAGCCCAAAAAAAGGAAATGTTTGGTTTAGTAGAAGCTTTTTATCGGTGAATCGTCTTCGGCTGCTTCAGATTTAATTTCTTCTATTTTGGTCTTGGTTAATGCTTTGATATTGTTGAAGTCTGACATTTCTCCGTAGCTTACCAATGTTATGGCTGTACCTTCTTCTCCTTTGCGAGCGGTTCGTCCTATGCGGTGGAAATATACTGGTGCATCCATTGGAACATCATAATTGATTATGTGTGTTATACCTTCGATGTCTAAGCCTCTTGCCGCAACATCGGTTGCTATTAGCAAGCTTAATCTGTCCGATCGGAAGTCGTTGATTGCGCGGTCTCTTTGTGCTTGGGTAAAGCCAGCGTGAAGTGCTTGTACTCTGTAACCTTTCCGGTATAGTTGGTCTGAAAGCCTGCTTGTTTCTCGGCGTGTTCTACAGAAAACTATAGCTTTGTTGACTCCTCCGCTGCGGATTATATCGCATAAAGTGTCAAACTTGCCATTTTGATTAACGACGGTGTAATACTGTTTCATCTGTGTTAATGCTATTTCGTCTTTGCTAACTAGGATTTTCTGTGGGTTTTTCATGTACTTGTTGCAGACTCTCATAACGGATTGCTCAATTGTCGCTGAAAAAAGGCTTGTTTGTCTATCATAGGGTGTTTTTGACAAAATAAATTCGATATCTTCAATAAAGCCCATATCCAGCATTCTGTCTGCTTCGTCAAGAACAACTATTTTGGCAGCTCCGAGGTTTAATACTCGCCTTTCCATCAGGTCGATTAATCTGCCTGGCGTGCCTACAACTATTTGGACTCCGCTTTGGAGAGCATGGATCTGTTTATTGATTGATTCTCCACCATAAACCGCTAAAACTTTGATTTTAGCATATTTCGCAAAACAAGCCATATGTTCTGCTACTTGAACAGCTAATTCGCGAGTTGGCACTAAAATCAAGCCTTGAACACCACGAATTTCACGGTTCAACCTTTGAACCATAGGTATACCGAAAGCAGCTGTTTTTCCCGTTCCGGTTTGTGCTTGCCCAATAACATCCTTACCTTGAAGCAAGGGTATTATTGCTTGGGCTTGAATTGGAAAAAGACTTTCAAACCCCAGTTCTTTTATACTTCTTAGGATTTCCCCACTTAATGGTAAATCCTGAAATGTTTGAATTTGCATATACTATTTTTTATCCTGCCACAGAACTTATTCATGATTTCTCTAAAAGCTTCAGAAGCTTTGGGGTGATACATGAGTTATTGTGACAGTCCGACAAGTTAGTTTTGGCGTATAAAAAGCTTTAGCACAGTTTCAGTCAATTATAACCATCTAACAAGTCACTTTTCTATAGAAAAACGCTATCGAGCTTCAACAATTTTTCTCCCATTAAAAGCTACGTTAAACTGTCATAATTTTCTAGAAAAGAAGCTTAAGATGAACTTGTTGTTGTAAGGACTCAGTCACATAATCATAAAAGTGATCAAAAACATATTCTGTTTCAGGATATTGCATTAGAGTTAGAATTGGTGAAATTGATGAGTAAACCAAAAGCAAGAAAAAAACCAGAACCTTACTTTTACGAAGGACCTCCTTTAACTAAAAAAGAAAAAGAAGGGGAAACAGACGACCTGTATGATACTGAAGAAAGGGAAACAATGTTGGAAGACGACGAAATCACTTCTGCTGAAGCGGGTTTCATGAGAGGAAGAGAACAGGAACCGCCAGGTAAAAAACAAACCCGCAAAAACGCTGTTGGCCATGATGATTCAATTTCGGTCGAATTAGCAAAAGAAGACTCAGAAGAGGACTAATTAAAACTAAAGATATTAGCGAACAAATTTAAGCTCGTAAAGGGTTTCAGTCCCAAATTTAGCAATTTTCAAGTTTTTCTACCATTAACCATAAAAGGCAGAAAGTAGAATGATTGCATGAGGCTTAAAAAGAAATAATGTCGTTTAGAGACCCCGTTTGTGGCATGGTTCTTAACGAGGACACAGCTAAATTCAAAATTACTTATGAAGGGGAAACCTACCATTTCTGCAGTCTCGGTTGCAAAAAAAAATTCAAAAGACACGCAACAAAATTCGTTAAGTAACTATTTTTAGAAATAAAGAAAATATAAAAATTGGATGTATTAGTTCTTACTTCAAGATTTTCCAAACCAAAGCAGCAATGATTCCGCCTACTATCGGGGCTACCAAAAAGACCCACAACTGAGTTAACGCCGTACCTCCAACAAAAACTGCCGGTCCTAGACTTCTTGCGGGGTTTACTGAAGTGCCATCGACTGGAATACCAACTATGTGGATAAGAACCAATGTTAAGCCTATAGCTAGTCCAGCGAATCCTTTGGGTGCTTTTTCACTGGTTGAACCATGAACGACAAGCACAAATAAGAAAGTAAAGACAATTTCAGCGATAATTACGGACATCAAAGAAAAGTTTCCCGGTGAAGCGGTGCCATATCCGTTTTGACCCAAACCAATTCCAGCTAAACTGTAAGCAGAGTTTGGGATGCCTATTGCGATCGAATAGAGTATTCCTGCGCCAATTATTGCTCCTACGCATTGGAAAACAACGTAGAAAACTGTATCTTTCACACTTAGTTTTCCAGCAACCAACATTGAAATCGAAATAGCAGGGTTAATGTGGCAACCCGAAATACTGCCTATGGCATAAGCCATAGCTATTACTGAGAGTCCGAAAGCAAAAGCTATTGCCAAGTAAGCGGAAGGTATTCCTACAAAGAGTTTTCCTGCTATAACTACACTGCCGCAGCCCATAAGCACTAGCACCATAGTTCCAATTAATTCAGCAACATATTTCTTCAGTGGAGCAATTTCAGTTTTTGCTCCTGGTGGTTCTGGCACCTCATTCATTTTTTTGCCTATTTCTTCGCCCATTTCTTAATTCCTCTCTTTATCACTTAGCTCTCTGTTCTCTAAGTTAGCGCTTATAATATTTTCCTTGCGAATACAGTTAGTTGAGTCTCACGTTGTCAGAAATATCCATCATCATTAATCCCGAAACCATTTTAGGGTAAAAGTCAGTGCTTTTCTCAGGAAGTAATTCATGCTGTTGGGCTATTTCTGCAACAGTTTGAGCACTTATTGGATTAACTAGAAATGCAATGCTGGCTTCGCCTCGATTGACCTTTTCCACTGCTTCACTCGTCCATCTAGCATAGACGATATTTTCATCAATTTTTAGTTGTCCTGTTTTTAAAATGTGTTTAAAGATAATGTCACGAAGTATGACCACGTCGAAAATTTTGGTTTCATTTGAAACATTAGCATTCACATAATCATAGACGTGCTTGTCATGTTTTAATGATAATCCATAGGCTTTCGCTCCGTCATATACGCACAGAGCATGTTCTCTCACATGATTCTTCAAGTAGGAATCTAGAGCTTCCAAAGTTGGATTTATTTCTGAAACATCAAAGAAACATTTGAGCATGTCCAAAACTTCGGGTGTTAATTTGAATTTTTTAAGGAGTCTGTGAGTAGGCAAAACTACAAGCCCTTTCTCTTGAACTGGAACCATATAGCTCATATGAAAATTGAAGGCTGAGTCCTCAGTCCAACCCGTTTTCTTTCGCATTTCGTCTCGATAAGCTAAAGCACTTTCGTAACGGTGGTGACCATCAGTAATTACCATAGTTATATTTTTTAGGGCTGTTTGCAGTTGTCTAATTTTCTGATGGTCAGTAACCTTCCAAACAGTATGCTTAACATTTAAAGAGTCAGTTACTTGAATTATTGGTATTGTCTTAGTAACCTCCTGAAGGAATTCAAGAGTCTTTCTTTCAGGGTCGGAATAAATCAGGAAAACCGGTTCAAGATCCTTTTGAACAGTTCGAAGCATATTTAGTCTGTCGATTTTGGGTGCACTATAAGTAAATTCATGAGGAAACACAATGTTTTCACTATAATCGTAAAGGCGCAATGCAGCAATTATGCCAGTTCGTTCATATTTTTCCGTCTCTAAATCGAATTCCTGTCGCGAAACTAAAATTACAGGTTCATTTTCCTTTATCAAGATGTTGTCTTTTAGCCACTGCTCAATTCGCTGCTCTACAACCTGATATTTGTTGTCTTCCATCGGCAGAATCAACCGGCAATAATTGTAAGGCGACTTCAAGTAGTACTCTTTTTGCATTTCTGAATCAATTTTGTCGTAAGGTTGAGTTATGAGGCTCCCTGGATCGCCAGCTTTTTTTGTGTATCTAATAGCTTCGAAAGGTTTCACGTCAACCAATGTTCCAGCTCACCGTTTTTTTTCCAGAACTTCAATAACAGCTTCAGCTATTTGCACACTCGCCTTTAACTGGGCTTCATGTGTTTGAGCACCAATATGTGGAGTAGCAATTACGTTATTTAGTGTAAGCAGCTTGCTGTTTTTTGGCGGTTCGTCTTCAAAGACGTCTAAAGCAGCGCCTTTTACTTTTCCAGATATTAGTGCTTGGTATAAAGCCTCTTGGTCTACAACACCACCGCGGGAACAATCAATAAACATTACACCATCCTTCATGAGCTTGAATTCTTTTGTTGAAATCATATGTTTCGTGTGAGCAGTTAAAGGCACATGAATTGTTACAAAGTCCGCTTTGGGCAACATATCGCCCAGAGGCACAAAACGATCATAAACACATTCTTCGACTGGAAGTACTTCCATACCAAAAGATGTTGCTAAACGCTCAACTGCTTTCCCAATGTAGCCACAGCCAATCACGCCAAGGGTCTTACCACTGACTTCTGTACCAATCAGTTTCTCTTTTTCCCATTTACCTTCTCGAAGACTTTCAGTCCCTTGCACAATACCTCTTGCTAATGCCAGCAAGTGACCTATTGTTAATTCTGCAACGCTCATGTAAGAAACATGTGGAGTGTTTACCAGGGCTATTCCGAGTTTTCTTGCCTTTTCGAAATCAACGTTGTCTAAGCCCTCTCCTGCGCGTCCGATTACTTTGAGCTTCTTAGCGTTGTCTAACAGTTCGCCCTTGACTTTTGTTGCCGATCTGACGATTAAACCATCATAGTCAGCTATTATTTTTGGGAGTTCATCTTTTGGTTTATCCCAAGCTCGCGTAACTTGATAGCCTTTCCCTTCAAGAAGCGTTATGCCTTCTTCGAAAATCTTGTCGCTTACGAGGATTTTAAAGGTCACGCAAATCCCCAAAACGAATCAATCAAACCAACAACTTCTTTGATGGATTCGAGGTTCCATTCGCCCATGTGCCCTATTCTGAAGGTTTTCTCAGCTAATTTGCCGTAGCCATTGGATATCATGTATCCTTTTTCACCGAGCTTCTGATTTAGCTCTTTAATATTCTTGCCGAGTGTATTTTTTATGCAACTTACAGTTATTGACTCATAGCCCGGTTCTGGGAACATTTCAAAATGTTTTTTAGCCCACTGTTGAGTGAATTTTGCCATTTCTAGATGGCGTTGATATACGTGATCATATGTTTCCTCGAGCAAAAGATCCATGCGTTTATTCAAAGCGAATAGCAATGGTATACACGGAGTAAATGGAGTTTGGTGTTTCTTCTCAAACTCAAAGATTTCAACCAAATCCGTATAAGTGCCTCTGTTTTGTACTTGTTTGGCTCGCTCTATAGCTCTGTCGTTAACTAACGCAACTGTTAATCCTGGAGGAAGAGCAAAACATTTTTGAGTTGAAGCAAAAATAATGTCACAACCAATTTCGCCAGGCAGCGTTTTGTCTCCTGCCATAGAAGAAACCGCATCTATAGCGTAGATTGTATTTGGATACTTTTGGCGAACCAATGCACCAATTTCTTTGATAGGATTTCTAACACCAGTGGAGGATTCATTATGGCAAACCGTCAAAGTGTCATATTCACCGCTATCAAGTCTCTCAGCTATCATCTCAGGTTTTACAGCTTTACCCCATTCAACTTCCAAGAAATCAGTCTCTTTTCCACAAGCACGTAAAGTTTCAGCGCATCTTTGAGCAAAAGCACCATTTACACATGCCAACGCTTTTTGCTTAACTATACTTCTGCCAACAATATCAAACCAAAGCGTACCTGATGAAGTAGTAACCGTGGGCTTAATTTCAGCTGGCAACTCAAAGTATTTGCTAAGCTTAGCTGTTATTCCAGCGTAGAAGTCTGAGAACTCTTTATCTCTGTGACCAATAAGAGGGTGAGTTTGTTCGTTAAGTATTTCTTGGCTGACTTCAGTTGGGCCAGGAATCAAGAGTTTCTTGTGCATAACCTAAATCCTTCCAGCAAGAAGGTTTAATGCTTAAAATATAAGGCTTATGCGCAGAAAACAAAAACTTACTACCATAACATTCACCTGTTATAGGAAAAAGTGCATTTGCAATTTGGAATATGTCGAAAACCGCAATCTGATTCATAAACGCAATCAGAAAATCAATATTGTCAAGAGAAGAAAGGTGAAAACATGATTAAGACAGAGGCATTTCCAAGTCTACTTCTTATCACAATGGGTTCTATAGATTGCCTAACAACAATTATAGGCATTCTATACTCTGGAGCCTCCGAGATGAACCCTTTAATGGCAGGAATAGTAAACATAAACCTAGGAGCCTTCCTAGTCGCTAAGCTTGCATCGACAATGTTCATAGCACTATCATATATACTAGCAAAAAAAATCTTGAACAGGACTCAAAACAAAAACACTAAAGCGTTCAAGTATTCTGACATAATGTTGAAACTTGGATATACGGGCACCATCATATTTCTAAGCATAGTGGTAGTAAATAATCTACTAATCATTCTTGCTTAAATGCAGACTACCAC
>Ga0326726_10002448_pt1 | contig 17091 bp, 12 predicted proteins | sample MHFenrmetagenome_2_FD_207603 | JGI IMG/M metagenome (GOLD analysis project Ga0326726, IMG submission 207603) | Lab enriched peat soil microbial communities from Michigan Hollow, Ithaca, NY, United States - MHF15MN | ecosystem: Environmental > Terrestrial > Soil > Wetlands > Peat | place: USA... | reverse complement strand
GTCGCGGCGTTCGCGTCGCTGCTCTGGGAGGGCGTGCACCAGTACTCGTACGTCGCACGTGCGACGACGCCCGGAAACTTCGTGGTACCGCCGCCGAAGGCCGAGGAGATGTACATGCCGGAGACGTTCGGCCGTGGTGGCTCTGATCGCGTGATCGTCGAATAAGGAAAACTCCATGCAGAACCTCACTCGCGTCGCACTCGGTGCGCTGCTGCTCGCCTCGTGCGGGCAATGCGGGCACAAGAGCTCGGATCCCGGCACTGGCAACGGCAGCGCATCGCCGGTCGCCGACAAGGTGAAGTACAACGCGAAAGATCTGCCGCTCGGGCTCGATCTCAGGCTCTCCGACGGCAAGCAGGGCAAGCCGGCGTTCGATCACAGCAAGCTCGCGCCGGCGACGAAGCTCGGCGACGCCGACGTCCAGCAGCTGCTGTCGCGGTCGACCCCGATCAAGGTCGATCCCGCGGACCAGACGTCGTTCGCGCTGCGGCCGTCGTCGCAACCACCGCCGCGCACCGGCGAGACGATCAAGGACTCGTTCCCGCCCCCAGCGTCGTCGAACCTGCCGCCCGCGAAGGCGAACGACGCCGGAAAGGACCTGCGCGTCCTGCGCTACATGCCGGAGGGCGACGTCAAGCTCGCGCCCGAGCTGTCGGTGACGTTCAGCCAGCCGATGGTCGCGGTGACGTCGCAGGAAGACGCGGCGGCCGTGCAGCCGGTGAAGCTGACGCCGCAGCCGAAGGGCAAGTGGCGGTGGATCGGCACGCGCACGATCCTGTTCGATCCCGAGGTCCGGTTCCCGCAGTCGACCACGTACACCGTGGAGATTCCGGCAGGCACGAAGTCCGCGAACGGCGGCGTGCTCAAGGACGGCGTGAAGTTCAAGTTCGAGACGCCCGCGCCGGTGATGATCTCGCACTACCCCGGGGACTACCGGCCGCAGCACCTCGACGTGCCGATCTTCGTCGAGTTCGATCAGAAGATCGATGCGCAGGCCGTGCTCGCGTCGATCAAGGCCAGCGTCAAGGCGCCGCCGCAGGTGAAGTCCTCCGACCCGTGGGGCAACCCGAAGACGGTGTCGTCGACACCCACGTTGCGCATGATCAGCGCCAAGGAGATCGAGCAAGGGGGTGACAAGCAGCTCAAGATGCTCGTCGACCAGGCGAAGAAGTCCGAGCACGAGGGCCGCTATGTCGTGTTCCGGCCGACCGCGCCGCTGCCGCCCGACGCCGACGTGTCGATCGAGATCCCGTCGGGGACGCCGTCGGCCGAGGGCCCGAACAAGACCAAGACGCCGCAGTCGTTCCAGTTCCACACCTATCCCCCGCTCCGGGTCGTCAAGCACGAGTGCGGCTACGGCGACGTGTGCCGGCCCGGCATGGCCCTACAAGTAATCTTCAACAACCCGCTCGACGAAGAGAAGTTCGACGACCAGCTCGTCACCGTCGAGCCCGAGATTCCGGGCATGCACGTGATGGCGACCGGCGAGGTGGTCTCGATCGTCGGCGCCACGAAGGCGCGCACGTCGTACAAGGTCACGGTCAACGGCCGGATCCTCGACGAGTTCGGCCAGACCCTCGGCAAGGACGACAAGGACTCGTACGCGGTCGGCGACGCGTCGCCGTACTTCTTCGGACCGTCGGGGATGGTCGTCCTCGATCCGGCCGCGACCAAGCCGACGCTCGACTTCTTCACGACGAACTGGGACCAGCTGAAGGTGAAGCTGTACCAGGTCGATCCGAACACCGACCTCGTCGCCTACGGCAACTACCTCAACAACCAGTGGAACCACGACCACCCGCCGCGGCCACCCGGTCGCAACGTGGTCGATCACATCGTCAAAACGACCGGCGGCCAAGGAAAAGCCAACGAGATGGTCGAGACGTCGATCGATCTCGCGCCGGCGCTCGGCAAGGCCGGCTTCGGCAACGTGGTCGCGATCGTCGAGCCGTATCCGTGGAAGGAACAGTACGAGCCTCCGCGCATGATCGCGTGGGTGCAGTCGACGAAGCTCGGCATCGACGCGCACGTCGACAACGACGTGCTCCAGGCGTTCGCGACCGACCTCGCGACCGGCAAGCGCCTCGCGAACGTCGCGGTCGAGATCCAGCCGTACGGGCTCAAGGGCACCACCGACGACAAGGGCCTCGCGACGATCCAGCTCGGCACCACGTCGATGAAGGGCCCGACGTTGCTCGAGGCGCGCGTCGGCGAGGACCTGGCGTTCGTCACCGGTCGCAACGGCTACTACGACGGTGACTACGGCGAGTGGGTGAAGCACCCGCGCGCGCCGACGCTCGCGTGGTACGTCGTCGACGATCGCAAGATGTACAAGCCCGGCGAGGACGTCACCCTCAAGGGCTTCCTGCGGACGATCGATCCGAACAAGGGCGGCGACATCGGCGCGCTCGCCGGCGCGGTGACCTCGCTCAGCTACCGCGTCACCGACGCCGTTGGCAACGAGATCGCGAAGGGCTCCGCGCAGGTCAGCGCCGCCGGCGGCTTCGACACGAAGTTCACGCTGCCGAAGACACCGAACCTCGGCTACGCGAACGTGATCTTCACGACGGCGGGCTCGATGGTCACGCAGTACGGCCACCAGTTTCAGATCCAGGAGTTCCGCCGCCCCGAGTTCGAGGTGACGGCGCAACCGAGCGTCGGGCCGTTCCTCGTCGCCGGCGGTGGCGACATCACCGTCGACGCCAAGTACTACTCCGGCGGTCCGCTGCCCGGCGCCCAGGTGAACTGGTCGGTGGTCGCGAGCCAGACGACCTACACGCCGCCGAACCGCGACGAGTTCATCTTCGGCAACTGGCAGCCGTGGTGGGGCTATCGCAGCTACCTCGACGACGAGGGCGGCTTCGGTGGCGAATCCGGTGGTGGCCGTGGCGGCCGCGTGCGCGACGGGCGCTCGAACTGGAACCTGGCGTCGAAGACCGACGCGATGGGCGAGCACGTCCTGCACATGGACTTCCTGTCGGTGAACCCGGCGGTGCCGATGTCGGTGACCGCGAGCGCGACCGTGTTCGACGTCAACCGTCAGGCGTGGACCGCGTCGTCGTCGATCATCGTCCACCCGTCGAGCTACTACGTCGGGCTCAAGACCAAGAAGCCGTTCGTCGAGAAGGGCCAGCCGTTCGACATGGACGTCATCGGCGTCGACATCGATGGCAAGTCCGTCGACGGCGCGAAGATCGAGCTCAAGACCGTGCGCCTCGACTGGGAGTACAAGAAGGGCCGCTACCAGACCAAGGAGGTCGATCCGCAGGCGTGCAACGTCGTCGCCGCCAAGGATCCCGCGCCGTGTCACTTCGAGACCAAACAGGGCGGCACGTACCAGGTCATCGCGACGATCGTCGACAAGGAAGGCCGCCCGAACCAGACCAAGATGTCGTTCTGGGTCACCGGCGGCGACAACAACCCGCCCGCGCGCGAGGTCAAACAGGAGGTCGTCCAGCTGATCCCCGACAAGAAGGAGTACGCCGCCGGCAACACCGCCGAGCTGCTCGTGCAGGCGCCGTTCTATCCCGCCGAGGGTGTCGTGACGTGGCGCCGCAGCGGCATCGTCAAGACCGATCACATCACGATGACCGGCCCGACGAAGGTCATCACGGTGCCGATCACGGACGGCATGACGCCGAACATCTACGTCCAGGTCGATCTCGTCGGCGCCGCCGCACGCGCCGACGACAAGGGCGATCCGGATCCGAAGCTGCCGAAGCGCCCGGCCTACGCGGTCGGCGTGATCGATCTGCCGGTGCCGCCGAAGCTCCGCACGCTCGCCGTGACCGTGAAGCCGAGCGCCGCGAAGGTCGGCCCCGGTGAGGCGGCCAAGCTCGCCGTCGAGGTCAAGGACGCCAACGGCAAGCCGGTGCCGGATGCCGAGGTCGCCATCATCGCGGTCGACGAAGCGATCCTCGCGCTGTCGGGCTATCAGTACCCGAACCCGGTCGACGTGTTCTACGGCCAGCGCGGGACCGACACGGCCGACTACTACCTGCGCAGCTACGTGAAGCTGGCGAAGCCCGACGTCACGAAGCTCGCCGCCAACAACGTCCGCTTCCGCGACCGGATCGCGCGCGGCGCCGCGGGGCCCGGTGGTGGGATGGGCGGCGAGACGGAGGATATGCCGATGTCGACGACCACCGCGATGCCGGCCGCGGCACCTGCCGACGAGTCGGCCCCGATGGGGAAGGCCGAAGCCAAGATGGACAACGACAAGGTCGGCCTCAAGGATGCGGAGGAGAAGCGGCCCGACGAGGCGCGCCGGCAGGCAGTCGATCTCGCGAAGAACGCGGGCGTGCTCGGGGCGATCGATGGCAAGCAAAGCGGCCAGGCGCAGAAGCCGATCGCGATCCGGTCGAACTTCAACCCGCTCGCCGCGTTCGCACCCGCCGTGAAGACCGGCGCCGACGGCAAGGCGAGCGTCGACATCAAGCTGCCCGATAACCTCACGCGCTATCGCATCGTCGCGATCGCGGCCTTCGGCGACAAGCAGTTCGGCAAGGGCGAGAGCGCGATCACGGCGCGGTTGCCGCTGATGGTGCGGCCGAGCCCGCCGCGGTTCCTGAACTTCGGCGACACGTTCCGGCTGCCGATCGTGGTGCAGAACCAGACCGACTCGCCGATGACGGTGAAGCTCGCCCTGCGTACGGCGAACGTGACGATCACCGACGGCGCGGGCCGCGAGGTCAGCGTGCCGGCGAACGATCGCGTCGAGGTGCAGTTCCCGGCGGCCGCCGAGATGGCGGGCACGGCGCGGTTCCAGGTGGTCGGCTCGAACGGCACGTCGAGCGACGCCGCCGAGCTGGCGCTGCCGGTGTGGACCCCGGCGACCACCGAGGCGTTCGCGACCTACGGCGTGATCGACAGCGGCGCGATGAAGCAGCCGGTGGCGTTGCCGGGAAAAGTCGTCACGCAGTTCGGTGGGCTCGAGGTCACGACGGCGTCGACGAATCTTCAAGCGCTCACCGACGCGATGCTCTACCTCGTCCACTATCCGTTCGATTGCGCCGAGCAGCGGTCGAGTCGCATCCTCGCGATCGCGGCGTTGCGCGACGTCTTGACGGCGTTCAAGACCAAGGACATGCCGACCGCGCCGCAGATGGAGAAGTCCGTCGAGGTCGATATCGAGCACCTGTCCCAGATGCAGAACTACGACGGCGGCTACGCGTTCTGGGATCGCGGCTATCCGAGCGAGCCGTACCTCACGGTGTACGTCACGAACGCGCTCGTGCACGCGAAGGCGAAGGGCTTCGCGGTGCCCGAGCTGTTGTTCCAGCGCGCGAAGCCGTACCTCCAGAACATCGAGTCGCACTACCCCTGGTACTACCCGCCGGAGGTCCGGTGGGCGATCAGCGCGTACGCGCTGTACACGCGCAAGCAGATGGGCGACCTGGACATCGAGAAGGGCCAGCGCCTGCTGCGCGAGGCCGGCGGCGTCGAGAAGGTCACGATCGAGACCAACGGCTGGCTGCTCGGGTTGTTCGCGCAGAACCCGAAGGCCACCACGGAGCGCGCCGCGATCATGCGCTACGCGCTGAACCACATCAGCGAGACCGCCGGGGCGGCGAACTTCACGACCAGCTACGGCGATGGCAATTACCTGATCCTGTCGAGCGATCATCGCGTCGACGGCGTGATGCTCGAGTCGCTGATCCAGGAGCAGAAGGACTCCGACGTGATCCCGAAGGTCGTCACCGGCCTGCTCGCGCACCGCAAGGCCGGGCGGTGGATCAACACGCAAGAGAACACGTTCGCGCTGCTCGCGCTCGACCTGTACTTCCGCACGTACGAGAAGGTGACGCCCGATTTCGTGGCGCGCGTGTGGCTCGGCAACGACTACGCCGGCGATCACGCGTTCAAGGGCCGGACGACCGAGTACCACCAGATCGACATCGCGATGAAGGACGTCGCGGCGCATGACAAGTCGGATCTCACGATCCAGAAGGACGGCGCGGGCCGGCTGTACTACCGCGTCGGCATGAAGTACGCCCCCGCGAGCCTCAAGCTCGAAGCCGCGGACTACGGCTTCGTGGTCGAGCGCAAGTACGAGGGCGTGGACGATCCGAAGGACGTGTCGCGCGACAAGGACGGCACGTGGCACATCAAGTCGGGCACGCGCGTGCGCGTCGTGCTGACGATGGTCAACGAGAACCGCCGCTATCACGTCGCGCTCGTCGATCCGATGCCGGCCGGGCTCGAGGCGATGAACCCGGCGCTCGCGGTGACCGGCCCGGTGCCGACCGATCCGAACGAGCAGAAGTCTCGCGGCGCGTACTGGTGGTGGTATGGCACCTGGTACGAGCACCAGAACATGCGCGACGAGCGCGTCGAAGCGTTCGCGTCGCTGCTCTGGGAAGGCGTGCACAACTACTCGTACGTCGCCCGCGCGACCACACCCGGTAACTTCGTGGTGCCGCCGCCGAAGGCCGAGGAGATGTATATGCCCGAGACGTTCGGGCGCGGCGCCAGCGATCGGGTGATCGTCGAGTAGTGACCGCGCGCTCGCGCACGCTGACCGCCGTGATCGTCGTTGGCCTGGTGGCACTCGCCGGCGGCGCGATCGCGCGGTGCGCGCCCGAGGGTCGGGACGGGTTCGAGGGTTGTGCGCCGGAGTCGCCGGAGTCGCCGGCGTCGAACGATGCCGCGGTGTCGCGGGTGGCGGTCCACGCGGCGCCGGAGCCCGCGCTGGCGCCGGGTTGCACGAGCCATCGCACGCGCGCGTGCGATGCGGGCGATGCGTGGTGGTTCGATAGCTGCGGCAACCGCGAGCACCTGATCGAGGCGTGCGGTGACCGCGTGTGCAGCGATGGCGCGTGTACGCCGCCACCCGACGGTCCGGCGTGCGGACAGCTCACCGAGCAGGGCCAGTGCGCGGGCGACGTGCTGCACTACTGCAAGGTCGGCCACGTCCACACCGTCGACTGCGCGGCGATCGGACAGCGGTGCGGGGCGAACCGCGATGGCGAGCTCGAGTGCCTGAGCGATCGGCCGTGCGCCGACAAGGATCGCTGTCTCGGGCGTCGCGCCTCGGTGTGCATCGATGGGCGGCGCACGCTCGTACCGTGCGCGATCGACGAGCGCTGCGAGCTCGACGACGACGGTCGCGCGCGATGTGCGCCGCGGCCGCCGTTCACGCGCCTGTGTCACGGTTGCCCGTGCCCGCTCGATGCGCCGGATCTCCCGCAACCGATTCCCGCGATCGCGTTCGTCGTCGCCGACGATGCCGGGCACACGGTCGAATCCGAGGACCGCGTGCGGGCCACGTTCGCGATCACGGCCGAGTCGTTCGCGGCCGCCGGCGTGCCGCTCGTGCTCTCCGAGATCCGCACGCTGCGGCGCCCGAGCTGGATCGACGCCAACCTCATGACGGTGCACGAGGCCGAGCTCGATCCAGAGCTGCATCCGACCGACAAGCCGTTCTTCATCCCGATCGTGGTCGTGCGCGAGCTGCGAGTCGGCGTGAAGTACGCCGGCGGTCTCGGTACGTTGCCTGGCGGCGGCTGCGCCGATCTGCCGAAGCCTCAGGTCGTCTCGGATGACGGAATCGTGATGCTGGCGCACGAGCGCTACCCGACGGCCCTGACGCACGAGCTCGGTCACTACTTCGGGCTGTGCCACACCCACGAGCCCGATCCGCCGCTGCCGCACATCCTCCTCGACGACACGGGCGCACCGACGAGCTGCTTGGCGTGCCGGGTTACCGGCGATGGGATCTGCGATACGCCGCTCGATCCCGGCACGGCGGGCAAGTGCGTGCTCGACACGGCGACCTGCACCGCGACGTGCCCGCACGGCGCGGTTCCGGACGCGACGAACCTCATGAGCTACTACGCCGATTGCCGCCGGACGTTCACACCGCAGCAGGCGATGTACTTGCGCCGGTTCGCGAAGCGACGCATGGACAGCCGCCCGGCGCACTAGCACCTTGGTGTAGGTTCCTGGCATGGGGCGCCGCGAAGAGCTCGAAGCGAAGCTGATCGAGAACCCGAACGACATCGACGCACGTCAGGTCTACGCCGATCTCCTGCAGTCCGCGGGCGATCCACGCGGCGAGCTCATCATGCTGCAACACAAGACGCCCGATGAGGCGGAGGAGTTCTTCGAGACCCACATGGAGGCCCTCCTCGGCCCACTGACGCGCTACACGACCACGTTCGACGGTTCGAGCGAGGAGGCGTTCGTGTGGCACCTCGGCTTCATCCGGTCGGCGAAGTTCGGCTACGACACCAACACGGCCGACGATGTCGAGATCGTGGATGGTCCCGACATCGCGCTCGAGGTCGGGATCGCGGAGCTCCTGCGGCATCCGTCGGGGCTGCTGCTCGAACAGCTCGTGGTCACGATCAACATGCTCGACGACGGTTCGTACTTCGATCCGATCGTGAAGGCGATCGCCAGCGTCGGCAGCCCGTCGCTGCGCAAGCTCCGGCTCGGCGAGTTCTCGTGCGCCGGCGGCCCGGGTGGAGCCGAGAGCGATTACGAGTACGAGATGTCGTGGACCTCGCTCGGCGATGCGAGCGGGATGTGGAGCAAGCTGCCGCGCCTCGAGGAGCTCGTGCTCCAGGTCGGGCTCGGTGGTTCGTCGGCGGAAGGCACCACCGACGTGATCGGCACGTTCGAGCTTCCGAAGCTCCGGCGGCTCGAGGTGATCACCGGCGGCATGAGCCAGAGCTGCATGCAGTCGTTCGGTAGCGCGAAGCTGCCCGAGGCGACGTACATCGACCTGTGGTTCGGCAGCGCGAACTACGGTGCCGGCGGCACCGTGCTCGAGCTCGCGCCGCTGCTCGCGGGCACGCACGTCCCGAAGCTCGCGCACCTCGGCCTCATGAACTCCGAGATCAGCGATTCGATCTGCGCGGCGCTCGCGAGCTCGCAGATCCTGCCGCGCCTGACCGAGCTCTCGCTCGCCTATGGCACGATGACCGACGACGGCGCGAAGGCGCTGGCCGCCCATCCAGCGGCGCTCGGCAAGCTGAGCGTGCTCGATGTTCGGGCGAACTGCCTGACGCCAGCCGGTGTCGAGCTGCTGCGCGCGTGCTGCGCGAACGTCCTCGCCGACGACCAGAAGGGTGAGGACGAACGCTACGTGTCGCTCTCGGAGTGAGCCGGCGCCCGTGGAACGGATTGTCCTACCTGCGGGTGTACGAGACGTGCACTGCTCGCCGAGGTAGGCGCGTCCGCGGATCTAACGTACGATTTAGATCGTGTCCGCGGAGGCCGCTGCGGTCTGGTGCTGCTCCAAGTGCGGAGCCGTCTACCACAAGGATTTTCCACGCTGTCCGAACGATGGTGCGGAGGTCGTGCTGGCGCTGCGCGACCCGCTGCTGGACCAGAGCATCGGCCACTACGTGATCGATCGGCTGATCGGTGAAGGTGGGATGGGTCGGGTCTACGCCGCCCATCACACGTCGCTCCAGGCCAAGCGCTACGCGATCAAGGTGCTGCTCGGCGATGTCGCGGCCACGTCGTCGATGCGGCGGCGCTTCGCGATGGAGGCCGAGAGCGCGAGCCGGCTCGATCATCCGAACGTCGTGCACGTGATCGACTTCGGCGAGATGCCGAGCGGGCTGCCGTACATCGTCATGGACTTCGTCGACGGCGTCGCGCTGACCGAGCTGATCGACGACTTCGCGATGGATCCGGCGCGCGTGATCCGCCTGGCGCGCGCGGTGTGCGAAGGCCTCGCGTACGCCCACGACGCCAACGTGATCCATCGCGACCTCAAGCCCGACAACATCATGGTCGTGATCGGCCCCGACGGTAGCGAGATCCCGCGGATCGCCGACTTCGGGCTGGCCACCACGGTCGAGCCGGGCGGCAACTCGCGGCTCACCACGACCGGGATGGCGATGGGCACGCCGGCCTACGCCGCGCCCGAGCAGATGGCCGGCAAGCGCGTCGATCACAAGGCCGATCTCTATGCGCTCGGGATGACGATGTTCGAGATGCTGACCGGCGGCACGCTCCCGTTCGAGGGCCACCCGCTCGAGATGATGACGCAGAAGGCGCACAAGGAAGCGCCGACGATCACGCAGATCTCGCCGACCGTGGTGTTGCCGCGCGGCCTCGAGGAGCTCGTCGCGTCGCTGATCCGGCGCAAGGCCGTGGACCGACCGGCGAGCGCGCGCGAGGTGATCGAGGCACTCGACAAGATCGTGCTCGGCACGGTCGTGGACGAGCGTGCGGCGACCGCGGTCGACACGTCGCTCGTCTCGGACGTGCGCCCCGTCGCGATCAAGACCGAAGGGATCCGGCGCCGCGCGCGCGTGTGGCCGTGGCTCGCCGCGACGATCGTCGTCGCGGCCGCAGGCGCCGGGACGTGGTGGTGGACGACGCAGCGGACGCAGGGGCCTGCCCCGATCGCGTCGACCCCGGTCGTCGCGCCCACGCCGCCACCCCCGATCGCGACCCCGCCGAAGCCCGTGGTTGCGGCGCTCGAGCACGAGTCGGTGTCGACCGACGCCACGCCGCCGCCGATCACCGAGCCGCGCCATCGCTCGACCGCCACCACGCGCCACGTCCAACCGCGCGCGCACAAGCTCGAGCCGGCGACGAAGACCGTCGAGCCGCCCCCGCCGGTCGACGTGCCGCCACCACCGCCCCCGCCGGTGGTCGAGACCCCGCCGCCGGCGCCGAAGACGATCGTGACCCAGCTCGCGAGCGTCGACGTCCAGGGCGCGCTCTCGCAGGCCCAGGTGCGTCGCGCTATCGAGCGCGTGATGCCGGCCCTCCGCGCGTGCGCGCCGACAACGCCGCAGATGGTGCAGGCTCACTTCACCATCGACGAGTCACGCCGCGCGCAGCAGGTGAGCGGCAGCGCGAGCTGCGTGGTCGCCGCGCTCGCCGGCGTGCGGACCGAGACCGCGCCGGATGTGGGTGATGCCACGGTCGACGTCAAGATCAGCTTCGTCGCCAAACCATGAAGGCGTGCTTGCTCGTTGTCGTGGCCGGCTGCTTGCCGGGACCTGAGGTCGGCGGCCTCCACGTGCCGAACGACGGCACCGTGGCCGTCGGCGACGTCGCCGCGAGCTGCAACACGGACTCGGATCCGAGCACGCCCGTGAGCTACAGCGCCGATCTCGTGAGCGGCGTGTTCGTCCGCGGCAAGTGCCTGTCGTGCCACACCGGCGGCGGCGAGGGCGCGCAGCAGAGCGGCTTCATCATGGCGAGCTACGACACGCTGCGCGCCGGCGGCCAGCATTCTGGAACCAACATCGTCGTAGATTCGGCGCCGTGCTCGAGCATCATCGTGCTCAAGATCGACACGACCCCGCCGTTCGGCAAGCGCATGCCGTACAACGGGCCACCGTACCTGTCCGCGCACGACATCCAGCTCGTGCGCGACTGGATCGCCGAAGGCGCGCGTGACAACTAGGCTCGCTGCCGCATTCGTCGTCGTCGTGTGTCTGGTCGCGGTCGTGCGCGCGGATGACAGCAACCGCTTGTTCGCGGGCTCGGTGCAGCTCGACTACCTCGCGGTCCCCACAGATCCGCATGCGCGTGACACCACGCTCGACGGTGCGACGGTCGAGCTGTCGCTGAAGATGACCAAGGACTTCACGAAGGACATCTCGGCGAGCGTCAAGGCCTGCTTCGCGTGCCACGGCTTCGAGGTCGGCATGGCATTCGTCGAGATGCGTGCCTCCGACGCGCTCCGGCTGCGCGTGGGTCGGATGACGCCCGCGTTCGGCAGCTTCCCACTTCGCCACGACCCCGCGAACCACATGACGAGCGACAAGCCGCTGCCCTACGACATGGGCCGGATGATCCGTCGCCGCGAGTGGAACGAAGGCATCCTGCCGGCACCGTGGGTCGACAACGGGGCCGAGCTGGGCGGCACGTACTTCTGGGACGGCGGTCAGGTCGACTACGCGGTCTATGCGGTGAGCGGACCGAAGGGCAGCACCGACGCGGCCGACTTCGATTTCCAGCTGTCGCGGTCGCCGGAGCAATACTACGTCGACAACAACTCGCAGCCGTCGGTCGGGGCGCGCGTCGCGACCGCGATCGAGCTCGACGACGACATCGTCTTGAACCTCGGCGCGTCCGCGATGGCCGGTCACTACGATCCGGATCGCAAGCTCGGGTTCGCGGTCGGCGGCGCCGACGTCACGCTCCAGCTCGACACCGTCTACATCCGCGCCGAGTACCTCATCCGCGCCACCGAGGTGGCGCTCGGCGCCGATCCGGCCACGCGGTTCAAGTATGGGCCGGGTCCCGACGGAAAATACCCGACGTACTTCACCAAGGATGGCTTCTACGGCGAGGTCGAGGTCCCGTTCGGGCGCCTGAGCCTCATCGGCCGCTGGGATGGCCTGCGCCGGCGGGGCAACGTGCTCGCGGCCAGCGGACTGTCATCCGAGGCCTCGCTCTATCGCTACACGGGCGCGCTCGCGTTTCGCCTGCACAGCGGGATCCGGATCAAGTCGAGCGTCGAGTACTACCAGTTCAGCGACTTCTCGAACGACGTCGCGATCCATCTCGGCGTCGCCACCCCGTTCTGATAGGGTGCGTGTCGTGACGGTGATCTTCATCGACGGCAACGACCTGCGCGCGGCCGAGGTTCGCAAGATCATCCCCGGCATCCAGCTCGTCGTCGAGGCGCTGCAGACCGGCTTCGCGACCAGCGCCCCGGCTCCCGAGGTCAAGGCCCGCGACAAGGTGCTCGCGCACCTGGTGGCATCGGCGTGCTTCGCCGAGGCGGTCGATCTGACGACGATGGAGGGCAAGAGCCTGCGGCTCGAGCTCGACTCCGAGAACGAGAATCGGTTCACGAAGTGGTGGCGCGAGACGCCTGCCGAGATGCAGCTCCGCGTCGCGTATCGCCAGGCCGGCTCCACCGACATCGCCGTGATCGCGGCGACGTGTCGCGGCCGGATCGCCGACAAGCCGGCGGGGCCGCTGCTGCTCGGCTGGGATCGGCTGTTCATCCCCGACGATCACGACCACACGCTCGCGCAGCTCGCCGAGGCCGGCGAGGTCGTCGAGTTTCGCCGCGTCGCCTACGGTCAGGTCGCGGCGGCGCTCGGGATCTCGTGAGTCGCTTCGACGATCGCGCCACGCTGCCGCGTCGTGGCCCCGGCGACATGCTCGCGTGGAAGGTGCTGCGCCGCAGCGATCCGAAGCCCGCCGACCACGCCGCGCTCGACGCGATCCGCCCGGGCATCCGCGAGGGCGGCGCGGTGGAGCTCGCCACCGGTGATGCGCGTGCATGCTGGATCGGCCACGCGACCTGGGCGTTCCGGCTCGGCGGCCAGCTGGTCGTGATCGATCCCGTGTGGTCGACCACGCTGTCGGGCGTGGTGCGCCGGCTCGTGCCTCCCGGTGTGGCACTCGCGGAGATGCCGGCGATCGATCTCGTGCTCGTCACGCACGATCATCGCGACCACATGGATCTGCCGACGCTCGCGAAGCTGCCCGACCGCGCGACGTACATCGTGCCGCTCGGCAACGGACCGCGGATCAAGCACACGAACGTGATCGAGCTCGACTGGTGGCAGACGCGGCAGGTAGGTCAGCTCGAGATCACGCTCGTGCCCGCGCGGCACTGGTCGATGCGCGAGCCATGGAATCGCAACTCCACCCTGTGGGGCGGCTACGTGGTGCGCGGTCCGGAGGGCACCGTCTATCACTCGGGCGACACCGCGTGGGGCGACCACTTCGCCGAGATCGGTCAGCGCATCACCGGGATCGACTGGGCGATGCTGCCGATCGGCGCGTACTCGCCACGGTGGTTCATGGCGTCGCAGCACGTGAATCCCGACGAGGCGATCGCCGGCTTCGAGGCACTCGGCGCGAAGCACATGCTCGCGATGCACTGGGGCACGTTCAAGCTCACCGACGAGGCGACCGGCGAGCCGCGCGAGCGCACGCTGGCGCGGTGGGCGGAACGCGGCATGTCCCCGGAACGGCTGTGGATCCTCGACGTCGGTGAAACACGTCCCTTGACTTAGTGTCAAATGAACACATACTGAGGGCGTGTTCGGAATCGCATACCTCAAGACCGCTCCCACGACCTACGTCCTCCACTTCAAGGCCGGCAAGCTCAAGCGCGCCGGCGCGGGGCTGTCGTTCCTGTACTACCGGCCGACGTCGACGATCGCGCTCGTGCCCGTCGCGAGTGCCGACGTGCCGTTCGTGTTCAACGAGATCACGCGCGACTTCCAGGAGGTGACGATCCAGGGCCAGCTCACGTACCGCGTGACCGCGCCCGACAAGCTCGCCAACCTGCTCGACTTCACGGTCGACGACAAGGGCCGCCACAAGAGCGAGGATCCGACCAAGCTCGAGGAGCGGCTCGTCCACGCGACCCAGACGCTCGCGCAGGCCGTGATCGGCAAGCTCGCGCTGCGCGACGCGCTGGGCGCCGGCGAGCGGCTGGTCGCCGAGCTCGCCGCGAAGCTACGCGAGGTCGATCAGGTGACGATGCTCGGCGTCGAGGTGCTCGGCGTGGCGATCCTGCAGATCCGGCCCACACCGGAGATGGCGCGCGCGCTCGAAGCCGAGGCGCGCGAGCAGCTGCAGCGCGAGGCCGACGAGTCGATCTACGCGCGCCGCAATGCCGCGGTCGAGCAGGAGCGCATCATCAAGGAGAGCGAGCTCGATACCGATCTCGCGGTCGCGGCGAAGGAGCGCGAGATCCGCGAGCGCAAGATGGCCGCCGACATCGCGGTCGAGGAGGCGCGTGCCGCGCTGATCGCGAAGCAGGTCGAGAACGACAAGCTCGCGGCCGACAGCCGGCGCTACACGATCGAGGCCACGCTCGGGCCGTTCGAGAAGGCCGACTGGAAGACGCTGATGGCGATCTCGCCCAACGGTGGCGATCCGCGCATGAACGTCTCGCTCGCGTTCCGCGAGCTCGCCGAGAACGCGTCGAAGATCGGCGAGCTCAACATGTCGCCCGATCTCCTGAAAGCGCTGATGGGGAAGTGACATGTTCGAGAAGATCGTGCTCGTCAGTCGCAAGACGCGGCTGCAGCAGCTCGTCGAGCGTTTCAACAGTCGCGGCCAGGCGCGGTTCTACATCGAGCACGCCGGCGGTGACTTCGCGGATTACGAGCGCGAGGATGACCGCTACCGGCGCTCGCTCGACGAGACGCGCTCCGGCCTCGACTCCCTCGACCTCGGGCTCAAGGTCCACGCCATCGAACGCGCGATCGTGCCGACGTTCCTGTTCGCGCCGACCGACCTCGTGGTCGCCGTCGGCCAGGACGGGCTCGTCGCGAACGTCGCGAAGTACGTCGGCGCGCAGCCGATCATCCCGATCAACCCCGACCCCGACCGCTTCGACGGCGTGCTGCTGCCGTTCCAGCCGCGCATGGCGCACCTCGCCGTCGCGCGCGTGCTCGACGCGAAGGCGAAGATCCGCCAGATCACGCTCGCCGAGGCGACGCTCGCCGACGGCCAGCGCCTGGTCGGCTTCAACGATCTGTTCATCGGCGCGAGGAGTCACGTGTCGGCGAGCTACGCGATCCGCACGCCGAACGCCGAGGAGCTGCAGTCGTCCTCGGGCATCCTCGTCTCGACGGGCGCCGGCTCCACCGGCTGGCTGTCGTCCGTCTTCAACATGGCCGCGGGGATCGCCGCCTTCACGGGCGGGACCGTCGGGCCCACGCCGCGCATCGCGTGGGAGGATCCACGGCTCGTCTACGTCGTACGCGAGCCCTACGCGAGCAAGGCCTCGCAGGCGAAGATCGTCGCCGGCACGATCGCACCCAACACCACGCTGACGATCGAGTCGCGTATGGCGACCGGCGGCGTGATCTTCTCCGACGGCGTCGAGCGTGACGCCCTCGATTTCAACGCCGGCGCCTTCGCGACGATCGGCGCCGCCGCGCATCGCACCCAGCTCGTCGTCGGTTGACGTCAGCGCGTGCGTGCTCGGATCGCGATCGCGGCTTCGCGCATCGCATCGTCGGTGTCGCTGATGACCTCGAGGCCAACGAGCAGGCGCGTGCGCGCCGGGATGTCGTGCGCGTTGCCGACGCCGACGATCGGACCCCGGTAACCAGCCCAGCGCGCGGTCACGAGCATCGCGAGCTCGGCATCGGTGAGCGCGGACAGCTGGAGCACGGCGAGCTCGATCGCGGGACGCGCGGACGCGCGCAGGCTGGTCGCGACGTGGCGGAACGCGGTGGCTTGCAGGGCCTCGATGCCGGCGGCCGCGAGCTCGTCGCGGATGCGCACCGCGAGCGACGGCGTCGGCGCCCAGACCACGGCCTTCGGCGCCCGCGAAGCGAGCACGCGATGCGGCACGAGATGCCCGAGCGGGTCGAGCATCTTGAGCAGGCGTTGGGACGGCACGATCAGGTACTCGACCGGGATGCCACACCGTCGAGGATCAGCGGGAAAGGGCCTGTGCTACGGCGCGGATGGCCGGGTCCGGATCTTTCAGCGCGGCGTCGAGATCGAAGCCGAGCGCGGCCGGATCGAGGACGTGGGCGAGCGCGTGGCAGGTGTCGAGCGCGAGCAGGCGCACCTCGATCGGGTGGGTCGTGCTCCGCGCCACGTCCTCGAACGTCGTGCGCCAGGTCTGGAGGTCGTCGGGCGCGAGATCGTCGGCGAGCTCGTGCTTCGCGAGATCGGTGGCGATGATCAACGCGGCACGTGCGGCCGGGATCGCGACCCGGCGGTCCGGTCCGGCGGCGACGCGGGCGAGCGCGGGCAGGAGCTCGGCCCGATCCTCGACGGCGGGGGCGGCCACGATCGCGGCGAGCTGGGTCGCGCGGATCGTCGACGCGAGCGCCTTTTCGACCACCACCGGACCGGCGAGCGCGCCCTGACGCGCGGTCTCGTCGAGGTCGCCGCGCTGGTAGGCGGTGGTCATCGAGACGATCCCGGCGGCGGCGGCGAGTAGGTTCATGCTGAATATCTCAGAAGAAAAATTGACAGGGTGATGGAGTGTTCAGTACCGTAAGTCCGTTCAGTATGGCGGAAGCACTAACCCAACGGCAGCGCGAAATCCTCGATTTCATTTCAGCTTCCATCGTGGAGCGCGGCTTCCCGCCGACGCTGCGCGAGATCGGAGAGCACTTCAGCATTCGTTCGACCAACGGCGTCAACGATCACCTGAAGGCGCTCGAGAAG
>Ga0326726_10002447_pt1 | contig 17092 bp, 14 predicted proteins | sample MHFenrmetagenome_2_FD_207603 | JGI IMG/M metagenome (GOLD analysis project Ga0326726, IMG submission 207603) | Lab enriched peat soil microbial communities from Michigan Hollow, Ithaca, NY, United States - MHF15MN | ecosystem: Environmental > Terrestrial > Soil > Wetlands > Peat | place: USA... | reverse complement strand
CGGCGTGAAACTGGGCGACCGCGTGGCCTTCGTCGGTTGCGCAAACGGCGCGCGGCTTGCGGCCATCGCCGCGAAGGTGGGTCTGTCGGGCGGCGCGGCGGTCATCGCACCTGACGAATCCTCGGCGGCACGTGCGCGCCGCGGCGCAGAAAACGCTGGCGTGCTCGTCGACGTCGAGGTCGCCTCGCCGTCGCGAATACCGCTCGAAGACGCCGCCTTTGATCTGGCCGTCGTCGACGACATGGGCGGTCTGTTCGGCGCGATGCCTTCCGACGAGCGCGCACGCGCCGTGCGAGAGATTGCCCGCGTCCTTCGGCCGGGCGGACGCATTGTGTTCGTCGGCGCGGCATCGGCGACCGGCATTGGCCGTCTCCTCGGGGGCCAGCCGTCGACGCCCTCCCTGGCTTCGAGCGGCGAGGCGAACAGGACCCTCGAGGCGAACGGCTTCGGCATCGTCCGCACGCTGGCCGAACGGGACGGCCAGGTATTCGTTGAAGGGATCAAGCCAAGGGCAAAGGGCTAAGGGCAGAGGGCAAAGGCAGAGGGCAAAGGGCTCAGCCCTGTTCTTGATACAGCTGTCACGGGACGAGCACACCGGACGGCAGACAGACGGCGTTTTCGCGACATTTCGCACGGCAAGCGTTTTGCCTCGCCCACACAAGGCGCTCATGAAATCGGACTACCTCGGTGACGTCTATACGCTTGCCGACATCGCGAGCGCGGCTGACTCAACCGAAGACGAGGCGCGCGCCGTCGCCGGGAGCGCCGACCGGCTGTGGTCCTATGCAGACGCCGTCCGCATCGGACGTTTACTGGTCACAGACCGGTACGCGGCATCAACAGTCGAGACGCCGCTCTTTTCGCAATCCGCCGCGCGGCGAACCCGACTGCGGGCGGCCGGAATTCCGGTCGTCGTGTCCGGCTCACTCCATCTCGGACTTCTCGGCGCTCTGCTGATCGCGTTTGGCCCGGCGCCAACCGCGGCGACCAGGGACACCGACGAGCGCAGTCGGCTCGTGCCGTCGCGCCTCGTGTTTCTGGCGACGCCGGGGCCGGGTGGCGGAGGTGGTGGTGGCGGCCGACGGCAACCGGCGCCTCCGCCGAAGGCCGAGAGCCAGGGTCACGAACCGATCGCCAGCCCGTTGCCCCGGCGGGATCCGCCCAAGCCTGCGATGCCGATTCACACGCCGGCTGAACCTCCCAAGCCTCTGGAAGCGGAGCCGCTCCCGTCGCTGATTGCTCCGATCGTCGCCGCGCCGGCTGACACGCGCAACCGCTCCGGTCTCCTGGAACAAGTGCCGGCGCGTGAGGATTCCCGCGGAAGCGGCCTTGGCGGCGGCACAGGAAGCGGAGCGGGCACCGGAATCGGAGAAGGCTCCGGTGCCGGCATCGGACCTGGCACTGGCGGTGGAATCGGCGGCGGTCCGTATCGGCCAGGCAGCGGGATCACGCCGCCCCGCCTGCTGCGCGAGGTGAAGGCCGACTATACGGAAGAGGCACGGCGGCGGGGGCTCACCGGCGAGGTCGTCCTCGAGATCGTCGTCCGGCGCGACGGCTCGGTCGGCGACGTGAAGCTCCTGCAGGGGCTGGGCTCCGGCCTCGACGATCGCGCGACTCAGGCGGTGCGTCAGTGGCGTTTCACGCCGGCGGATCGTCAGGGCATCGCGGTCGACGTCATCGTGGAGGTCGGTGTCGAGTTCAGGCTGCGATGATCAATCTCACCCTCGCCATCGTCACGCTCCTTTCTCTCATCGTCGCGGCGATCATGAGCGCCGTCGCCTGGACGACGAGGCGTGACGAGCGCCTGCGTACTGCGGCCCGGGTCGCATGGCTCGCCGCCGCCATTCACGAACACGGGAACGAGTTGCCGTTACGGCCGGCCGCAGCCGGCGACGAGCGTGCCGGGCTCTTTGTCGAGTCGACACGGTCGCCAGGCTCGAGACTCGCCGCCATCGGCGTTGTCGTGGTGCTCGCCCTGGGCGCTGTCACTGGACTTGTGCTGCTGGCGGAAGGCGGTTCGCGCGGCACGCGGCGGGCGCCCGGCTCCGCGCGTGTCGAGCCGCCGGCACACGTGCTGCTGGAACTGGTCGCGCTCGAGCACGACCGGGATGACAGCCGCCTGGTCGTTCGCGGCATCGTGCGCAACGCGGACCCGGCCGTCACGCTCAACGGCCTGACAGCGGTTGTACTGGTATTCTCCAAAGACGGCGGATTCATCGCGAGCGCACGGGCGCCCGTGGCCACGACGGCGCTCGCGCCCGGCGCCGAGACGCCGTTCGTCGTCACGCTTTCCGATGCCGACTCGGTCGATCGCTTTCGGGTGAGTTTTCGAACGGACGATCGCGTGGTGCCACACATCGATCGGCGTGGCCGGAACGCGATCGCGCGAACCGAATGAAGCGACAGTGTTTCGCTCTCATCGTCGCCATGGCCGTCGCCGCCGTCGCGGTGTCACTCCACGCACGTCAGACGCCCCAGAAATCCGACGCGCCCGATTCCGCGTTCCGTTTTCGAAGCGGCGTCGAGCTGATCAACGTGACGGCCACCGTCTCGGACCAGAGCGGCAGATTCGTCTCGGGGCTCACGCAGGACGACTTCATCGTGTACGACGATGACCAGCGCGTCGAGGTGACGCATTTCAACGCTGAGCGTGTCCCGGTGAGTCTGGGCATCGCGCTCGACACCAGCGGCAGCATGAGCGGCGAGAAGATGAGCGCCGCGCGCGGAGCCATCGCCCGATTCGTCGACGACCTGCTCGAGCTGAACGACGAGCTGTTTCTGTATCGCTTCAGCAACTATCCGGTGCTGGTCCAGGGATGGACGCACGATCGCCGGGATCTCCTCGAGCCGCTGGCTCGCCTGGTGCCGAACGGCGCGACGGCGATGTACGACGCGGTCGCGAGAGCCATCCCGCTCGCGCAGCAGGGTCAGAACCGCAAGAAGGCGCTCGTCGTGATTTCCGATGGCAACGACACCTCGAGCCGCACGGACATCCGCGACCTCAAGCAGCAGATTCGCGAGAGTGAAGTCCTCGTCTACGCGGTGGGCATCGACGGCGACGGCGAGCAGACCGCTCGACGGGCGCCGTTGCCTCCGCCGATCCGTATTCCGATGCCGTTCCCGTTCCCCGGCGGTCCTCGGGGAGGCCGATTGCCACAACCGCAGCCACAGCCCCCCGGAGGCACCGGTGGCGGCAGCTGGCGCACCGCATCCGACGACCGCGTGAACGCCTCGGCGTTGCGGGAGATCACCGACGACAGCGGAGGACGCACCGAAATCGTGCGCGAGGCCCGCGACCTCGATCCCGCCACGGCCGGCATCGCCGATGAACTGAGCAAGCAGTACTACCTGGGGTACGCTTCGCTCGGAAGGAAGGACGGCCGGTGGCATGCGATTCGGGTCGAGGTCAAGACTCGCGGCTACCGCGTTCGCGCGCGCCGCGGGTACGTGGCGAATTAGGGGGCGGCGCAGGGCCCCACGTTAGAATGTCGCGTGCCACTGCTCGGCGTCGCGCTCGCTCTCAGCATCTTCGGGAGCTGCGGAGGGCTGCTCGTCGCCAGCTCACTGCTGCTCTTCACGCAGCGAATCCGAACGCGCCTGATTCCCTGGCTCGTCAGCTACGCCGTCGGCGCGCTCCTCGGCGTCGCGCTGCTCGCGCTGCTGCCTGAGGCGCTCGAGTCGCTGCCACCGGCGACGGTCTTCGGCACGCTCCTCTTCGGCATCCTCACGTTCTTCGTGCTCGAGAAGCTCGTGCTCCTGCGCCACTGCCACACCGACGAGTGCCAGGTGCACGGCGCGACCGTCCCGCTCGTCCTCATCGGCGACGCGTTCCACAACTTCATCGACGGCGCGATCATCTGCACGGCCGTCCTCACGTCGATTCCGCTCGGCGTGAACACGGCCATCGCCGTCGCGGCCCACGAGATTCCGCAGGAAGTCGGCGATGTCGCCATCCTGCTCGCGGCCGGCTACAGCCGCAGCCGCGCGCTGCTGCTCAATATTCTGTCGGGCGCGTCCGGAATCGTCGGCGCGCTCGTGGCGTACAGCGCGGTGGGCGTCGTGCCGGGCATTCGTCCATTTATCCTCGCGTTTTCTTCGGCCAGCCTGCTCTATATCGCGATGTCGGATCTGATTCCCGACCTCCACCGCGGCCAGATCGACGCGAATTCGGCGCGGCAGGTGATCCTCATCGCCGCGGGCATCTTCACCATCGTCGGTTTCGAGAAACTCATCGGGTAGTCATGGCGATCGACAAAGTCAATCTGGCAACCGTCGAGAAGATGTGGCGCCGGGAGGTCGAAGCCGCCCACACGTACAAGCTGCTGGCCGAGCGCGAATCCGATCTCAAGCGGCGCGACATTCTGCTGCGCCTGGCCGCGCAGGAAGACAACCACGCCGCTCGCTGGTCGGAGCGGATCCAGGCGGCCACCGGGCGCGCGCCTGATCCGAGGGAAATCGAACGCGGGCTGACCTGGTTTCAGAAGATCAGCGATCCGACGGTCGTGCTGAACAGGCTCGAACAGGAAGAGACGAAGGCCGACGCCGAGTACGGCGAGCTCATGGCGCGCTTGAGCGATCCCAAGGACAAGAAGATCGCCGAAGAGGCGATGCTCGAGGAGCGCGATCATGCCGTCATCCTGCGGACGCTGGCCGGCGGGAAGATTCCGACCCCGCGATCGACGCTCGACACCATCCTGCGCCGTGAGCGCTGGCACGTTCGCGGGACGGGCTGGATCGGGGACGCGATCTACGGCGTCAACGACGGCCTGGGCGCCGTCTTCGGCATCGTCTCCGGCATGGCCGGCTATACCGGTGGCAGTGAAGTAGTCCTCGCCGCCGGCCTCGCCGGCACCCTGGCCAGCGCGCTCTCGATGGGCGCCGGCGCCTACTTGTCGTCGAAGTCGCAGCGCGAGGTCTACGAGTCGGAGATCGCCCGGGAGCGGGCGGAGATCGAGGAGGATCCCCACGAAGAAGTGCTGGAGCTCGAGTTGTTCTACCAGCTGAAAGGATTCTCCGCCGAAGAATCGCGCTCCATGGCGGAACAGATCCAGAAGCAGCCCAAACAATTCCTTCGCACGCTCGTCCAGGAGGAACTGGGCCTCTCGGAAGAAACGTTTCCCAACCCGTGGCGGTCGACGCTGTCGGCGAGTGTGTCGACAGCGGTCGGCGGCTTCATTCCCATCATTCCGTTCTTCTTCACGGTCGGCATGCCCGCTGTCATCGCCTCGTTCGTCATCAGCACGCTCGCGCATTTCGTGGTCGGCGCCTCGAAGGCGCTCGTCACGGCGCGACCCTGGTGGGCGACCGGCCTTGAAATGACGGTCGTCGGCATCATCGAAGCCGCGATCACCTACGGACTCGGCGTCGCGTTCGCCAGACGCTGACGATGAGCCGTCCTCGACTGAGGACAAGCGGCGACTCGACAGAAAATCCGCGCAGGAAACCACGAAGTTATCAGCCCTTCCGTTGGCACTTCGCTTGCCCTGAGTAACGGCAAAGTTCGAAAGCGAAACTCAGGAGGGCTTATGACGAAAAGGCTGCTAGTGCTCATGACAGGATTTGCACTCTCAGTGTGTGCAACCTCGGTAACCGCTGCTACGGCAGAGGCGGACAGCCGAAAAGACCTTCAAGTGTTCAACGACATCTCGAAAACCGTCACGCGCTACGTGCACTTCACGGTGTTCGACAGCGTGGATGCCAGTGTGAAGGACGGCGTCGTGACCCTCACCGGACGCGTGACGATGCCGTTCAAGCGGGACGACATCGAGAGGCGCGTGGCGAAGATCGACGGCGTCCGCGAAGTGCGCGACGAGATTTCGGTGCTGCCGGTTTCTCAATTCGACGATCAGATCCGGTATCGAGTGGCGCGTGCGATCTACACGAACCCGAACTTCTGGAACTACGCCATCGTGGCCGACCCTCCGATCCATGTCGTGGTCGAGCACAGCCGGGTGACGTTGACCGGCACGGTCCAGAGTGACGTCGACAAGGCGCTGGCCCGATCCATCGCCACCGGCCAGTTCGGCGTGATGTCTGTGACCAACAACCTGAAGACGGAAGCCGAGGTCAAGGACGCCCTTGAGAAAGCCTTTTGAACTCGACGTCGCGGTGGGAACGAGCGCCCGAACGACGGCGCTCGTCTACCCCGCTGGCGGTGCCGGCCACGCTTCGGTCGGCGCCGCGCTCCTGCTCGGCCACGGCGCGGGCGCCGGCCAGCACAGCACGTTCATGGTCGAGTTTGCTCAAGCCCTCGCGGATCTCGGCATCGACGTCATCACCTTCAACTTTCTCTACATCGAGCAGCGGCGCCGGCTTCCGGATCGTGGTCCGGTTCTGGAAGACTGTTACGGCGCGGTGATTCGCGCGGTCCGCGAGCGTGTCGACACCGCACGCCGGGCGCTCTTCATCGGGGGAAAATCGATGGGCGGCCGCATTGCGACGCAGGTGGCCGCCGCAGATGCGGCGCTGCCGGTGGCAGGACTGGTCCTGCTGGGATATCCGCTCCATCCGCCAGGGCAGCCCGATCGGCTTCGTGACGGTCACCTGCCGCTCGTCCGCAGACCGATGCTTTTCGTGCAGGGCACGCGCGATTCATTCGGCACACCCGACGAGCTCGCGCCGATCCTGACGCGGCTTGCACCGGTCCCTCTCGTCTACGCCGTGGACAACGGCGACCACTCCTTCAAGCTGCAGAAGCGCGACCCGGCCCGGCAGGCCGAGGTCTATCGCTCAATCCAGCAGGCCATTGTCGGCTGGATCGCGTCGACCTAGAAACACGATGTCGTGCAGGCCTTCAGGCCTGCCCGTTGAAGCGGACCTGAAGGTCCGCACTACTCAAGCGGGTGCTACTCAAGCGGGTGCGCGGCGATCAGGAACTCCTGCACCGCGTGACCGCCGATCAGATGCTCGTGGATGATTCGCTCGAGCACCGGCGGATCGCACCGGCCGTACCACGTTCCCTCGGGATAGACCACGGCAATGGGGCCGCCTTCGCAGATGCGCAGGCAGTTGGCCTTGGTCCGGAGAATGCCGCCCTGCTCGGATAGACCGAGCTCCTTCAGCCGCTTCTTCAGAAAGTCCCAGGCCGCGAGGCCGCGCTCCTTGTCGCAACACTTGGGTGTCGTCTGATCCGCACAGAGGAAGATGTGCCGGCGCGCCGACGGGATGCCGATCGTGTTCGCGACGTTTCGCTCGCTTTCCCACCCGTGATCCGGCATTCGACGGACACTCCTTCGATCGCCTGAGCTGCCCACCCGTTGTTGGGTGCCGTTCTGTGCAGGCGTTGAATCACTTGATATCATGAAGGCAGCGCCCGGCGCCGAAACTCTTAGGGAACGCCGATGATGGAAAACAAAGATCAGCCGCTGCATGCCTCGACGTCGGAAGCCATCACGAACAACGTGCGGGTCGAGGTCGAGTCGCAGTTTGCCCCCGACCGGTCGCAGCCGTTCGAGCACGAGTGGTTTTTCATCTACACCGTCCGCATCAGCAACGAAGGGGACGACAACGTCCAGCTGTTGAGCCGTCACTGGATCATCACCGACGCGACGGGCCACACCGAGGAGGTCCGCGGGCGCGGTGTCGTCGGCGAACAGCCGATGCTCCGGCCCGGCGAGTCGTTCCAGTACACGTCGAGCTGCGAGCTCAAGACGTCGACGGGGATCATGCGCGGGACGTATCAGATGGTCACCGAGGACGGCGAGCACTTCGACGTCGAAATCGCTCCGTTCGCGCTGCACGAGCCCTACACCGTCCACTAATCCGTAGTCGCGGCCGTCCTCCCGAAAAAACGGGGCGCCCTGCCTCCGTTTGTTGTTGCTTTCCTTAGGCAAGCACGATAGTACCTGCCCCACCAGCGGCGTCTCATCTCACTCGTGCAGGAGGCCACATGCGCAGTTTGCTCCGGGTCTTCGTCGGCGTCGTTACCCTGGTGCTCCTTCCCGTCTCAGCCTGGGCCCAGGCAGCCATCACCGGCGTCGTCAAGGACGCGTCGGGCGGTGTGCTGCCAGGCGTGACCGTCGAAGTGTCGAGCCCCGCACTCATCGAACGAGTGCGGACTGCCGTCACCGATCCCACCGGCCAGTATCGAATCGTCGATCTTCGGCCGGGCACGTATGCCGTGGTGTTTTCGCTCACCGGTTTCAACACGGTGAGACGCGAAGGCATCGAGCTGAGTGGCACCTTTGTCGCGACGATCAACGGCGACCTGAAGGTCGGCTCCCTGCAGGAGACGATCACGGTCACCGGCGAGACGCCGATCGTGGACGTCCAGAGCGCGAAGGTGCAAAGCATCGTCGGCAAGGACGTCCTGACTGCGATCCCGAGCTCCAGAAACGCGACCGGCATCCAGTCGTTGATTCCCGGGATGGTCGCGGCGGGAGACTCCGGCGGCATTACCGGCGGAACAGGCGGAGGCGCCGGAAGCATTCACGGCGGTCGCCCGTCCGACTCGCGAACCCTGGCTGACGGCCTCAACATGGGCTGGGCCGGCGCGAACTCCAACGCGGCCGTGGTGAACGTCGCGGGCGCGCAGGAAGTCGTGACGAGCACGTCCGGCGGTCTGGGTGAAGCGGAAACCGCTGGCGTCGTCTTCAACGTCATCCCACGCGACGGCGGCAACAGGTACAGCGGCACGTTCTATTACGCCGGCGCCAGTGGCGGCATGCAGGGCGACAACTACACGGATGCGCTGAAAGCCGCCGGCCTGAGGACGCCGTCGCAACTGCTCAAGGTCTGGGAGGTCAACCCGATGGGCGGCGGCCCCATCAAGCGCGACCGGCTGTGGTTCTACGCGTCGTACCGTGAGAACTACGCCGAGAACACGATTCCCAACATGTGGTTCAACAGGAACGGCGGAGACCCGACGAAGTGGCTCGTCGATTTCGATCTCAACCGCCAGGCCTTCAACGACAATCGTACGAGGACCTACATCGGTCGCGTGACGTGGCAGGTTTCGCCGCGCAACAAGATTAACTTTCAGGATTCGGAGCAGTACAACTCCGCCAACCGGACGGGCGGCGGGTCCTCGACGCGAACACCTGAAGCGCAGGGAGTGGTGCTTTATACCCCGGGCCACACACGGGTGCTCACGTGGACATCGCCCTTCTCGAATCGCTTGCTGCTCGAAGCGGGCTGGGGCAGCTACATGGCGAACTATGCCAACGACGCGCCACGGATCGACGGCCAGCACAATTCTCAGCTGATCTCGGTCTTCGACCAGGGGATCTCTCCTGGCACCGGCATTACCGGATTGACCTACCGGTTCGACAACCCGCTCGGTGGCGGGTTCCAGCATCATCAGATCGGCACGCTGGCGAACCTCCGGGCGTCGATCTCGTACGTCACGGGCGCACACAACATGAAAGTCGGCTATATGGGTGGCTTCAGCAACCCGAGCCAGTCGTACTACAACTTCACGCCGTTCGTTCAGTACCGGTTCAACAACGGTGTTCCCAATCAGCTGACGCAGACGGCGCAGTTCGGCGGTTCCGGCGCCTCGGCCGTCGAATTGGTCCGCAACCTCGTGCCGACCTCGTTCTTCGCGCAGGATCAGTGGACCAAAGAACGACTGACGCTGCAAGGCGGCGTGCGCTACGACCACATCCTCAGCAGCTATCCCGACTCCTGTGTCGGCGGGCCTGATTACCCGCTGATGCCGAAGCAGATTTGCTACCCGGCGCGCTCGACTCCAGGCGTCCACTGGAGTGACCTGACGCCTCGGATTGGCGCAGCCTATGATCTGTTCGGCAACGGCAAGACGGCGGTGAAGTTCAACATCGGGAAATACATGCAGGCGCTCACCGCGTCGAACAGCGACATGGATCTCAATCCGCTGATTCGCCTGAACCTGCAGACGACCAGAACGTGGGATGACCGCGCCGGACGCGGGATCAACGGCGACTTCGTGCCGCAGTGCGACCTGCTGAACCCCGCCGCGAACGGCGAATGCGGCGCGATGGACAACCAGAACTTCGGCAAGGAATTCTTCACGCGGACGTTCGATCCGAACTTCATCGACGGCTTCGGCGTGCGCCCGTACAACTGGGAGCTCGGCCTCTCGCTGCAGCAGCAGGTCACGCCCCGCGTCGGTGTCACGGTCGGCTATTTCCGCCGCTGGTTCGGCAACTTCTACACGCTGGACAACACCCTGACCGCGGCGTCCGACTACACGCAATTCACCGTGCCGGTCCCTGTCGATCCTCGGCTGCCCGGTGGCGGAGGCGGATTGATACCCGGCGTCTACAATCTCAACCTCAACAAGCTCGGACAGGTTCAGGACCTGGCGCAATTGAGCAGTAACCTCGGCCCTGAGCCGATCGAGAACTGGCAGGGCGTGGATGCGTCCGTCAACGCGCGGCTGCGCAACGGGATCACCCTTCAGGGAGGCACGAGCACGGGTCGCTTGCTTCAGGACAACTGCGCGCTCCGGTCGGCCTTGCCGGAGACCTACTCCTGGGCGACCATCGACATCACACAGGCCTTGCGGGGCGACTCGGCGGCGGGACTGACTGCACCCTATTGCCGGATCGTGTACCCGTTCCAGACGTCGTTTCGGGGCCTGGTGACCTACGTCGTTCCGAAGCTGGACGTCCAGGTCGCCGCGACATGGCGAAGCGACCCGGGCGTCGCCCTGACCGCGAACTACGTGGTGACGAACGCCATCGCGAACAGCGGACCGCAACCCCTCGGCCGGAATCTTTCGTCCGGGAACATCACGGTCAACCTGATCGCGCCGGGCACGCTCTATGGGGATCGCCTCAACAACCTCGACTTCCGTGTGGCGAAGATCATCCGCTACCACCGCACTCGCATGCAGGTCGGCGTCGACATCTACAACGTCATGAACACGGACGTCGTCACGACCTACAACCCGGCATATTCGCCGACCGGTGTCTGGCCGACGCCGGCGACCATCCAGCCGGCGCGTTACGCGAAGATCAACGTGCAGGTCGACTTCTGATGTGATCAAACAGGCAGGATAGGCAGGAAGGGCGGGATAGGCAGGATGGCTGGAACAAACAGGCTCATCCATTCCTGCCCATCCCGCCTGTCCTGCCCTATTAGTAGCGTCGCAGTTCTGCACACTACAGCCGGGCCGTGCGTCTCCCGATACCTCCGGGCGTGCCAACTCCGGAGGGACCTATGTCAAGCCTGCGTTCGAAGTTCGTCTGGACGGGAATCTTTCTGATCTGGGCGGTCTTACCGATCTCTGCTCTGATACTTAGTTGAGACGTAGTCGTCGACGAGGCGCTGGAACTCCGACGCCAGCTCGTCGTACGTGCCCCGAAGCGTCTTGACGTGCTCGCCGTCGATGAACACCGGACAGGTGGGCGCCTCGCCCGTTCCCGGCAGACTGATCCCGATATTCGCCGCCTTTGACTCGCCCGGGCCGTTGACGACGCAGCCCATGACGGCGAGCGTCATCGTCTCGACGCCTTCGTAGCGGACCTTCCACGACGGCATCTGCTCCCGAATGTAAGCCTGAATGCGTTCCGCCAGCTCCTGAAACGTCGAACTCGTGGTGCGTCCGCAGCCCGGACAGGCCGTCACACTCGGCGCAAAGGATCGCAGGCCGAGCGCCTGAAGGAGCTCGCAGGCCGCGTAGACCTCTTCGCGGCGGTCGCCGCCGGGACGCGGCGTGAGCGAGACCCGAATGGTGTCGCCGATGCCTTCGTTCAGCAGCACGCCCATCGCCGACGCGGACCACACCAGCCCCTTCACTCCCATGCCGGCTTCGGTCAGCCCCAGATGCAGCGGCTGGTCGGTCTGCTTCGCCAGCTCGCGGTACACGGCGATGAGATCCTGCGGACGCGACGTCTTGCACGAGATGATGATCTGATCCCTGCGCAATCCTGATTCGATCGCGAGCGATGTCGACTCGACCGCCGACAGCACCATGCACTCGTTGATGATGTCTTCGGAGCTCTTGCCGAGAGTGCGATCGGTGTTCTCCTGCATCTTCGCGACGACGAGTTCCTGATTCAGCGAGCCGCCGTTGACGCCGATACGAACCGGCTTCGCGTGGTCGACGGCCACCTTGCAGATCGTCGCGAACTGTTCGTCGCGGCGTTTGCCCGTCCCGACGTTGCCCGGGTTGATCCGGTACTTGTCGAGCGCGCGCGCGCAGTCCGGATGCTTCGTGAGCAGCAGGTGGCCGTTGTAATGAAAGTCGCCGATGAGCGGCGCCGTGCAGCCCGCGTCGAGCATGCGCTGTTTGATTTCCGGCACGGCCGCCGCGGCCTCGGGCAGATTCACGGTGACGCGGACCATTTCCGATCCGGCTTCCGCCAGCTCGATGCACTGCGCCGCGGTGGCGCGCGCATCAGCCGTGTCGGTCATCGTCATCGACTGGATGACGATCGGCGCGCCTCCGCCGACCTGGACGATCGGGACGCCGCTCACGGGGCCGACCTTGACGCCAACTGTCTTGTGAAGCCTGACCGGTTTCATGTGAGGGAATACTTCTCATGATAGCATCGCGCCATGAAGGCGATTCTCGTGCGCGAACATGGCGGTCCCGAGGTTCTGAAGCTCGAAGAGCTCCCCGATCCCAGGCCGGCAGCCGATCAGGTGGTGGTGCGGCTGCGCGCAGTGGGCGTGAATCCCGTCGACGTCTACATTCGAACCGGCGCGTACGCGCGGAAACCCTCGTTGCCGTTCATTCCGGGATCCGACGCCGCCGGAGAAATCGAAACGGTCGGCAGCAATGTTAACGGCTACAAGGCGGGCGACCGTGTGTTTATCCACGGCACGGCCGCCGAACACACACATGGCCACTACGGCGGCGCCTATGCGGAGCGCGCCGTCTGCCGTCTCGATCACATCTACCGTCTGCCTGCGTCGATTTCGTTCGGTCAGGGCGCGGCGATGGGGGTGCCGTACGCGACGGCGTATCGCGCGCTGTTTCATCGCGCGGCGACGAAACCCGGCGAGACGGTCCTCGTTCACGGCGCGACGGGCGGTGTCGGCCTGGCCGCCGTGCAGATCGCGCACGCGCACGGCATCAGAGTGCTCGGCACGGGTGGAACGGAGAAAGGACTGCAGGCCGTCCAGCAGAATGGCGCCGACGCGGTGTTCAACCACACGACGCCGGGTTACCTGGACGACTTGATGAAGGCGACGAACGGCCGCGGCGTCGACGTGATCCTTGAAATGGCGGCGCACATCAACCTCGACAAGGATCTCGGGCTCCTCGCCAACCGCGGGCGCATCGTCGTCATCGGCAATCGGGGACGGGTCGAGATCGACGCGCGGCAGGCGATGGGGAAAGACGCGACGATCCTCGGCATGACGCTGTTCAACATCAGCGACCCGGACATGGCGTCGATCAACAGCTACATGACGGCGGGACTCGCCAATGGCACACTCAAGCCCGTCGTCGGCAGGGAATTTCCCCTGGCCGACGCGGCCAAGGCACAGGATGCCGTGATGGCGTCCGGTGCGCTGGGCAAGATCGTCCTCCTCTCGTAACTCAGAAACCGCGAGTTTCACCATGGCCGAGACTATCGACTGGCCGCCAAAGCGTTCCCGCCGGCGTCGTGGCCGGCTGTTCCTGCTCGCGGCGATCGCTCTCCTTCTCCTGAGCGGCGGCACGACGCTGTCCTACTACGTCGACGCACTGTGGTTCGACTCGCTCGGTTACGTCGACGTCTTCTGGAAGACCCTCAACCTTCAGGCCGCGGCGTTCCTCACGTTTTCGGTCATCACGTTCCTCGCGATCTACGGAGCGTTTCTCGCCTTCAAGCCTGCCAACTTCGGCGAGGTGGGATCCGCCGGCACGATCATCGTCAACGGCCAGCCGGTTCAGATTCCGGTCGGACCGGCGCTGCGCATGATTGGCCTCGGCGTGTCGCTGCTGATCGCGTTCATCACGGGCGCCGGGATGATGACCGAGTGGCCGACGCTCGCGCTCGCCTGGTACGGCCGAGCCGCGGGCGGGGGCATGGTCGATCCAATCTTCGGAAGGCCGCTCACCTTCTATCTGTTCTCCCTGCCGGCGTTGAACCTGATCTCCGGCTGGCTGATGACGCTCGCCGTCGTGGCGTGTGGCATCGCGATCTTCTTTCTCGTGGTCGGCGGAGGCGCCCGTGCGCTTGGCACGATCGCCGGGCGTCGCGGCGCCGCGCTGGCCGGACTGCCCTGGCGGGGTTTGTCGCTCGCGTACGCGTCGCTCCTCCTGATGATCGCCGTCCGCGTCTATCTGGGACGGTTCGACAATCTCTACAACGACCAGACGATCTTCACGGGCGTGAACTATACGGACGCCCACGTCACGTTGACCGGATTGCTGCTGGTCTCGATTGCCCTCGTCGCCGGCGCAATCATCGCCCTCATCAACGCCATATCAGCGCCCCGCGTCCGGTGGCTCATCGCCGCCGCCGTGCCGGCGGTTGTCATCTACATCGTCGTCTCGATGGTCGGCTGGTACGTCAACGGGTTCATCGTCAAGCCGAACGAACTCGTGCGGGAAAGCCCGTACATCGCGCACAACATTCAGATGACGCAGCAGGCGTTCGGCCTGAACCGGATCACGCAGCGCGCGTTTCCGGTCGAGACGGGCATCGAGGCGGTGAACCCCGCCGGCAACCGCGCGACGCTCGACAACATCCGCCTCTGGGACTGGCGCGCGCTGCAGGACACGCTTCGCCAGATCCAGGAGATCCGGACCTACTACGACTTCCCCGACATCGACATCGACCGCTACGAGATCGACGGCAGCGTGCGTCAGGTGATGGTCGGCACCCGGGAACTGAGCATCGACAAGCTGCCCGAGAGCAGCCGCAACTGGATCAACGAGAAGCTGATCTACACCCACGGCTACGGCGTGACGATGAACCCGGTCAACGGCTTCACGGCCGAAGGGTTGCCGACGTTCCTCCTCAGCAACATGCCCGTGCAGAGCGCGACGCCCAGCCTCAAGGTCGCGCGCCCGGAAGTCTATTTCGGCGAGATGACGAACACCGACGTGTACGTCAGGACGCGGCAGAACGAGTTCAACTACCCGCAGGGCGACACCAACAGCGTCACCTCGTACGAGGGCACCGGCGGGATCGTGCTCGGCGGGTTCTTTCGCCGGCTCCTCATCGCGCTCGATCGCGGCGATCTGACGAAGCTTCCGTTCAGCGACGACGTGCGTGCCGACAGCCGCCTGCTCATGAGGCGAAACGTGCGCGAGCGCGTCGAGGCGCTCGCCGGAGGCTTCCTGACGTTCGATCCCGATCCCTACATGGTCGTCGGCGAGGATGGACGGCTGCGGTGGATCATGGACGCGTTCACCACGTCGGAAACCTATCCGTACTCGAGGCACTATCGCCTCGAACGAAACTCGGTCAACTACATTCGCAACAGCGTCAAGGCCGTGATTGACGCCTACGACGGCACGACGACCTTCTATGTGTTTGACGCCGAGGATCCGATCATCTCCGCGTATCGCGGCATCTTTCCGACGCTCTTCAAGGACGCGTCGGCGATGCCCGCGGGCCTGCGCAAGCACGTGCGCTATCCCGAAATGCAACTCGAGCTGCAGGCAGCGGTCTACGGCCTGTACCACATGACGGATCCCGGCGTGTTCTACAACCGCGAGGATCTGTGGACCGTCGCGAGCGAGGTTCGAGCACAGCGGAATGCCGATCAGGCGGCGCAGCCGATGCTGCCGAACTTCGTGCTGATGACGCTGCCCGGCGAAACCGGCGTCGAGTTCGTCGAGATCCTTCCGTTCACGCCGGGCAATCGAAACAACCTGATCGCCTGGATCGCAGGACGCAGCGACGGCGACAAGTACGGAACGCTGGTCGCGTACAACTTTCCGAAGAACAAGCTCGTGGACGGTCCGCTCCAGGTCGAAGCGCGCATCGACCAGAACCCTCAGCTATCCGGACAGCTGACGCTCTGGAACCAGCAGGGTTCGCGAGTCCTGCGGGGCAGCCTGCTCGTGATTCCGATTGGACGGGGCCTGCTGTACGCCGAGCCGATCTACCTGCAGGCGGAGCGCAGCCCAATGCCTGAGCTGCGGCTGGTCGTGCTCGCGCTGCAGGATCGGCTCGCATACGGCCCGACGTTCGAAGCGGCGATGGCGGGCCTGTTCGGACAGTCGCTACCGGCCGTGCAGGCCCCGGCGACCACGCAGGCGCGCGCGCAGACGGCCCCCGGTGCGGGCAGCACCGCCGCGGAGAGCCCCGGGACCGACCTTCTCATTCGCGACGCCGCCCGCGACCTCGCCGAGTACCAGCGCCTGACGGCGGAAGGCAAGCTCGGCGAGGCCGGGCTGCGGCTCGAAGCCCTCAAGCAGAAGCTGGATCAGCTGCAACGCGTTCCGCGAAAGTAATCACGTAGCCGTCGGGATCGGCGATCGCGAACTCCTTCACGCCATACCACTGCGTCACGAGCGGCATCACGACCGGCACCCCCGTCTTCAGACGATCGTGCAGACGCTCGATATTGCCGGCGCCTTCGAGCTCGATGAACATCGTGCCGGTGAGGCCAACCGGTTTGCCCGCGAACGCCGGGTACTCCTTCGCCGCCGTTTCCCGTTCGTTGAAGAAGATCTCGATCGGCCCGCTGACCACGGAACCGAACACGAACGGCGACTGTTCGGGGACGGTGAAACCGCGCTCGAAGCCAAGCACGTCCGTGTAGAACGCGAGGCTTCGCCCGACATCGGCGACGAGAAGATTCGGCGTCAGCTTGGTGAATGTAGTCATGGCACACCTTTCATGTGTGCTCGCATTGCCTACATCCGTGAACTCGGCGAGAGCGAGATCGCAGGTAGGGGCCCCTGTGTATAACGTTCAAGGTCGAGTTGGGGCGGGACCCCGCTAGGTACGGCGCGCAAGATAACACAGGTAGAATGGCTTCGGCGAAAGGATTCTGACATCTATGCGTATGCTTGTTTTATTGTCGCTTGCACTGCTGGCCGCGATACCGCTGTCGGCCCAGGCGCCCAAGGTATCGGTCGCGAACCCGCCGCCTGACGTCGCGGCGCCTCCGGCGGATGCGGCCAAGACAGCCACAGGTCTTGCGTCGAAAGTCGTGACGCCGGGAACAGGCAAGACACATCCCGGCAAGACCGACATCGTCACGGTTCACTACACAG
>Ga0326726_10002446_pt1 | contig 17096 bp, 21 predicted proteins | sample MHFenrmetagenome_2_FD_207603 | JGI IMG/M metagenome (GOLD analysis project Ga0326726, IMG submission 207603) | Lab enriched peat soil microbial communities from Michigan Hollow, Ithaca, NY, United States - MHF15MN | ecosystem: Environmental > Terrestrial > Soil > Wetlands > Peat | place: USA... | reverse complement strand
TACCGCGATTACTGGATGAGCTACCACAAGCTCACCGAGCGAAAGGGCGTTTCGCCCGAGTACGCCAGGATCGAGATGCGCCGGCGCAATACGCTGATCGGCGCGATGATGATGTACAAGGGTGAGGCCGACGGCATGCTGTGCGGCACCTTCGGCACGCACGCCTTGCACCTGCTCTACGTCGACCAGGTGATCGGCCTGCAGCCCGGGGTGCGCCACTACGCGGCGATGAACGCCCTGGTGCTGCCCAACCGCACGGTATTCATCTGCGACACCTACGTCACGCCGGACCCGGACGCCGAGCACATCGCCGAGATGACGATCCTCGCCGCCGAGGAAGTGCGCCGCTTCGGCATCGTGCCCAAAGTGGCGCTGCTCTCGGCCTCCAACTTCGGCTCGCTGGCGCTCGAGTCCTCGCGCAAGATGCAGCGCGCGCTTGCGATCCTGCACGAGCGCGCGCCGCAGCTCGAGGTCGAGGGGGAGATGCACGGCGACGCGGCGCTGTCGCAGGAGATCCGGCTCAAGGCATTCCCGAATTCGCGCTTCAAGGGCGAGGCGAACCTGCTCATCATGCCGACGCTGGATGCGGCCAACATCGCCTTCAACCTGCTCAAGACCGCGGCCGCCGACGGCGTCACCATCGGCCCGATCCTGCTCGGCGCGTCGCGCGCGGTGCACATCCTCACGCCCTCGGCCACGGTGCGGCGCATCGTCAACATGACCGCGCTCACCGTGGTGGACGCCAACGCGCCGCGCGCGGGCGTCGAGCCGAGCCTGTTCTAGCGCACGGGAGATATGGCGAGCGAGGCGCAAGCCGGCAACGTGGCGGCGTTTCCCTCGGCCCGCCTCAAGCCGCGCGCCGGCCTGGTGCTGACTGGCGGCGGCGCGCGCGCCGCCTACCAGGTGGGCGTGGTGAAGGCGGTGCGCGACGTGCTCGGCAATCCGGTCAAGAACCCGTTCCCGATCCTGTGCGGCACCTCGGCGGGCGCGATCAACGCGGCCGGGCTTGCGGTGCAGGCCGACGATTTCTCACGCGGGGTGGCGAACCTGCTGGAAGTCTGGGAAAACATGCGCTGCGACCACGTCTACCGGACCGACGTGGCGAGCATCGTGAAAAGCGGCGCGCGCTGGCTCGCTTCCATGATGCTGATCTCGCGCGGCAACCCGGTGTCGCTGCTGGACAACGCGCCGCTGCGCGACATGCTGGCAAAGACGATGCCCTTCGAGCGCATCCAGCAGCACATCGACGCGGGCGCGCTGTACGCCGTGTGCGTCACCGCCTCGGGTTACACCTCGGGCCAGAGCGTGTCGTTCTTCCAGGGCGGCTCGGGGCTGGAGGGCTGGGAGCGCAACCAGCGCATCGGCGCGGCGGTCATGCTGCAGCTCGACTACCTGCTCGCCTCGGCGTCCTTGCCCTTCATCTTTCCTGCAGTGAAGGTGCACCGCGAATACTTCGGCGACGGCTCGATGCGCCAGATCGCTCCGGTCAGCCCGGCGCTGCACCTGGGCGCGGACCGCGTGCTGATCGTCGGCACGGGGCGCCAGACGATGGACCAGGCGCGCGCCCGCTCGAACATCTACCCGTCGCTCGCGCAGATCGCCGGCCACGCGCTGAACTCCATCTTCCTCGACAGCCTTTCGGTGGACATTGAGCGCCTGGAGCGCATCAATCGCACCGTGCGGCTGATCCCGCCGGACAAGCTCGAGGGCTCCAGCGTCACGCTGCGCCCGGTGAAGGTGCTGTTCATCACGCCCTCGCAGCCGATCGAGCGCATCGCCGCGCGCTTCGTCCACGAGCTGCCGCGCACCGTGCGCTTCGTGCTGCGGCCGACCGGCGCGCTGTCGCGCGCGGGCTCGAACCTCGCGAGCTACCTGCTTTTCGAGGAATCTTTCTGCCGCGCGCTCATCGACCTGGGATACCAGGACACCATGGCGCGCGAGGCCGAAGTGAAGGATTTCTTTTCCGGAACGTGAGGCAGCCCATGGCAGACCCAAACCCAAACGCGCCGCAGGATCCGTTCGAGATGTTCCGCCGCCTGTGGGGGCCGCTCGGCGTGCCGGTGCCCGGCATGGCGATGCCGACCATGGACCCCAAGGAAGTCGAGAAGCGCATCGCCGACCTGAAGTCGGTCGAAGCATGGCTGGCGATGAACCTCAACATGGTGCGCTTCGCCATCCAGGGTCTCGATATGCAGCGCTCCGCGCTGGAGGCGATGAAAAGCGGCACCAGCGATTCCAAGTTTGCCGAGCTCGCCGCCGCCAGCGCCAACACCGCCGCCAACACCATGATGTGGCCGTGGGCGGTGATGCAGCAGGCAATGGCGGGCAAGGTGCCCGAGCCCGCCGCCGCACCGACGCAGGCACAGGCGCCGGAGAATACGCCGGAGAGGTCTCCGGAGAAGCCGCCGGCCAAGGCGCCGGCGAAGAAATCCTGAACCGAATTCCAACGAGGAGAGAAACGCAATGACCAAGGCAGTGAGATTCCACAAGACCGGCGGCCCGGAAGTACTGCAGCTCGACGACATCCAGGTGGCTGCGCCGGGGCAGGGGCAGGTGCGCGTGCGCCACACCGCGATCGGCGTCAACTTCGTCGACACCTACCAGCGCTCGGGGCTGTACCCGATGCAGTTGCCGCAGGTGGCAGGCAATGAGGGCGCGGGCGTAGTAGAGCAGGTGGGGACGGGGGTCACTACCCTCAAAGTTGGCGACCGCGTGGCCTACACCGGCCAGATCGGCTCGTACTGCGGCGAGCGGCTCTTGCCGGCGGACCGGCTGGTGAAGATCCCCGACGGCATCAGCGACGAGACTGCCGCCTCGATGCTGCTCAAGGGCATGACCGTGCAGTACCTCATCCACCGCACCTACCCGGTGAAGGCTGGCGACACCGTGCTCTGGCACGCCGCCGCAGGCGGCGTGGGCCTCATCGCCTGCCAGTGGCTGAAGGCGCTCGGCGTGACGGTGATCGGCACGGTGGGCTCCCCCGAAAAGGCGAAGCTCGCCAAGGCGCACGGCGCCGATCACGTGATCGACTACAGCAAGGAGAATTTCGTCGCGCGCGTCAAGGAGATCACCGGCGGCAAGGGCGTGCCGGTGGTGTACGACTCGGTGGGCAAGACGACCTGGGAGGGGTCGCTCGACTGCCTGCGGCCCCTGGGCATGTGGGTGACGTTCGGCAACGCTTCCGGCGCCGTGCCGCCGCTCAACACGCTGATCCTCTCGCAGAAGGGCTCGCTGTTCCTCACACGGCCCACGCTCGCGACCTACACGGCCTCGCGCGCCGACCTCGAGATGACCTCGAAGTCGCTGTTCGACATCGTGAAGTCGGGCAAGGTGAAGATCGAAATCACCGGGCGCTACAAGCTCGCCGACGCGGGGCAGGCCCACCGCGACCTCGAGGGCCGCAAGACCACCGGCTCGGTGATCCTGCTGCCGTAGTGCGCTCCCCGGGCCGTCGTGCCTGCCGGAACGGCCCACGGCAAATGAAGACGCCGCCCGAGGGCGGCGTCTTCATTGCGGAGCGGCTCGCGTTCCTGGCTGCGGCAGCCAGCCGAGGACAACGCCGCTGGCCCAAGTTACTGGATGTTGAGGATCTTCATCGCCTTGGCGAGGGTGTCCACGGACTCCTGGTGCTTGCCGGCCTTGTGGAAGGCCTCACCATCGGCACGGTACTTCTTCACTTCGCTCATCTGCTGCGCGGAAAGCTTCGGGTTCTTCGCCAGCGCGGCATCGATCTTCTTCATGTCCGCCGGGCAGTGGAAGGCGAACGCGGAGGCGCTGGCGATGGCAAGTGCGGCAAAAACTGCGAATCGTTTCATGGGGTCTCCCTCGGTCGAGTTGTGCTACCGGGACAGATTATCATCCCGGCTGGAACGCAAACAGGCCATCATGGGTCGAAATTCCGCATGCGCGCGACGCTGATCCACGACAGTCCCATCGAACTGGACGCGGCCTGGCTGCGGCGGCACTTCGCCTCGGCGGGCCCGCCCGGGGAGACGCTGTACGGCGACCAGGGCACCGACGTCGAGCGCGCTGCGGCGCGCCGCCCTGCCTCGGTGCTGGTGCCCATCGTGCAGCGCCCGCAGGAGCTGAGCGTGCTCTTCACCCGGCGCACGGCGAACCTGCGGGACCACTCCGGGCAGATCAGCTTTCCAGGCGGCCGCGCGGAGCCGCACGACCCCTCGCCCGAGGCCACCGCGCTGCGCGAAGCCGAGGAGGAAATCGGCCTCGAGCCGCGGCGCGTCGAGGTCCTTGGCAAGCTCTCCGACTACCACACGCGCACGGACTATCGCGTTACCCCGGTAGTTGGGCTGGTGGCGCCGGGCTTCGAGCTGCGGCTGGATGCGCGCGAAGTGGAGGAAGTGTTCGAGGTGCCGCTCTCGTTCCTCCTCGACCCGGCGCACCACGAGCGGCACTGGCGCGAGCTACAAGGGCGCCGGGTGCACTACTTCGCCATCCCGTACCGCGACTACTACATCTGGGGTGCGACTGCCGGAATGCTGGTGAATTTCTACCGCTTCCTCGCGCAGCTGCCCAGGGTCGCGTGAGACCTGCCGTGTCAATCCGCGACGGGGGGTGCGGGGGGGCCGGGAAGGCCCCGATCGCTTCACACGGACGGGGCCCGGCCCCCCTGCTCACATGAGCCTCCTCGCGATCGTCGCGGCGCTGATCCTCGAGCAGTGGCGGCCGCTGGGGGATCGCAAGGCCTACTTCGCGCTGCTCGCGCGCTGGTCGAACTGGCTGGAGCGTTCCTTCAACGCCGGCGAAGCGCGCCATGGCCTCATCGCCTGGCTCGTAGCGGTGCTGCCCGCGCTCGTGGTGGCCATCGCGGTCCACTACCTGCTGCTCGCCGTGAGCCCGCTCCTCGCGCTCGCGTTCAACATCGGCGTGCTGTACCTCACGCTCGGCTTCCGCCAATTCAGCCATTACTTCACCGACCTGCAGCTTGCGATCCGTGCGGGCGACGTGGACCGCGCGCGCGAGCTGATCGGCGCCTGGCGCGGCGAGCCGGCGCAGCACCGCAGCCGCGAGGAGGTGATCCGCCTCGCGATTGAGGAGGCGCTGGTGGCTTCGCACCGGCACGTGTTCGGGGTCCTGTTCTGGTACATGCTGCTGCCGGGGCCAAGCGGCGCCATCCTGTATCGGCTCGCGCTGTTCCTGTGCCGCCGCTGGCACGGGCTTGGCGCCTTCGGCCGTTTCGCCGAGCGCGCGCAGCGCGTACTGGAGTGGCCCGCCGTGCGCCTCACGGCCGCCTCGTTCGCGGTGGTGGGGGATTTCGAGGACGCGGTCTATTGCTGGCGCACGCAGGCGCGCGATTGGGCCGATCCGGACGCCGGCGTCGTGCTTGCGGCGGGCGCAGGGGCGCTCGGCGTGCGCCTCGGCATGCCGCTTACCGCGATCGAGGGCGTGCAGGTGCGGCCCGAGCTCGGGCTGGGCGAGCACCCGGACAGCCCCACGCTCGATAGCGTGGTGGGGCTGGTCTGGCGCGCGCTGGTGCTGTGGGTGTTCGTCGTCCTGGTGCTAGCTCTCGCGACTGCGCTTTAAACCCCGCACTTCCAGCATTGGGTGAACTGCGGCTCGAGCCGCTCGCCGCAGTTCGGGCAGGTCCAGGGCGCACCGGTGATCGCCACGCCCTCGCGCAGCAGGCGCTCGGCGCGCGCCGCATCGCCATCCTCGGCAACCCAGACCTCGGCCTGGCACTCCGCCGGGGGCAGCTCGCCCATCGCGGAGGCGAGCCGCTCGTTCCTCACTTCGGCGCGGATACCCGAGGATTCGAGCAGATTGCGCGCGTGATGCGCGGCGAGCAGGTCGTGCGAGCTGAACACACGGCGCACGGCGCGAATGGGCCAGAGGCTCCCTACAGGTCGAACAGCGCGTCGCACTTCGCCGCGCAGATGAAGTCGTTCTCCGACAAGCCGCCGACGGCGTGCGTCCAGTAGCTGACGCGGCACTTGTTGTAGCCGACTTCGAGGTCGGGGTGATGGTCCTCGCGGTGCGAGACCCAGGCAAGCGCGTTCACGAACGCCATGGTGTGGTGATAGTTGGCGAAGGGGTAGACCTTGACGAGCTTGCCGTCCTGCAGCTGCCAGCCCTTGAGCTGCGCCAGCATCTCGCGCGCCTGCTTTTCGCTGTAGGGCGCCATGCCGCCTTCGCAGGGCTTGCACTTCCTCGTGGTGAGCGATTCCATGGCGTCTCCTAGCTTTCAGGCTGCAGGCGCGCGATGCGCGTCGCGGCCGGCGGGTGCGAATCGTAGAACGCCGAGTGCAGCGGGTCGGGGGTGAGTGTGGCGGCGTTGTCCTGGTAGAGCTTGACCAGCGCGCGTACGAGCTCGGCGGCGCTCGCGTGCGCGGCGGCGTAGGCATCGGCCTCGAACTCGTGCCGGCGCGAATACAGGCTGGCGAGCGGCTGCAGGAGAAAGGTGAAGACCGGCATCACCAGCACGAACAGCAACAGCCCCATGGCCGTGCCCGGCGCGCCGGCGTTCAGGCCCGCATAGAACCAGGGCTCGTCGATCAGCTGCCCGAGCACCCACAGGAAGCCGAGGGAAAAGGAAAACAGCAGCACGATGCGCTTCCAAACGTGGTGGCGGCGGTAGTGGCCGAGCTCGTGCGCCAGCACCGCCTCGACTTCGCCGGGAGCGAGGCGCGCGAGCAGCGTATCGAAGAACACGATGCGCTTCGCGGCGCCGAATCCGGTGAAGTAGGCATTGCCGTGCGCCGAGCGCTTGGAGCCGTCCATCACGTAAAGGCCCTTGGACTTGAAGCCGCAGCGCGCCAGCAGCGCCTCGATGCGGCTGCCGAGCGCCTGGTCCTCGAGCCGCGAGAACTTGTTGAACAGCGGCGCGATGAACGTTGGGTAGGCGAGGAGGATCAGCAGGTTGAAGCCGATCCAGGCGAGCCAGACCCAGAGCCACCAGCGCTCGCCCATCGCCTGCATGAGCCAGAGCACCAGCACGAGCAGTGGCAGGCCGAGCGCCGCCGCGAGCAGCGAGTGCTTGGCCAGGTCGGCGAGAAACAGGAGGGGCGTCATGCGATTGAAGCCGAAGCGCGCCTCGATGACGAAGGTGCGGTAGATCGTGGCGGGGAGCTCGAGCACCGAGAGCAGCACCACCACGCTCGCCACCAGCGCGGTGCCGTGCCCGATGCCGCCCGGCTCGAGCAGCTGCGCCCAGCGCTCCGCGATCCAGCGCAGCAGCCCGCCCAGCGTCAGCGCGAGGAGCATCAGCACCCCCACCAGCAGCTCGACGAGCGCCAAGCGCACCTTGGCGACCGTGTAGTCGGCGGCTTTCTGGTGCGCGGCGAGCGGCATCACGGCGGAGAAGCTCGGCGGCACCGCGTCGCGGTGCATGCGCACGTGCGCGACTTGCCGGCGAGCGAGCCAGAGCCGCGTCAGCGTCGCCGCCGCGAGCGCGGCGAGAAACAGCCACGTCAGGGCGTTCGGCATGCCAACTGCATCCGCCCGAGCCCGAAAAGCCCGCCAGCGATCATGTCGCGCCCGACGTAGCCTTGCGCTTGGCCTTCTGCACCAGGTGCCAATTCAAGCCCGCGAGTCCCGCGAGTACGGCGCCGTAGAACCCGATGACTGCCGCCCACAGGCCGATGTGCTCATTGTCTGTGATGAGCGCGTCTGCCCCGATCCAGAGGTAGAAACCGAGCATGACAAGCAGCACCCCGATCACGGCGAGGAGCGCCCCGAGCCCCAGCAGCGCCCGCCAGAAAATGGCGATCAGGATCGCCAGGATGATCGCCGTGCCGATCTGCAGAACCGGAGTCAGGTCCGAAAGCATGCGTACCGCCGCTCTGTGTGTGTCATCGCCAACGATGATGCCATAGCGCATGTGCTTGTGCTCAAGGCGCCATTCGCCCCCGAGCGGTCGCCGGGAAACGCGTAACACGTTGATATACTGAACAACAATTCTTCGGAAGCGACAGGCGGATGGCTGCTGACCAGAACAACCTCATTTGGATCGACATGGAGATGACGGGCCTCACGCCGGATTCCGACCGCATCATCGAGATCGCGCTGATGGTGACCGATTCCCAGCTGAACGTGGTCGCCGAGGCGCCGGTGCTCGTCGTGCACCAGCCCGATGAGGTGCTCGCGGCGATGGATTCCTGGAACACGGGCGTGCACGGCAAGTCGGGACTCGTCGCCAAGGTAAAGGCCTCGCGCCTGGACGAGGCGGCGGTGGAGGCGCAGATGCTCGCCTTTCTCGCGCCGCACGTGCCGGCGGGCGCTTCGCCCATGTGCGGCAACTCCATCTGCCAGGACCGGCGGTTCCTCGCGCGCTGGATGCCGCGGCTGGAGTCCCACTTCCACTACCGCAACCTCGACGTCTCGACGCTGAAGGAGCTGGTGAAGCGCTGGAGCCCCGAGGTCGCCAAGGGCCTGAAGAAGGAAGGCAAGCACGAGGCGCTCGCCGACATCCTCGACTCGATCGAGGAACTGAAGTACTACCGCAAGACCGTAATGACCATCTGAAAATCGGGGTCAGGGCCGAATTCTTCTCGCGAAGAAGAATTCGGCCCTGACCCCGATCTATTTCCGCTTCTTCCTGGCGGACGGGCGCCGCCGCGGCGGGTTGCCGACCTCCACGATGCACTCGATCTCGACCGGGATGCCCATCGGCAGCGAGCCCATGCCGACCGCCGAGCGCGCGTGCTTGCCGGCTTCGCCCAGAACCTCGACGAAGAGGTCCGAGCAGCCGTTGATCACCTTGGGATGGTCCTGGAATTCGGGCACCGCGTTCACCATGCCGAGCACCTTCACCACCCGCTTCACGCGATCGAGGCTGCCCAACTCCGCGCGCATCACGGCGAGCAGGTCCATACCGACCGTGCGCGCATGCTGGTAGGCCTGCTCGGCCGTGTACTCGCGCCCGACCTTGCCCTGCGGCCGCTTGCCGTCCACCGCGCGCGGCCCCTTGCCGGCGAGAAACAGCAGGTTCCCCGCGCGCACCGCGTTGACGTAATTCGCCACTGGCGCGGAGACCGTGCCGAGATCGATGCCGAGCTGTTTCAGTCGCTTCTCAGGGTTCACCGGAGATAACGGAGGGCTTCATCCTCCTGTTTCGAGCGAGACTACTTTGCCGGGGTTGAGCAGGTTCTCCGGGTCGAAGGTGCGCTTGAGGTCGCGCATCAGGTCCACCGCCTCGCCCAGCTCCTCGATCAGGTAGGCCTGCTTGCCGAGGCCGATGCCGTGCTCGCCTGTGCAGGTACCTTCCATGGCGAGGGCGCGCTTCACTACGCGCAGGTTGAACGCCTTCGCTTCCTCCATGTCGGATTTGCTCGCCGGGTCGATCAGGATCACGCAGTGGAAATTGCCGTCGCCCACGTGGCCGAAGAGCGGAATCGGCATCGACGCCTTCTCGATGTCCTTGGTGGTCTCTACGATGCATTCGGCCAGGCGCGAGATCGGCACGCAGACGTCGGTGGAAATCGCGCGCGAGCCGGCCTTCAGCTGCAGGCACGCAAAATAGGCGTTGTGGCGCGCCTCCCACAGCCTCGAGCGCTCCTCGGGCTTCGTTGCCCACTGGAAGTCCAGCCCGCCGTTCTCCTTCGCGATCTCCTGCACCATCTGGGCCTGCTCGACGACCCCCGCTTCGGTGCCGTGGAATTCCAGCAGCAGCGTCGGCATCTCGCGGTGGCTGGTCTTGTTGTGCCTGTTGAGCGCCGCCATGGTGGTCGCGCACAGCAGCTCGCTTCTCGCGATCGGGACGCCCGACTGCAGCGTCTGGATCACGGTATCGGCCGCGCCCTTGACGGTGGCGAAGGCGCACACCGCCGCCGACATCGCCGCCTGCACCGGGTGCAGCTTCACCGTCACCTCGGTGATGATGCCGAGCGTGCCCTCCGAACCTACGAACAGGCGCGTAAGGTCGTAGCCCGCCGAGGACTTCTTCGCGCGCCGCGCGGTCTGGATCACGCGCCCGTCGGCGAGCACGACCTTCAGCGACAGCACGTTCTCGCGCATGGTGCCGTAACGCACGGCATTGGTGCCCGAGGCCCGCGTGGCCGTCATGCCGCCGATCGTCGCGTCCGCGCCCGGGTCGATGGGGAAGAAGAGGCCCGTGTGCTTGATGTATTCGTTGAGCTGCTTGCGCGTCACGCCCGCCTGCACCACGGCGTCGAGATCCTGCTCGTGCACGGCGAGCACCTTGTTCATGCGGCCCATGTCGATGCACACGCCGCCCTTGACAGCGAGGATGTGGCCCTCGAGCGAGGTGCCCACGCCGTAGGGAATCATCGGCACGCGGTGGCGGTGGCAGATGTTGACGATGTCGCGCACCTCCTCGGTGCTCTCCGGGAACACCACCGCGTCGGGCGGCGCATAGGGCAGGTAGGACTCGTCCTTGCCGTGGTGCTCGCGGATGCCCGTCGAAGTAGTGACTCGCTCGCCGAGCAGCGCCTTCAGTTCGGTGAGCACGCTCTGGTCGAATTCACGCGCTTTGTTCATGAGGGGCTCCTGCGCGTTGAACGGCGCATGGCGTCCGTTCCAACGCGCGCTTTCATTTTAGCTTGATCTCTCCGTCGAACGGCACCCGCACCCCGAGCGACGGGATCTCGAGCGTGACCTTCGCAGGGATGGTCTCCTCGCCCTTCAGGCGCTTCGCCTCGAGCGCCTTCTGCACCGCCTGCTCGATCTCGCGCTGCGAATTGACGCCCACCATCTTGAGGAACTTGCGGATGCTCAAGTTGAAGGTTTCCTGGTCCATGTCCTAACTCCTTTTTGCGAGTATGCCGTCGGCGAGCCGCTTGCCCAGCTCGACTCCCCACTGATCGAAGCTGTTGACGTTCCAGATCACGCCCTGCGTAAACGCCTTGTGCTCGTAGGCGGCGAGCAGGCGCCCGAGGTTGCGCGCGTCCAGCTTCTCCAGGCGCAGCGTACTCGAAGGGCGGTTCCCCGGGTGGCGGCGGTACGCCGGCAGGGCCGGATCGTCGCTGCCGAGGGCAAGCGCCCGCGCCTGCGCCTCGGCATTGGCGTCGAGCTCGGGGCCCACCCCGGCGACGATGAAATCGACGGGCACGGCCTGCGTCCCCTGGTGCAGCAGCTGGTGAAAGGAATGCTGGCTCACCGTGCCTTCGCCGCCCCAGAGCACCGGCGCGGTGGCGTAGGGCACGGCGCGTCCCTCACGGTCCACGCTTTTGCCGTTGGATTCCATCTCGAGCTGCTGCAGGTAGGCCGGCAGCAGGCGCAGGGCGTGCGCGTAGGCGAGCACGCAGTGGCTCGCGGCACCGAGGAAGTTCACGTTCCACAGGCCGAGCAGCGCCATCAGCACGGGCACGTTCTGCTCGAGCGGCGCCTCCTGGAAATGCCGGTCCATGTCGTTCGCGCCCACGAGCAGCGCGTCGAACGTCTCCGCGCCGAGCGCGGCGAGCGCGCTGAAGCCAACCGCCGACCAAAGCGAGTATCGCCCGCCGACCCAGTCCCACATCGGCAGCACTTCGGCCGCGCCGAAGGCGCGCGCCGCAGCCTCGTTCGCAGTGACCGCATAGAGTCGCCCGCGGCCGCCGAGCCAGGCCTTGGCGACGCGCGCGTTGGCGAGCGTTTCCTGCGTCGTGAAAGTCTTCGACACCGCGACGACGAGGGTGGAAGCCGGCTCGGCGCCCGCGAGCGCGCGAGAGAGATCGAGCGGGTCCACGTTCGCTGCGAAGCGGACCTCGGTGCGGGCGCGCTCGGCGAGCGCGTCGCAGACAAGGCGTGGCCCCAGATCGGAGCCGCCGGTTCCCAGGTGCACGATGCGGCGCACGCCGGCGAGCTGCGCCGCGAGCTCGCGCATGCGCGCGAGCGTGCGCTTCACTTCCTCGGGTGCCGCGTCGCCGGCGCGCAGCGCCGTGTGCCGCGCGGCGCGGCCTTCGGTCACGTTGATCGGCTCGCCCGCGAAAAGCGCGCGCCGCCATCCGGCGAAGCCGCGCTCCGTTGCGAGCTGCTCGAGCAGGCGCAGGGCGAGCGCGCCGATGCGCTGGCGCGAGTAGTCGAGCGCGAGGCCCGGGGCGCGTGCCACGAACAGCGCCCCGCGCCGCGGGTCGTCGGCAAAGAGCCGCGCAATGCTCTCCTCGCGCGCGGCCTCGGCGTGCGCGGCGAGCTTCGCCCAGGCGGCGCACTCGTTCGGCGGCGTGCCGCCTGCATTGCCCGGGTTGCCGCCGAGCGTCACTTGCCCTCCAGCCGGTACAGGCGGTAGCGCTCCGACTTGTCGCCGGGGCGGCCGACGTCGGCGAGCTTCGTCCAATTCGCCGCCGGGCCGTCGCGCTCGTCCTGCGGCTTGCCCTGCACCAGCAGCAGGCGGCAGGGGCCCGGGTTGGCCGAGTCCATCGGCAGCGTGCGCAGCCCGGCGTGGTAGCTGAACGTCGAGCGCTGCGTCACGCCGAGGTTCAGCCCGACGATGCAGCCCGCGTCTGCTGGAATCTTGCTGCGAAGCTGCAGGGCGACGTTGCGGTAGCTTCTCTGGTAGTCGACCCAGGGCAGGTGCAGAGCGGCGAACGTCCCCCACAGCAGCGTCACGCCCGCGGCCCAGCGCGTCACGCCGCGCATCGGCGAGGGCGCGGTAAAGAAGGCGACGTACAGCCAGCCGAGCGTGAGCGCGAGCGCGAGCAGGAAGTCGGCGGGCGAGAATTGCGGATCGAAGCCCGGCGCGGCCCTGAAGAAATTGTTGTGGATCTTCGGCGGCACGCCGGTCATGAGCGCCACGTAGCCGAGCCAGATGAGGGCGACGAAGAAGGTGAAGTTCATCACCCCGAACCAGTCGAGCGCCGCGGCGGCGCCCCGGCGCAGGAGTTGCACGCCTTCGGCGCCGAGCAGCGCGAGCGGCGCGAGCAGCACGAGCATCGTGATGTCCTGCGTCGGGCCGGTCAGCACGAGGGCCGCGAAGGTGAGCGCGAAGGCGACGGCCGGCACGAAGAGCCGCGTCTCGAGCAGGTGCCGGCGCAGTGCCCACAGCGCCCAGGCGGCGAGCGGCCAGGCGGGCCAGGCGAACCAGCTGCCGGTGACGAGGAAGTCGCGCAGGTTTTGCGTCCAGACGCCCCGCGTCTGCGTGGCAAGCGCCCACCACGCGCCGACCAATTCGGGCGCGCGCTGCCAAAGCACGAATACCCAGCTGCCGCCGATGAGACCGGCGGCAAGCGCTGCGGACAGCAGGAAGGGCAGTGCGCGCGCCGTGCGCCAGCGCGCGCACGCCACGTGCGCCGCGATTACGGCCGCGGCGAGCGCCACCGGCACCGTCCAGATGGCGGCGAGCGCGGCGAACCCGAGCGTGGTGCCAAATGCGGCGCCGTGCAGCCAGGGGCGCTCGTGCGCCCGCGACAGCACGGCGTAGGCGGCGCACGTCGCGGCAAGCGCCGCGAGGTCGGGAATCGCCTCGTGCGCGTGCACGATCAGCCCGATCGAGCCGATGAGGAGCAGCGGCGCGGCGGCGCCGCTCACCCGGTACAGGCACCACAGCGCGAGCGCGACCCACAGGCCGCTCGCCAGGCGCGCCGCGCTGTGGAAAGGCACCAGCCAGCCAAGCAGCTTGCCGAAAGCGAGCGCGCTCCAGTGATACAGCGGCGGGTCGTCGAGCCAGGGCACGCCGGCGACGCGCGGCACCAGCCAGTCGCCGCTGGTGTGCATCTGGTGCGCGATCTCGATTGCGATCGCGTCGAAGGACTTCCAAGGGTCGTGCCCGATGAGCCCGGGCAGGATGAACGCCAGCGCGAGCAGTGCAAGCGCCGCGGGCGAGAGCGGCAGCGCGAGGCGGGGCAACATGGTCAGATTCTAGGGCCGAAAAACAAAAAGGCAGCCTGAGCTGCCTTTCGTCGGTTGCAAGGAGCGCGCCCCGCGACGACTACTTCTTCGCCTTCGTGTAGCGGCGCTTGAACTTCTCCACGCGGCCCGCGGTGTCCACGATCTTCTGCTTGCCGGTGTAGTACGAGTGCGACTCGGAGGAGACTTCCACCTTGACCACCGGGTACTCGTGGCCGTCGGTCCATTTCATGGTCTCGCGGCCCTTGGTGTCGATGGCCGAGCGCGAAAGGAAGCCGTGGTTCAGGCTGGTGTCGAGGAAGATCACCGGCTGGTAATCGGGATGGCCTGTGGTTTTCATGGCGGTGGCGGTTCCGGAAAAGGCGCGAACTATACAGAAAACAAGGGGTTAAGGCAAGAAAATCGGGGTCAGGGCCGAATATTTTCCGCGCGGAAAAATTCGGCCCTGACCCCGATTTTCAGCCGCGGCGCATCGAGTCGAAGAATTCGGCATTGTTCTTGGTCGCCTTGAGCTTGTCGATGAGGAATTCGGCGGCTTCGAGCTCGTCCATCGGGAAGAGGAGCTTGCGCAGCACCCAGACCTTCTGCAGCAACTCTTTCGGGATCAGCAATTCCTCGCGCCGCGTGCCCGAGCGGTTGACGTTGATCGCCGGGAAGATGCGCTTCTCGTGCATGCGCCGGTCGAGGTGGATCTCCATGTTGCCGGTGCCCTTGAATTCCTCGTAGATCACGTCGTCCATGCGGCTGCCGGTGTCGATCAGGGCGGTGGCGATGATGGTGAGCGAGCCGCCTTCCTCGACGTTGCGCGCCGCGCCGAAGAAGCGCTTGGGCTTTTGCAGGGCGTTGGCGTCCACGCCGCCCGTGAGCACCTTGCCGGAGGCCGGCACCACGGTGTTGTAGGCGCGGGCCAGGCGCGTGATGGAATCCAGCAGGATCACCACGTCCTTCTTGTGCTCGACGAGGCGCTTGGCCTTCTCGATCACCATCTCGGCGACCTGCACGTGGCGCGAGGCCGGCTCATCGAACGTGGAGGCGACCACTTCGCCGCGCACCGAGCGGCTCATCTCGGTCACTTCCTCCGGGCGCTCGTCGATCAGCAGCACGATGAGCGAAACGTCGGGATGGTTGGCGACGATGGCGTGCGCGATGTGCTGCAGCATCACGGTCTTGCCGGCCTTGGGCGGGCTGACGATCAAGCCGCGCTGGCCCTTGCCGATCGGCGCGACGATGTCGATCACGCGCCCAGTGGTGTTCTCTTCCGCCTTGATGTCCCGCTCGAGCTTGAACGCCTCGTCCGGGTGCAGCGGCGTGAGGTTCTCGAACAGGATCTTGTTCTTCGCGGCTTCCGGCGCTTCGCCGTTGACCTTGTCCACCTTGACGAGCGCGAAGTAGCGCTCGCCGTCCTTGGGCGTGCGGATCTCGCCTTCGATGGTGTCGCCGGTGTGCAGGTTGAAGCGGCGGATCTGCGAGGGACTGACGTAGATGTCGTCGGTGCTCGCAAGGTAGGAGGTGTCGGGGGAGCGCAGGAAGCCGAAGCCGTCGGGCAGCACTTCGAGGGTGCCGTCGCCGAAGATCGACTCGCCCTTCTTCGCCTGGTTCTTGAGCAGCGCGAAGATCAGGTCCTGCTTGCGCATGCGGGCCGCGTTGTCGATCTGGTTCGCGACGGCGGTTTCCACCAACTGGGTGACGTGCTGGGTCTTGAGTTCTGAGAGATGCATGTGCCGACGAAAAGGAAAGGAAATTGCCCGACTTGCCTGCTGCCTGACTTCTTTAGGGGAAGTGCGCCTGACCCGGCGCAGGGTGCTGCTCCTCCAACTGCACCTGCCTGCTTTCTTCTGCGCCGCCCCGGCTTATGCCAAGGCGGCTTCGCTGCGCAGACTAAGGGCTTTAGATATTGCTGTCAAGAAACGCGGTCAGTTGCGACTTCGACAGCGCGCCGACGCGCGTCGCCTCCAGGTTGCCGTTCTTGAACAGCATCAGCGTCGGGATGCCGCGGATGCCGAATTTCGCCGGCACCTGCTGGTTCTCGTCCACGTTGACCTTGGCAATCTTCAGGCGCCCGTCGTACTCCTTGGCGACCTGCTCGAGGATCGGGGCGATCGACTTGCAGGGCCCGCACCACTCGGCCCAATAGTCGACCAGGACCGGCACCTCGGACTTGAGGACCTCCGGCTCGAAACTGTCGTCCGTCACATGCTTGATCGCTGCGCTGCTCTCCATGATTCCTCGGGGATGTTGCAGGGGGGAGCCCCTATTATGGGGGCGCTGACCCCGGAACCCAAGCCGTGGTGCTAAACTCCTGACTCGATTAACCTTTTCCCCGTCCCGGACTCTCCTGTCAGATGACTTACGTCGTCACCGAGAGCTGCATCAAGTGCAAGTACACGGACTGCGTGGACGTGTGCCCGGTGGACTGCTTCCGGGAGGGGCCGAACATGCTGGTGATCGACCCCGACGAGTGCATCGACTGCACCCTGTGCGTGCCCGAATGCCCGGTGGAGGCCATCTTCGCCGAGGACGACGTGCCCGACGCCCAAAGGGAGTGGATCCCGCGCAACAAGGAGCTCGCGGCGCTCTGGAAGCCGATCATCGAGCGCAAGCCCGCGCCCGCCGACGCCGACCAGTGGGCGAAGGTCAAAGACAAGAAACACCTGCTGGAAAGCTAAGATTGGGGTCAGGGCCGAATTTTCTCTCGCAAGAAGAATTCGGCCCTGACCCCGATTTACTTTGGGACCGGACAACCTGCCGAGCACCTATGAAACCGTCACCTGAAGAAGCGACCTCCAGCTCCGCGTATCACGCGGGCATGAGAAAGCTGCAGGACCGCTACGACACGCGCCGGCTCGCCGATCGCCTGGACGAGATGCTCGCGCGCACCGAGTTCACCGCGGGCGACCGCGGCTTCATCGAGAGCCGCAACATGTTCTTCCTCGCTACGGCGGACGCGCAGGGCAGGCCCGACTGCTCCTACAAGGGCGGACTGCCGGGCTTCGTGCGCGTGACCGGGCCTTCGGAGCTCGCGTTTCCGAGCTACGACGGCAATGGCCAGTTCCGCAGCCTGGGCAACGTGCTGGCGAACCCGAACGTGGGCATGCTGTTCCTCGATTTCGAGCGGCCCAACCGCCTGCGCGTGAACGGCGTGGCCTCCCTGAGCGCGGACGATCCGCTGATGGGCGAGTTCGAAGGTGCGCAGCTCATGGTGCGCGTGCGCGCGGAGAAGATCTTCCCCAACTGCCCGCGCTACCTCCACCGCATGCAGCTCGTGGAGCTCTCGCCCTACGCGCCGTGCGACGGCAAGACGCCCCCGGTCCCGGCGTGGAAGACCTTCCCGCAGTTCAAGGAAGTCCTGCCGAAATGAATGG
>Ga0326726_10002445_pt1 | contig 17097 bp, 17 predicted proteins | sample MHFenrmetagenome_2_FD_207603 | JGI IMG/M metagenome (GOLD analysis project Ga0326726, IMG submission 207603) | Lab enriched peat soil microbial communities from Michigan Hollow, Ithaca, NY, United States - MHF15MN | ecosystem: Environmental > Terrestrial > Soil > Wetlands > Peat | place: USA... | reverse complement strand
CGCCAGTCCGCGCTCCGTCGCAACTGATCGTGCGCGTCCGCGAGGCGTCGCCCGCCGAGCTGGAGGACTGGGACGAGCTGACCGTCCGCTCGCCCGAGGGCAACGTCCAGCAATCCCGGGCATGGGCGGCCTACCGCGCGGCGTTCGGCTGGCGGCCGGCGTTCCTGGTGGCCGACGACGAGGCGCGGATCCTCGCCCTCGCGCGACCCTGGCCACTCGTCGGGAGCGACGGCGTCTACGTCTCGCGCGGACCGCTGCCGGACCCGGACCCGGGGGCCGTCCTCGCCCGCCTCGAAGCCGTCACGGCCTGGTTCGCGGAGCGCGGCGCCTCGGTGGTCTCGTCGGACAGCGAGGTCCCCGCGGCGTCGGGCTACCCGCAGCTCCTGGCTGCCGCCGGATACCACCGGATCGAGGAGATCCAGCCGTCACGCCACCGGCTGGCCGTCGACCTGTCGGGCACGAGCGATCCGTCGGCCCTCCTGGCCGGCTTCAGCGCGACGACGCGGAACATGGTCCGGGCCGCCGAGCGGAGCGATCTGCGGGTCGTCGAGGTCGAGCCGGCCGACGCCGTGGATGCGGCCGGGCCGGTCGGCGACGGGACGGTGGACCTGGTGTCCGAGCTGACCGCGCTGTACGGGCTGATGGAGGTGACCGCCCAGCGGCGCGGCTTCGGCCTTGCCTCGCGCGAGCGCTTCCTCGACTGGTCGCGACGCGCCCATGCGGACGGCCTCATCGTCTACCTCGCGGCCCACGACCCTGCTGGCGAGCTCGTCGCGGGGGCGGTCTTCCAGCGGCACGGTCGGCGCTGGACGTACGCCAGTGCCGCCGACGACCCGCGCTTCCGGAAGGCCTACCCCGGCGCCGTCCGGCTGCTCGTCTGGGAGGCCCTCAAGCGGGCCGTGGCCGAGGGTCGGACCGAGCTGGACCTCGGCGGGGTAGACATCCCCGGGGCCCGGCGCCGGCCGGAGCCGGGCGAGCCCGCGTACGGGATGCTGACGTTCAAGGAGTCGTTCGGGGCCCGCTGGATCGAGCTCAGCGGGGCTCACGAACGCGTCCTGAGCCCCGCCCGCTACGCCCTCGGCCGGGTCACCCGCCGGCTCGCCGGAGTCGTCGGGAGCGCGCCGGGCTGATCCGCCTGATCACTCGGAGAAGCGCTCTTCCTTCCACGGGTCGGCGTCGTTGTTGTAGCCGTAGCGCTCCCAGAAGCCGAGGATGTCGTGGTCGAGGAACTCGAGGCCGCGGATCCACTTGGCGCTCTTCCAGAAGTAGCGCTTCGGGACGAGCAGGCGGAGCGGCCAGCCGTGCTCGGCCTCGAGCGGCTTGCCGTCGAACGTGTCGGCGAACAGGACGTCGTCGTCGTCCAGGACCGAGAGCGGCAGGTTGGCCGTGTAGCCCTGCTCGGAGTGGGCCAGGACGTGGGTCGCCTCGGGTCGGACCTGGGCGCGCGACAGGATCTCCTGGATCGGAACGCCATCCCAGGTCGTGTCGAGCTTGGTCCAGCGGGTCACGCAGTGGATGTCGGTCCCGACCTGCTTGCGCGGGAGCGCCTTGAACTCGTCCCAGGTCAGGGTGAACGGGTTGTCGACGGCGCCGAACACGCGGAAGTCCCACTTCGCCAGGTCGGTGTGGGGAACGGAGCCGTAGTGGAGGACCGGGAACTTGTCGGTCTTGTACTGGCCGGGCGGGATCCGCGCGGCGACGGCTGGGTCCATCGGCTTGCCGCCGAACAGGCGCTCGATCATCGCTCCCTCCCGGTGCTGGCTCGTCCGCATCGTCCCACATCGCCGCCCAGGGTGGGTGCGGCACGGCCAGAGGACCGGTCAGGGGGAAGCAGCGTCCTCGACCCGGATGACCCATATTCCGGCGGCAGGATCGGCCAGGATCGGGACATAGCGGTACGGCCCGATCGTGGTCGGCCGGCTGATCTCGAGGAGCTTGTCGCGCGGACCGGCCGGACGGTCGTTGCGGCGGTCGTGGTAGATGAGCGTGCCGGGCCCGGGCCGGCCTGCCGTCGGGTTCAGGAAGGTGGGGTACGAATAGGCGACATCGGTGAGTGGCAATCCGAGCTGGGCAACGGCCTGGGCACGCAGGGCCGTCGGCACGATCACCGCCGGGTGCGAGGAGATGTTCTGTGATGGCGGCAGGCCTCGCCACGAGCGCACCTGGCCGAGCTGCGCCGCGATCTCGGACAGCGCCCGACGAGCATTGGCGTGGAGGCGCAGCTGGGTGGCGATGGACGCCCGGGCCGTGGTGTCGAGCGGCTCGATCGGGGCGATGGCGAGCGCGACCAGCAGGCCGCCCACGACCGGAAGGGCCCAATGGGCCACGCCGGGGCGGACGCGCCGCGCGAACCAATGGCGCATAGCGGGCGCGTCGAGCGCCGAGACCCCGATCGCCGACGCGAAGAGCAGGCCGAGATCGATCGGGACTAGGTAGCGCGTCGACACGATCGTCCCTCGCGCGCCGATGATCACGAAGAGCGCGGCGATGCCGAGGGTGACTCCGACGAGCCCGACGGCCAGCCCCCACTGGCGTCGGGTGACCAGCAGCCACCCGGCCACCGCGGCCAATGGGAGCAGGGCGGCCTCGCCGAGGATGTGCAGCCCGACCCAGCGGATCATCTCGAGCAGCCCCCGGACCGCCTTCCCCTCCGAGTTCTGGAGGGCAGTCTTCGACCAGAACAGGGCATCCCCGAAGAGCAGCTGGTCGTGGGCCATCAGGATCGGGACGGCCAGGGCACCGAGCAGGACGAGCCAGGCTCCCCGCGCCGGTCCGGGCTGGTGACGCGCAGCGGACCAGATCGCCGCCAGCACGAGGACCACCCCGGCAACGGCGACGACAGCCAGCGCCTCGGGCCGGGCGAGTGCGGCCAGCATTAGCGCGATGCCGGCCAACCCGTAGCGGGGTCTGGCGGCCGTGACTGCCAGTCCGGCGATCAGGAGGAACAACGTCATCCAGGTGACGGCGTAGGCGAGGCTGAGATCAACCAGCAGGATCGGCGAGAGGGTGAATGCCGCTGCCGCGAAGGCCCCGCTTGCGAGACCGCCGACCCGCTCTGCGAGCACGGTTGCCAGGACGACGGCCAGGCCGAAGGCCAGGATCGCCGACCAGGCCACGGGGCGCCAGTCGCCGCTGAGCTGGAAGATCGGGCCGTACACGACGTCGAGGAGCGGCTTCGAGGTCTGGGTGAGATGGCCCTCGACCTGCTGACCGGCCAGCAACCGCTGGAACTCGATCACCGGAGCGGCGGCATCGGGTCCGATCGACGCCGAGTCAACCGGCCGGACCGCGTAGATGGCCATGCCGACGGCGGCGAGGAAGAGACCGGCGAGGACCGCGATGCGTCGTGGGCCGCCAAGGCTGGTCATCGTCGCGGAAGTCTAGGGTATCCTCGTCCCAGATGCCCTCCCCCGATCACGTTCCAGGCCCGGGTCGTCTCGCCGTGGTCGTCGTCATGCCGGCGTATAACGCGGCACAGACGCTCGAGCGGACGTACGCCGACATCCCCCATGACCTGGTCGACCGGATCATCCTGGTCGACGACGTGTCGCGCGACGCAACGGTCGCGATCGCCCGCCAGCTCGGGCTCGACGTGATCATCCATCGCCAGAATCGCGGCTACGGCGGCAACCAGAAGACGTGCTATGACGCCGCTCTGGCCGCCGGGGCCGATGTGGTCGTGATGCTCCACCCGGACTACCAATACGACGCGACGCGAATCCCCGACCTCATCGGCCCGATCCTGGCCGGCGAGAAGGACCTGATGCTCGGAAGCCGCTTCCTCGGCGACCCGATCGCCGGCGGGATGCCCCGCTGGAAGTACGTCAGCAACCGCTTCCTGACGACCGTCGAGAACGTCGCCTTCGGCCTCCACCTGAGCGAGTACCACACGGGGCTGCGGGCCTACAGCCGGCGCCTGCTCGAGACGATCCCGTACACGCTCAACAGCGACGACTTCGTGTTCGACCAGGAGCTCATCGCCCAGGTCGTCGCGGCCGGCGGCCTGCCGATCGGCGAGATCGCCGTGCCGACCCGCTACTTCGAGGAGGCCAGCTCGGTCGGCCTCCGCCGGAGCATCGTCTACGGCCTGGCCACGCTCCGGGTCGTCGCCCGCTTCCTCCTCCACCGCAGCCGACTCCGACGCTCGCCCAAGCTGAGCACCCGGCGTCCCGCGGCCTGAGGTCCGGACGTGACCCGCGACGTCGGCGGCCTCGCCCGAGCCGTCATCGGCATCGCGATCTCGGTCGCCTCGCTGGCCTACGTCCTGGCCGGCGTCGACCTGGCCCGGACGGCGGACATCCTGCGGACGGCCGTCCCGGCCTGGCTGGCCCTGATGGTCGCCCTCCAGGTGGCTGACATCCTCCTCCGGGCGGTCCGCTGGCAGCGCCTGGTCGCGCCCATCCGCTGGGTCCGCTTCCTCCCGATGCTGGCCTACCTGCTCGTCGGGTACCTGGCCAACAACATCCTGCCGGCCCGGCTGGGCGAGCTCGTGCGGAGCCACTACCTCGGGGACCGCGAGGGGATCAGCCGCGCGTCTGCCCTCGGGACGGTCGTCGTCGAGCGGATCGTCGACACCGGGGTCGTGGTCGCGATCGGGGCCATCGCGATCCTCGTCCTCCACGTCCGGGGCGTCGTCGCCAGCGCGGTGCTGGTGGGCCTGGCGGTGACGGGCCTGCTCGTGATCGGTCTCGCGGTGGGGATCGTCGCTCACCGGTTGCCCGGGGCGGACCGGATGATCGCCTTCGCCGAGCGACGGCCGCGGGTCGCCGAGCTCGGCCGGCGGCTCCAGGACGGCCTGGCCGTCGCCCGCCGTCCGCGGACTCTCGGCGGGGCGATCGCCCTGAGCGTGGCGGCCTGGGGTGCGAGCCTCCTCGCGGTCGCGGCGGCCGGCCAGTCGATCGGGCTGGAGCTCACGATCGGCGAGGCCGCGCTTCTCGCGTCGGGCGTCGCCCTCGCGACGGCGATCCCCTCCGCGCCCGGGTACCTGGGCACGTTCGAGCTGGCGTTCGTCACGATCGGGCGCGCCCTGGGGCTGCCGAGCGACCAGGCGTTTGCCCTCGGCTTCCTGATCCACGTCTCGATCCTCATCCTGACCTCGGTCGGTGGGGCGATCGCCGTCCTCCGTCTCGGCTGGAACCGGAGTGCCGGCGAGGTCGCCGAGGTCGCCCGGGGCCTGGTCGAACCGGAGGTACCGGCCGAGGTCGGGGTCGCGACGCCGGCCCGGCCCGCTCCGGACCCGCCCCGATGAGCGATGCGCCGACGACGGCAGGTCGGCCGATGGGCGGCGGCGGTGAGGCGGCCGACATCGCCGCGCTGGCCGATCCGAGGGGCTGGGCGCCGGCCGCCGCACGGCTGCTCGCCAACCTCGGGTTCAGCCTGATCCACAGCGACCAGCCGGCCGCGTCCGGCGGCTCGTTCCTGCTCGTCGGGTTCCGAGCCAGCCCGACGTTCCGGCACTTCGACCCGGAGGCGCTGTCGTACTGGCAGGCGAGCGGCGGGCGCGGCCGGCTGGTCACGATCGACCGCTCGAAGCCGTTCCCCGAGGACGCCGGGGTGTCGTGGGGCCGGATCCGGATCGTTGACCGACTCGGGGTCGACAACCGCTTCCTGACGTTCGGCGGCGTCCTTCGCTCGGCCGTCATCGACGACGAGCTGACCGTGGTCTCGATCGAATCGCCCGGACCGCTCGCGCGGTGGAGCGGGCACAGCCAGGGCTCGGACCCGCTGGCGAGCGAGATCGGGGCGTTCTTCGGGCGCCTTCTCGTCCGGGTCGACTTCGAGGTCGGCATCGAAGCCCGGCTCGCGGCGACGCCGGCCGTCGAGCTGTACGCGGCGTTCGTCCGGAATGCCCACGCTCGGCTGGCCGCGGCCGCCCAGCTCCGCCAGACCGAGCCGGGCTTCGATCTCTGGGTGACTCGGGAGGCGATCCGGCTTGAGCGAGCCGCTCCCGACGTCTGGCGGGACGGCGAGCGCCTCCTCGCCGACCTGGATCTCGGGCGCTAGGAACCCGAATCGAAGACCCCGGCTCGTCGCCGGGGTCTTCGGGTGTCGGACGGTCTGGTTCGCTACGGCGCGGGCTTGGCCAGATCGCTCAGGGTCTTGAGGCCGTACTTATCTGCAGTGGCCTTGGTGACGACGAAGCCGTTCTGGTCGGTCGCCGGGGCGAAGTCGAGGGCGGTCAACCCGAGCGGGTCGAGCCGTGCCTTGAGCTTCGCCGCGGTCTCGGCCGGGTCGCTGCTCGCCTCGCCGGCACCCTTGTTGACGAACTCGAGAACCGTGGCGGCATACTCGGCGATCAGGTCGATGTCACCCTTCTTGAGGGCCGGGAAGACGACCTCCCGGTTCCCGAGATCGAACTTGCGGTTGACCTTGAACCCGTTCGCTTCGAGAACCTGCGCGAGGATCTCACCGAGCGTCTCGCTCTCGGCGAAGTTGAACGAGCCGACGGTGACGGTCGTCCCGTTGCCGGATGTCCCGCCGGTGGTCAGCCCGTTGGCGGCCAGCCAGGCCCCGGCGACCGCCTTCGCGTCCTTGCCGTCCACCTGCACCTGCTTGTTGAGATCGGTCAGCTGGTCAAGGGTGAGCTTGGCCATGAACGGGTTGATCAAGTCGGCCAGGCCGGGAGCCTTGGTCAGCAGGTCCGTGCGTACGACCGGGACGATGTTGTCCGACTTCTGAAGATGCTTGTCGTCGTCGAGCAGGACGAGACTGTTGGTCTGGATCGAAGGGTCAGAGGTGAACAACAGGGTCACGTCGACGAGCCCGGACTTGATCGCGCTCAGGCTGAGCGGGCCGCCCGCGTCGAGCGGCAGGAACAGCTTGAACTCGGCACCGTAGGTGTCCTTCAGGCCGGGCACGCAGTAAGGACGCTGGGGACACTCGGGTGGCCCCCCGAGGGTGAGCTGGGACGCGATCGAGCCACCCGCCGCCGACGACGGTGGCGAGGCCTCGGTCGATGGACTGGCGGCCGACGACGGGGCCGTCGTCGGCGCGGCCGTTGGGGATGGACTGCTCCCACCCGACGTGCAGGCGCTCACGATGAGCGCGAGCAGCGTCGCCCCGAGAGCAGCCCTGCGGATTGCCCGCATGGGTCCTCCTTCCGTGCTCGTCCGGCGGCGTTTCGGGCAGGCCGCGAGGGACGTCCGCGGACTATAGCAGGCCCTCCCGGAACGCCCCATTTCGGGCGTCCTGAGCTGGATACGCCGGCGCCGCGGATCCGGATGAGGGTCGGATCGAGGCGGTCCGGCCGCGGCGCCGCGGGCTGCCGGCTAGGCCACCGGCTCGGGTCGGGCGAGCTCGGTCGGGGCCGTCTCGGCTCCCTCGGCGCCGGCCGCCAGCCGGATCCCGGGCGACACGAGCCGCCGCTCGGCGAACGTGAACCCGCGCTCGGTCACGACGGCCAGGACGGCGACGAGGATCGCCCCGCTGACCAGCATCGCCTGGTCCTGGAGGGCGAACCCATCGACGATGAAGCGGCCCAGCCCGCCGCCGGCGATCAGGGCGGCCAGCGTGGCCGTCGCCACCGCGGCGACCGACGCGGTCCGGATCCCGGCCATCATCACCGGCAGGGCCGCGGGAAGCTCGACCCTGGTCAGGACCTGCGACTCGCGCATGCCCATCGCGCGAGCGGCCTCGACGACCTCCCGATCGACCCCGCGCAGCCCGACGTGGGTGTTGGCCAGGATCGGCGGGATCGACAGCAGGACGAGCGCCACGAGCGGCGTGATCAGCCCGAACCCGAGGAGCGGGAACAGGACGATGAGCAGGGCGTAGGACGGGATCGCCCGGCCGAGGCCGGCGACGTTGATCGCGAGCGCGCCGCCGCGCCCAGTGTGGCCGGTGTAGAAGGCAACCGGGATGGCGATCGCGAGCGCCACCACGATCGCCAGGGCGGACAGCTCGACGTGCTCGACGAGCCGGGTCGGGATGCCGTTCGGCCCCTGCCAATGGGCCGGGTCCGTCAGCCAGCCGAGCGCGCCGGTGATCCCGTCCATCGGTCAGGCCGCCGCCCGGCGCGACCACGGCGTCAGCAGGCGCTGGATCGCGACGAGGATGAGGTCGAGGACGAGCGCCAGCACGATCGTCAGGACGAAGCCGACGTAGATCATCGTCGGGAACTGGCGGTTGAACCCGCGCAGCATGAGCTGGCCGAGGCCACCCTCGCCGATCACCGCCGTGACCATGACCAGGCCGACGATCGTGACGGTCGCGACCCGCATCCCGGTCATGATCACCGGCAGGGCCAGCGGCAGCTCCACGCCCATCAGCCGCTGGGGACCCGTGTAGCCCATCCCGTCGGCGGCCTCGCGCACCTCGGCCGGGATCCCCTCCAGCCCGGCCAGAATGTTCCTGGTCAGGATCAGCAGGGTGTAGCTGATCAGGCCGATCTCGGCGGTGACGAGGGTCAGCCCGGTGAACGGGACGAGGAACGCGAACAGGGCCAGGCTCGGGATCGTGTAGAGAACGCCGAACGTCGCGGTGATCGGGCCCCTCAGGATCCGCCGGCGGCGGATGACGAGGGCGGCGACGAAGCTGATGACGAGACCGATGACGATGGCCAGGATCGTCAGCACGAGGTGATCGACGACCGAGCCGCCGATCACGCCGAGGTTGTCGCCGATCCAGTCCCAGCGGATCATGCGGGGACCACGGGCTCGGCGGGGGCGCGCAGCTCCTCGACGATCGCGTCGAGCGTGATGATGCCCTGGGCCCGGCCGCCGCCGTCGACGACGATCCCGGCCTGGACGTCGGCGCCGAGGAGCATCGACAGGGCGTCCTTCAGCGTCGTCCGCGGCTCGAGCAGCGGCGACATCGGGCTGGCCATGTCGTCCGTGAGCGTCCCGACGGCGGGCAGGTGGCGCGGGTCGACCCAGCCGATCGGGCGATCCCGCTCATCGACGAGGAGCAGGTAGCGGAATGGGTCGGCCGCCAGGCGCCGGGCGGCGTCGGCGGCGTCATCGCCCGGATGGGCGACGACGATCGGCGTCGGGCCCAGGTCGCCGACCCGGACGAGGGACAGCCGCTTCAACCCGCGGTCCGCACCGACGAAGCGGGCGACGAAGTCCGAGGCCGGGTTGGCCAGGATCTCGCCGGGGCTGCCGAACTGGGCGAGCGTCCCGCCCGCCTGCATGACCGCGACGAGGTCGCCCAACTTGATCGCCTCGTCGATGTCGTGGGTGACGAACAGGATCGTCTTGGCCAGCCCCTCCTGGAGCCGGAGGAACTCGTTCTGGAGCCGGTCGCGGACGATCGGGTCGACCGCCCCGAACGGCTCGTCCATGAGCATCACGGGCGGATCGGCCGCGAGGGCTCGGGCGACGCCGACCCGCTGGCGCTCCCCGCCCGACAGCTGGCTCGGGTAGCGATCGCGGTAGCGGGCCGGGTCGAGCCCGACCAGGCCGAGGAGCTCGTCGGTCCGCTCTCGCTGGCGGGCGGCGTCCCAGCCGAGGAGCCGGGGCACGACGGCGACGTTCGCGCCGATCGTCTGGTGCGGGAACAGCCCGGTCGACTGGATGACGTAGCCGATCCCGCGGCGCAGCTCGGTGACCTCGCGCGTGGCCGCGTCGACCCCGTCGATGAGGATCCGGCCGGAGGTCGGCTCGATCAGCCGGTTGACCATCTTGAGCGAGGTCGTCTTGCCGCAGCCGGACGGCCCGACGAGGACGCAGATCCGGCCGGCCGGCACGAACAGCGACAGGTCGTTGACGGCGCCGGGGGTGTTCGCCTCGGCCCGCCCGTAGACCTTCGTGACGTGCGCGAACTCCACGGTCGCGGCGCGCCGGGCGGGGCGTTCGGTCGGTGCCGGTACAGCGCCGGCGGTCGAGTCGCTCGGACCCGGGCTGGGGGCGACGTCCACGGGCTGGCAGTCCTCCGGGTGTGTGCCCGGAAACGGTACGTCAAACGGGCGGAGCGCTCAGGCGGGGTCGGGTCGTCCGTCCCCCTCGACCGGCGTCGCCGACCCGAGCGCCCCTCGGACGCGCTCGGCGTGGGGTCGGGCCCCGAGACGGTCGTAGGTGGCGAGCGCCTCATCGAGGAGGGTCGCTCGTCGCCCCGGGTCCAGGGCGGCCAGAGCCTCCCGGGTCCGGGCCGCCTCGAATGGCGACAGGCGGTCGAATCCCGCGATCGCCCGCTCCAGCAGCTCGACGGCCGGCCCGATTTCCCCCGCCGCGGCCCGGACCAGGGCCTCGGCGCGGTCGGCCGTCGGCTCGCCCACCGCCAGGAGCCACTGGCGGGCCCGAAGATCGGGGAGGAAGGCCGCGAGACCCTCCCAGTCCTCGAGAGCGACGAGGGCGTCGGCCAGGACGAGGAGCTCGATCGCCGGCTCCTCGGTGTAGTTGCGATCGCCGGCGTCGAGGACCCGCTGGGCCTCGTCACGAGCGGCGGCCGGATCGCCCAGGGCAAGGGTCGCCATCGGCGAGCTCCTCGGGTCGCTCAGGGCTGAGCGTCGCCAGCCAGGCAGCGACGGCCGCATGGGCCGTCGCCCGGCGGGCCATCGACATCCCGCTGTAGGCGACGTCACGGATGAGCGCGTGCTTGAAGATGTACTCGACCTGGCCCGACAGCGAGGAGCTCGGCCGGAGCGCGACGAGCCCGCGCCGCTCCAGCCCGGCGAGCAGTTCGTCGACATCGGAGGCGCCGAGGGCGATCGCCACCGGCTGGTCCCAGAAGACCTTCCCGACGACGGCAGCCTCGCGAAGGACCCGACGCTCCTGCTCCGGCAGGCCGTCGATCCGGGCCGCCAGGAGACCGTGGATCGTGTCCGGGATCGCCAGGCCGGGGGCTCCGCCGGCCGACTGCCAGTGGCCGTCGTCGCGGACGATCGAGCCTGTCTCCACCAGTCGGGTCACGATCTCCTCGATGAACAGCGGGTTGCCCTCGGCGGTTCCGAGGATGTCCGCTTCGACCTCGGGTGTCAGGTGCCGGTCGGGCAGCAGCCCGTCGAGGAGCACCGCCCCCTGGCGGCGGTCGAGCGGGCGCAGCGAGATGCTCGCGACGTCCGACCGACCCACGGCCAGTGACGGCTGGGTCTCGGCGAACTCGGGCCGGGCGGTTGCAACGATCAGGATCGCCCCGGCCGATCGGGCGAGGATCCGCTGGACCATGTCCACCAGGAGCGGGTTCGCCCAGTGGAGGTCCTCGATGACGATCACGACCGGCCCGCGAGCTGCGAGCGAGCTGGCGAAGGCCGGCCAGCGCCGCCCAAGCTCGGTGGTCACGGCCATCGGGCGGGCCCGGTCGAGCGGGTTGTCGGATAGCGGGATCCCCGCGGTGGTGGCGAGGGGCGCAGATGGTCGCCACGATGTCCTCGTCGGCGTAGCCCGCAGCCTTCAGGAGGGTCCGGGTCCGCTCGTCGAGCTTCGCGGTCGCCACGTCGATGTCATCGTCGAGCGAGATCCGGCAGGCGGTTCGGACGATCTCGGCGAGCGGCCAGTAGGCGATCCCCTTGTCCACCGCTGGGCAGCGACCGCGGAGGGCGGAGAGATCCGGGCGCTCCGACGTGCCGAGGGCGATCGCCTCCTGGACGAGCCGGCTCTTGCCGATCCCCGCGGGGCCGTACACGATCGCCAGCCGCGGCGAGCGGGTCTCGATCGCCTCGGCGAGCAGCCCGCTCAGGACCGCGAGCTCGCGCTCACGCCCGACAAGCCGCGCCTGGAGGTTCCGCGCCGGTCCCAGCTCGACCGCGCCGGGCACCCGGCCCTCGAGGCGGTGGACCGTGATGGGCTCGGGCTTGCCCTTGACCTCGATCTGCTCCGCGGTCGCGTAGTCGAAGATCGTCCGGGTCGCCACGTAGCTCCGATCGCCAACGAGGATATCGCCAGGGGTGGCGGCCGCCTCGATGCGGGCAGCTACGTTGATCGCATCGCCGGTGACCATCGGCCGGTCGGGTCGGACCTCGGTCGGGACGACCGCCTCGCCGGTGTTGAGCCCGATCCGGATCGCCAGCCGGATGTCGCCCCGCTCGGCCAGGTCCGCGGCGAGATCGGCGATGCGGTCGCGGATCTCGGCGGCGGCGCTCCCCGCTCGGGCCGCGTCGTCCTCGCGAACCCGGGGGATGCCGAAGACGGCGACGGCCGCGTCGCCGATGTACTTCTCGATGGTTCCCCCCCAGGCGGTCACTGTCGAGGAGACGATCGAGAAGTAGTCCTGGAGGAGGGCCCGGACTCGCTCGCTATCGAGCCGGTGGCCGAGGGCCGTCGAGTCGACCAGGTCGACGAAGACGACGGTGACGAGCTTCCGCTCGTCGGGAACCTCGTCGTCGGCGAGGGTCAGCCCGCAGTTGGGACAGAAGCGGCCCTGGGCGGCAGCTCGGTGCGACAGCGCGGGCAGCCACTTGGCAGCTCCGCACCGCACGAGGCGCAGAAGCGCGCCGCGGCGCCGTTGTCTGCTTCACAGTTGGGACACTGGCGGGCCACGGCCGCAGTCTACCCGCGTGCAACCGTCGCGCTGCCGTGCTGTGAGTCCCTGCCAACCACCTCAGCCGGCGTCGACGAGCGGCTTGACCTCGCCGACGAACCGCTCGAACGTCTCGACGTCGTACGGAGCCGGCTGCTCCGAGATGACCGTCCGGAAGCCGAGCTCCACGTACGGCCGGAGCCGGTCGGCGATCTCCTCGGACGTCCCGTTCCAGAACGTGTCGTCGTCGGCGAGGTCGGCCATCGGCGTCCGGTTGTGGGCCATCGCCTCGTGCCAGACCCGTTCGGCCGCGGCCCGCGAGTCGCGGATCGTCAGCTTCACCCCGAGAGTGAAGTCGATCTCCTCGATGTTCCGCCCCACCGCAGCGCAGTGCTCGCGGAGGACGTCGACCTTGTGGGCCATCAGCTCCGGGGTGCCCATTGCGTTCCACATGTCGGCGTGGCGGGCGACGGTCCGCAGGGTCTTCTTCTCGCCGCTCCCGCCGATCATGATCGGGAGGCGGCGCTGGACCGGGAGCGGGTTGTGGCGGAGGTGATCGAACGCGTACCGACCGCCGGGTGGCGAGGTCACCTCGCCCCCATCGAGCAGCTGGCGCATGGCCGCGACCGACTCCTCGAGCCAGTCGAGGCGCTGGCCGAACCCGGAGCCGAAGTCGATCCCGTGGGCCTGGTGCTCGGGCTCCATCCAGGCTCCGCCCATGCCGAGGATCGCCCTTCCGCCACTGATGTGGTCGAGGGTCGTCGCCGTCTTCGCCATGAGGCCGGGGTTGCGGAACGTGTTCGCCCCGACGAGCAGGCCGAGTCGCGTCCGCTCGGTCGCCATCGCCCAGGCGGCGAGGGCCGTCCAGCCCTCGACGATCGGCTGGTACGGGTCGCCGAAGATCGCATACAGGTGGTCCCAGGTCCAGAGGTGGTCGTAGCCGAGGCGATCGACCCGCCGGGCGGCGTCGAGCATCTCCGGCCAGGCGGCACCCTGGCTCCAGAGCAGGATTCCGAGCTTGAGGTCACGGTCGGGCACGGTCCAGATCCTCCGAGGCGGTGCGACGGTGGGACGCCCTCAACGGTACGTCACCGCGGCATTGGACGGCGGCCGCTCGCGGCGCCTCGTCCCGAGTGCGACCGAGTCAGCCGAGCGGGAGGGTCGCCAGGTCGCCCTCGATGAGCTCGCGGTCCTCGGCGTCGGCGATGGCCGCGACGGCCTCCCGGGCCCGCGCCCGCCACGCCTCGGCCTCCTCGCGGCTGCCGGCGACGGCGTGGGCCCGGGCCAGCGCCTCGTAGACCGCGGGCAGGTCCCAGTCCTCGATCCCCTCGCCACCGGCCTCGAGGATCGCCAGCGCCCGGTGGGCGTGCCAGATCGCCGGCTCGCCTCGACCGAGGCTGGCGTAGACGCGCGAGCAGAGCCACTCGCCGCGGGCCCGGTTGGCCGGCAGCCCGATGGCATCCCAGTGGAGCCGGGAGGCGTGGGCGGCGTGGATCATCCGGTCGACCTCCTCGGCCGTCCGGTCGTCACGCTCGAGCAGCGTCCAGGTCTCGTTGTAGAGTCCCGCGGCGAGCTGGCGCTCGGTCGTCGGGTCGAGCTCTGGCGGCATCGGCGGTCGGCTCATGAGGGGCTCCTTTCGGTCGATCAGGCCGCGGATGTGGTGGAGGACGTGCTGACCGCGGGCGACCCGCGCCTCGATCCGCTGGCGATGGCGGTCGAGGGCGGCGAGCCGGGCCAGCTCGTCTGGCGAGTCGAGGACGGACGCCATCTCGTCGAGCGGCAGCTCGAGCTCGCGCAGCCGAGCAATCGAGCGCGCGCGGTCGAGCTTGGCCCGCCGGTAGCGTCGATAGCCCGTCCAGCGATCGACCTCGGCAGGAACGAGCAGACCGAGCTCGTCGTAGTGACGGAGCGCGCCGATGCTCAGCCCGGACAGCCGGGCGAATCGACCGATCGAGAGGACCTCGTCCATGTCGCCGATTTTGGAGTCTCGGGCAGGTCGAGAGTCAAGCCCCCTGCCGCGTTCCCGGTCCGACCGGTCAGGCGTTATCGAGCTCGCGGGAGACCGCCCGGAGGATGAACCGGGCCGCCTCAGCGCTCTTGCCGCCGAGCTTCTGCCCGTCGTCCTGCTCGAGCGCGACGATCAGGTCGCCGAGCATCGCGTCGAGCGCCGGCGTCCGGACGAGGTCGCCGGCCGCGAATGCCTCGTCGAGCCGGGCGACCGCCCGCCGGGCGTTGTCGACGGCGTGGCCCTTGTCGTCGACGATCGCCCGGACCTCGGTCCTGGCCGCGTCGGCCGCCGGCCCGCTGCTGGCCATCCTCAGGCCCTTCGGACGACCCGCGCCGCGGGAACCGGCTCGTCGCCGTTCTTGTGGGCTGGTGCGCTGGCCGATCCTGGCTCCTGACGGCGCGCGGCCCAGTCCGAGTCGAGCATGCTCATCTGGAGCTCGTCCCAGTAGCGCCCGTCGCGCCAGATCGACTGGCGGGCCCGGCCCTCGACGACGAAGCCGGCCTTGCGGTAGGCCCGGATCGCTCGCTCGTTGAAGGCGAACACGGAGAGGGCGACCCGGTGGAGGCCGAGCCGCTCGAAGGCGTGCTCGAGCATGAGCTCGGTCGCCTCGGTGCCGTAGCCGAGACCCCAGGCGTCCTTCTGGCCGATCGTGATGTGGAACAGCGCCGAGCCGTTGTCCGCGTCGAGCTGGCTGAACGCGCACGTCCCGATGAGCCGTCCCGTGTCGCGCACGTGGATGGCGAGGGCGAGCGAGTCCGGGCCGATGACCCGCGCCTGGAAGAAGCGATCGATCTCCGCGATCGGCATCGGCCCCTCCTGGTAGCGGGTCAGCCGGGCGACCTCGGCGTCCGAGTACCAGCGCCGGAAGGCGGCCAGGTTCTCCGGGACGTGGCGACGGAGGACGGTCCGCTCGCCCGTGATCGTGTCCGGAAACCAGCCGCGGTGGAGCATGGGCGACGAAGGTATACCATCCGCGCCATGCGCCGCTGGAGCGAGGTGGCCGAGCGGGTCGCCGCCACGACGCGCACGTCCGAGAAGACCCGCCTCCTCGCCGACGAGCTGAGGACGCTGCCCCCCGACGACCTGCCGATCGCCGCCGTCTTTCTGGCTGGACGGCCGTTCGCCGAGGTCGACGGACGGTCCACCGGACTCGGCTGGGCGACGATCGCCTCCGCCGTCACCAGCCTCGCGGGGGTGCCGGCGGGCGCGCTCGGCGAGGCCTACGACCGGTCGTCCGATCTCGGGATCGCCGTCGCCGACGTGCTCGGTCGGGCGAACGGGGCCCGGCCGCCGGTCCCCGCCGACCCGCCGGGGCTCGACGACGTCGCGACCGCCTTCGCCGCGATCGAGGCCGCCTCGGGTCCGGCCGCCAAGGGCGCTCTGTTCGCGGAGCTCCTCGGCCGGTGCGATCCGTTGACCGCCAAGTACGTCGTCAAGATCCTGTCGGGGGAGCTCCGGATCGGGCTCCGCGAGGGCCTCCTCGAGGCGGCCATCGCGAGCGCCTTCGATCGCCCGATCGAGGCCGTCAAGCGCGCGGCCATGCTGACCGGTGACATCGGCGAGACCGCCCTGCTCGCCCGGGACGACGCCCTCGCCACGGCCAGCCTGCGCCTGTTCCACCCGTTCAAGTTCATGCTCGCATCGCCGGCCGAGGACGCCACCGAGATCATGACCAGGCTCGGCCCGACCGCCTGGGTGGAGGACAAGTACGACGGGATCCGCGCCCAGCTCCATCGCCAGGGTGACGAGGTCCGCCTCTACAGCCGCGACCTCCACGACGTGAGCGGTCAGTTCCCAGAGGTGATCGCCGGCGCCGGCGGCCTGCCCTGGGACGGCATCCTCGACGGCGAGCTCCTGGCCTACCGCGACGGCGCGGTCATGCCGTTCATCGCCCTCCAGAAGCGGCTCGGACGGAAGGCGCCATCGGCGGCGATCCGGGCCCAGGTGCCGGTCGTCTTCGTGGCCTTCGACGTCCTCGCGATCGGACCGCGGGGCCGCCCGCCCGAGCCGGTCCTGGACCGGTCGCTGTCCGAGCGACGGCGGCGCCTGGAGGGGCTCGGCCTCCCGCTGGTCGACGACGGCGGCACGTTCGCGCTATCTCACCTCGAGTCGGTCGACTCGGTCGACGACCTCGAACGGGCCTTCGGCGATGCTCGGGGACGGAACAACGAGGGGCTGATGGTCAAGGACCCCACGAGCCGCTACTCGCCCGGCCGGCGTGGCCTTGGCTGGCTGAAGATGAAGAAGGCGCTGGCCACGCTCGACTGCGTCGTCGTCGGGGTCGAGGTCGGTCACGGCAAGCGGCACGGCGTCCTGTCCGACTACACGTTCGCTGTCCGCGATGAGGCGACCGGCAGGCTGGTCACCATCGGCAAGGCCTACAGCGGCCTGACCGATGCCGAGATCGCCGAGCGGACGGCCTGGTTCGAGGCCCATACGATCGAGCGCTTCGGGCGCTACCGGGTGGTCGAGCCGACGGTCGTCGTCGAGGTCGCCTTCGACGTGATCGTCCGGTCGAACCGCCACCGGTCGGGGTTCTCGCTCCGGTTCCCGCGGATCGCCCGCCTGCGCCTCGACAAGACGGCCGACGAGATCGACACCGTGGCGAGCGTCGAGGCGATCTGGCGCGGCCTCCAGCACGGGGCGGAGCACCTGGTGACGGCGCGCGCCGGGAGTCCGGCCGGAGGCTGAACTCG
>Ga0326726_10002444_pt1 | contig 17102 bp, 11 predicted proteins | sample MHFenrmetagenome_2_FD_207603 | JGI IMG/M metagenome (GOLD analysis project Ga0326726, IMG submission 207603) | Lab enriched peat soil microbial communities from Michigan Hollow, Ithaca, NY, United States - MHF15MN | ecosystem: Environmental > Terrestrial > Soil > Wetlands > Peat | place: USA... | reverse complement strand
CAAGCGTTGAGCGATGGAGCCATTTTTCGAGCGTGACTTCATCGTCAGGCAAACTGGACCAGTCTCCATCGAGATTCAGCCATGCTCCCAGAGAGGTGAGCATCATCAATTTGGCATCCACGCCGATTTTGGCGCTGTTGGTAACGAGAAAATTCCGGTCTTCCGGCAAGAGGGAAGCCTTTTCACCGAATGGATCCTTGGATATGCCCGGCGTGTTGTCAACAGACCAGATCGCCCGAACCAGCGGTGAGGCCTGGCCTCGGGCCTTGGCGCCAAGCCGGGTATGCCAGAGTACCGCACGGGAGCCGGATTTCATGGCTGTCGAAATATCGGAATCCCAGCAGCCGTGCTGGTCGGGCGAGAGCAGAAGCCGGTAAGGTGCCTCGATGACCGTCGTGTCGAGCGCCGGAGCCTTTTGCTTCTGTAACACGATGCTTCGCCCGGAGTCAGCAACCGGCGTAAACCAGCCGTCTGAAAGAGCTATCCTGAAGATTCCGGGTTTCGCCTGAACAAATTTCTTTCCATCAGGAACAGTATCCTCGCTGGAAACAGCCCTTGCGTCGAGGCGGGGAATCAGAACTCCATCTTTCCAGTTGAGCAGCTCGCCGGGCGTGTAGTCGATCCTGGCGGCATCGTCCGGCAGGTCGAAAGCCAGACGTGACAGGCCGGAGCTGCGGTAGTTGATTGGAATCGGGTCAACAGAATCGTCTCCCGCATGTAATTTCTCGTCCTCAAAGGAGGCCAATTCTCCCATGCTCTGTGGAGGGAAGTAGACGAGAATCCGGGAAACATCCGCTGAAGAGCGTAACAATCGCCCAGGTTTTGCGCCCGAGAACGCTGGACGCAAACCGAGGAACTGCAAGCCAATCACCATGAGGTCGCGAGGCCGCACGATCTGCGTGACAATCCAGTCGGGCAGCAGAATATGCGCTTCCGGTTTGGTATCCGACAAGGCGATCACCCCTTCTGCCGGAGTCAGCTCACGGCCGATTGGTGAAATTGCCAGAAGCATGGTGCTCGGAGCAAGCGGCGGCATAGGATCGACAACAAAATCCCCCATCCTTGGCGCGGTGGCGATCAGGCTGAACGGCAGACCCTGCTGGAGCGGTTCGCCTGGCGAGCCGAGAAACAGGAGTCCGGGAGCGGAATCGCCGGGAGGAATATCGGTCAGCATGAATCCCGGCCTGCGTGGAACCGCTCCGAGGTAAAGACTGCAACCGGCGGTATGCGCCGTGAGCGGGATATTGGCGCGGCTGGCCAGGAGCGTAGCGCCGAGGCGCACGCCGTCTCCGGAGTAAACGGCAACATAGAGCGGCTTGAGCAGCGGAATCGCGAACGGGGTCATGAAGTCGTTCAGAAGGTCTGCGCCCGGCTCGAAGAAAATCGTGCTCCCGACGGCTCCCACGGCGGTCATCGCACGGCGCACCGAGCCGTCGAGCTGTTCGTCAGCCTCGATGAAGAGCTGGCTGAATGCCGGAGCGGGATGCATGAATCGCCAGCCAGAGGCGCGTTCCGGCCACAGCGGCATGTCGAAGGGCGTCTTTTCGGGGATGAACAGCGCCGCACGGCGATTGGCCGGGAGCGGCAGCACGCTCGGCATTCCGGGGGCCAGCAGGGCCAGCGCCAGCGCCGTCGAACTGATCGTATCGCCCTCGGTCGTCAGATCGACAAACGGCTGGCCGCCGCCGAAAACGAAGAGCCACGAAGGGTTGAAGGTCGCCCAGGTAACGCCCGCGAGCCGGAGATGCACGCCTGTCGTGACGCGGCAGATGAAGTCGTCGAAAAATACCAGGGCCGAAGCCGGAGCCGAGCCTTCGAGCCACTTCACGAGAGGCACATCTTTGGCGGAGAATCCGCAGAACGGGAAATCGATGGCGAGCGTTGTCGTCTGACCGTGCAGCGATAGCGTGGCGACAAGATCGGCGGAGAGGTCGAATCCGGGGAATCGTGCGCCTTTAAGGGTGATCGTGACCCTTTTGCCATCCCTTCCGACAGCAACCTTGAGCGTCGGCTTTCCTGAGAATCGGGCAACGTTGATTCCCCATTGCGCCTTGCTTTTGGCCTTGACGGTGAACCAGCCGGATGTCCAGGAAAGGGATGCCTCACCGAAAGCAAGTGTTTGAATCAGCGAAGGCTTGTAGACTTTGCCGGGAATGCTGGCCGGAAGTTTCCATTCGGTATGCACGGAGCCAGCTTTGGAGACAAGGAATTTTCCCGAGTCGTCGAGCTGTAGAAAACTCCCGGTTTTCAGTACCGATAGATTGAACGGAGTCGGATTCATGGAGGTATCCTGTTTGAACTGTTTCCTGTAATAACCTGCCGGATGCCCGGCGATCGATCCAGATAGCCGGTACGCAACCATCCCGGCATTTTTAGCCCCGATATTTCAGGGCACCATTTTCAGGGAATCGACAGAGCAACCGTGGAGACATAGACCGGATCAGAAAACGAAGCGCGCCTGGAGTTATTGGGACAGAGCATTCCAAGAAAAAAACATGCACGCACGCAGGGAAGATGACCATTGAAGTAATGAATCATGCTTGTCCCTTAAGTCAACAGTACTGATATTATTCTTCATTTCAAAGAAAAAACCAACAAAATCCCGTAAATCAGATGTAATACTTGTTAGTACCAGAAACAATTGATTCTCGGCTCGATCACGTGATCAGAACTCGCCAGCACGACTACCGACGCCATATCCGCTTGATAAGACCAGATAGCGTGATGCAACGAAGTAATGCTCACAACCGGTTGCGTTAAGTGTTGTGTCCGGGTTACTTTTCAGGGTGTTTTTACCCGAAATCACGCAAAGAACATAAACTGGCCAGTTAACCTGAAAGATCGCCCATCTGAACGAACCTGTACGTCCGGGCAATCATTCCACTTTGCCGATGAAGACCACGCAACATCCGTCTCGCCTGTCACACGCCACCCGCCACCGGCGGAAAAGCGAAAAAAAGGTGCTCCGCAGCCGCCATCAATCCATCGGCCAGCCGCCGGGTTCGCTCATCCATATCGGCGAGCGGAGGGTCGAGAAGACCGAAATCACGGCCATCGGCTACGACGAACAGCAGGCGGTCACGCTCTCAGTCAGCAACGTCGAGGAGTGCCTTGCCCTGAAGGAGCGCTTCAAGGTGCTCTGGATCGATGTTGCCGGGCTGCACGACACCGGCGTGATCGAGAAGATCGGGGAGCTGTTCGGCATCGACCCGCTGACGCTTGAGGACATTCTGCACACCGGCCAGCGCCCGAAGGTGGAGGATTTCGAGCGCTATCTCTACCTGACGCTCCAGATGCTCGACTTCAACCAGGAGCACGGCGAAGTCGGCCATGAGCAGTTGAGCGTCGTCGTCGGCCCCGGCTGGATCATCACCTTTCAGGAGATACCGGGCGACATGTTCGATCCTGTCCGGCAGCGCATCGACAGCGCCAGCTCGAAACTCAGGAAGCACGAGGCCGATTTTCTCGCCTATACCCTCGTCGATGCGGTCGTGGACCACTACTTCTCGATCCTTGAAGAGATCGAGAACCGGATCGACATGCTCGACGCCGACCTGGTGGCCTCCTTCAGCCAGGAGAGCTTCAACGCGCTGAACGCCCTCAAGCGGGAGCTGATCATGTTCCGCAAGGCGGTCTGGCCGCTGCGGGAGATCATCGGCAGCATTTCGCGGGACGACTTCGCCGTGCTGGGCGACCTGGTCGAGCACTACTTCCGGGATGTCTACGACCACGTCATTCTGGTCATCGACACGGTCGAGGTGTTCCGCGAGATCGTCACGAGCATGCATGAAACCTGGCTCGCCGGGGTCAACAACCGGATGAACGAAATCATGAAGTTCCTCACCATGATCGCCACGATCTTCATGCCGCTCTCGTTCATCGCAGGGGTCTACGGCATGAACTTCAAAAACATGCCCGAGCTTAACGTGTGGTGGGGCTACTACGCCGTGCTTGGCCTGATGGCCGTGATCGTCCTCGGCTTTCTCAAATATTACCGTTCCCGGCGCTGGTACTGAGTATTTGTCGGCTCGAATATCTCTCCCCATCATGGCGTGCGCCGCCGAACGCGGCTTTGCGCTCTCCATCGCCTCCCGATCCCGCCAGACTTGCGCGGCGGAGAAAGACGCTCAACGTTGCTTAAACCGGTGAGAGTTCCAGTATACGTTTCTCAGGGAAAGAATAGCTGACAGCGTTCGGGTTTTTCTGAAAAGCGGCTATTGAGACTCGATGATGCCGTGGGCAACGCTTGTCATAACCACCTGCGCATGGTTATGCCTGGACCGCTTTTTCGATTGCAGAAAAATCGAGTCCTTTGGGCATGACGAACAGGCACGAGCCGCCGCTCCGTTTCGCCCACAGCTCGCCGAGTGCTCGCTTCTCTTTCGAGTCGTCGTCGCTCCAGGCTTTATCGGATTTGTACTCGACCACGAGGAAGCGGCCATCCTTGAGCTTGCCGACGAAGTCCGGGTAGAATTTATCCGTGGCCGTCTGCAACCAGAACGAATGATCTTGACGCCGTTCGATGTTCCGCACCCAGAACTCCACCTCCGCCATCCGGTCGAGAAACACCGCGCAGCGCTCCTCCTCGCCGTTCATCGCGCCGATCTCCTGATAGTAGTGCTTGCTGAAAATGTACGTTCCTTGATAGCGTGTGTTGTAGGGATACTCGTGGGGTTTGAATACAAAACAGACTTCCGGGGTCACGACGAGCGGCGTCGCGCACTCCGGCAGGAGAAATGTCTGGTACGACTGTGACCACTTGCTTTTGCGCAGGGCATTGATCTTTTCGGTGATTTTCTGGAGAAGCGTGTACTTGTCACTGATCAGTTGGGCGAGCGTCAGTCCGCGTTCGTCGATCAGGTAGTGCATGACGCCGGTCAGATACGGCCCGCTTTCGGAGGGGAAAATATCCTGCCGGTTCGGAAGATTCCGGTCGATCCAGTTCACCAGTTGCGCGACCGATTGCCGCCCTTCGTCGAGAAGCAGGCTCAGTTGACGGTGCAGCGTATCGACAAATCGCACCGACAACTGCCCGCGGCTGGAAATATCGATCTCGGCGAGCTTGCCGTCGAAGCGCTTTGCCGAATACTCCTCCTCCTTCAGCTCGGGCGAGCATTTCGACAGCCGCAGCGGCACCTCACGGAAATGGGTCTCCTCGAACGGCTCGAACAACTCGCCCTGCCGGACAGCGAGCACCGGAACAGCAAATGGCTCGAAGCGCTCCGCCGGTGTGGTCGCCTGTTTTTTCAGGTACCGCCGGGAATTCCGGTAGATTGTCTCCACCCCGGCTTTGGCCTCGGAGGAGTCGAAACACTCCTGCAATGCCTTCATCTCCCGGTCATCCATCTCGCCGGTGAAGATGAGCGCTTTCGCTTCGGGATCGAACGACACCTTCTTTCGGACAACCTCCGGCAAGTGCTCCAGCTTCGGCGCCTCGCCGACCACTTCGCGCGTCTCGAAGAACAGATCGAAGCGCCCCTGTTCGTTCGTCGGCATACTCGCGATCAACTCTTTGGCCTCCTGCCGGTTGAAGCCGTTCTGCACGAGCGCGTCCTGCAAAGTCCTTGCCGCATCGACGAAATCCGCTGACGCCGAGAAAGCGTAGGCCATGTTCAGGTCGTCGCGCATCTTCCGCTTCGCGCCCGGCAGGCGCATCACCCTGCCGAGTATCTGCTCGACCGCCGTCGATGAGCGCATTTCGGCCACGGAACTGAGGACATAGGCGAACGGGCAGTCCCACCCCTCGCGCAACGCCTGCACGGTGATGATGTAGCGCACCGCGCACTTCGGATCGGCAAGATCGAGACCGTCGATCTCCCGGTCAGTGCCGGTCGCTCGCCGTATCTCTTCTTCCGGTATATCGAAATCCTCGATCAGGCAGCGCTCCACCACCTCGACCGTCAGCGTCTCGTGCGTCTGGCTTTTCGGCTGCGCCTGCACGAGCATGATCGGGCGGATATACTCGCCTGTGGCTTGCCTCTCCAGAGCCGCTTCCTGTTCGAGATGCTGCCTCAGCGCGATTGCATCGGTAAGCAACTCCTTCCAGTTCGGACGGGTTTCGAGCCGTATCGGCATCTTGATCATCTGGTCGGCCTTCAGCTCGGCTGCCGAAACCGAATAGAGCACGTTGCTCGCATTGCTTTCGGTGGCGGGCGTGGCGGTGAATTCGATGACACAGGATGGACTGAACCGAGCCAGAGTCTCGAACGAAAGCGACGTCCGTGCGTTGTGCGCCTCATCGACAATCACCACCGGATGGTGCATTTTAAGGAGATTGGCGAAGGACTGCACCGGCTGGCCGTTGTCGTAGCAGGCGAGCTGGCTTGCAAGCGCCGGATCGAGCGCGGTGAAGTGATCCATCAACGCACCCGACTGCTCATAGACCTTGCGCCCTTCGGTATCATCCACCCTGAACGCCTGCATGGTCGAAACGATGATGGTCGCGTTCCCGGCAACGGTCGGGCGGCTGACGACCAGCGCCTCCTGAATCGAGAGCACTTCGACCGATGGCAGCACCGCTTCGAGCGCCTGCCGGTAGGGATGCTTGCGATTCCTCAGCGCTTTGAGCGTTTGTTCTTTGATGACATTTGAAGGAACGAGCCAGAGCACTACCGGCGCGTCGGTGTGCAGCAAATCCTTCGCCGCAGTGCCGATGGAGTGCGCCGCGACGATCGTTTTGCCGCCGCCGGTCGGAATGCGCAGGCAGACATAGGGCGCGCCGGGCAGCTCCGTTACTTCCCGATACGGAATTCCGAAACCGAGCGACTGGCGCGTGATGCTGTAAAACGCCGTATCGACATTCTCGTGCTGCTGGCAGGCCACGAAATAGTCGCTCAACGTATCGAGCGAGCGCCGCTGGTAATCTTTAAGGGTTATCATAACTGCTTCACTTCGTAAGGAATCTGCCTGAACACGATGTTCTCGCTCGCGAGTCGCATCGGGCTGAGCAGGCATCCGTTGCCGTAAACGATTTTCAGCCCCTCGTGCGCGGGCAACCGCGAAAGCACCTCTCGCGTCAGCACGTTGCCTCCATCATCCGATGCATCGCCAAGAATGCCGTTGTAAAGCAGATAGACCGCCGTGCCGTTCGAGATGCCGACAAGCGGCGTTGACAGTTCGGATTCAGCCGGAAGCGGCTGGCCGGTTGCGATGAAGAAGATGTGCTGCGCAAGCTCCCTGAACGACACGTTCCGGTTGATAAACCCACCCGCATCGAACAACGCCTCCCCAAGCTCGCAATACCTGAACCCGCCGCCGAGAGATTCGACGTTCTCTTTCTTTGCATTCACATATCCCTCACTCACTCGCCTGAGTCGCTCGGCGGTAATGTCACGGGTGATTTTCTCTTTCATTTCGATAAGAATGAAACGCCGTTTTTGACCATCTGCGTTGTTCAGCTTCATAATCGCATGTCCGGTGGTTCCAGAACCTGCAAACGAATCCAAAATAAGATCGTCGCCTGATGTCGTGAAACTCAGCAATTCTTCGATAAGTGCGGTCGGCTTCGGGAAATCGAACGGTCGCCTGTCATGGTGAAGAATCTCCTTGATTTCATTCGTTCCGACCCGGCCATCGAGCGTGAACAGGCTGGCAAGCTTGGCCCGGTAATCCTTGACATACACTTTCAGCTCAATCAGCTTTGATTCATCATCTCCGAACAATATTCTTCCTTCTGACACCAGTTTTTCCATAGTCTCAGGCGGAAACCGGTACCCCATCAACGGCTGTTTACAGGGCTTCCCGGTAATCGGATGCGGCACATCGTACCGATAACCTTCTTTTCCGGGGTTATGAACACTTCTCATTCCAGTATAGACACCTTCACCATCTATGAATTTGTAATCCTGGAATGGCCATAAGTCCTGTCGATTTTCCCTAAACCATTTTGAATAGGCTTCTTGCCGTTTTTTTTGGTCAGAATAGCGTTTCACAAAATCATCGCCCGTTTCAAGCAATTTGTCCTTGACAGCCAGATTCTGGGACTTCCAAACCGAGGAAAGCTTGGTCTTATTTTTGGCATAGCAAAAAATATACTCGTGTTCGAGCGCAATATTCGTCGGGTTGTTGTCCGTCGCGTTGTCCCAGATGATCGTCCCGACACGGTTCGAGATGCCGAAAATTTCGTCGAACAGCAATCGCAGGTTTCCGAACTCAACCTCATCGATACTGGCAAAAATCACGCCGTCTTCCCGAAGAAACTGATGCAGCATGACAAGACGCGGGTACATCATGCACAACCACTTGTCATGTCGGGAAAGGTCTTCAGCTTCCGGCCCGACAACACGGAACAGCCAATCCTTTATTTCGGGACTGCTGACATTGTCATTGTACACCCAGCCGGATCGCTTGCCACTGTCATCACGCTCGTCAACCCCCGTATTGTACGGTGGATCGATGTAGATGCACTTGACCTGACCGGCGTAATGCGGCAACAGGGCCTTCAGGGCGATCAGGTTGTCACCCTGAACCAAGAGGTTCCCGCTCTCCGGCACGCCCGCCGACAGCTCCCCGTTGCACCTGAGCAGGTGAAACGGCACCTCCTTGTGATGGTTGACGACAGCCTTCTTGCCAATCCAGTCCAGTGACGGCATTCGATAACTCCGGGAAAAAGCGTGATAAAGAGTAACGCCCTGTAATGTACAGCCTTCGACGCTTGAAAGGAAACTGGTTCCACTTTGCAGATTCTGGGCGATTTCCAGAAGCATCCGTCACCGAAAATCAGACTGAGTCACAACCTCCTTGCAAAAACCTCCGGATCCATTCCCCAATCCTTCACAACACCTTTGGCAGTGGTCACATAGCGCTCGAATTCAGGAATTTTGTGCTGAATGGGCAGCATGATCCGCAATGCTTCGGAAACACAGGCAAGGGATCGTTTTCTATCATGCAGGTTCTCCTGATACAATATCCCCAGATTGATAAGCGTCCCTGCGACATACGGCTGATAGACCGACGGGTTGGTTCGCGCAAGCTCTCTGTAGATTTTCAGCGCTTCAACGTAACTCCTCTCCGCTCCTCCGTAGTCCTGCCGTGCTCTCTGCAAATTTCCCAGATTGTTCAGCGTCATAGCGACATCAGGCTGATAGACCGACGGATTGGCTCGCGCAAGCTCTCTATAGATTCTCAGCGCTTCAACGTAACTCCTCTCCGCTCCTCCGTAGTCCTGCCGTGCTCTCTGCAAAATACCCAGATTGTTCAGCGTCCCTGCGACATACGGCTGATAGACCGACGGGTTGGTTCGCGCAAGCTCCCGCCTGATTTTCAGCGCTTCAACGTAACTCCTCTCCGCTCCTCCGTAGTCCTGCCGTGCGCTCTGCAATACCCCCAGATTGTTCAGCGTCATAGCCCGCTCTTCTTTGTCACCAGCCAATCGCAGAGCTTGCTGGTACAATGATGCCGCTTTTTCAAAGGCATTGACATACTGATAATAGTAGCCTGCGCTGTGATATGAATTCCAGTCGGGCAAGTACTCGATCGCCTTGTTAAATGCCGACTCCGCTTTTGCCGGATCGGTATATTGGGCAATCAAACCGATGTTGATCTGATCCTGCGCGGCCTGCTGTTTTGCCTTATCTACATCCTGCCGGGAGGCGAGATCGAGAAGGCGCATATATTCCCTGACATCATTCCGTGCCAGAGCTTCAAGAGCCTGTTGCCGCAGAGGATTTTTCGATTCCTGCAATTGCCGGATCAGCTTTTCAAGCTCCGCTATCTTTTGCTCTTTCTCCTTGAGTTCATTGAAGCCAGGCAACCGCCCGGCGATTTTTGCCGCCAGACTGTCCGTATTGACTGTTGAAACATGCTGCTCGATCTTCGCTCCGGGCGAACAGGAGATCAGCAGGTTGCCATCTCCCATCGAGCCATTGCCACCGCATTTATTGACAATGATCGCCATTACAGGTACGGCCACAGCCCCAATCAGCCATTGCCTCGTTTTGTCTTTCATCCACCGGGGTAATCGGAAAGGCATAGTCTGTTCGCAATGAAGGTTATGGAATAAACGCAACACAGCCAGCCTGTGACGACGGTCACAAAACATCATCGGTTGGGATATACGGAAACATACGAAATTCAGGGAATTTTGCGTACCGGCGCTTTCACAAAAAACGAAGGGATACACAATCGCCATGACATAATGACGATCAGCCGGTCGCCCCTACGTTGGGATCAATAATGTATCAGATTCCCATTTTAAGGGGTTGTTGTGGATGTATTCGCGGATTTCGGCGAGGTCGTGTTCGTTGCGAATGACGTGTTCGCAGTAATTGCGTTGCCATAGCTTCACGCCGGGTGTTTGCCGAAATTCGTTGATACGTTTGGTTGTGGCCGATTTGAATCCGGCGATCATCGCGCCGATTGATTTTGGCGAACGACACAACGCTCTATCGCCTGGACCCTGTCGCTTTTGTAGGGACGCATGGCCATGCGCCCCTACGGAATCACCCGTAATCACTACAATTCCGTGCAAATGGTTAGGCATCACAACCCATTCATCCATTTCGATTTCCTGACGGATTTCCGCCGTTTTTGTCCACTCATCTGCAACAATCTTTCCCGCGTCATTCAACGGCATGACGCCGCCGACGATTTCCCAAAAATGCTCTCGCGGTTATTGGTGCAAATGGTTACATAATATGTGCCGGACTGTGAATAGTCATATTCCTGCAACCGTACCGAGCGACGACGATGGATGTTTGATTGGCAGGTCATGCGGATTCCGTCCGTTTCTGGGGAGGCGCAATTCAGGGGTATCGCGCAGAGGGCATCCCGGTATGCGGGACGCCCTTGCAATCATATCAACGTTTCGTCCTCTATCCCCGACTACTATAGCGTGAAGCTGATCTGCTTCTCTTTTTCGGCGAAGAGTTTGGCGGCGAGGTATTCGCGGTTCATGCGGGCGATGTTGGTGACGGCGATCTCTTTGGGGCATTCGGCTTCGCAGGCGTAGGTGTTGCTGCAATTGCCGAATCCGAGGCTGTCCATCGTGGCCACCATCTTCTGGACGCGGTGTTCGGCCTCGACCCTTCCCTGCGGAAGCAGGGCGAGGTGGGAGACCTTGGCTCCGACGAACAGCATCGCCGAGGCGTTGGGGCACGAGGCGACGCAGGCTCCGCAGCCGATGCAGGCCGCCGCGTCGAAGGCCGCATCAGCATCCGGCTTGGGCACGGGAATGGTGTTGGCGTCGGGAATGCCGCCGGAGTTGACCGAGACGTATCCGCCCGCCTGGATGATCTTGTCGAAGGCGCTCCGGTCGACGATCAGATCCTTGATGACCGGGAACGCGCCGCAGCGCCACGGTTCGACGTAGATCGTCTCGCCGTTCCTGAACGAGCGCATGTGCAACTGGCAGGTGGTTGTTCCCTTCAGCGGACCGTGCGGGCGTCCGTTGATGTAGAGGCTGCACGTGCCGCAGATGCCTTCGCGGCAGTCGTGGTCGAAGGCGACCGGATCTTCGCCCTTGGCGATGAGCTGCTGGTTGAGCTGGTCGAGCATTTCAAAAAAGGAGCTGTCAGGCGAGACATCCTCTGCCTTGTAGGTGACCAGACCTCCTTTGTCCGAGGCGTTTTTCTGACGCCATATTTTCAGGGTGAAAATCATGATCGCCGTTTATTTGTAAGAGCGTTGAGATGGTTTCACCGTGTCGAAACGTAGCTCTTCACGATGCCTTACTGGCGACGCGCCGTCGCCTTTGAACTCCCATGCGGCCACATGCGCGAACTTTTCGTCGTTGCGCAGCGCTTCGCCGTCGGGGGTTTGAGACTCTTCGCGGAAGTGGCCGCCACAGGACTCCTTGCGTTCGAGGGCGTCACGCACCATGAGGTCGCCGAGTTCGATGAAGTCTTGCACGCGCCAGGCTTTCTCCAGTTCGGGATTGTACTCCTTCATGCCGCCGGGAATGCTGACGTCGGATGCGAAATCCGCTTTCAGTTCTCCGATCAGGCCGAGGGCTTTCTGCAGGCCGGATTCGCTCCTCGACATGCCGCAGTACTCCCACATGATCTTGCCGAGCGTTTTGTGGAAGTGATCGACCGAGGTTTTCCCTTTGGTTCCCTTGAGCTGGCTGAGCCGGTCGTTGACGTCGTGCACTGCGGTATGGAACTCCGGCAGGGTCGTCTGGATGGGCGGCGTGTGAATCTCGTTGGAGAGATAGGCCGAAATGGTGTAGGGCAGCACGAAATAGCCATCGGCAAGCCCCTGCATGAGCGCCGAAGCGCCGAGACGGTTCGCGCCGTGATCCGAGAAGTTGCACTCGCCGATCGAGTAGAGGCCGGGCACGGTGGTCATCAGTTCGTAATCCACCCAGAGACCGCCCATGGTGTAGTGCACCGCGGGATAGATCATCATGGGCGTCTGGTAGGGATTGTCATCGACGATCCGCTCGTACATCTGGAACAGGTTGCCGTACCGTGCCGAGATGGCCTCCACGCCAAGTCGGTTGATCGAGTCGCTGAAGTCGAGGAATACCGCGCGTCCGCTGCTGCCAACGCCGTAGCCTTCGTCGCAGCGCTCCTTGGCGGCTCTCGATGCGACGTCGCGAGGCACCAGATTGCCGAATGCCGGGTAGCGGCGTTCGAGATAGTAGTCGCGCTTCGACTCGTGAATCTGCTCCGGCGTGATCTTCTTCTGGCGAAGCAGCTCGACATCCTCTTTCGCTTTCGGCACCCAGATGCGCCCGTCGTTGCGGAGGCTTTCGCTCATGAGCGTCAGCTTCGACTGGAACTCGCCGTGCACCGGAATGCAGGTCGGGTGAATCTGCGTGAAGCAGGGATTGGCGAAGAGCGCTCCCTTCTTGTAGGCGCTCCAGGCCGGGGTGACGTTCGAGCCCATCGCGTTGGTCGAGAGGTAGAAGACGTTGCCGTATCCGCCCGTGGCGAGCACCACGGCGTGCGCCGAGTGGCGTTCGATCTCGCCGGTCACGAGGTTGCGCACGATCACGCCGCGGGCCTTGCCGTCCACGATCACGATGTCGAGCACGTCGCGGCGGTTGTAAAGCTTCACGCTTCCCGCGGCGATCTGGCGGCTCAGGGCGCTGTACGCGCCGATGAGGAGCTGCTGGCCGGTCTGGCCACGAGCGTAAAAGGTGCGCGATACCTGGGTGCCGCCGAATGAGCGGTTGGCGAGCAGCCCGCCGTACTCGCGGGCGAAGGGCACGCCCTGGGCAACGCAAAGATCGATGATTTCAGGACTTATCGACGCGAGGCGATAGACGTTCGATTCGCGGGCGCGGTAGTCGCCGCCCTTGATGGTGTCGTAGAAGAGCCGGAAGACATTGTCGCCGTCGTTCTGGTAGTTCTTCGCGGCGTTGATGCCGCCCTGCGCCGCGATGCTGTGCGCCCGGCGCGGGGTGTCCTGGTAGCAGAACGATTTGACGTTGTAGCCGAGCTGGCCGAGGGTCGCCGCCGCCGAAGCTCCGGCAAGGCCGGTGCCGACCACGATGATGTCGAGCTTGCGCTTGTTGTTCGGATTGACCAGGCGGCAGTTGGCCTTGTAGCTGCTCCACTGCTCGGCCAGAGGCGCTTTGGGCGCCCCCGCGTTCAGGTTGATCATGGACGGAGAAAGTTATCGGTGACAGCCATTGATACGGAAATACTGACTGAATGCATTACCTGAAAAAGATGAACCAGAGCGGAATAGTCATGAACCCACCCGCGACAATGATCGCGTACAACATGCTGAAAACCTTGATGCCTGCGGTATACTTGTTGTGGTTCATGCCTATGGTCTGGAATGCCGCCTGAACGGCGTGATTCAGATGAAATCCGAGAAAAAGAAAACCGACGAGATACACCGCCGAATAACCCTTGTCGGAAAACAGCACGAGAGAGCGGTGATAGAAATCGTGGCGCTCGACGCCTGCGGGAGGCGCAACCAGACCGACCTTGATGAAGTAGAAATCGATGAGGTGAAGGGCAAGGAAGATGAAGACGATGATGCCGCTGTGGAGCATGTATCGGGAGAGCGGGGAGGTCTCGGACTCGCTTTTGTGCTGGTAACGTACCGGGCGCGATCTCCGGTTTCGTATGCTGACCCCCACTCCGAACATCATGTGGATGAGGAATCCGCCGAAGAGAACCACCTCGAAAAGCCTGATCACCGGGTTGGTCGCCATGAAGGTTGCCGCCCCGGTAAACGCTCTTCCGCCGTCATCGGCCATAAGCAAGAGGTTGATGCCGAGGTGAACCAGGAGAAACACCACCAGGAATAATCCTGCGAGAGCCATGATAACCTTGCCGGTTATCGAGGAAAGCGTCCTGCGCTCTGATCTGTCCATAACTTATGAAAGTTTCAGAAAGAAAGAACAGTGAAGCGAAAGTTGAATTTGACACTACGGAAGGTAACGCACCGCGATTGAAATGACAAAAGAAAAAAGTTCACAATTGCAAAAATGATGGTAGTATACCCACGGCCCTGACCGGGGAGGCTTCAGCAGCAACGATGTTGAGCGGCAGGACGGAAAGAAAAAAATCGCTTCCGGCAAGGCGGTCGAGCGCGGTGAGATTTTCGATCAGGAGCAATCCCGCGCCGAGCAGTCGTTTGTGAACCGGCAGCGATTCGGAGTCCCAGACATCAAAGGATGGCGCGTCGATGCCGATGCCTTTCAGTCCGGCTTCGGCAAGCCACGCCGCAGCATCCGCCGAGAGCGCCGGATAGTCGCGATTATACGCATCGCTTCCCCAGAAGCGGCTCCAGCCGGTATGCAGCAGCAGGAATTCCGCGTCGACAATCTGCGAACGACTGGACAGAAGCGCTTCGAGCGTAATGGAATCTTGACACGATTCCCGCAGATCGAGCACCATCCCTTTGCCGATGAAATGCTCGACCGGCAACTGGTCAATCGTCGCCGCGCCCTCGACGATGTGCGCCGGAGCGTCGAGGTGGGTGCCGGTGTGCGACGAGAGTTGCAGCCAGCGCTCGCCAAAACCGTCATGCGAGATCGTGTGGAGATCGGAGAATTCCGGCGCGGGCGTTCCCGGCCAGAGCGGCATCCCGGCCGTGATCGGATGGCTCAGATCGACGATGCGCATGGCAAAGCTCCGGTTGGCGAAAGTGCTCGCGATGACTCGTCAGTACAGCAGCGAGCAGCTCAGCACCACGGCATTGCTGTTGATGCCACGGTTCGGCTGGCTGGTACCCGCGTTGGAAAGATGGCGGAACCGGTAGCCGACGGTGATGGCACTGTTGCCGGAAACGGCGAACTGCGCACCGAGGCCGAACTGGTTCAGAAAATTGAATCCCGCCTTGCCCTGCTCCACGCTGTCGATGCTCAGGTACATAGGCCCGGAGCCGATTTCAGAGACCAGCTTCACCGACGGCGCGATCGGGTGCAGGTAGCGGAAGATGACATTCAAACCGGTTTCGATGCCTGATTCTGGCTTCGAGACAGGATTGCAGAACGGTTCGAGTGCAAGCTGAAGCGTACTTTTGCACTCCTTCATGCCAACGGCTGAACTCATGTCGAATCCGATACGCACAAAGATCGGCACGGCATTGAAATTCGATTCAGTGAATTTCATGTGCCCCCATGCGTAACCGGAACCGATGGCGATTTCATCGAGATGGACACTCTCGTGCGTAACGACAGGCGCGGCCTGGAGCCTGCCGGGAATGAAAACGCCGACGAGCAGAAGAGGCCTGAATAAACGGAAGAACTGTTTTTTCATGACGTTACGGGTTTGCGGGTTGATGCTCTACGCGACTGGCGACAAACCGGACAGCGGCATCGACGGCCTCCTTGCGCTCGCAGTCGCAGAAAATCTGGTGATCGGATTTTTCGAACCAGACGATGGATTTCTTCTCCGGCTGCGTCGCAATGGAGCGCAACAGAAGCTCGGCGCTCTCGGGCAGCACGATGCTTTCGCGTCGGCAGTGGAGGATAAGCGCCGGAGCGCGGACGCGATCCGTGATCCGCGTCGTCTCCTCCAGGAGTTCGAACATGGAGAGAATCGCTCTGGTCGGCGCCCACTCGTACTGCTTCGGCATGATGGCGCTGCCGGGATCGGCATATTTCGACTCCATGTTCCACCGGTCAACCACATAGCTGATAAGCGGCGCGAGGAAGTGGAGCGGGCGTCCGGGGGCGAGCGGCGAAGCCAGCCTGACCGGCGGCGTGGCGAGTATGAGCGAATCGACCAGCTCTGGACGCCGTGCGGCAAGTTGCAGCGCGAGCAGCGCCCCCATGCTGTGGCCGATAACGGCCGCCTTGCCGCCGAGGCCGGTCAGCGCTACGAGCGCCCGTTCGGCATCTTCGAGCCACTCCTTCCAGGTCACGCCGCGCAGATCATCCGGCGAAGCGGCTCCATGACCGCGCAAGAGCGGGGCGTCAATCCTGAGATCGAAACGGCCAAGCGGGCCGAACAGCTCCCGGACGCTTTCGAGGTTCGCCGTAAACCCGTGAAGAATCACTACTCCCGTTAAACGCCTCTGTGGAGGTTCGTGTGAAACTCGATTCGTCATTCGCCAAGATTGCTGTTGACTGCTTAACGATGTACTGCAACAGCGTTTGCAGACATACAGCAGAAAATCTGGATACAGGAAATATACAAGGGGTTCAGGAATAATATTCGGGTCTGTTCAACAAACTGTGTAAACGGCCATTTTCAAATGGGAGTCCTCCCCTTGAATTTAATCGAAAAGACGTTCAGCACCGCGCCCCAGTTCTGGATTGGCATCGTCCACTTTTTGGCGATGTTCTGCATGGCCAGATATATCAGTTTCAAGATCGATTCGTCGTTCGGGAATGATCCCTTGGTTTTCAGCACTTTGCGCAACGAGCGGTTCCGCGACTCGATGGCGTTTGTCGTGTACATGACCTTCCGTATCTCTGCCTGATAAGTGAAATGTGGCGTAATAAGCTCCAGGTAATTTCGCCACAACTTGCTGTGCATGTCGCGCATGCTCATGCCGCGGGCGTACATGGCCAGAATTTTTTCGTCGAATACCTTGAAACGGGTCTGGCGCTTGGGTATTAACTGCTTTTCAAAGCTGGCGTTACGGTCACGAGGCGGCTGGATTTCGAACTGATCCTGATCGACGATGATGGTTTTGCTGCCGCGTCCGTTGCGGCTGTTGCCGCTGTTCAGCTCGACCGCCAGGTGCCTGGG
>Ga0326726_10002442_pt1 | contig 17116 bp, 16 predicted proteins | sample MHFenrmetagenome_2_FD_207603 | JGI IMG/M metagenome (GOLD analysis project Ga0326726, IMG submission 207603) | Lab enriched peat soil microbial communities from Michigan Hollow, Ithaca, NY, United States - MHF15MN | ecosystem: Environmental > Terrestrial > Soil > Wetlands > Peat | place: USA... | reverse complement strand
ACGCATTTTTCGGGATGTTTACCCGGGCAATTGTTCGGGGGACATTGAACTCGAACTTGGCAAGACTGGTTATCACCAGGTTGGTCTCGTCTGCCCTGCTGACTGCCGCCACGACATCCGCCTGCCGGATCCCGGCGGCTTCAAGTACGCTGGGATCCGTGCCATTCCCCTGGACAAATACATCTGCGGGAAGCTCCTGCCGGAGTCGCGGGAATTCCTTCCGGTCCCCTTCAATCACCTTCACATTATATCCGTCTACGAGCATAAGGGAGGCAAGATACGTGCCTACCTTGCCACCGCCGACCACAAGAACATTCTTCATGATAACCCTGCCTCAGCTCATTCCGAGCAGCGCTTTTAAGCGGGCTGTCGCATCAGGAATGACCGCAAGATGAAGGAGGTCATGTTCCTGGAAGATCGTACCAAGCGTCGGTATAGATGTTTTACCGCCCCTGGTGATCGCAACCACCTGGGTCTCAGCCGGGACCGTCAGCTCGTTCACCATCCGCCCGACCAGGTTGGGAGGTACGTCAGTCTCAATAATACCGACCTCACCATTCCCCAGTCTCTTTATCGGTTCCAGCGGGGAGAACGTGAGCAGCTCGGCAAACCGCTGGGTTCCCAGTGCAACAGGTGTGACCGTCTGCACGCCGAGCCTCCGGTAGATCTCGGCTTTAAGAGGATCGTGTACGCGGGCTACAACGCGGGGGACCTTAAAGACCTGCCTTGCGAACCGGGCCACGATGATATTGATATCATCACTTGCCGTCAGCGCGGCCACACCGTCGGCCCGTTCGATACCCCCTTTTAAAAGCACCTCGCGGTCAAGACCATTCCCGTGGATGATTTGCCCCAGAAACGGAGGACCGAGCCGTTCAAAAGCGTCCTGGTCAGTATCCACTACCGTTACATCACAATTGTTCAGGCTGAGGGTCTTTGCCAGTTCAGCACCCTGCCTGCCGCAACCAATAATTATGGTTTTCATACAGTTCCTCCTGATTCAGATACGTTATTCATCCTGCGTTCCTTCCGGCGCACCAGTCCCTTACGCAATTCATCAGCCAGCAGGAGTGATGGCGTCCAGGCAAATAAAAACAGCCAGTTCCCGAGAGGGAACGACGCAGTCCCGACCAGGCTCTGGAAAAACGGGACATAGACAATTAAAGAGATCAGCAGAAGTTCTGAGCCGATGCCAATCCAGACCATCCGGTTACTGAACCAGCTTATCCGGAAGGCCGAGATGCGTTCGGTACGATGCGCAAAGAGGTTTCCGATCTGGGTCGTGACAACCACGCCCAGCGACATCGCGGTCGCCGACTGGTAAAGGATCCCTGTTGATGGGAGATCAAGCCACTGGCCCCAGTAACCGTTCGTCCAGAACTGGAAATAAAAAACTGCCATGACAGCGCAACTCTGGATTAAGCCCAAAAACAGGTATGCCCGGGCGAGGAGAGATCGGGTGATGACATGCTCTCTCAGGTCCCGTGGCGGTCTGTCCATCAGACCCGCCTCGGGCGGCTCATCTCCCAGTGCCAGTGCCGGCACCATATCGGTACCAAGATCGATGGAAAGTATCTCCATCACGCCGAGCGCGAGCGGAATACGTGCACGACTCAAAGCCCAGAAGATAAAGGGTACTGCTTCGGGCGTGTTGCTCGTAAAGATATAGCTGATGAACTTCTTGATATTGGCATAGACGCCCCGTCCCTCCTCGACAGCATTGACAATTGAGGCAAAATTGTCATCAGTCAGGATCATATCTGCCGCTTCCTTCGCCACATCAGTGCCGGCAATACCCATGGCGACACCAATATCGGCTTTCTTGAGTGCCGGTGCATCGTTCACCCCGTCACCGGTAACCGCCACGATATGCCCCATCTCCTGGAGTGCGGTTACCACCCGGAGCTTGTGCTCCGGCGCAGCCCGTGCAAAGATGACCTCATCGTTCAGGACAGATTTGAGCGTTTTGCTATCCATGGCATCGATATCGGCGCCGCTGATAATACGGGACCGGGGCTGCCTGATAATGCCGGTGCGCCGTGCGATACTCTCTGCAGTCAGCCCGTAATCGCCGGTGATCATGACGATGCGAATGCCGGCGCGGTGGCACTTCCCGACTGCCAGGGCAACTTCTTCCCGCGGGGGATCCATCATCGCTATCAGCCCGAGGAAGGTCAGACTGCATTCGATAACCTCAGGGCGGTGGTCTGTACTATCATCTGGCAGATCACGCAAGGCGACTGCAAGTATGCGCAGCCCGTTCCGGGCGTACTCATCGTTTGCCGCCATGATCTCTGCTGTGAAATTCTCATTCATTGGATGGTATTCATTGTTCAGCCGGACTCGTGTACAGAGACTGAGGATCTCTTTGGGTGCTCCTTTCACGTACACCACCTGGGACACCTGGAGCTGGTGAATGGTGCTCATCCGTTTGCGGGTCGAATCAAAGGGTATCTCGCGGAGACGGGGTGTAAGACGGGCCTCGGTCTCCGGATCCAGCCCTGCCTTGAGTGCCACCACCTTCATCGCTGCTTCAGTGGGATCGCCAAGAACTGTCCATAGGGGAGATTTTGAACCTGGCGGGATTAACCGGGCATTGTTGCAGAGACTGCCTGCAAGAAGCAGATGGCGGAGATCACTGTCAAGGGGAGCCGGAACCGGTTGACCGCCTTCCATGATCCGACCCCCAGGATTGTATCCTGCGCCGGTCACCGTCAACCCCCGCTTAAAAAGCCACAGGCCCCGTACAGTCATCTCGTTCTGGGTGAGTGTCCCGGTCTTATCAGTGCAGATCACCGTCGTGCAACCCAACGTTTCGACAGCCGAGAGCCGTTTGATCAACGCATTGCGCCGGGCCATGCGCTGCGAACCCATGGCAAGCGACAACGTCACGAGCGGCAGCATCCCCTCCGGCACAAACGCCACGACCATACCCATGGCAAAGATGAAGCTCTCGGCAAGGTTGACCCCGACAAGCACTGCGGCAAGCAGGAAAAAGATGACACCGATACTGCAGGCAATAATGGTCACCACCTTTGTTGTAACTGCCATTTCTTTCTGGAGAGGACTGAGTTCCTCCTCGACCGACTGGGTCAGGTGGGCAATCTTCCCGAACTCTGTTGCCATTCCGGTCGCGAAGACGACTGCCTTTCCTGTCCCGGTTGTGACGCTTGTGCCGGCAAATACCAGGTTGGGCAGTTCGGCATAGGCAAGGTCCGACTCAAGAATGGCTTCGTTTGTCTTTCGTACCGCGTGAGACTCACCGGTGAGAGTTGACTGATCAACCCGCAGTTCAGAGACTTCCACAAGACGGCCGTCAGCTGATATGCGGTCGCCCTCGAACAGCAGCATCAGGTCACCCGGAACCAGTTCTTCTGCAAGGATGCGCCGCTCTTCCCCGTCACGGAGCACGCGGGTATAGGAGGGGAGAAGCTTTTTCAGGGCTTCTGTTGCCTTTTCAGCCCGGTACTCCTGCCAGAAGGAGAAGAGACCGTTGATCACGTTTACCATCCAGATGGCGATGCCGAGCTGGGGCATCCGGGCGATGAAGCCGACAGCACCGCCTATCCAGAGCATTATCGCCATAAGATGCGTGAAATTTCCAAGGAACCTTATGTAAAGCGGTTTTCCTCTGATTTTTTGTAGTGTATTCTGACCGAAGCGTTTCAGGTTTTCTTCAGCTTCGAAAACGGTCAGGCCATCGGGGTGGGTCGCAAGCTCAGAAAAGACATCTGCAACAGGCAGGGTATGAACAATCCGTACAAGGGCGGTTATACCAGGGATGTCTTTCTCACCGGTCATATCCTGAGCGCCTGTAATGACAGAGCCGTCAACAGATTTCCTGAATTCTCTACTCTGTAGCAAGACTACACAAGTTGTGATATATAAACTGATTCATGACCTTCAAGTCAGGATATGTCCTGCTGCCCCTTCCCAGGCCAATGTTGGGGATGGATACCACAATGCGGGTTATACAGCCAGGAAAGAAAAAAGAAAACTCAGAATTTCCGGCGACGCCTGCCGTCACGTACCATGAATTTTGTCCTGTCCGATACCCTCCGCAGGGCTATTCCGCATCCAGACATCAATCTGCCGGAACGGCATCTCGATCTTCTCCTCCCTGAACCTGCGGGCGATCTGTCTGTTTACCCAGTCCTGGACCTCCCATTCGTAATCATAATTGTTCGTCCAGAGGGTGAGCTGCCCGTTGAGACCGGATTCCCCGAACTCACGAAAATAAACGCGGGGTACTGGATCGGTTATGACCCACGGGGTCTTTTCCGCGGCCTGGCGGGCAATTTCCAGAAGGACCTCCGTGACCCTTTCCATGTCGGAACCATAGGCAACCGAGAACGGGATCCGGATTTTCATGGAAGAATTGGGCATTGCGTAGTTGATGACCACACCTGAAGTGACGGTAGAGTTTGGGATAGTAACGATCTGATTATCAAGGGTTTTGATCCGGGTACTCCGTGGGCCGAGGTTCACCACGTCCCCGGTAAACGTATCGATCCTGATACGGTCGCCCAGCCTGAACGGTTTGTCAATGGCAATGATCGCGCCGCCCAGGAAATTGCTCAGGACATCCTGCGCAGCGAGGGCAAGGGCAACCCCGGCAATACCTGCAGCTGCAAGCAATGCGGTAATATTAATATCGAAATTTGCGAGGAGGAGGAGGAATACCACAAACCAGATCAGGTATCGTGCCGTGACCAGAAGGATCGGTATAAGCCGGTTAAGATCCGTCTCCGTCTTTTTTGCTATCAGGGCACCGTACGTCCGGATGAGATTCTGGAAAAAGACCGAGGCGATCCACGCCGCGAGCAGGATGAAAACGGCGTTGATCAGCTGACCCGTGCTGATCCCGCTAATGGACTGAGGAATAATCTCAAAACGGGTCAGGGCGAAATAGAGTGACAGGGCAACGATTGCGATCACAAGGGGAGTTCCCACTGCCATGAGGAAGATGTCATCCAGCCGGGTCTCTGTTGTCCTGGCTCTCTTCTTCAGCCACCGGGCAATGCCATACGCAATACCGGCCACGACCAGTCCGGCTGCAATTGTAATGGCGGCATACAAAATACCGTGTTCCATCAGGATCTCCTCACGCAGAATTGTGTCTTCAAAACACGTATTGTCATGACAGTCCCCTCACAGATTCTTATACCGGACATTCATGCTCCCATCGATCCGCAGGCGCTGGTGTTGCCGGGGAGCAGTCTGCCAGACTGATGACCTGTTCAGCGAACGCGGTATTCATCGGCCGGGAAATAGTCCGGGCAATGGTATGAACCATGAGGATTCCCTCTCTTATTAGTTAATTCTCCATTGCATTAAGAATGATTCCGCCAAAAACCCTCCCCCTTGAGCGGTGTGTCGGTAGCAAAACAGTTACATCAGCGTTTTCATTCCCTGTTTTGGTTCTCAGGATGCCATGGCCATGCCAGCTGATATGATATCCAGGCAGCATACTGAAACCTGGTTTGAGTTCTGATTTCAAAAGAATCATTACAAAAAATATAATGAAATTTTAACGAAAGTTATTGTTTTGGGCAGGGTATTAATTCAACCACTAAAATAACAATTGATTTATGACGTGAAAATATGAAAAATATCAGTTACTAAATCTAAGACAGAAAAAGTGCATCATTTTTTGACACATTGGTTTTCGGATCTTATCATGATTATCGGTTCTATCGCAGTGTGGGGGGAGGCTTTGCCGAAGCCCCCGGGAGCGTGATTACTATTGACTGGAGAATTATTTACAGCAGGTTTACGGAAAAATTCAGGAGATAAAATAACACGTTCCCCTTCTTTTATATCAAAACCATAGTTCAGATAACGTGATTCTCAATTCTATTGTGAACGATTGCTCTTATTATTAGTTGAACCCGGGAATATTACCCAGACAACCAATACGATTCCAATAACGAAAAGAATGAGTCCATAATCTGTTTGTGCAATCTCTATAAGCACAATTCCCATAAGGCACAGAATTATTCCTCCGATAACATACCTCATGCTCACCATATGGTAGAGTTTAATGGTGGATAGTATATAATATCGGTCAGAGGATGGGGGCCATTCTGAAATCACGAATTCCGGTACATAAATTTTGGACTACACAGGCATCGCAGTCAGTGTGACAGATTCAGGTTGAAAATGACATCAGAATGTTCACCAACAGATGTTATTGTACGGGTGATCGTCTGCCGGATGAGATGGTACCGCCCGGAAGGTGGTGCCCTTGTTACTGCAGCGTATGCAGAAATAATGATAAGCATATCAGGAGCGATGGTAGGGTATGGATTTCTTTGACTCGGCATACAGGGGCACGCCTCCCTGGGATATCGGCCGCCCCCAGAAAGAGTTCGTTGAGCTGGTGCGGAGGGGAGAGATAACAGGGTCTGTCCTGGACATAGGATGCGGGACGGGGGAACATGCCCTCTTCTTTGCAGGGGAAGGGTATGAAGTGTGGGGCATCGACTCTTCCCCCCTGGCCATCGGGAAGGCAAAGGAGAAGGCTGCCGGAAGAGGACTTAAGGTGCAATTTCTTGTCCTGAACGCACTGGACCTTTCCAGGCTGAACAGGAAGTTCGATACCGCCACCGATTCAGGGCTCTTCCATACCCTGTCCGATGAAGACCGTCCGCTCTTCGTGGACAGCCTCGCAGTTATCCTGTCCCCGGGCGGGAAATACTTCATGCTCTGCTTCAGCGACCTGGAGCCCGCCGGATACGGTCCGAGGAGGATAACCAAAAGGGAGATACAGGACAGCTTCCGGAATGGCTGGTCTATCAACTACATCAGGGCAGTGGTCTTCGAAAGCCGCACCCGGGCCGAAGGACCCCGTGCCTGGCTCTCGTCGATATCAAAAAAATGACGAACTGGTGACAGGGTCGCCAGCCGGGAAGTGTATACCAGAAAAATCCTGTTTTCCCTGTCGAATGCCCGATCAGGGTATTTTATTACGCTCCACGTCTACGGAGAATATACCTGTGAGGTGGAGAAAAAATTGATACTTGATGCACGGGTGAGACCGCCGTATAAAAGTCTCAAGGAGGTGCTTGCCCCCGTACCGGGAGCCCGCCCATCGGTAAAACGCAGCCCCCTGGTGAGCGGGTACGACCGCCCGCAGTCCATGGTCCAGAAATCGGTTGACCTGTTCTTCCAGGAAATGGATAAAGCCGGCGTTGACAAGGGAATACTGGTAGGCAGGCAGGCCGGGCACCGGGTTGTCTCCAATGATGATATCGCCGAACTCCGCAGCCAGTACCCGGGCAGGTTTCCCCTTGCGATCGCGGGCATCAATGGTACGGATGTTCCCGCTGCCGTCCGTGAAGTCGAACGTACCATCACGGGGATGGGGTTTAACGGCATAGCTGTCGATCCCGGCTGGTATGACCCCCCGATGTACGTGGATGATCCCCGCCTTTACCCGATTTATGCAACGTGTGCAGACCATAAGGGAGTGTTATATCTCACCTGCAGCCTGATGCAGGGACCGGACATCTCGTATGCCGAACCATGGCGTATCCAGCGGGTAGCAAACGATTTCCCGGCGTTGCAGATCGTTGTCGTGCATGGAGCGTTTCCTTACACCAGCGAAATGATCGGGGTCATGATAGCCAACGCCCCGCTCGGTAACCTGTGGGTGCTGCCGGATTTCTTCCAGTTCATCCCCGGGTTTCCGGGTGCACAGGACTGGGTAGAGGCTGCCAACCACTACCTTGGGGACCGGATACTCTATGCCTCTTCGTATCCGGTTCGCCCTCTGCAGCAGAGTCTTGATGAATTCATGAGGTTCTCGTACAAACCGGACGTGCTGGAGAACCTTCTCGCCAGGAATGCGGAGCACCTGTTCGGCGTGACACTGTAACACGCCGGCCCTGAAAGGAGTTCAGCATTCCTGGAAAGAAATGCATGTCATTGAGAAGACTACCGGACGACGAACAGGCAAACGGGGGAGACGATAGTGAATACAGGGAATGCCAAAAAAAGTACAACAGGGCGGAGAAGGTGAAATGACCCGCATGAATGCAGAAATAAAAGCGGAACTGCTGGCTCTGGGGAAGGTCGATGTCGAGCCATCGTTGCTGCCACGGCCTTCCCGTTCAACGGCAGGTCCTGGAACGGGACTGAGGTCCATCTTCTTTAAGTCCGGGGGGCACCGGGTACGCCTTGAGATCAACACAGATTCCCCGTTAAAGATGGTACAGCAAAACGGGGATGTCGTCATCCTCAAAGACAACAGAGAACTGGTCCGGGGAGTTATTGACCCGGTCGTGGCACACTGCCCCGAACAGACCTACATTACGATCAGTGAACAGTGCATGTACGACTGCAAATTCTGTTCAGTCCCCAAGTTCCAGGGAAAGATCAAGACCCTTGAACAGGTCCTTGAAATTGTTGAAAAAGTCCAAAAAGAAGGAAAATTAAAGACGATTGCTTTCACATCAGGGGTGGCTACAACACCGGAAAACGAGATCGACCGGGTCGCAGAGTATGTACAGGCGGTAAAAAAATACAACGTTCCTGTCGGTGTTGCTGTATACCCGACACAAGATTCGTCTCAACGGCTCAGGGAAGCAGGAGTGACGGAAGTAAAATACAATGTGGAGACCATGGACCCGGAGATCTTTGAGCACGTCTGTACCGGCAGGAAAGGGCACTCCTTGGAATTTATCCTGGACTCGCTACGCGATGCCGTGAAGGTATTCGGGAAGAACCGGGTCTCTTCAAACATTATTATCGGGCTTGGTGAGACGGACGAATGCGTCAGAAAAGGTGTTGAATACCTGGCCAAGGCGGGGGTCATTGCCGTCCTCCGCCCGATCACCATTTCCCCGTATCGTAAAGGAGAGATTTCAGCAACGCGGCCATCAGCAGAAAGACTGCTGAAACTGATGGAAATGACCAAAAAAATCCTGAAAAAATATGACCTGCATGTCGAAGTCTCGCAGACCATGTGTCTTCCCTGTACCGGGTGTGACCTGACACCCGGTCGTGATCCGGAATACAAATAACAGGAGCAAAAATACCCATGAACAGGAATGATGAGGCAAAAAACCATATCCTGACTGGTACCCTGCCTGCATGGAAGTACGGAAATACCGCATATTATGGTTCAATGGCAGTGCTGTTCCTCATCGGGATTGCAGCGGTTTTTATCAGGCATGATATATCCCGGGCAAAATGGGCGTTTGTCGGACTTGCCATTGCATTGTTACCGGTAGCGGCGGAGCGGCTGACCGGGATACGCTTTCCATGGCCAATGAAATTCCTGATCACCCTCTCGCTCGTCCTGCACCTGGCAGGGGGAGTATTCGGCTTCTACTTCTCGCTCTACCCGATATATGATAAAATTGCTCACCTTGTTGCATCCATGGCGGTCGCCTACCTGATCTTTATTGTCATCCTGGTCATTGGAGGACTGTTCAAAAAGTATCCCGGCCGAGCCTGGATCGCCTGGGGAATTTTCCTGGTTGTGATGGGGCTGGGGTTATCATGGGAATATACAGAATTATTTATTGATTTATCCTCTGGGACAACCTACTTCGTCAATCCGTATGACTCATTTTTTGATATGGTGTTCAATACCCTGGGGTCGGCATACATTGCGCTGATTGTCAATGCATACCTGAAATCTGAATCATTTGAACATCTTTATCAGCGTTTCATAGGGCGGGAACAATAGTATGGCACCACCTTCGGAGATCAGGTCCGCCCGGGAGCCTTTTGAGTACGGACACTCATAAGAGCAGAACAGGTCATGGTATCAAAAGCGGGAGGACAATCCCTTCTGGTTTCTTCAGGGTCAGAGGACAGTTTGTCATAGAACAGCTCCCCGGGCATATTCAATGACCCTGCAGGATCCCGCTTATCCGACCAGGCAGCTCAGGATGACTTTATACATCCGTGACGGTGACCCGGACATATCTTCCCAGGTAATCTTCCTGATGGCAAGGTTCACAAAAACTGCACTTGTGAGCAGCAACAGCCCGGCAAAAAGGACTTCTGCATTTGCAATGCCCAGGAAATTCCGCGAATTGTCGGTAAAAATGCCAATTCCTGACGGGACTGATGAGACTGGCCAGAATACTGCGGATGACGGGTTATAGACAAGCATGTCTTCAACAAGATGAGCCCCGAACCCGATGCCGGCGAACAGTGCGACCAGGGAGAACTTCAGCCGGAACGCATACATGAGGACAATACCGGCCAGGACAGCGTAGATCACCAGTCCTCCGAGACTGTGGAAATATCGTGAGTGTTCCATCATACGGGGAAGCAGTTGCCCCGGCAGGAAAACCAGCTGGTTCTGCACAATATCGATGATCCCGTCAATATCCGGGATGCACCCGCTTACCAGGATGATAAGAGTTCCCCACGCGACAAAATCCCGCCTGATAAAACATGTCAATACAACCGCGAGTGCAAGAGTGTAGATGACATGCTCGATGAACATTTTAAAAAATCAGTTTTATCACTCTAAATATTTGCTGGTCCTTACAAACTCCCTTTTCCCGGTTTCCCACCCATGAAAAGCCAAAGACCCTGGCTACCGGATGAACGGGAAGAGGCGGTAACGGACCTTCTCTCTATAGTCCCGGTATCCGTCCAGGTCCCGGGCAAGCATCGCTCCTTCTCTGACGGTCCGTGCCATGAGCAGCAGGATCAGGGCGAACCCGGGGTAACTCGGGGAAGGTCATATGCCAGATATCTTAAAATCCCACCGGACAAAACGATGATTCATGCCACAAGATCCCGGTACCGGCCGGCTCTTCATGGAGAAGACGAAATACCGGTACCTTGCCACATCGGACCAGGAGAAGCACCTGCCCCAGCCGCCGCTTGAGGCCCCTGCCGATCCAAAAAAACCGATAATCGACCTCCCGGAACCGGAGACGATCGATGTTCCTTCCTGTGATCTAAGAACTGCAATTGAAGAACGACACAGTGTCCGTTCGTACGCACGGGAACCTCTCGGCATTCCGGAGCTGGCGTTTTTGCTCTGGTGCACACAAGGCGTAAAAAAAGTTGCCGGCACGTATGCAACCTTCCGCACGGTCCCGTCAGCCGGGGCCCGCCACGCACTCGAAACATACCTGCTCGTCAATGATGTTGAGGGGCTTGAACCGGGACTGTACCGGTACCTTGCCCTCTCCCACCGTCTCCAGCAGCTCAATGTGGACCCGACGCTGCATATACGGATCGCAGAAGCCTGTCTTGGCCAGCAATTTATCATGCGATGCAGTGTGGTCTTCCTCTGGGTCGCCGTCCCGTACCGGATGACCTGGCGGTACAGCGAGCGGGGCTACCGGGAACTCCACAAGGATGCCGGGCACGTCTGCCAGAACCTGTACCTTGCAGCATCGGCAGTCGGCTGCGGGGTCTGTGCGATCGCCGCGTACGATGATGATAATATGCACGACATTCTTGGCATCGATGGTGTGGACCAGTTCCTGATCTATCTTGCTACGGTCGGAAAGACAGGTCCGGCACACGGGTGAGAATATCAGGGACGTTTCGCGTGAATGTCACTGGCACGCAACTATATCGTCCGATACAACCTATACTCGTAAGCAGAAGGAGGACAGGACAGGAATGGCACACATCCGTACAGATTCACAGAAACGATACCACTATGCTTCCCTGATTTGCGATTATTTACTCAAGAAAAATATCACCCATGCTGTTGTAACAGCACGGGATATCGCGAAATTTCATCACCTGTCCGGCAAATCCTCCCAGTCAATCAGTGCAATGCTGAATTTTTTATACAGCAACCGCATCAGGGAGTCCCGGTTCGGATTTTATATTTTAGGAACGCTGGCTTTTAAAAAAGTTGATTATCCCCACCGGTACACCATCGAACTGATTGACGGGGCCAGGGGCTTACTGTAAATTTCTTCATTTTTACGAATAATCACACGGAAGAATATCCTGGTTTCAGATTCGCGCCGTGGGTCATGACCGTGGAACATTTCCTGCAGTGATGGCATCGTGCATCCCTGATTTTCCGGTAAAAATCTTTGGGCGTTTTATTGATTATCGCGTTTTCTGTGAGGCAGGAAGGACAGGTGAACCGGATAATGTATCCGGCTCTTGTTCCCATAACCTCTTGTTTTAAAGATAGTTTCGTCATAGTATCATCCTTTAAGATGCCTGTCACACCAGATTGAAATACATCCCAATCGGGGTGGTTAATTCCTTTACTGACAAAGAGGATTTTGCCGGGGACGTGGAGTTTACCGCTGTTATTGAGTATCCCTCAGGAAAGCGGTGGCAGTGCCAAAATCGTTTGTAATTATAGTACTATGGGTGATCCTGACGTATAGCATGATAGGATGGTATCAGCTGATGTTTGCAGCAAAGTTCGAAGCCAGCCCAAAAAAATTTCCCCTGAAGTTCGGAACCTGCAATCAGTACCGGGGAGATGATCATTGCAGTCCCCCTGAGGGCTGGGACTGTGCATGGTTTTTTGTTAATGGCTTGTAACTATGTTGTTAATTATCCTCTGCTGCATGATAAAATCCGCCTGTTCTTTATCCGATTAGTTTTCCTTTTAAACGTTGTATGTATCTTTCATGCCCGATGGTAAGCATCCAAATGCGATCATCAAAATGCCAGGCAAACATGCAGCGCGTGTATACATGGGTTAATTCTACTTTCGTACCTGTTGGTTGGATGTGCTGCGATTGCGGATTGTTCAAGAAAGATAATTAGACTCAAACACGCGAGCTTTCCAGATCCGCCAACAGAACGCGAATATGAACTTGCAATGTTCTACAATGGTTAAAAAAGAAAAATAGGAAGCGGAAGATCCGGTGAAAGGTTTGTTGTTGTCCCGGTCAGCCTTGGGTGGATTTTCCTTAACCGATTACCTATTCTGATGAAATAATAACGTGGCAAGGCATCACTGCATTGCATTTATTGATTATATTGAGAGTTTATCACAGAAATATCAATTATTTGGAAGAGATGCTATGGTAAAAGCAACATTTGATCTTGATGAGAATGTGGCTTCAGCTGCAACCTATGGTCTGGGCTGGATAACAGGAATCATATTCTTTGTTATGGAAAAGGATAACAAAACGGTAAGATTTCATGCAATGCAGTCGATTCTAACCTTCCTCCCGCTTATGATTTTATGGTGGATCATTGGATCTATCTATAGCATGATGGTCTTTGGTGCCGGAATGTATGGTGCAGTCGGTATGTGGGGGACCCTCAGTCTGATCTCAATGCTGATTTTAATAGGTATGCTCCTCCTCTGGCTTTTTCTGATGTACAAGGCATATCAGGGTGAGAAGTTCAAAGTGCCGATTGTAGGAGATATAGCGGAAAGTCAGGTAAAGTAGTCGAAAAACTATTTTTTAATTTCTTCTTTTATTTTGACCGCGGTCCTGGGCCCACTAAGGTATCAGAGTAACAACAATACTACGAAGCCGCGAGAGAACGAACCACAATATCACAGCTGCCACCGCAAGCAATATTATATAAAGACTTTCCTTTATTTTTTTACTTCATAATAGCAGAAATAAACCGATAATATTAGTAATATGCCTATTCCTTTGTGGCCCTCCGTACCTCACAGTTTTTTTTGATAACGATTGTGCGCTCCTCAATAGTGCAAAAAACTATGCACGGACCAGAAAAAGAGGGGACTGAAGGTAACAGCGGCTGATTAGATTAAAAATAAGGGAATTGTGAATTATTGTCCGTCAGCGTGCGGCTCCCGGGAGAATTCTTATTACTGCAGCACCACGGGCATCCCGAAAAATTTGCATAACTATGTTCCAACGGCACTATCATATCCGGGTATAATCTTGTCAGTGCCGGGGCAGGACCGGAGAATTTCTCTCCGCGGCGGCGATTGACGACGAAACGTTCCAAGGATTATGGGAGATGAACCTCCATACCATTATATAATGTGAGCAGTATCTATTGTTTTTAATAAGGACATCTCCCTTTCACGATATGGGATCCAGGAATTGAATTCATGGAGTAGAGCAATGTTTGAAAAAATTCTGTTCCCGACCGATTTTTCAGAAAATGCAAAGACTGAACTCAGCTGCATTACCAGTATTCCCGGGATCCGGGAAATAATCCTTTTCCACGTAATCAGGGTCCACCCTGTTCCAATGGGAACAGAGGTGATCGAAGGCATTGCGGTTCAGACCGCTAAAATCTACCTCCAGAAGGCAAAAACCTACATTGCAGCTCTCAACCCTGAGATCAGGGTAAGGCTTGATGAAGCGACGTCAACTGATGTCCCAGGAGTAATTCTTGAAAAAGCAGAAGAACATGGTGTCGACCTGATTGTTATCCATGCAAATATCAGGAGCTCCATGATGGGAATTTTCCTGAATCGTGTACCTTCAGAGGTCCTCTGCCGTATCACTAAAACCAATGTCATGGTAATGCCCACTACGCTCGTCGGAACCCTTACCGGAAAGACATATGAAAAGTTCTGCCCGATGATCTTCTCCCGTATTCTCTGCCCGACAGACTTCTCAGAACGCTCATTTAAGGTGACAACTCTTACCGGCGCTCTGAAAGGGGTGGGAGAGATTATTTTCCTGCATGTAGTTGAAAAGGATGAAAGCAGTGGTGATGCCGGGGAGGTAGTCAGGGCAGCAGAGTTGCAGCTTGCTGCAATCTGTGATAATCTTACCACTCAAGGTATCAAAACACGAGCTATCGTAGTGACTGGGAAACCTGAGATCGAGATTCCCCGGGTTGCACAGGAAATGGACGTATCACTCATCTGGATGAGATCTGCAGCACAGGGCTGCCTTCATGATTTCTTTTTCGGCAGCGCAGTACATGACGTTATCATGAACTCGACCCGCCCGGTGATCATCATCCGGTCATATGATTGATGGGGACCTGTTCAGAATTTTTTGGGCACTTTTTTATTTTATATTAGTTTCCTGCATACTGCAGAGAAACAAAAATCTGCTCCGTTTTGCCCGATTCCCTCTCCCGATGCCTTCGAAATTTTTCGCAGTTTACGCCAAGTTAATGACCTCATGTGCCTATAATCTCGATACAGACTATGTCACCCAGAAATTACCTCCTCATACTCTGTGCTTCCCTCATCCTTATCGCAGTCATTGCGACGGGATGCATGAGCACTCCTGCAACAACAGTACCTGTATCGTCTGAACTAAAGAAGTTCAACTCAACTGCCGAGATCGAGCAGTATCTCAAAGATTCAATGGCAACGGACCAGCAGAACGGCTATTACCGGACAATGGTCCCCACGATAGGGATCAGTACCGGCATGAACGTCCCGCAACGTTCAGACGAAAAGGCGGGCATCAGCATCCCGGCACCTGCCCTTCCCGGGGCTGTCGGCTACTCGCAGACCAACGTGCAGGTTGCCGGGGTCGATGAGCCTGACATCGTGAAAAACGATGATAAGTACATCTACACGATATCCGGCTCGACTCTTGCCATTATCAACGCCTACCCTGCGGCAGGTGCCTCGGTTATTTCCAAAACTGAGATCTCCGACACGCCAAAAGACCTCTTTGTCAGCGGGGATCGTCTTCTCCTCTTCAGTACAGCAATGGGAACACCGGAAACCATTGCCCGACCGTCAGGTTCTGAACCGGCTATTGCGCAGGAAATGATAGTGCCCCCGTTGCGCTACAATTCACCTTTCACGCATGCTACCATCTATGATATAAGAGACCGGAAAAATCCCCGGGTCATAAAAGACTACACGATCGATGGCGATTACATCGATGCCCGGATGATCGGATCGCTCGTGTACATGGTCACCCGGGAACAGGTCTATACCTACGCGGGTAACCATGTGGTCGTTCCCGTTCTCCGCGACGGGACAACGACGGTTCTCCAGCCGGATGTCTGGTATTTTGACAACCGCGAATCCCAGTTCACGTTCACCACCATCACCTCCCTTGATATCATGAGCGGAAACGAGAAAGACGCCCAGACCTACCTGCTGGGCAGCGGGAACATCCTCTATGTATCCGAGAACGCACTGTATGTGAGCTACCAGAGATACCACCCGGTGATCTCTACGATGCAGGGCGGGAAGGAAATTTTCCCGCCCCAGCCTGTTGCAGTCGGTGGGGGTACAGGCTCGGCTGTGGTTTCAACCGCGATTGACCTTCCTTTGTCATCAGGAGTATCATCTTCAAAAACTTCCGTCTCACCTGCTGTTATCCCATCTGACTTCAACTCCCTGACCGAGGCTGAAAGGCAGTCCATTCTCGATGGTCTGCGGAATGCCGAACAGGACGCAATCCGGCGGCAGGAAACCGACCAGACAACCACGGTTGTCCATAAGGTCGCAATCAAAGACGGTGCCTTCACCTACATTGCCAAAGGGGAAGTACCTGGTACCCTGGACAACCAGTTCTCCATGGATGAATTCAACGGGAATCTCCGCCTTGCAACTACGTCCAGCGTTTATACACAGTCCGGGCAATACACCTACAATAATGTCTATGTCCTGGACGGGAAGATGGCCACGATCGGGTCGTTAACCCATATTGCAGAACAGGAATCGATCTATTCGACCCGGTTCATCGGGGACCGGCTCTACATGGTGACCTTCAAGCGGATCGACCCATTCTTCGTGATCGACCTTTCAACACCGGAAAACCCGAAGATCCTCGGAAAGCTGAAGATCCCCGGTTACTCCGATTACCTGCACCCGTATGACGCAACGCACATCATCGGCGTCGGCAAGGAGACGACGACAAACGAGTGGGGCGGTGTCTCTGTGAGCGGGGTCAAGCTTGCCCTCTTCGATGTCTCTGATGTGACTAACCCAAAACAACTCGATAAGGTGCAGATAGGGGATGCAGGCTCCGACTCGGCAGCGCTCACTGACCACCACGCGTTCCTCTTTGATAAGGCAAAGAATCTCCTGGTTATCCCGGTCAGGGCGGTATCCGCATCCCCCGTCACAAAAGGGGACTATTACAACTACCAGCAGCAGGTCTGGTACGGGGCGTATGTATTTGGCCTCACCCCGCAGACCGGGTTTACCCTGCGCGGCACCGTCCAGCACGGCACCGGTGATAACGGCTACTATTATTATGGCAGCTCCACGTCCGATGTGAAGCGTTCA
>Ga0326726_10002441_pt1 | contig 17117 bp, 16 predicted proteins | sample MHFenrmetagenome_2_FD_207603 | JGI IMG/M metagenome (GOLD analysis project Ga0326726, IMG submission 207603) | Lab enriched peat soil microbial communities from Michigan Hollow, Ithaca, NY, United States - MHF15MN | ecosystem: Environmental > Terrestrial > Soil > Wetlands > Peat | place: USA... | reverse complement strand
CGTGGGGCCGCGGTCGCCCGGGCTGGCACATCGAGTGCTCCGCGATGGTCGAGCGGCACCTCGGCGAGACGATCGACATTCACGGCGGGGGCGTCGACCTCGTGTTCCCCCATCACGAGAACGAGGTGGCGCAGAGCACGTGCGCGCACTCGGGCAAGCCCTACGCGCGCTTTTGGTTGCACAACGGCTTGGTGGTCGTGAACGGCGAGAAGATGTCGAAGTCGCTCGGCAATTTCCTCCTCGTGCGGGACCTGCTCGCCGAATACGGCGGCGAGTCCGTGCGGCTCGCGCTGTTGAAGGTCCACTATCGGCAGCCGCTCGATTGGACGGAGGCGCTCGTGCGCGAGGCACGCCAGAACCTCGATCGTCTCTATGGCGCGCTACGCGATGTGGGCGCCACGGGCGCGCCTCGAGAGGCCGACGTGCCCGCCGGCGTGCTCGCCGCGCTCGAGGACGATCTCAACACGCCGCTCGCGCTGGGTGAGCTGCTCGGCGTCGCGCGCGCGCTGAATGCGAGCCGTGACGATGCGGAGCGCGCTCGGCTTGCGCGTAGCCTGCGCGCGGGCGGCGCGCTGCTCGGGTTGCTCGAGTCCGACCCGCAGGTTTGGTTTGCGCGCTCCGGTGGCACGGCGGCCGACGATCTCGACGCGGCGGAGATTGACTCGCTGCTCGCGCAGCGCGACGCTTTCCGTCGTGACCGCAACTACCGCGAAGCGGATCGGATCCGCGATCGGCTCGCCGAGCGCGGCGTCGTGATCGAGGACAAGCCCGGGGGCGCCCGATGGCGCCGCGTCGCGGCCGGAATCGGGGCCGCTGCGGCGAGCGTGTCGGCCAAAGGTGGCGGGTCGACGGCCGCGGGCCGCGACGAGGGCAAGCGTTGACCGATGCCCGCCAGCTACGCCGAGGCCGCGGCTCGCCGCACGCTGCTCGCCGCGATCAGGGTCTACCAGCTCACGCTCTCGCCTTGGCTCGGCCGGCAATGCCGCTATCTGCCGACGTGCTCCGCCTACGCCGCGGAGGCAATCGAGCGTTTCGGTGCTTGGCGCGGCTCGTGGCTCGCGCTCAAGCGCCTCGGGCGGTGCCATCCGTGGGGTGGATCGGGTTACGATCCCGTGCCGGAGGGCGGTGCAAATCGCGACCCATAGGGGCCGGCGGGCGCGTCTGCGACGGGCGTCGGTCGTAAGAAGGGTGTAACGTGCGCCGCGCCATCATATGAACGGAGTCGATTGAGGACCGTGTTGGATCGCGCTTTGCTCGACATCATCTGCTGCCCCGTGAGCCGCTCGCCGCTCGAGCTGCTTTCAGATCGTGAGCTTGCGCAGCTGAACCAAGCTATCGGCGCGCGCCGCATCAAGAATCGTGACGACGCGATCGTCGAGGAGCCGCTCGACCAGGCGCTCGTGACGCGTACCGCGAAACTCGTCTACCCGATTCGCGACGGCGTGCCGATCCTGCTCGAGGATCAGGCCATGGCGCTCGCGCAGCTCGAAGGTCCCGCCTGAAAATCCCCGGCCGGCAACTCGAGCGCCAGCTCGCCAGCGGTCTCTCGCAGGTTTATCTCGTCGCCGGCGACGAGCCGCTGCTAGTCGACGAGGCGCTCGAGCAGATCCGGATCGCGGCCCGCCGCGGCGGCTTCACGACGCGCGAGCTGCACGTCGTCGATCGCAGCTTTCGCTGGGCCGAGCTCGAGAGCGAGGCCGACAACCTGTCGTTGTTCGCGACGCGCAAGATCGTCGAGCTCAGAATGGCGACGCCGCGCCCCGGCGACGCGGGCTCGCGCGTGATCGCGTCGCTCGCCGAGCGCGAGGATCCCGATCGGCTGCTCTTGATCGGCGCGGGCGAGAAGCTCGATTCGGCCGCGCAGCGCACCGCGTGGGTGAAGGCGATCGAGCAGCATGGAGCGCTCGTCGAGGTTTGGCCGATCGATCGAGCGGAGCTGCCGCGCTGGGTGCAGCAACGCGCAGGGGCCGCGAAGCTCAAGCTCACGCCGGCGGCCGCGCAGGCGCTCGCCGAGCGCGTCGAAGGCAATCTGCTCGCCGCGGACCAGGAGATCAAACGGCTCGCGCTGAGCGCCGCGGGCGAGGCCGTGGAGGAGGCCGAGGTTCTCGAGTCCGTCGCGAACAACAGCCGCTTCGATGTGTTTGCGCTCGCGGACGCAGTGCTCGCGGGCGAGACCGCGCGCGCGTTCAAGATTCTATGGAGCCTGCGCGCCGAAGGCGTCGCGCCCGTGCTAATCAGTTGGGCGCTGAACCGCGACATCGGACTCCTCGCCCAGCTCGACTACGCCGTGCGTCACGGCGACAACTTGGACGGCGCGCTCGAGCACCAACGCGTCTGGCGCCGCCGCCAGGCGCTCGTGAAGCAGGCCATGCGCCGCTTCAAGACCCGCCAGCTCGCGGCGCTGCTGACCCAGTCCGCGCAGGTCGACGCGGCGCTCAAGGGTGTGTTCCCGGCCGAGCCGTGGGCGACGCTGACCGGACTACTGATCGCGATGCTGTCGCAGCCGGAGAAGGCGTGACGGGCGGGAATCGCATGCGGCCGATCGGCATCTTCGGGGGCACCTTCGATCCGGTTCACTACGGGCACCTGCGCACGGCGCTCGAGCTTCAGCAGACGCTCGACCTCGAGCGCGTGCATTTCGTTCCGTGCGCGAACCCGCCGCACCAGAAAAAGCCGATCAGCGACGGCGCTCTCCGGATGCGGCTCGTCAAGGCCGCGATCGAGCGCGAGCCGCAGTTCGTCGCGGACGCGCGCGAGCTCGAGCGCCAGGGCCCGTCGTACACGATCGACACGCTCGCGAGCTTCCGCAAGGAGTTTCCGCAGCAGCCGCTCTGCCTGCTCGTCGGGATGGACGCATTCCTCGGCTTGCCGGCTTGGCACCGCTGGGACGAGCTGCTCGACTTCGCGCACCTCGTCGTCGCGCACCGACCCGGGTGGCGCGCGCCGGACAGCGGATTTCTCGGCGATCTCTTGCGCGCGCGGCGCACCCAAGATCCGGCCGCGTTGCATGCGAGCCCGGCCGGGCGCGTGCACGTGCAACCGGTCACGCAGCTCGAGATCTCGTCGACCGACCTCCGCTCGTTGATCGCCGCAGGCCTCGACCCCAAGTTCTTGATGCCGGATAACGTTCGAAGGATCATTCTCGAAACGGAGTGCTATGCCGAAACACCCTAGACAGAAATCCCGCCGCCAATCTCAGCCTCAACACTCGCGCGCCGCCTCGAAAGGCACCGAGGCGCACAGCAAGCCCCGCCGGGGCGAGCACCGATCGCGCCGCAAGAAGATCGAGCTCACCGCTCTACAAGCCGCGGCCGTCGCGCTCGAGGACTTGAAGGCGCTCGACGTGAGCGTTCTCGACGTCCGGCACCTCACGACGGTGACCGACACGATGGTCGTCGCGTGCGGACGCTCCGACCGGCACGTGCGCGCGATCGCGGACGCGGTCATCCAAAAGTCGAAGCAGCAAGGCCATCGGCCGCTCGGCGTCGAAGGCGAGAAGGTCGGCGAATGGGTTCTCGTCGATCTCGGCGACGTCGTCGTGCACGTGATGCTGCCGCGGGCCCGCGAGTTCTATAACCTCGAGAAGCTCTGGACGTTGTCCGAGCGCGATCAAGCCGCCGGCGCCGAGCGCGCCTGAGCGCCTCGGGGCGCCGACGATGTTGCGCCTCGAGCTGATCGCCGCGTCGAACCGCCAGCCGGGCTGGGTCGACGCGGGCTTCGCCGAATACGCGGACCGCCTCCGCGGCCGCTGTACGCTCGAGCTCAAGGTCCTGCCGCTCGCGCGCCGCACCGCCTCCATGCCGCCCGACCGCGCGCTCGCCGACGAAGGCGAGCGGATGGCGCGCGCGGTCCCTTCCGGCGCGCACGTCGTCGCGCTCGCGGAAGCCGGCAAGCCGCTGTCGACGAAAGACCTGGCCGCGAAGCTCGAGCGTTGGTCCGAGCGCGGTGCGCCCGTCGCTCTCTTGCTCGGCGGCCCGGACGGGATCGGGCCCGAGGCGCTCGGGCGCGCCGCGGAGCGCTGGTCGCTCTCGCCGCTCACGCTGCCGCACGGTCTCGCGCGCATCGTCGTGGCCGAGGCGCTCTACCGGGCCTGGTCGCTGCTACAGAATCACCCGTACCACCGCGCCTGACCCCGGGGCGTCGGGCGAGCGAGCCCGCGGTCCCGCTGGGAGCCGCGCCTGGGCTTCGCGGGGCTAGGCGGGTTCGCAACGACCTCGTATAGTCATTTGAATGAAAAAGGATTTCGTCTACCTCGCGTCGGCTTCGCCGAGGCGAAGCGAGCTGCTGCGTCAGATCGGCGTGCCGTTCGAGGTGCGTGCCGCGCAGATCATCGAGACGCAGGCGAGCGGCGAGGCGCCCGACGCGTTCGTGCTGCGGCTAGCGGCGGAGAAGGCGGACGCCGTCTGGCGGCGCGTTCCCGTCGACGAGCGCAGGCCCGTGCTCGCGGCGGACACCGCCGTCGTGCTGGACGACCGCGTGCTCGGTAAGCCCGCCGACGAGGCCGAAGCCGAGGCGATGCTCGCGGTGCTGTCGGGCCGCACGCATCGCGTGCTGACGGCGGTCGCGCTGCGCTGCGGCGACACGGCCGAGACGTCGCTATCGACCAGCGAAGTGAGATTTCGCGCCACGACGGCCGAGGAGCGCGCCGCGTACTGTCGCAGCGGCGAGCCGCTCGACAAGGCGGGTGGTTATGGAATCCAAGGGCGGGCGGCGATGTTCGTCGAGCATCTAGCGGGCAGCTATTCCGGCGTCGTCGGCTTGCCCCTGTTCGAAACGGCGACGCTGCTCGCGCGCTGCGGAGTGGCCCTTTGGGGCGGCGCGCGGATGGGCGGGCGCTCACACGCGCACGCGGCGCCGGGTGCGCGATGAAGCGCGAGGAGATTCTGATCAACGCGACGTCGCGCGAGGTTCGCGCGGCGCTCGTCGAGAGTGGCGTGCTGCAAGAAGTCTTGATCGAGCGCACGAGCCGCCGCGGCTTGATCAGCAACATTTACAAAGGAAGGGTGTCGCGCGTGCTGCCCGGGATGCAGGCCGCGTTCGTCGAGCTCGGCCTCGAGCGGACCGCGTTCCTGCACGCTTCGGACGTCGCGCGCACCGCGCTCGCGCGCAACGGCGACGAGCCGCCGGCGCCCGCGCCGCGCGAGGCCGACATCCGCGACTTCGTGCGCGAAGGCCAGGAGCTGCTCGTGCAGATCTTGAAGGAGCCGCTCGGCACGAAGGGCGCGCGGCTCACGACGCACATCACGATCCCGTCGCGCTACCTCGTCATGACGCCGAACGGCAGCGGCGTCGGCGTCTCGTCGCGAATCGAGGCGGAAGAGGAGCGCGAACGCCTCCGCTCTCTGCTCGAGACCATGATCGAAGCCGAGAAAGCGCCGGGCGGCTACATCGTGCGCACCGCGGCCGAGGGCGCGTCCGACGACGCGCTGGGCGCGGACATGGCGTTCCTGCAGAAGATCTGGAAAGCGATCGAGAGCAAGGCCGCGCGCACGCCCCCGGGCGAGCTTGTCTACGAGGACCTGCCCTTACCGCTTCGCGTGCTGCGCGACTCGTCGGGCGCAGGCACGGTGCGCGTGCGCGTCGACTCGGAGACGACGTACGCACAGGTAAAGGAATTCGCCGAGCAGTTCGTGCCGCATCTCGCGCCGTTGATCGAGCTCTACGGAGAAAATCGGCCGATCTTCGACGTCTATGGCATCGACGACGAGATCGGCCGCGCGCTGAACCGCAAGGTGCCGCTGAAGTCGGGCGGGCACGTGGTGTTCGATCAGACCGAGGCCATGACGACGATCGACGTGAACACGGGCGCCTACGTCGGCCATCGCAATCTCGAAGAGACGATATTCCGCACCAACCTCGAGGCCGCCGCCGCTATCGCGCGCCAGCTCCGGCTCCGCAACTTGGGCGGCATCATCATCATCGACTTCATCGACATGACGGAGGAGGAGCACCGCCGCCAGGTGCTCCAGGCGCTTACGGACCGGCTCGCGGGCGACCATGCGAAGAGCCAGATCATGAACGTGTCGCCGCTCGGTCTCGTCGAAATGACCCGCAAGCGCAACCGCGAGAGCCTGGAACATGTGCTCTGCCAGCCTTGTCCAAGCTGCGAAGGCCGAGGCTTCGTAAAGACCTCGGAATCCGTCTGCTACGAGATCTTTCGCGAGATCCTGCGCCAGCACCGGCAATTCGACTTCCAGGAGCTGCTCGTGCTCGCGCGTCCCGGGGTGATCGAACGGCTGCTCGACGAGGAGTCCGCGAGCATCGCCGAGCTCGAAGAGGTGACCGGCAAGCCGATCCGCCTCCAGAGCGAGGCGCTATATGCGCCTGATCAGTTCGACGTAGTCTTGATGTAGTCGTGGTGAGTGAACGCTAAAGATGCGTCCTTGGGCCCGTAAGCTCGTGAAGATCGCGATCGTGGTCGCGGGCAGCGGCGTGCTGCTTGCGCTTGCGGGCACGTTCGCGGTGCGCGAGCTGCTCGCGCAGATCCCGAGCTATCGCCAAGACCTGCAGGCCTGGGTCAATCGCGAGCTCGGTCTACAGCTGAGCTTCGCGGACCTCGATGCGCGCTGGGGTTGGCGCGGGCCCGAGCTCACGTTCCGTGACGCGAGCGTCGCGGCCGCGGCCGGCGCCCAGCCCTTCATCAAGGCGCGTACGGCGAGCATCGGTGTCGGCCCGTTCCGCCTGATCGCCGTGCTCGTCGCCAAGAGCGATATCGGCATCGATCGCCTCACGCTCGAAGGCACCGAGCTCACGCTCGTGAAGACCGCCGACGGCGCCTACCGCATGCAAGGCGCGCCGACGTCGGCCGCGCGCGGCGACGAATTCCGCTTCGACGTGCCGCCCGACATCGACGTTCTCGTCCGCGACAGCCGCGTGCTGTACCTCGACGCGAGCCGCAACATCGCGTGGAGCTTCGAGAATGTCGAGGCAAGCATGCGGCGCGCCGGCGGCGCGCTCCGTCTCGAGGCGCAAGCCCAGGCGCCGCACGAGGTCGCGAGCCGGATCACGGTCACGGCGCAGGGCGAGATCGGTGAGGCGGACGCCGCGAGCCGGGTCCACGGCGTGACGTTCACGGGCGACTGGCATGTTTCGGCGTCCGCGGACGACGTGGACCTGTCCTCCGTCGGCCGTTTTCTACCCGATTCTTTGGTCGTGCCGCAGGCCGGCCACGGCGATGTTGCAGTCGATCTCGAGTGGCGGCGGGCGCGTCTCGTCGGCGGCGACGTGAAGCTCGCTCTCATCGATGTCGAGCTGCCGGCCGTGCGCGGCACCGCCGGCTCGCGATTCAACCGGATCGCTCTCGGCGGCGATTGGCGGCTCAGCGACGACGCATGGAACATCGATCTCAAGAACATCGCGGTCACGCGCGAGGGGCGTGCGTGGCCCGTCACGTCCAACGCCGAAATCGACCTTGCGCTCGCGGACGGCGGGCTGAAGCGGCTCGCGTTGCGCAGCTCGTTTCTGAGGCTCGAGGACCTTACGCTGTTCCTCTCGCCGCTCCCCGCCTCGCGGCCGCTCGACGCCTGGTTTGCGCTCGCCCCGCACGGCGACCTGAAAGCCGTTTCGGTCGAGGTCGCGCGTGCGGACGAGCAGCTCGACTACACGCTTTCTCTGCAGTTCGCCGGTCTCGGGTTCGCGCCGTACAACGGCCTGCCGGGCATCACTTCCCTCACGGGCGAGATGCGCGCCGACACGCGCAGCGGCCGTGTCGACTTACGCACCGGCGACTCGTCGTTCGACTGGCCGCAGATGTTCCGCGCGCCTCTCGCGATCAAGTCGGCGACCGGCGTCGTCGTCTGGCGGCAGAACCAGAACGAAGTGCGCGTCGTGAGCGACAATCTCGCGCTCGCGACCCCGGACGCGAGCGCGCGCACGAACCTCGAGCTCACGCTGCCGCTCGACGGCACGTCGCCGCGGCTCGATCTCGCGAGCAAGATCTCGAGCTTCGCGATCGCCGAGGCGTACAAGTATCTGCCTGCCGCAAAGATGCCGCCGTCCGTGGTCGAATGGCTCGACGCAGCGCTCCAGGGCGGCATCGCGAACAGTGCCGAGGTTTCATTCGTCGGGCCCTTGAGCGCGTTTCCGTTCGACCACGACGAGGGCCAGTTCCGCGCCGTCTTGAACATGGAGCATGCTCGGCTCGCGTACGTCGCCGATTGGCCTTGGGCCGAGGATCTCGACGGCAAAGTCGAGTTCGTGAATGCGAGCTTCGCGTCGCGCGGCAGCGGCCGCGTGCTCGGCAATCGTGCGCCGGACGTGCAGGTCACGATCCCCGACATGCGCTCGGCCGTGCTGCTGATGAAAGTCGCGAGCAACGGGCCATTTTCCGAGCTGCTCGGTTACCTCGACGCCTCGCCGCTGATCGCGCAGAGCCTCGGGCCCGCGTTCACGCGGCTCGAGGGGCCGAAGGGAACGGTCGACGTCAGCCTCGATTTGAAGCTGCCGCTGCTCGATCGCGCCAAGTACGACCTGAAGGGGGCACTGAAGATCAGCGGCGGCGAGCTCGCGTTCCGCGGCTTCGCGCCGCACACGACCGAGATCAACGGCACCGTCACGCTCGCGCGCGGCGCGCTCGGGGGCCAGGGAATACGCGCGATTTTCCTGGACGGGCCCGTCACCATTCGGGTCGACACGCCGCAGACGGAGGGCTATCGCACGCGCATCTCGCTCGACGGCGAGGTCGGGATCGACAAGGTCGCAGCCGCGTTCGACCTCCCGTTCGGGCATCTGCTCGCGGGCGGGACGAAGTGGCGCGGCAGCCTGCTGATTCCGTCGCTCGATGCGAGCGCGCCGCCCAGGATAACGGTCGACTCGAACCTCGCCGGTGTCGCCGTTCGACTGCCCGCGCCGTTCGAGAAGGCGCCGGCCGAGCCCACGAACCTCAACCTGCAGATCGAGTTCCCGCAAGACGGTGGGCTCGACATGCACGGCTATCTCGGCGCGTCGCGCGGCTTTGCGGTCCAATTCGACCCAGGAACGGGGGAGAGCAACTTCGAGTTCCGGCGCGCCGCGCTGCGCTTCGGAGGCGCCGCGCCCGAGTTCAGGACGGAAAGCGGCATCACGTTCGACGGCAGCGTCGGCGCGCTCGATGTCGACGCGTGGCTCGCGCTGCCGAGCGCGCCCGGCGGAAACGCGGCGACGACGGACTGGGCCGGCGCGTTCGCGGGCGCGGAGCTCCAGGCCACGGATCTCACGGCTTTCGCGCAGAAGCTCGGCGCGACGAAGATCAGCGCGCGCCGGCGTACCGACGATTGGCAAATCGAGCTCGACAGCGAGCCGATTGCCGGCACGCTGCTCGTGCCGGTCGATCTCACGGCGAAGCCGCAAGTGATCGCGGTGATGAGGCGCTTGTTCTTGAACGGCGGTGGCGGCGACAGCTCGATGGCGAGCGTCGATCCACGCCACCTACCGGGGCTGCAGCTCCATGCCGATGCGTTCGGCCTCGGCCAGCGTCAGCTCGGGCGCGTCGACGCCGAGGTCCTGTCCGACCCGCTCGGGTTGCGTCTCGTGTCGTTCGAGAGCGCGACCGAGAGCTTCAGCGCTCAGGGCAGCGGCGGCTGGTTCGTCGGCGACAACGGCGACACGACGCGCTTCGCGGTGAGTCTCACGTCGACGAACGTGGCGAAGACCGTCGAGCAGCTTGGGTTCGATCCGGTCATCGAGGCGCAGGGCCTCGACGCGACCGCGAGCGTGCACTGGCCCGGGCCGCCGATGGGCGACTGGATGGCCCACGTCGGCGGCGACGTGTCGCTGCACGCGACGAAGGGCAGCCTGCTCGACGTCGCGCCGGGCGCGGGACGCATGGTCGGCCTCTTGAGCTTCAGCACTCTGCCCCGACGTCTGACGCTCGACTTTCGCGACGTGTTCAACAAGGGCCTCGCGTTCGACGACATCAAGGGCGACTTCGTCGTGATCGACGGCAACGCGTACACGGACAATTTGAAGCTCACGGGGCCGGTCGCTGAAATCGGCGTGATCGGACGCACGGGCTTGCGCGACCACGACTATCATCAGCAGGCCGTCGTCACCGCGGAGCCGAGCAACGTTCTGCCGACGGTCGGCTTGCTCGGTGGTCCCGCGGTCGCGGCAGCGCTCCTGATCTTCACGCGTCTCTTCAAGGAGCCGCTCAAGGGTCTCGGCCGCGTCTCGTATTGCGTGAGCGGCACCTGGCAGGAGCCGTCGGTCGAGCGCCTCACGGCCGAGCAGCTCGGCAAGGGACAGATCTGCGCCGAGCTGCCGCCGACGACGCCCGCACCGGTTGCGGCGCGCTGAGCGCGCCGCAAGGAGCCGAAGCAATGCAAGTAGCCGCTATCCAGATGACGAGCACGCGCGAGGTGCGCGCGAATCTCGCCGAGGCCGGGCGCCTCCTGGGAGAGGCCGCTGCGCGCGGCGCGAAGCTCGCGGTGCTGCCGGAGAACTTTTCCTTCATGGGCGCGACCGAGGCGGAGAAGATCGCGGCGGTCGAGCGCGACGGCGACGGTCCGGCGCAGGCGTTTCTCGCAGAGCAAGCGGAAAAGCACCACCTGTTCATCGACGGTGGCACGATCCACATCCGCGACGCGGGCGCCGATCGGGCCGCGGCGCGTTCACTGCTCTACGGCCCCGATGGCCGCGAGGTCGCGCGCTACGACAAGATCCACCTGTTCGACGTCGACATCCCGGGCCGCGAGGCGGAGCGTTATCTCGAATCCGCGAGCGCTCGCCCGGGCACGCGAGTCGTGACCGCGGCTCTGCCGTCGGCGCGGATCGGCCTGACGGTTTGCTACGACATCCGCTTTCCGGCGCTGTTCCACCGGCTCAGCGTGCTCGGCACCGACGTGCTCGTCGTGCCGGCCGCGTTCACGGTGCCGACGGGGGAAGTCCACTGGCGGCCGCTGCTCCAAGCGCGGGCGATCGAGTCGCTGGTCTACGTCGTCGCCGCGGCGCAGTGCGGCGAGCACGCGGGCGGCCGCAAGACCTATGGCCACTCGTTGATCGTCGCGCCCTGGGGCGAGATCCTCGGCGAGCTCGGCACTTCTCCTGGCGTGCTCTGCGCCGACCTAGATATGATCCGCCTGCGCCAGCTGCGCGAGAAATTTCCGGTCATCGATCACCGGCGCGAGCTATAGCGTGCGGTGTCTCGCGGGCAGGCGTCGTAGGGTTTTCGGGAATTGTGATGACGGTTGTGTCTCGCCTTCACGCCGTCGAAGGGCCTTCCCGAGACCGTGAGCGCACAGGGATGTGCGCGCCCGAGCCCCAGGGATGGTCTTCCGGCGTGTCTCGGGAAGGCCCTTCGACGGCGTGAAGGCGGGACGCCCGGCGGCGTGAAGGCGAGACATTGCGGAGTGCCAAGGAATGATCGAACCGAAAGTTAGTACGCCACCACAGTTCGACGCGCTCGCAGTCGCGCGCGAGCAGCTGCTCGCGCACGCTGGCCTCGAGATGAGCGCTCTCGATCGAGCGCTGTCCGAGGCCATGTCGCGGCAGCTCGACTACGCGGACTTGTACTTCCAGCTCACGCGCTTCGAGACCTGGACCGTCGAGGACGGGATCGTGAAGGAGGGCGTGCACAGCATCGATCAAGGCATCGGCGTGCGCGCGGTTGCGGGCGAGCGCACGGGCTTCGCGTATTCAGATCAGCTCGACGAGGACGCGCTGCTCGACGCCGTCGACGCGGCACGTGGCATCGCGCGCAGCAAAGGCGACGGCAGGATCAAGGTTGCACGCAGCCTGCGCTATGAACCGTTGTACCCCGGTGTCGACCCGCTGCGCAGCCTCGAGGATCGCGCGAAGGTCGATTTGCTCGCCGACCTCGACCGCCGCGTGCGGCTGATGGACCCGCGTGTGGCGCAAGTCGTCGCGAGCCTTGCGAGCGTCTACGAGATCGTGCTCGTGCAGGCGTCCGACGGCACGCTCGCGGCCGATGTGCGGCCGCTCGTGCGCGTCAACGTTTCGGTGATCATGGAGAAGGACGGCCGGCGCGAGCAGGGCTACGCGGGCGGCGGCGGCCGCGGCGACTTTGGGCTTGTGACGGGCCGCGCGCTCGAGATCGCGGCCGAGGCCGTGCGCACCGCTGCGGTGAACATGGAAGCCGTGGCGTCTCCGGCCGGCAACATGCCGGTCGTGCTCGGCTCCGGGTGGCCCGGCATCCTGCTGCACGAGGCCATCGGCCACGGACTCGAAGGCGACTTCAACCGCAAGGGCACGTCCGCGTTCAGCGGAAAAATCGGCGAGCGCGTGGCGACGGAACAGTGCACCGTGGTCGACGACGGCACGCTCTCCGGCCGGCGCGGCTCGCTCAACGTCGACGACGAGGGCACGCCGACGCAGTGCACGACGTTGATCGAAAAGGGTGTGCTGAAGGGCTACATGCAGGACAAGATGAACGCGCGGCTGATGAAGAGCCGCTCGACGGGTAACGGCCGGCGCGAGTCGTTCGCGTACGCGCCCATGCCGCGTATGACGAACACGTACATGCTGCCCGGAAAATACGATCCGGAAGAGATCATCGCGTCGGTCGACAAAGGCATCTATGCGCCGAACTTCGGCGGCGGCCAAGTCGACATCACGTCGGGCAAGTTCGTGTTCTCGGCGAGCGAGGCGTATCTGATCGAGAACGGCAAGAAGACCACGCCCGTGAAGGGCGCGATGCTGATCGGCAGCGGGCCCGAGGTGCTCACGCGCGTGTCGATGGTCGGCAAGGATCTCGCGCTCGACGCCGGCCTCGGCACCTGCGGTAAGGATGGTCAATCCGTGCCCGTCGGAGTCGGACAACCGACGATTCGGATCGACTCGCTCACGGTCGGCGGCACACAGACCTGATTCCCGCTTAAGTCAAACCGCCGGGCGGCGATCAGTGATTCGGGTCACTGCGTCCGGCCGGGCGGCAACCTAAGATTTGAGCGACCTTACGGGCGGATCTAAGAATGACGTTCAATCCCGACACCACTACACCCGAGTTCGAGTTCAAGCGGCCGTTGCTAGACCCGAACGAGGCGCGCCTCGCACGCGAGCTGCAGCGCGATTCCGACCTCCGCGTCGACGGCCTTCGCAACTCCCTGCTGGGCCGCCTGGTGGGCCTGTTCAGCGGCAAACGCTGACCACGTGCTTGCCCCGCGAATTGTCGCGGGCAGAGAATGGCGTGCCGTCAACGTAGCGCGCGGAGCTATGGCGCGCGGTTCCTCTGCGGGAGTGCGTGACGATGTGGTTGTCCAAGCCGATCTACGAGGCGCTGCCGTTCTACTACATCGCGATCGGGCTCGTCGCGTTGCTTGCGCGTCTCTACGTCGACTATTGGTATTGGCCGCTGATCTGCACGGTGGTCGGGATCGGCAGCCTCGTCGCGGGCGTGTTCGTCTGGCTCAAGCGGCGCGATCATCGCGCCGAGCGCGTGACGAAGGGTTAGGCGCAGCGGTAAAGCGCTAGGTCTTCGAGGCGCGCTTCGCAAGCCCGCCGTCTCGCTCCTCCGCGTCGTCGTCATCCGACTCGTCGTCGGCAAGATCATCGCGCAAGTCTTCGTCGTCGTCGTCGTCCCCGTCGTCCTCATCGTCGTCGACCGGCACGAGCACGCGCCGCAGATCGCGATAAAGCAGCTTGTGCTCGCCGAGCTGAATGACGTCGCCGTCTTTGAGCTGGTGATGCTTGACGCGCTTACCTTTGATGTAGATGCCGTTCGTGCTGTTCAAGTCCTCGATCACCGACTGCTCGGCGTCCGATGAGATCTGTGCGTGATGCCGAGAGATGAACTTGCTGCGAATCTGCAAATCGTTTTCCGGCGTCCTGCCGATGATCGCGGCTCCAAACGGCAGATCGAGCTCCGCGACGAACTCGTCGCGAAACAGCACCTCGACGCGCGCGAGCGAACGGCTCGCCGACTCCGAAAAGCGGCCGGTTGTGTCTCCGCGCAGCTCTTGCTCGCGAACGCGTTCGGAATACTCGACCCATTGCAGCTCGTCGGCGGCGGCCTTTACGATCTTGTCGTCGACCTGCGTCTTGTCCTCGCCGAACGCGCACAAGAGCGCCGTGTCGCAGAGTATATTGACGAGGCGCGGCACCCCGCCCGCATAACGGAACACCATGTCGCATGCCGCTTCCGTGAAGATCGTCCGGCCGTTCGCGCCCGCGACGTTGAGCCTGTGCGTGATGTACTCGTGCGTCTCGCGCTTCGACAGCGCGCTCAAGTGGAAACGTAGCCGCACGCGCTGCGTGAGCTGCTGGAGTCGGGGCGAGTCGAGCTTGCGCGACAACTCGGGCTGACCCGCGATGATGATGCGAATCAACTTTTCCTTTTGCGACTCGAGGCCCGACAGCAGGCGCACCTCCTCGAGAACCTTGCGCGATAGGTTCTGAGCCTCGTCGATCACGAGTAGCAGCTTTTTCCCGTCCGCGTACTGCTCGACGAGAAAGTCCTTGAGCATCGCGAGCAGCTCGACCTTGCGCTTGCGAAACGGCTTGAACCCGAATTCGACGAGCAGGGCCTGAAGGAACTCGACCGGTGACAGCTGCGTTTGGCTGATGTGCGCGACCACGATCTCGGGCGGTACCTCGGCCAGGAAGCTCTCTATCAGCGTCGTCTTGCCGGAGCCGATCTCGCCCGTAATCACGACGAAGCCGTCGGCGAGCCAGATCGTCGACTCCATGTACGCCTTGGCGCGCGCGTGCTGCTTGCTCGTGAATAGAAACTGCGGATCGGGCGTGAGCCGGAACGGTGGTTCCTTCAGTTGGAACTGGTCGCAGTACATAGCGCTCGGGCCGCCAACGTCGATTCGTAGGGGCGAAGCCTAATACAAAGGATGAGACGTTTCGAGGAAACCATCGTTATTCAACGCCCTGCACAAGCCGTTCGACCACCCGGAATCGCTCGAGCAGGCGCTCTCGGTCGTCGTCGACGAGCGTGCAATGGCCGACTTTGCGTCCCGGCCGGGGGCTCTTGCCGTAGTCGTGAAAGTGTGCGCCGGGGATTGCGAGCACCGATTCGACGGGTGGCAGCTTGCCGAGCAGATTCAGCATCGCCGCGTGGCCGCGCGCTCGAGTCGAGCCGAGCGGCCAGCCGAGCACGGCGCGGAGATGATTCTCGAACTGGCTCGTTTCGGCGCCCTCGATCGTCCAGTGGCCGGAGTTGTGGACGCGCGGCGCCATCTCGTTCGCGAGCAGTCCGTGCTCGGTCAAAAAAAACTCGACCGTGAGCACGCCGCGATAGTCGAGCGCGCTCAGCAAAGCGCCGAGCCAGCCCTCGGCATGCGTCTGGAGGCTCGTGTCGACATAAGGCGCGATGGTGCGCGCCAGGATGCCGTCGCGATGCACGTTCTCGGCGAGCGGGTAGAACGCCCGCTCGCCGTTCGCGCCTTGGACCGCGATCAGCGAGACCTCGCGCACGAACCGAACCCATTGCTCGGCGATCGACGGCACACCGCCGAGCTCGCGCCACGCGGCCGAGAGCTCGGCGTGGGATGCGACGACCCGCTGACCGCGCCCGTCGTAACCCATGCGTCGCGTCTTGAGCACGAGGGGCCAGCCGAGCTCTCGCGCCGCGACTCCGAGGTCGCGCTCGCCGTCCACGACGACGAACTGCGTCGTCGGAATTTCGAGCGAGCGGAAGAGCGTCTTCTCGGCGAGTCGATCCTGCGCGGCGGCTACGGCACGCGGCGGCGGGTACACGGTCGTTCGCTCGAGCAGCGCCTCGAGCGGTGCGACCGCGACGTTCTCGATCTCGAGCGTCACGACGTCGACTTGGCTCGCGAGGTCGGCGAGCGCGCGCGCGTCGTCGAGACGGCCGAGCACCGCCGGCGCTACCTGTGCGGCCGGCGAATCGGCCGCGGTGTCGAGCACGCGGCATTCGATGCCGAGCGGATAGCCGGCGAGCGCGAGCATTCGGCCGAGCTGTCCGGCGCCGACGATGCCAACCCGTTTCCTGTTCATGGCTCGCAGACTCGCGGCGTTCGCGCGCCGCGGCTTGGATTCAGTGCGCGTTGCGCGGGTCGGGTGCCCCAAGCACCTGGGCGGTTTGCTCGGCCCGGAACTTGTCGAGAGCAGACGCGATCGCCGGGTATTTGTTGGCGAGGATCGAAGCCGCGAGGAGCGCCGCGTTCACGGCGCCGGCCTTGCCGATCGCAAGCGTCGCGACCGGAACGCCGCGCGGCATCTGGACGATCGAGAGCAGCGAATCGATGCCGCTCAGCGCGCGCGACTTGATCGGCACGCCGAGCACCGGCAGCCGCGTCTTCGCGGCCGTCATGCCCGGCAGGTGCGCCGCGCCGCCTGCGCCCGCGATCAGCACTTCGAGCCCGCGGCCGGCCGCCCCGCTCGCGTACTCGAACAGGAGGTCAGGAGTGCGGTGCGCCGATACGACTCGAACTTCGAACGCGATACCGAGCGACTCGAGCATCTCGGTGGTGTGCATCATCGTCGCCCAGTCTGATGCCGAGCCCATGATGACGCCTACCAATGGTTTCATCGGCGCATTGTACAGCAGTTAGAATCGAGTTCTTACTCGCCGAGACAGAGGACGAGCATGGACGAGAAGGGCGTCGAGGCTTCGCTCGACACGGTTGCAGCGCAAGCCGTCGAGCTCGCGAAGCGACTGGGCGCGGACGAAGCGGAAGCCGGCGTGAGCTACGAGGAAGGCTTGTCCGTGACCGTGCGGATGGGCGAAGTCGAGTCGGTCGAGCGACAACGCGATCGCGGGCTCGCGATCACGGTCTATCGCGATCGAAAAAAAGGCAGCGCGAGCACGACCGACTTCGACTCGTCGAGCATCGAGGAGATCGTGCGCAAGGCGCTCAGCATCGGCAGCTTCACGAGCGCGGACGAGTACGCGGGTCTCGCCGACGCACGCCTCATGGCGGTCGATCCGCCGGATCTCGAGCTCTACTTCCCGTGGGACCTCGACGTCGAGGGCGCGACTGGGCTTGCTCTGCGCGCCGAAGGCGCCGCGCGAGCGCTCGACTCGCGGATCGCGAACTCCGAGGGCGCGACGGTAACGACCAGCGCCGGCCGGCGCGCATACGCGAACTCGCACGGGTTTGTCGGCGGCTATCCGACGAGCACCTATTCGCTGAGCTGTAGCGTCGTCGCGAAGTCGGCGAGCTCGCTCGAGCGAGACTACTGGTATACGGTCAGTCGTCGGCCCTAGGATCTCG
>Ga0326726_10002440_pt1 | contig 17120 bp, 15 predicted proteins | sample MHFenrmetagenome_2_FD_207603 | JGI IMG/M metagenome (GOLD analysis project Ga0326726, IMG submission 207603) | Lab enriched peat soil microbial communities from Michigan Hollow, Ithaca, NY, United States - MHF15MN | ecosystem: Environmental > Terrestrial > Soil > Wetlands > Peat | place: USA... | reverse complement strand
GGCTTGGGCGTGCGCGAACAGCTCACTGCGATCCACGAACGCGCGACGCGGCTGATCACCGAGCAGTACCGCATTCTCAACGCCGAGATTCAGCCCGCGCTCGCCGCGGCTGGTATTACGATCCTGCAGCCGGGCCGCTGGACGCCAGCGCAGCTAGGCTTCCTGCGCGGCTATTTCAACGACCAGATCGAACCGGTGCTGAGTCCGCTCGCGCTCGATCCCGCGCACCCCTTTCCACGCATCCAGAACAAGAGCCTGAATTTCATCGTGCGCCTCTCGGGCACGGACGCATTCGGCCGCCGCGGCAATCTGGTCGTGCTGCAAGCGCCGCGCTCCCTGCCGCGCATCCTGGCGCTGCCGACGGCCGCGAACGCCCCGGCCCAGCTCGTCTATCTCTCGACCATCATCGAGACTTTCGTCGCCGAGCTCTTCCCGGGCCTTAACGTCGAAGGCTGCTACCAGTTTCGCGTCACGCGCGACAGCGACCTGCTGGTGGAGGAAGACGACGCCGAGGATCTGCTGCGCGCCCTGAAGGGCGAACTCGCCTCGCGCCGCTACGGCGATGAGGTGCGGCTCGAGACCGCCTATGACTGCCCGCAGGACATGATCGAGTTTCTCCTCGATCAGTTCTCGCTCACGCGCCAGGATTTCTTCCAGGTGCAGGGCCCGGTCAATCTCAATCGTTTGATGGCGCTGTACGATCTCATCGACCGCCCAGACCTGAAATACGCGCCCTTCACACCGGGCGTTCCGCGGGAATTGCACGGCGTCGAAGACATGTTCGCCGCGATCCGCACGCGTGACATTCTGCTGCATCATCCGTTCGAATCCTTTGGACCCGTCGTCGACTTTCTGCGCCAGGCCGCGGTCGATCCGCACGTGCTCGCCATCAAGCAGACGCTCTATCGCGCCGGCAATGACTCATCGATCGTGCAAGCGCTGGTGGACGCAGCGCGCGCGGGCAAGGACGTCACCGTCGTCGTCGAACTGCGCGCACGCTTCGACGAGGCGGCCAACATCGAGGTGGCGACCCAGCTGCAGGCGGCCGGCGCGCATGTCGTGTATGGCGTGGTCGGATTCAAGACGCATGCAAAGCTCCTGCTCGTGGTGCGCCGTGAGCAAGGGGAACTGCGCCGCTACTGTCACCTCGGCACCGGCAACTATCATGTCAGCACGGCGCGCGTTTACACGGACTATGGCCTGCTCACGGCGGACCGCGAGCTCGGCGAAGACGTGCACGACGTCTTCATGCAGTTGACGGGCCTCGCGCGCACGCCGACGCTGCGCCGCGCCTTGCAATCACCCTTTACGCTGCACGAGGGCCTGCTCATGCGCATCGCGCGGGAAGCGGAACACGCGCGTGACGGACGGCCAGGCCACATCATCGCGAAGATGAATTCACTCCTCGAGCCGCAGGTCATCGCCGCCCTGTACGAGGCATCGATTGCGGGTGTGCAGGTCGACCTGATCGTGCGCGGCATCTGCGCGCTGCGTCCCGGCATCGCGGGCCTCTCGGAGAACATTACGGTGCGTTCGATCGTCGGGCGCTTCCTCGAGCATTCGCGCGCGTTCTATTTCCACAATGACGGCGCACAGGAACTCTACTGCTCGAGCGCCGACTGGATGGAACGCAACCTCTTCCACCGCGTCGAGATGTGCTTCCCGATCCTCGATCCCGAGCACCTGCGGCGCATCCTCGATGACCTGGAGATCTATCTGCAGGACAACGTGCAGGCCTGGATTCTCGACGCGAGCGGAACCTATCACCGCATAGGCCCGGACGGCGCACCCGTCGTCAGCGCGCAATCCGTATTGCTCGAACGGTACGCGAGCCGCAGCGCGTAGCCGGGTCAGACGACGCGCAGACGAAAGTCGAGCGCGCGCAGATACTCAGCTTCCTGCAGCAGATCCGTCGTCGTGAGCGGATGATCGCCGAGCCACTTCTGCGGAAATTCAAGCGTGAGCGTGCGGCCCTTCGCCAACGCCTTGACGTCCTGTGGCGCCATGTCGCGTCCGCGGTGCAGAAGCACGGCGATGCGCAGCAGAATCACCAGAAACTCGGCGCGCGTATCCCAGGGCGGGAGCAACTCCTCGACGCGTTCGAGCGTGACGCGCCTGCGGTGTCCGCGGATGAGCGCCGCCAACAGCCGCTGCTCCTCACGCCCGAATCCCGGCATATCGGCATTTTCGACGACATAGGCGCCGTGCAGGTGGTAGCGCGAGTGCGATAGATCGAGCCCGACCTCATGCAGTTCGGCAGCCCACGCCAGCATCTGCTCCGCAAGCGGGTCTTCGAGCTCCCAGCTTCCCTTGACCTGCGCGAGCAGCTCTGCGGCTGTCTTTGAAACACGCGCCGCCTGCTCGCCGTCGACATGAAAGCGGCGCCCCATCGCTCGCACGCTGCGGACACGCACATCTTCATTCGTGATGCGGCCCACCATGTCGTAGAGGAGCCCTTCACGCAGGCCGCCGTCGGCGGCGCGCAGCCCCTTGATCGAAAAGACGTCGAGGAGCTCCGCGAGAATGACGAGACCGCCCGGCAGAACCGCAAGCCTGTCTTCTGGCAGTGCGGGCAGTTTGAGGTCGCTCAAGCGCTCCGCCTGTATCGCCGTTTCGATCAGCCGTTCAACGGCGGCGAGCGTGATCGACGGCTCGTTGGGCTCGAGTTCTCTAGAGACATCTGCAACCGCACGGACCATACCCGAACTCCCGACTGCATCGTCCCAGCCGGTCTTCAGAAACTTTGCTCGAATCGGCTCAAGCTCCAGCCGTGCTGCAAGCCGTGCGCGGCGAAAACGCTTCTCGGTCAGTTTGCCGTCGGCGAAGAAGCGCATGCCCATCGACACACAGCCCATGTCGAGGCTCTCGAGCACGCTGATGCCGGCGCCCTCGCCGATCACCACCTCCGTGCTGCCGCCGCCGATGTCGAGCACCAGGCGCCGCTTGCCTTCCGAGGGCGTGCTCATTGCAACGCCCACATAGACGAGGCGCGCCTCTTCGCTGCCGGAGATGATTTCGATCGGATGGCCGAGCGCGGCGCGCGCGCGCTCGAGAAAACCGGCCTTGCGGCGCGCGGCGCGCAAGGCCTGTGTTCCGACTGCGCGCACGCTGTCCGACTCGAGCGCGCGTAACCGCTGACCAAAGCGTTCGAGGCAGGCCATCGCACGGGCGACCGCCGGGCCGCTCAGCCGATTGTGCTGGTCGAGTCCCTCGGCGAGACGCACGGCTTCGCGCAGGCGATCGACAATAGTGACCTGGCCGTGCGAGAAACGCGCGACCACCAGGTGGAAGCTGTTCGACCCGAGATCCACCGCGGCGAGCAGATCCGGCGTGCGTCGGGGCTTGTCCGTCATCCCGCTAGGATACGATCAATGCGCTCCGCCGTGGGTCTCGGCGACATGGCGGTGGCGCACATCGATGCCGCGCACGATGAAGACCACCTGTTCCGCCACGTTCTTGGCGTGATCGCCAATGCGTTCGAGCGCTTTAAGCGCAAGCACGATATCGAGCACCGCCGGCATGGCGTCCGCCGACTCCAGCATGAGCGTCGTCAGCCGGCGAACGGCCGCTTCAAATTCGGCGTCGATCTCTTTGTCGCGGCGGCGCACCTGATCGGCAAGGTCGGCGTTCATCGTATCGAGGGCCACTACCGCATCGCGCAGCATCGCCAGGCCGAGGTCCGCCATTTGCCGCACGGGCTGCGCCACGACAGCCACAGCTCGCTGCGCGTCGGCATGATCGAGCTGAAGTGCGATGCGCGCAACCTTGCGCGCCTCGTCGCCGGCGCGCTCAAGATCAATTGCGGCGCGTGTAATCGCACGCACCAGTCGCAGATCCACCGCGAGCGGCTGATGCCAGGCAAGCAGGCGCTCGCTTTGTTCATCGATAACGATGTCGTAGCCGTTCACTTGCGGCTCGCGCGCAAGTACCAGCTCCGCCTTGCCGCGGTCGCCGTAGACGAAGGCGTCGGTAGCATTGGCCACCTGGTCGATAACAAGTCCGCCCATAGCGAGCATGTCGAGCCGCAGGCGCGAGAGCCCCTGCTCCAGCGACTTGGACGCGTGCCCCTCAGGAGCCGGCACATTGTCGGCGCTCACGGGAGCCAGATCCGATGTACTTGGTTCAGCCATAACGTCCGGTAATGTAATCCTCGGTCGCCTTCTTGCCGGGGTTCGTGAAGATCTTGCTCGTCGCATCGACTTCGATCAGCTCACCGAGATACATGAAGGCCGTGTAGTCCGAGACGCGCGCGGCTTGCTGCATGTTGTGCGTGACGATGATGACGGTCACCTGCTCGCGCAGCGTCGAAATGAGCTCTTCGATCTTGGCGGTCGCGATCGGGTCGAGCGCGGACGTTGGCTCGTCGAACAGGAGAATCTCGGGTTTCGTCGCAAGAGCGCGGGCGATGCACAAGCGTTGCTGCTGTCCGCCGGACAGCGCGAACGCGGGCTCGTGCAGCCGATCCTTGACCTCATCCCAGATCGCGGCGGAGCGCAACGCCTTCTCGACATCCTCCTGCATCAAGGTTCGATTTCTCTGGCCGCGCAAGCGCAATCCATAGGCAACATTTTCGAAGATCGATTTCGGAAAGGGATTCGGCTTCTGAAATACCATACCGATGCGCATCCGGACTTCGATCGGATCGATCTGCGGTCCGACCAGATTGATACCATCCGGATAGAACATGATCTCGCCCTGGTAGCGCGTACCCGGTGTCAGGTCGTGCATGCGGTTGAAGCAACGCAAGAACGTGCTCTTGCCACAGCCCGACGGCCCGATGAGCGCGGTGACCTGACGCTCGAGCACGTCGAGGCTGAGATTCTTGAGCGCCTGTGTCGCTCCATAGTGGAAATTGAGCGCCCGGACCTGAGCCTTCAAGGCCGATCGCTCGACCGCAGGCTGCGCGACCCGGTCCGGCGCCATGACGAGGCGGGGCATGCCCGACATCGCCGGCGCGGCGTCAGCGACGATCTCGTTGCTTGCGGTGCTATCCATTTGAATCTCATTACCCGTCGATTTCTTGTGCTTGTTGATGATTGCCACGGCGGGCCTGCAGTAGGGCGCACTTTACGGGAGCCTCTTGCACGCAATCAACTCCGGCCTTCAGCGCTGGTCAACAGCCGACTGCAGGTTCCGGTACTGATCGAGGTCCGCAGCCACCGCGTCAAGCGAGCGGTGTCTGACATCCTTGCCGAGCACCATATAGACCACGTATTCGCAAATGTTCTTGGCGTGATCTCCAATACGCTCGAGTGCCCGGGCGACCATCATCAGATCGAGCGAGCGGCGGATGGTGCGCGGATCTTCCATCATGAAGGTGATGCACTGTCTTTGCACCGCTTCGAATTCCGAGTCGAGCAGCCGGTCGCGCTGCGCGTTGGCGACCGCGGCAGCCGCGTCTATGCGCGAGAATGCATCGAGCGCGGTGCGCAGCTGCTCCAGCGCGAGCCGCGCCAGGTGTTTCAGTTCCCGATACCGATCGGACGCCCGGTCGATACCGTGCACCCGCGTAGCGGCATACGCCACTTTCTCACCCTCATCGCCTATGCGCTCAAGATCGGTGATCGTCTTGATCACGGCGACGATGAGTCTGAGATCCGACGCCGCCGGGCTGCGAGTGGCGAGGATGCGCCCGCAGTCTTCATCGATCGCGATTTCGAGACTGTTGATTTCGTGGTCGCGGTGAGCGGCGCGTTCGGCAAGTTCGCTGTCGCCGCTGAGGAGCGCGGCCACGGCGTCCGCCAGTTGCTGCTCCACCACGCCCCCCATCTGCAGCACGCTATTGCGTACATTTTCCAGATCCTCGTTGTAGCGGCTGAGAATGTGATGGGTGAGGTTTGCCGTTTCCATGAAATGCGCGCCTGCCTTGGTTGCGGTTTGCGCCGGGTCGATTGCCCAGTGGCTCGACCTGTGGACCGCAATAGCAAGCAAACGGTCACGCAGCGGCGCCGGATGCAGGATACGGCTGCAATGTGACGGCTATGTGTCAGGGGCGCCGGCCCGTCACGGTTGCTCCCAACCGCGTCGTGCTGGTCATCTGACTGTCACACATACTCGTTAAGTTGCGCGCGCTGCCTGCGGCGCTTGATGTGGCAACTGTGCAACGGCAAGGCCGACACCGCGACGCGAGGCGCGAGTCCACACACGCTTTCACCCAAGACAAGAGGAAGGAACATGACCCCCAAGCAGAACCTGGCCGCAGCCGTGCTCGCCGGCATCGCTGCAATGAGCATGACAGCACGCGCGGACAACGCACCCGAGGAGAAAACCACGGTGAGCGGCAAGGCGTTCCTCGATTTCACCAATATTCGGCAGGATTCGGACGGCGTCGACTCCGCCGCGACCGGCACCGGCGTCGACGTCAAGCGCTTCTATCTGGGGGTCACACATACATTTGACGATGTCTGGTCCGCCAACGTGACGAGCGATTTCAATTACGTGAGCAACGACAGCCAGACTCAGATCTTCATCAAGAAGGCTTATCTGCAGGCGAAGCTGTCCGATGCCTTCGTCGCGCGCCTCGGTTCGGCGGATTTGCCATGGATACCCTTCGATGAAGACCTGTACGGCTATCGATATGTCGAGCAGACCCTCATCGACCGGCTGAAGTTCGGCACGTCGGCCGATTGGGGCTTGCACGTGGGCGGGAAATTCATGGACGGCAAGGTGAGCTATGCGGTGTCGGCGATCAACGGCGCGGGTTACAAGAATCCAACACGGTCGAAGAGCGTCGACTTCGAGGGGCGCGTCGCGTTCATGCCAATCAAGGGCCTCACGCTCGCCGTCGGCTTCTACGATGGAAAACTCGGCAAGGACATCGAGGGCTCCGCGACACCGGCGCTGCACACCGCCAGCCGCGTCGACGCATTGGCCGCGTACGTTGCTCCGAAGTTTCGCATCGGCGCCGAGTATTTCACCGCGGACGACTGGAATCAGGTGACCGCAGCGGCCAAGGACAAATCCGACGGCTATTCCGGGTGGGGTGCGTTCAACTTCACGGACAAGGTCTCCGCCTTCGCTCGCTATGACGAAGCGAAGCCGAAGAAGGACCTCACACCGGCGCTCAAGGATCAGTACTACAACGTGGGCGTCGCCTTCAAGCCGCGCAAGAACGTCGATATCGCCTTCGTGTACAAGCACGACAAGGTCGAGAACGGCAGCATCAGCACCGGCAACGGCACCATTGGTGGCGTAATCGACGGCAAATACGATGAAGTCGGTTTGTGGGCCCAGGTGGTCTTCTGATCGCGACAGGCTCCTGAGCCAAGTCGCGATAACAAGAACGGCCGCATCGAGTGATGCGGCCGTTTCTTTTTTGGCTGACGCATCGAGGCCCTGCGACAGCGCAACAACCTCGTCCGCATTATTCCACTCGGCGTTCGCGGCCACCAAAGAGTCCGGCGATAATCCTTGCCGCCACACTGAGAAAAAGCACGAAGGCGGTAATCAACAGCGCGCCGGTCCACGCGAGGCTTTGCCAGTTCGGGTAGGGGCTCATGGCGAACTGGAAGATGACCACCGGAAGATTCGCCATGGGCGCATTCAGATTGGCGCTCCAGAACTGATTATTGAGCGCCGTAAAGAGCAGCGGCGCCGTTTCGCCCGCGATGCGCGCAATTGCCAGCAAGACGCCCGTCAGCAGGCCGTTACGTGCCGCCGGGTAGACAATCTGGGTGATCGTGCGCCAGGGCTGAGCGCCGAGCGCGGCGGACCCGTGCCGCATGCTCTCGGGAATCAGCCGCAGCATGTCGTCCGTTGTACGCACCGTCACCGGAATAGCAATGATGGCGAGAGACAACGCGCCGGCGATCGCTGAAAAATGTCCCATCGTTACGACGACGAGCGTATAGACGAATAGGCCAACGACAATGGACGGAGCACTTAAGAGAACATCGTTGATGAAGCGAATGACCGTGCTCAACCGGCTGTCCTTGCCGTATTCCGACAAATAGGTCGCCGCCAGCATCCCGATGGGTGCGCCGATGGCAATGCCGATCCCGGTCATGATGAGGCTGCCGACAATTGCATTGAGCAGCCCGCCCTGGCTGCCCGGGGCCGGTGTCATGGCGCTGAACACTGCCCACGACAAGCCTGCGAGCCCGCGCGCAATCAGTGTCCAGAGAATCGCCGTCAGTGCCGCGAGGCCGACGGCTGTTGCCGCGCCGGATGCCCACAGCGCCAGTGCGCCTCGAATCTTGCGGCGAGTGAAGTGCTTCATTTCGACGGTCGCGTACGCATTTCGAGCCTCAGGAGCAGCAGCCTTGCGGCCGCAATGATCACGAAAGTGATGGCGAACAGCAGCAGTCCGAGCGCCAGCAGCGACGACGTGTACAGATCACCGACCGCTTCCGTGAACTCGTTGGCGATCGCTGCTGAAATGGTCGTGCCAGGCGCAAGCAGCGAGCCACTGATGCGGTGAGCGTTGCCGATCACAAACGTCACGGCCATCGTTTCACCCAGCGCGCGCCCAAGGCCCAGCATGATGCCGCCGATGACACCGGCGCGAGAGGCTGGCAGCACGACACCCCAAATGACTTCCCACTGTGTCGCGCCTACGCCGTAAGCGGCCTCTTTGAGCGACACGGGCGTCATCAGGAACACTTCCCGCATGACGGAGGTAATGAAGGGCAGCACCATCACCGCCAGAACCAGGCCGGCGGTCAGCAGCCCGATGCCAAACGGCGGACCTTTGAAAAGCTGATTGAGGATGGGCATCGGCGCAGCGGCGTGGATGAGCCACGGTTGAACCGAGTGCTGCAGAATGGGAGCCAGCACGAAGAGCCCCCAGAGCCCAAATACGATGCTCGGTACTGCAGCCAGCAATTCGATGGCCGTACTGATGGGCTGGCGCAGCCAGCGTGGACAGGACTCGGTCAGAAAGATGGCGATGCCAAACGCAACCGGCACCGCGATGCACATCGCAATGAGCGAGGTGACGACCGTTCCATAGAGGGGCGCCAGTGCGCCGTATTCGTCGGTGACCGGATTCCAGATCTCGCGTACAAGAAAGCCCCAGCCGAAGGTCTTCAACGCGGGCCAGCTGCCGTGGACCAAGGCCAGCGCCACACCACCGAGTATCGCGAGCACGAGCACGGCGCACGCAAGCGTCAGCAAGCGAAAAGCGCGCTCGAAACGCGCTTCGCGCTGCAGCCGCAGCGCCAACTCAACCGAAATCGTGCTGGACGCCATAGCCATCATTATCGACAGACCGGGCGTGCTGTCACGCCCGGCCTGTCTTATTTCTTATTCAGGCGACGCTTCGATCTACTTGCCGCTCCACAGCGGTTTTCCAGACCCCATGATCGAGCTGCGCCAGGTCTGCTCGACCTGTTTCACCAGCCCGGCCGGCAGCGGCACATAGTCGAGTTCCTGCGCCAGGGGTGCGCCATTCGCATAAGCCCAGGCGAAGAAGTTCAGCGCTGCGCCGGACGCGACCGGGTCTTTGGCTTCCCGGTACATGAGGATGAAGCTTGCGCCGGTGATCGGCCAGCTTTGCGCGCCAGCCTGGTCGGTAAGAATGAGATAGTAGCTGTCGGACTTGGCCCAGTCGGCATTCGCTGCGGCCGCCTGAAATGCGCTGGCCTGCGGCGCAACCACCTTGCCGTCGCGATTCCTCATGCGGGCAAACGTCATCTTGTTCTGCTTGGCGAACGCGTACTCGACGTACCCGATCGCCCCGGACGTTTGCGCGGTCATATTGGCAACACCCTCGTTGCCTTTGGCTCCGATCCCGACGGGCCACTGCACTGAAGTGTTGGCGCCGATCTTCGTCGCGAAATCCGGACTGCGCTGGGAAAGATAATTGGAGAAGAGAAAGTTTGTCCCGGACCCGTCGGAACGATAGACCGGTGCGATGGCCTGATCCGGCAGCTTCACCTTGGGATTGAGGCTCTTGATGCGAGCGTCGTTCCAATTCGCGATGTCGCCGAGATAGATCCTGGCGACGGTCTCGCCGTCGAGCACGAGCTCGCCCGGCTTGACGCCCTGCAGATTCACCACCGGAACCACGCCGCCGATGATCATCGGAAACTGCACCAAGCCCGCGCTCTTGACGTCGTCCGGCTTCATCGGCATGTCCGACGCACCAAACGTGACTGTGGCTGCTTTGATCTGCTTGATGCCGCCGCCGGACCCAATCGACTGGTAGTTGAGCCCGATGCCGGTTTTCTGCCTGTACGCTTCCGCCCACTTCGCGTAGATGGGATAAGGGAAGGTGGCCCCGGCACCGGAAATTTCCGCGGCCGTAGCACTTCCCGCAAGCCACACGCCCATCGCAAGCGACGCACAGGTGACAGCCAAGCCTTTGAACTTCTTCATCTCCTTAAGCCTCCTTCGATTGTCGTAACGCAAGCGCAATGGTGCGAGGGCGCCTATTGAGAGCCATTTGTGTGACATGCAGATGACAGGTGATTGCGCCCGCCCCCACGCAACCGTAGCCTTAGGCCCCATGTCCGAAACGCTCGAGCTCACCAAGACCCTCATCAGCCGCCCTTCCATCAGTCCAACCGACGGCGGCTGCCAGGAAGTCATCGCGGATCGGCTTGGCGCCTGTGGTTTTCAGATCGAGAAGCTGCAATATGGGCCCGTTGCCAATCTCTGGGCGCGACGCGGCAAGGGTGGCCCGCTCTTCTGCTTCGCCGGCCACACTGACGTCGTGCCGCCGGGGCCGCTCGAAGAGTGGCAGAGTGATCCGTTCACTCCGACGATCCGCGACGACATTCTCTTTGGCCGCGGCGCCGCCGATATGAAAAGTGGACTCGCCGCGATGGTGACCGCGACGGAAGCCTTCGTGCGCGAGAACCCTGCGCACGCCGGATCGATCGCGTTTCTCATCACGAGCGACGAAGAGGGGCCGTCGATCGACGGCACGCGTCGCGTGGTCGAAGTGCTCGAGGCGCGCGGCGAGAAGATCGATTGGTGCGTGGTGGGCGAGCCGTCGAGCGAAAAGCAATGTGGTGACACGATCAAGGTCGGGCGCCGCGGGTCGCTGTCAGGTCGCCTCACTGTCCACGGAACCCAGGGTCACGTGGCCTATCCGCAATTCGCCGACAATCCGGTGCACGCCCTCGCTCCCGCGCTCGCCGAGCTTGCGACGCGCGAATGGGATCGCGGCAATGAGTTCTTTCAGCCGACGACTTTCCAGGTCTCCAATATTTCCGCCGGCACGGGTGCACCGAATGTGATTCCGGGTGAGCTCAAGGCACGTTTCAACCTGCGCTGGTCACCCGAACAGACGCTGGAAAAGCTCGAGCGCACGGTCGAGGAGATTCTGCAGCGTCACAAGGTCAAGTACACGATCGACTGGTTCGTTTCCGGCCTGCCCTTCTACACGCCGCCGGGCCGGCTATCGCAAGCGGTCAGCACGGCGGTCGAAACGGTGACAGGACTCACGCCCCGCCAAACCACTGGTGGCGGCACTTCCGACGGCCGCTTCATTTCGCCGACCGGCGCGCAAGTGGTCGAACTCGGCGTGATCAATGCGTCAATCCACAAAGTGAACGAGCACTGCCGCATTGCCGACATCGAGAAGGTGCGAGACATCCACCAGCGTGTACTCGGTCTGCTGTTGAAGAGCTGAGCGTGCACCCGCCGCACTTTCGCGGCTGAACAAGGGTTCAGCAAGCAGGGCTTGCGGACCATATATAAGAGTGAGGAAAAACGCGCTGCGCCGCAGCGTCAAGCGGCGTCCAGCAGCCTGGGTGCGTGCGCCAATCCCGGGTGCAGTTGAGCGCGTTGCTCGGGCCAGCGCATGAGACTCAAGCGTCCGGCGAAATCCTCGACGAGAACCGTACGGCTTTCCACCCAATCGCCGTCGTTGCAATAGAGCACGCCGCCGATCTCGCGCAGCGCCGCGTGATGAATATGACCGCAGACGACGCCGTCAAACTCGCGGCGCCGGGCTTCATGCGCAACTGCGTGTTCAAAACTCTCGATGTAGCGCCGGGCGGAGCCCACGCGAACCTTGAGAAACGCTGCCAGCGAACCATGAGGCAGATCGCAGAATTTGCGCAGGGCATTGATCAACGGATTCAGGCCGAGCAGGAAATCGTAAATGCCGGTACCAAGTCGCGCGAGCAGCGGGCTGCACCTGACGACGCCGTCAAACTGATCGCCATGCGTCAACCACAAACGCTTCCCCAGCGCGGTCGTGTGCACGTATTCGCCGTGGATCGCGACGCCGCCGAACAGGGCGCCGGCAAATGCGCGCAGCTCTTCATCGTGATTGCCGGGCACGTACACAACGCGCGTGCCACTGCGTGCGTGACGCAGAATCGCTGACACGACCCTGTTGTGGGACTTTGGCCAGTAGAACCCGCGACGCAGACTCGAAACATCGAGGATGTCGCCGAGCAGGTAAAGATGGTCGATGCGAGCCCGCTCGAGGAAGTCCGTCAGTAACTCCGCGGCACAACCGCGAAATCCAAGATGCAGGTCCGAGAGGAAGACGGAACGGAGATGAAACCCGGGATGTATGCCGTGAGCTGTCATGCGCTGCTCTCCTGATGGCGCCAGGCAGCTTCGCGCGGGAATGTGACAGTTCGGCTAAGGTTTAGAGAATATTTTTGTTATAAATCTGAATGATACGCGGTATATCTCACAAGCGGCTTTATTACACCGTGCGCTGCCGTCGCAGATTGTTCCAGACTCCAGCAGTCCCAAGCACCAGCAGGACAATCAACACCCAATTGGGCATGGAAAGTCCAAGGAACGTCCAGTCGATCTTGGCGCACTCCCCGTCGCCGTGGAGCACCTTCGCGATGACTTCCTTCAACGGCAGGAACTGCAGCAGCTGATCGAGAGGCGCGCCGCAGGCGGGAATACGATCCGGTGGCAGATGCTGAATATAGACATGACGCGCGGCAACGCCGATGCCGGCGAGGGACACGAGCCCGATCAACGCCGCGTAGACGCGCGCTCCGATCGCGGCGGGATTGTGGAGCCCCGCGATCAGAAAAACGATGCCAAGCGCGATGACCGCGAGCCGCTGAAAGATGCAAAGCGGACAGGGGTCAAGAAAGAGTGCGTGCTGGACATAGAGCGCATAGGCCATGAGAGCCACGCACACGCCGAACCCTGCAAAATTCCCCAGGCGACGCGACATTGTGACGCTCAACTACCGCGCGCGCTGATCTCGCGCTCGATGTCATCGATGTGGGTATGGCGCACGTCCTTGCCGTGCACCATGTAGATCACGTATTCACAGAGGTTCTTGGCGTGATCGCCGATCCGCTCGAGGGCGCGCACGACCCACATGACATCGAGCGCACGCCGGATCTGGCGCGGATCCTCCATCATGAAAGTGATGCACTGGCGCTGGATCGCGTCGTATTCCTCGTCGACGGTGCGATCCTCGCGCGCCACGCGCAGCGCGGCCTTGGCGTCCATCCTCGCAAACGCGTCGAGCGCGTCGTGCAGCATCTGCTCGACCTGGCGTCCGAGGTGCTTGACCTCGCGATACTTGTCCGCCGGCCGCTCCATGCCGGCGAGACGGGCAGCAATGGCGCCGATCTTGTCGGCCTCATCGCCAATGCGTTCCAGATCCGTGATGGTCTTGATGATGGCGACGATCACCCTGAGGTCGCCCGCGGCCGGTGAGCGTGTTGCGAGGATGCGGCTGCATTCCTCGTCGATGGCCACTTCCATGTCGTTGACCTTGCGATCCCCAACGACCACTTCCTGCCCGAGCACGCTGTTCGCCTCCACCAGCGCCGTGACAGCCTTTTGCAGCTGGTCCTCGACGAAACCGCCCATGGCGAGAACCCTGGCGCGGACACTTTCCAGGTCTTCGTTGAAGCGGCGCGAAATATGGTGCGATAGGTCGGCGGTTTCCATGGATGAACGGTTCCGTCAGCGTGATTGCTGCGCCAATCTAGCGGCGCCCGCACCAGCGATCAATGGCCATGTGCTCATCCGGCGGCACGCTGGGGCTTCGCAAGCACGCGTTCAGGCGGGAACTGACAGGTGAATGTGCTGCCCTTGCCCTCTTCGCTCACGATCTGCAATTCCGCACCGTGCCGCTGCAGCGCGTGCCTGACGATCGAAAGCCCGAGACCCGAGCCGCCGGTCGCGCGCGAGCGACCCGGGTCAACGCGGTAGAAGCGCTCGGTAATTCTCGGCAGATGCTCAGGAGCGATACCGATCCCGTTGTCGCTGACGGCGACATGGCCGCCCGCGGCATCGATCCACCAGCGGATCTCGATGCGGCCGTTGTCGGGCGTGTAGCGCACGGCGTTCTGAATGAGGTTCGCAAATGCCGACTCCAACTCACTCGCGGTGCCACGCAACTGCGCATCGCTCTCGAGCTTCAGGACAATTTCTCGCGGTCGCGCAGCCGCTGCCAGCGCCTCCTTGCGCAGGAGCGAGAGTAGCCCGCCGACGTCGACCGGCTCGTCTCCCGCCGTACTGCCTGCGGCCTCGAGCCGCGACAGCTCCAGCAGGTCCCCGAGGATGCTGTTCATGCGCTCCGCCTGGCGGCGCATCTCGGCGAGCGGCGCCTGCCAGGCGTCGTCAAGACCCGGATCCTCGGCGAGCGTGTCGAGGTATCCCATGATCACGGTGAGCGGCGTGCGCAACTCATGCGAGGCATTGGCGACGAAATCACGCCGCATCGCTTCGACCTGCGCTTGCCGCGTGACATCGCGTGCAAAGAGGAACTGGCCGCCCTCGCCGTAAGGCACGATCTGCAGCGACAGCATCGTGCCGCCCTCCGCGTGCACCGGCACGACCACCGACGACTCGAACTTGCCCTCCTCGAGATAGCGCAGAAACTCCGGGACACGGATCAGGTTGTCGATTCTGAGGCCGATGTCGAGCTTTGGCTTCAACTCGAGCAGGCGCCGCGCTGTTCGATTGAACCATTGAATCTCCCGCGCCGCCGTCAGCATGATTACGCCATCCGGCATCGCCGCGGCCGAGCGCCGCAGTTCCCGGAACACCCGGATGAAACGCCGTTTGTGAAAGCGCTTGCGGCGATCGAGACGAACGATCTGGGCGATGACTTCACCCCAGATGCCCCCGACATTCGGTGGCTCGACGAGCGCCCGATTGCGGAGCCAGCGGTTCAAGCGGTAAAGATTGATGAGGTGATAGGCGAGATAACCGCCACCGACCGCGGCCAGCCACCAGCCGATGCCGCCAAATATCCAGCCGCCCAGCGCCGCGAGGCCAAGCGTCAGGGCCACTCGCGCGATCACGTAGAACCAGGCGGAATTCATGCTGCGCGCGCCTTGTCAGGCGAGACGGGTTGAGAAACGATACCCCGAACCGCGCACGGTCTGCACGAATCGGTCATAGCCATGTTCCTCCAGCGCCTTGCGCAGGCGCCGGATGTGCACGTCGATCGTGCGCTCCTCGACGTAGACGTTGCCACCCCAGACGCGATCCAGGAGCTGTGCGCGCGTGAAGACGCGGTCGGGGTGAGTGCTGAAGAACTGCAGCAATCGATATTCGGTCGGCCCGAGGCTCACCGTGCGCTCGCCGACCGAGACGCGGTGACTCGCCTGATCGATCGTAAGCCCCTCGATCTCGAGCGTATCGCCGCCAGCCGCGCCGGCGCCGCGCCGAAGCACCGCATGAATACGAGCGACCAGTTCGCGCGCGGAAAAGGGTTTGGTGACGTAGTCGTCGGCGCCGCTGTCGAGTCCGGCGACCTTATCCTGCTCGAGGGCCCGCGCCGTCAGCATGATGATCGGTATCTCGGCAGTCTCCTTGTCGCGCTTGATGAGCCGCGTGAGCTCGAGTCCACTCATATCGGGCAGCATCCAGTCGATCAACATCAGATCCGGCCGCCGATCCGCGAGCTGTGCGCGCGCCGTGCGGCTATCCGCGGCCTCGAGAACATCGAAGCCAGCGCGCCGCAGGCCGAAAGCGACCATGTCGCGGATCGGCTGCTCGTCTTCAACGATCAGAATGGTACGGTTTGTCATGTCGTGACAGATTTGTGACCGCGAAATTACAGCGGATTTCGATGACAGTCATGTTAAGGGCGGGGCATCACGGCGACCTGATCGCGCAAATACACCGGTAGCGCCTCCTCGGCTGGCAGTGCGCGGCCAGCGGCCCAGTCGCGCGCGCCGATGCGTGCGATCTCCTGGGCGCGAGACAGCATCGCACCGTCAATGTTGGACGGCAAAAGCCCGAGTCGGGACCCCAGTTGCGGGTAAGCGCCGAAGCCCGTGCCCGCGCCAAACCATGCGCCACCCTCGGCCGAGGACGGACTGATCTGCACTTGCGAAGGGCTCATGACGCGCTCGGGCCCGAGCCCTTGCGCGGCGTCAGCCGATCTTCGGTACGCGCAGCAATAGACCTCCGCCATCCGCGCATCGATGCACACCAGCACGGCGCTCGCCGCGGTTTCGAGGAAAGCGCGTTCCGCCAGTGCCGCGAGATTCGAGACGGGCAGGACAGGCAAGTCCGCACCGAATGCCAGACCCTGCACGACGCCCGCCGCAATTCTGAGACCCGTGAACGCGCCGGGACCTCGTCCGAAGGCAATGGCATCGAGGCTCGCAAGACTCACGCCCGATTCCGCCAGGATTTCATCGACCATAGGCAGGATGCGCTCGGCATGCGCCCTGCCCGGCTCTTCATAGCGCGTGAGAAGGCTTGCTCCGTACAGCAGCGCCGCAGAGCAGGCCTCTGTCGCCGTATCGATGGCCAGCAGCTTCATGCCTGACATTCTCGCATGGGAGCCTCGAGGCGCCCGTCATTGCGGCCGGTTGGCAAGATGCTCCTTGAGAAATCCGGTCGCTTCGGCCTCCGTGCGCACCACAGGGATGGGAGGGAGACTCTTCAGCAGCATGCGGCCGTAGGACTTCGTCGTCATGCGCGGATCACAGATCGCAATCACGCCGAAGTCCGCCGTATCGCGAATCAAGCGGCCGGCTCCCTGCTTGAGCGCCAGGGCAGCCTCGGGCAACTGATGCTCGGCGAACGGATTGCCGCCGCTGCGCCGGATGCCTTCGATACGAGCTTTCAGGATGGGATCCTCTGGGGACGCGAACGGCAACTTGTCGATGACCACGACGCACAGGGCTTCGCCCTTCACGTCGACGCCCTCCCAGAAACTCGCCGCGCCGAGCAGCACGGCATTGCCGAGTTCGCGAAAGCGCCTGAGGAGC
>Ga0326726_10002439_pt1 | contig 17141 bp, 15 predicted proteins | sample MHFenrmetagenome_2_FD_207603 | JGI IMG/M metagenome (GOLD analysis project Ga0326726, IMG submission 207603) | Lab enriched peat soil microbial communities from Michigan Hollow, Ithaca, NY, United States - MHF15MN | ecosystem: Environmental > Terrestrial > Soil > Wetlands > Peat | place: USA... | reverse complement strand
GCATGGCCATCCCGAGCAGCGCCCACATGCCCTGCCGGAGCAGGAACATCGACGGCTTGCCGAAGCGCTCCAGGCCGACGACGGCCGACGCGCTGTACACCATGACAATGCTGATCCCGACCAGCACCACGGTCGCGAGGAACAGCACCCGATCGGACTTCAGTTTTCTGGCCATGCCCTCTACAGTTGGGCGCGACTGCGCCCGACATACTCACCGAACGGCTTCAACGCTCCGCCACGGAAATACGTGGCGTCCGCAAGACGTACGTGGCGTCCGGCTTCAGCCGGACCTAGAATCGCGCTGAGCGGTCAACAGTCATCAGTCGGCCCATGGACCGGGGCACCAGCTTCACAGGTCGGGGCGACCTGTGTTCCCAGCAGCCAGTCCCCTGCCGCAGGGACCGACTGACGACTGTTCACCGCTCAGATCGTAAAAACCTCTTTATGGCTGATGGCTAAGGGCTAAGAGCTGATGGAAGAGCCATTCCTCCATCCACCATTCCCTCAGCCATTAGCCATCAGCCATTAGCCCTCTCCAGGCGCCTCACCTCCTCTTTGAAGCGCCGTCCTCTTTCTGCGTAATCGCGAAACATGTCGAAGCTCGCGCAAGCGGGCGCGAGCAGGACGACGCCAGACGGCCGGGCAATCGCGTACGCGCGCGCGACCGCGGCGTCGATGCTGTCGACTTCCTGCACGTCGACGGCGCCCGCGAGCGCCTCGCGCACGAGCGGCCGCGCCTCGCCAATCGCGACGACCGCTTTCGCGCGCGCGCGCAGCGGCTCGCGCAGCAATCGCAGGTCGCCGCCCTTGAACCTGCCGCCCAGAATCGGCACGAGATCCCGCTCGAAGCTTTCAATCGATCGGAGCGCCGACTCGACGTTGGTCGCTTTCGAGTCGTTGACGAACCGGACGCCGCCGATGTCGGCGACGAGCTCCATCGCGTGCTCGAGTCCCTGAAATCCGTCGACGGCCGCCGTCATCGACGCCGGTGTCGCGCCTGCGATGGCGCCGACGGTCGCCGCCGCCATGACGTCGCCGACCAGATGCGGACCGAGCAGGTGCACGGCGACGAGCGGGACGAGCCGCCGGGATATCGTCCCCAAGCGGGTGCCGGCGCGCTCGACAATCCAGTCGCCGTCGACGACGGTGCCTTCGGGGATCGCGCGGCGGCGGGCGAACAGGCGCGTGGCCGCGCGACCGCGCCGCGCCAGCTCCAGCACGGCCGGATCGTCGGCGTTGATGACCGCCCAGTCGCTCGAATCCTGGTTCTCGAAGATGCGCGCCTTGGCCGCCGCGTACGCCTCGACGCTCGGATGTCGATCGAGGTGGTCCGGCGAAAAATTCAGCATCACGGCGATCCACGGACGGAACGTGTCGATCTGCTCGAGCTGAAAGCTGCTCGCTTCGACGACGTGCAGCGTGTCAGGCGTCGACTCGGACACCTGCGCGCTGAGCGGCGCGCCGATGTTGCCGCCGACGGTCACTTTGAATCCCGCGGTCGCCAGAATCCGTCCAGTCAGCGCGGTCGTCGTCGATTTCCCTTTGGTCCCGGTAATCGCGATCACACGGCCCTGCAGCCACCGCGACGCGAGCTCGATCTCGGCGATGACCGGCACGCCTTTCGCGCGCGCCGCCTGGACCATCGGCTGTTCGGGCGGCACGCCGGGGCTCAACACGACGAGGTCCACGGCTTCGAACGACTCGCGCCGGTGCCGCCCGAGCTCGAGCTCCACGCCGAGCTGACGCAGCGGCTCGGCCTCCGGCACCTCCGGCCGCAGGTCCGACAACGTCACGCGCGCGCCGCGGCGCGCGAGCAGCTCGGCGGCGGCCAGTCCGCTTCGCGCGGCCCCCGCGACGGTCACCCGCTTGCGATCAACGCTGAACATCAACCCTCACCAGCCACCAGCTACCAGCCACCAGCCTCCAGCCACCAGTCACCGCAGTTTCAACGTCGCGAGGCTGAACAACGCGAAGATGATCCCGACGATCACGAAGCGCGAGATCACCTTCGGCTCGCTCCACCCGATCTGTTCGAAGTGGTGATGAAGCGGCGCCATGCGGAACACGCGCTTGCCGGTCAGCTTGAACGACGCGACCTGGATGATCACCGACGCCGCTTCGAGCACGAAGACGCCGCCGACGATCGGCAACAGCAGTTCCTGTTTGATGAGAATCGCGACCGAGCCGAGCGCGGCGCCGAGCGCCAGCGACCCGACGTCGCCCATGAAGATTTCGGCGGGGTACGAGTTGTACCAGAGGAAGCCGAGCGAGGCACCGACGAGCGAGCCGCAGAACACCGTGAGCTCCGCGACGCGCGGCAAATGGACGAGCAGCAGGTACTCCGCGAACACGCGATGGCCGGTGACGTAGGCCAGTGCGGTGTACGCGCCGGCGGCGATGGCGAAGGTGCTGATCGCGAGCCCGTCGAGACCGTCCGTCAGGTTGACCGCGTTCGACACGGCCACGAGCACCAGCACCGCGAACGGGACGTAGCCCCAGCCGAGATCGGGAATCAGGCGCTTGAAGAACGGGAAGATCAGCCGCGTGCTGTAGAGGCCGTCGTGCTGCAGCCAGAGCAGCACGAGGCCCACACCGATGGCGATCACCACCTGCAGGCCCATCTTGTACCGGGGCAACAGGCCGTGATGGGATCGCCGGACGACCTTGAGATAGTCGTCGGCGAATCCGATCCCGCCGTACCCGGCCGTCGTCAGCACCGCGATCCACACGTAGACATTCGAGAGATCCGCCCACAGCAGCGTCGGCACGAGCGCCGCCGTCAGAATCAGCAGGCCGCCCATCGTCGGCGTCCCGGCCTTGGCGCGGTGCGACTGGGGTCCCTCGGCCCGAATCACCTGGCCGATCTGGAACTCGCGCAGCTTCCGCACCATCCACGGCCCGAATGCCAGGCTGATCGCGAGCGCCGACAAACTCGCGGCCGCCGTGCGGAACGTGATGTACTGCGTCACGTTCAGCACCGAGAACTGCGTGTGGAACTGGAACAGCAGCCTGAACAACATCAGCGCTGTCCCGCCGTCAGCCGTTCCACCACGCGATCCGTTTTCACGCCGCGCGATCCCTTCACCAGCACGAGATCGCCGCGGGTGACGAGCGCCGCGACCGCCTCCGCCGCTTCATCGCTCGTCGCAAAATGACGCACGCGCGCGCGCGCCAGGCCCGCCGCCACCGCGGCGTCGGCGAGCGCCAGCGCCGCGTCGCCGCCGACGGTGAACAGCACGTCGACGTTCGCCTTCGCCGCCGCGCGCCCGACGTCCCGATGCCGCGCGACCGCGTGGCCGCCGAGCTCGAGCATTTCGCCCAGCACCGCGATCCGCCGTCCGACGCGCGCCTGCGCGAGCACGTCCAGCGCGCGCAGCGTCGCGGCCGGGCTCGCGTTGTAGCTGTCGTCGAGCACGGTCACGCCGCCCGCCAGCCGCACGACTTCCCCGCGATGCCGCGCCGCCTGCAACGTCGCCGCTCGCGCCGCCATCGCGTCGAGCGGCACGTCGAACTCCGTCGCGACGGCCATCGCCGCAAGCACGTTCGCCAGGTTGCCGCGCCCGACGAGCGGCGTGGTGATGTCGACGGTCCCGCGCGCCGTCGTGACGCGCGCGCCAATCCCGTCGATGCCGCGATCCACGATCGCCGAGGCGCGCACGCCCGCCTCGCGATCGATCCCGAACGTCACCGTGCGGCCCGGAAACCGCGCGACGCGCGCCATCACGCGATCGTCGTCGGCGTTCGCGACGAGTCGCGTCGTCGCGTCCGCGCGCTCGAGAATTTCCGCCTTCGCGTCCGCGATCGCGTCGACCGACGCGAAGAACCCCAGATGCGCGTCGCCGACGTTCGTCCACACCCGCACGTCCGGCTCAGCCACGCCGATGAGCGTGCTGATCTCCCCCGCGTGATTCATGCCCAGCTCGACGACGGCGATCTCCGGCCGCTGTCTCAACTCGATGAGCGAGAGCGGCAACCCGATGTGGTTGTTGAAGTTTCCGCGGTTGCGGATGACGCGATACCGCGCCCCCAGAAACTCCGCCGTAATTTCCTTGGTCGTGGTCTTCCCGGCGCTGCCGGTGATCGCCACGACTTTCGTGCCCGACGCCCGACGCACCGCGCGGGCCAACGCCTGCAACGCGCGAGTCGTGTCATCGACTTCGATGACGACCGAATTCCGCACGTCCGATCCACGGCCGCGCGGGACGACGACGCCCGCCGCCCCCGCGTCGATCGCCGCCGGGGCGAAATCCGCGCCGTCGAACCGCTCGCCGCGGATCGCGATGTACAACTCCCCGGGCGCCAGCGTCCGCGTATCAATCGATACGCCGCCGAACTCGCGCCCCGGGTCGCCGCGCACGATCTCGCCCCCGATCGCCGCCGCCACCCACGCCGTGTGGAGCCGCAGGGCGGGTCCTTCCGGATCCGCCACCGGGCCGGGTCCCGAAGGATCCGGCCTGCGATCTCCGGTCATACGACGCCCGAATTCGTCCGCCGCCGGACCAGCGCCTCGCGGGCCACAGCGACGTCGTCGAACGGCAGCACGCGGTCGCCGATCACCTGGTACTTCTCGTGGCCCTTGCCGGCGATCAGCACGAGGTCGCCGGGCCGGGCCATCTCGATCGCGGCCGCAATCGCGCGGCCGCGATCGACGATCGTCAGCAGCGACTGACCGGCGTCGCGTCCGTCGATCGTTCCAACGCCGGAGGGAAGGCGACGCGTGTCCTGCGTAATCCCCCGCTGAATCTCTTCGATGATGCGCGCCGGATCCTCGCTGCGCGGGTTGTCCGACGTGATCACGATGACGTCGCTCAGGCGGCCCGCGACGGCGCCCATCAGCGGACGCTTCGTGCGATCGCGATCGCCGCCGCATCCGAACACCGTGATCAGCCGCCCGCGCGCGAGCGGCCGCGCGGTCTCGAGCAGGTTGCGCAGCGCGTCGTCGGTGTGCGCGTAATCGACGACGACCGTGACTTCGTCTTTGGCGCCCGAGACCAATTCGAAGCGGCCCGGTACGCCGTCGAGCGAGCGGATCCCGCGCTCGATCGCGTCGAACGGCACGTCGAGGGCCACTGCGGTCGAGACGGCGGCCAGAATGTTGTAGACGTTCGGCCGCCCGACGAGCGTCGAGCGCACGTGCAGCGTGCCGCGGGGCGTGCGCACGTCGAACATCAGCCCGTCGATTGAAAACGAAAGCGGGCCGGGCGTGATGTCGGCCGGTCGGCCGATCGCGTACGTGACCGGCCGTCCGCCCGCGTCGGCGAGCGAGGCGCCGCGCGGATCGTCGATGTTCAGGAGGCTCGGCGCCCGGGGCGGAAGCGCTTCGAACAGCCGCCGCTTCGCGCGGAAGTACTCGTCCATGTTCGTGTGGAAATCGAGATGGTCCCGCGTGAGATTCGTGAAGACGCCGGCGGCGAAGGCCATGCCGGACACGCGATGCAGTGCGAGCGCATGCGACGAGACTTCCATCGCGCAGGCGCCGCACCCGCGGTCGACCATCTCGCGCAGCAACGCCTGCAGGTCCGGCGCTTCGGGCGTCGTCCGCGAAGCGTCGCGAACCGCGGCCTTCCCCGGGCCCGTGCGGTACGCCACCGTGCCGAGCAGACCGCAGCGCACGCCCGCCGCTTCGAAGATCGACGCGATGAGATAGGCGGTCGTCGTCTTGCCGTTCGTGCCGGTGATCCCGACCACGCGCAGCTCGCGGCTGGGCTCGCCGTAGAACGCCGAGGCGAGCCACGCCAGCGCGAGCCGCGCGTCTTCGACGACCAGCCACGGAATCGTCACGCCGGAAGGTGCCGGCTGCTCGGCCACGATCCCGACGGCGCCGCGTTCGATCGCCTGCCGCGTGAACGCCGTGCCGTCGACGTGCTGACCCCTGAGGGCCACGAAGACCTGGCCCGGCGCGACGGCTCGAGAGTCGTACGCCACGCCCGTAATCGCAGCGCCGGCGTTCTCCAGGCGCGGCGCGGGACCCTTCAGGCCGTGTTCGGCGAGCACGTGTGCGAGGTCGGCCCAGATCATGGCGGTCCTGCGCGTTTCGAGCGCCGCGGCGATCGCTCGAGCGTCAGACGGCAGAGCGCGCCCGGCTCGAGCGGCATGCCGGGCGCCGGCTCCTGCGACACGACGACGCCGTCGCCGGAGACGCGCGCGTTCAACCCGAGCTTCACCAGCGCGCGTACGGCCTCGCGCGCGCTCATGCCTCGAAGGTCGGGCAGCGTGCCCGGCTCGCCGTCGGCAATCAGGCTGACGACCGGATCGTTCGCCGGCGTATCGCTGGCGGGGCTTGCCGTCTCGTCGTGACGCGCGGCGAAGATCGGCGCCGGCGGATTGATCGTCGGACCAACGCCGAGGTAGCGCAGCGTCGGTTCGGCGATGCGCTTGAAGATCGGCGCGGCGACGGTGCCCCCGAAGTAGCGGTTCGGCCCGTGCGGCGAATCGATGACGACGACAATGGCCACCGCCGGGCTGCGCGACGGCAGGAAGCCGACGAACGACGCGTTGTACTCGGAATGCGAGTAGTGGCCGTTGACCAGCTTCGATGCAGTGCCCGTCTTCCCCGCGATCGTGTAGCCGGGAATCTTGGCGGCGTGAGCCGTTCCATGATCCGCGTCGACGACGCCTTCCATGATGCTGGTCATCAGCGCTGCGGTGTCGGGGCTGATCGTGCGGCGGACGACTTTCGGCGTGACTGCATAACGCACGCCATTGCGGTACACAGCGCGGATGGCGCGCGGCTCGACGTATTCGCCGCCATTCGCGACGGAACTGACCGCGGTCACGATCTGCAGGGGTGTAACACCTACCTGGTAGCCCATCGACACCGACGCGAGCGCGCCGTCGGTCCACTTCGATGGGCTCCAGACGATGCCGGGACTTTCGCCCGGGAAGTCTGGCGACACCGGGTGGCCGAATCCAAAGAGCGACACGAACCGGCTGAGCCGGTCGGTGCCGAGCTTGAACCCGATTTTGATCGCGCCGACGTTGCTCGACTTGACGATGACGTCGCTGAGCGACAGCACGCCGTAGTTGTGGTTCTCGTTTTCCTTGACGATGCGCCCTGGCGCGACCTGGATGCGGCCGGGGTTGGTGTCGATCATCGTCTCCGGCGACATCACCTTTTCTTCGAGCGCCGCCGACACGGTCACGACCTTGAACGTCGATCCAGGTTCGTAGAGATCCTGCACCGCCCGGTTGCGCCGCTCCGCATCGTCGAAGTCGCGGAAGGCGTTCGGATTGAACGTCGGCTCGTTCGCCATCGCGAGAATCTCGCCGGTGTGCGGATTCATGATGATGGCGCTGCCGCCGGCCGCGCGGTTCTCGAGGACGCCGGCGTGGAGCTCGCGCTCCGCGATGTGCTGCAGGTACTCGTCGATTGTCAGCTCGACGCTGGATCCCGACGTCGGCGGGCGCTCGAACCGACTGAACGCGTGCCGCCGGGCGTCGGTGTGCACGAGCACGGTGCCGGCCTTCCCTCTGATCTGCGCGTCGTAGGCCGACTCGAGGCCGTCGAGCCCTTTGTTGTCGAGGCCGACCCAGCCGAGCAGATGGGCGGCGAGCTCCCGGTTGGGATAGAAGCGCTTGCTTTCCTTGACCGAGCCGATGCCGTCGAGGCTGAGCGCGGCGACACGCTGCGCCTGATCCTGCGGCACCTGCCGTCGGACGTACGCGAACGCGCGCGGCTGGCTCAAACGTTCGACGAGGTTCTGCTGATCCTTCGGGGTGCAGTCGCCGAGCGCGCCGCAGAGTCTTTGCACGACGTCCTTTGCGTCGCTGATCTCCTTCGGGACCGCGACGATGGAGTCGGTATCCACGCTCGTGGCGAGGATGCGCCCGTGGCGATCGAGGATGTCCCCGCGCTTCGGCGGCAGCGGCTGCGTCTGCATCTGCTGGCGCTCGGCGCGGGCCATGAGTTCGCCGTGGCGCACCACCTGCAGCAGGACGAGCCGCGCTTCGATGCCGACTGCCCACACCGCGAGCAGCGCCGCGATCGTGACGACGCGGCGGCGCAGGATGTCGCGCCAGACGGCAGGTCCGGGAGACGTCATCGCGTACTCACCGGCGCGCGACGACCGACTTGGCGGGCGGATCCGTGGGCACCACGCGCTCGATCACGATGGCCTCGTCGCGCGAGGGCGCGACCAGGTGCAGCTGATCGATGGCAAGCGCCTCGATGCGCTTTGGCGATTTCAGGGTCTCGATTTCGAGCCGCAGGCGGCGAGTCGTCTCCTCCTCGGCGGCCCGGTCGCGCTGCAGCTGCTCGATCTGGTATCCGTGCCGGAGCAGCTCGAAGTGCTGCCAGGCCGAGAACAGCAGCACGGCCACGAGGAAACCGGCGATGCCGACCGACTTCCACATCTCGCGCTGCCGTGCCTCGTCGACTTCCCGGACGATGGGATTGTTGCGAACGTCTTTCTTAATGGCGTATTCGAACGGTTCCATCATTGTCCTCACGCGGGGACCCTTCCCCGCTCGGTCCTCTCGCGGGTCGCGCCCGCGCTAGCCAAGACGCTCCGCCGCGCGAAGCTTCGCGCTCCGCGCGCGCGGGTTGCGCCGTACTTCGTCCTCGCCCGGCACCAGCGGCTTGCGCGTCAGCACTTTCACGAGCGCATCCTCACCGTGCTCGAGCGCGCGCAGCGTGTGCTTCACGATCCGGTCTTCGAGCGAATGAAACGTGATCACGACCAGCCGCGCCCCGGCACGGAGGCGGCGCACCGCGGCTTCGAGAAAGCGATCGAGCCCCTCGAGCTCGCGATTGACCCAGATCCGCAGCGCCTGAAACGTCCGCGTCGCCGGATCGATTCGCATGGGGCCGCGGCGCGGGATCGCGCGGCGCACGATCGCCGCCAGGCGGCCCGTCGTGTCGACCGGCGCTTCGCGTCGCGCCGTGACGAGCGCCCGCGCGATCCGGCGCGAGAACCGCTCCTCGCCGTACTGGAAGATTGCGTCGGCGAGCTCGCGCTCGGTCGATCGCGCGACGAGATCCGCGGCCGTCTCGCCGGTCGCGCGATCCATCCGCATGTCGAGCGGCTCGTCGCGCTGGAAGCTGAACCCGCGGCCCGGCGCGTCGAACTGCAGCGACGACACGCCGAGATCGGCCAGCGCGCCGTCGATGTCCGTAATGCGCCGGCTGTCGAGCACGTCGTCGAGGCCGCGGTAGTCGGCGTGCACGAGTTCGACGCGCTCGGTCCAGGGCGCCAGCGTGTCGCGGGCGTGCGCGAGGGCGTCGAGGTCGCGGTCGAGACCGATGACGCGCGTGGCGCCGGCGGCGAGCAGCGCTCGCGCGTGCCCGCCGAGTCCGACGGTACAATCCACGAACACGCCGCCGCGCTCAGGGCGCAGGTGCTGCAGGACCTCGGCGGTCATCACGGGGACGTGACTGATAGTGCTGACAGCGGTCATCAGATGCCGAACTCCGAGAGCGCCTTCGCGTCGTCGTCGGTGAAGGGATCGCGCTGCAGCTTGGTCAGGAAGCGATCGTGGTTCCACACGTCGAGGTAGTTGTATTGGCCGAGGACGTCGACGTCGCCGCTGATCGTCGCGGTCTCGCGCAGCCGCGCGGGAATGAGCACGCGTCCCTGGGCGTCGAGCTCGGCCGCCTGGCCGAAGAAATTCACGCGGTCGAGAAAGCGCAGCCGCGCCGGGTGCGTCGACGGCATCTTTCCGAGCTTTTCTTCGAGGTCGAGCCACACGGGCATCGGATAGACGCGCGCGTATTCACCACTCAAGCTGGTCAGAAACAGCTCACGCCCGTACTTGCTCTCGAGGAGCGAACGGAAGACGTTCGGCACCTTGAGTCGACCTTTGTCATCTATCCGCGCCTGTTCGTGGCCCCTGAACACACCAGACCTCTACCTAGACCCACTTTTCACCACAAAATTCCACGAGAATAGTAGGAGACGGCCTCGTTGGTGTCAACCGCAAAATCTGTTACATCAGTAAGTTACGCCTAATTTTCGCCATCTCATCGCCTGCCGACCCAACCCCTTGGGGTCCACAACAGCTGAGACCCCTCTCGCAATCACCGGCTGAGGGGCGGTCGGTGGTACGATGCGAGGCTTCGCATGCTCAGGGCAGCCCTCATCGGCGTAGGTTCGAGCGGCAAAACTTCCCTTTTCCAGCTCATGACCAGCGCGCGCGAGACCGCGCGGTCCGCTCACGGCAAGGGTGAGGCGTCGATCGGTATTTCGAAAGTGCCCGATGCGCGCCTCGATCGCCTGACGGCGATGTACAACCCGAAGAAACGCGTGCCGGCGACGGTGGAATTCAGCGATCTCGCGATTCCCGGCGGCGCGGGCGGCGCGCAGGCGCTCGTCGACGTCGCCGCGTACAAGAACGCCGACGCGCTGGTCCACGTGCTGCGCGCCTTTCAGGATCCGAGCGTGCCGCATCCGTCCGGCACGGTGAACCCGGCGCGGGATGCGCAGGCGATGGAAGACGAGCTGATCCTGGCGGACCTCGGCGTCGCGGAACGCCGCCTCGAGCGCCTCGAGAAGGACCTCAGGAGGACCAAGTCCGCCGACCTGGAAAAGGAGCGCGACGTCATCACGCTCTGCAAAGCCGCGCTCGAAGACGGCCGTCCGCTCCGGACCCTGGACCTCAAGGGCGACGACCTCAAGCGGCTGCGGGGATTTCAGTTTCTCTCAGCCAAGCCGCTGCTGATCGTCATCAACCTGGACGAAGCCGAACTGGCGCAGGGCGGCGGCGCGGCAACGCGGATCGAGCGCGCAGCCGAAGCCGCCGGCCTGACCGCGTTCCTGTCCCACGCCGCGACCGCGGCCGTGGCGGTCTGCGCGAAGATCGAGCTGGAGATCGCGCAGCTGGAGCCGTCCGACGCCGCGGCGTTTCTCGCGGACCTCGGCCTCAGCGAATCCGGGCTGGATCGCGTCATTCGAGCGAGCTACGAACTGCTCGGCTACATGTCCTTCTTCACCGTCGGCGAGGACGAGTGCCGAGCGTGGTCGATTCCGCGCCACACGCAGGCGCAGATCGCGGCGGGCGAGATTCACAGCGACATCGCGCGCGGGTTCATCCGGGCGGAGGTGGTCAGCTACGACCACCTCATCGCGCGCGGATCCATGGCCGCGTGCCGCGAGCACGGCGAAGTGCGGCTCGAGGGCAAAGAGTACATCGTGCAGGACGGAGACATAATCAACTTCCGCTTTGCTACATAGCAGAAGATGCCATCGATTAGTACCGTTCTGGTCTGCGAAGCGCAGGTGCCGTTCGTGCGAGGCGGCGCGGAGCTGTGCGTGCGCGGACTGGTCGAGCAGCTTCGCCGCCGGGGTTATCGGGCCGAGCGGGTGTCGATCCCGTTCAAGTGGTACCCGAAATCGGAGTTGCCGGCCCAGGCGGCGGCGTGGCGGCTGGTCGACCTCTCCGAAGCGAATCACCAGCGGGTCGACACCGTGATTGCGACGAAGTTCCCCACGTACTTCGTGCGCCACCCCAACAAAATCACGTGGCTCTTTCACCAGTACCGGGCCATCTACGATCTCGCCGGCACGCCCTTCAGCGAGTTCACACACAGCGAGGGCGACGTCCGGCTGCGCGACGAGCTCATGAGCCTCGACCGCCAGGCGCTCGGTGAATCCAGACGTCTGTTCACGATCGCGCGCAACACCGCCGCGCGCCTCGCGCGCTTCAACGGCATGACCGCCGAGCCGCTGTACCATCCGCCGCCGCTCGCCGGGCAGCTGAAGGCGGGGCCGCTCGGCGACTACGTGCTCTCGGCCGGGCGCCTGGAAGGCAACAAGCGCGTCGACCTCATCGTCCGAGCGCTCGCGCACGTCACGCCCGGCGTCCGCCTGGTCGTCGTCGGCGAGGGTCCGCTGCGGCAATCGCTCGAAGCGACGGCCGCAGAGGCCGGCGTGGCCGGCCGGATCACGTGGACCGGTGGCATCGATGCCCGCGCGCTCGTCGATCTGTATGCCGGCGCGCTGTGCGTCGTGTTTCCGCCGTTCGATGAAGACTACGGCTACATCACGCTCGAGGCCTTCCTCGCGCGCAAGCCCGTCGTCACGACGACCGATGCGGGCGGGCCGCTGGAATTCGTGGAAGACGGCGTGACGGGCCTCGTCGCCGAACCGTCGCCCGAATCGATCGGGGCGGCGATCAACCGGCTGGCGGACGAGCGCCGATTCGCGCAGTCGCTCGGAGACTCGGGGTACGACCGCGTCCGTGCCATCTCGTGGGACGGCGTCGTCGATCGGCTCATGGCGAATGGCCGGTGACGTGGACCGCGTCTCGAACCCGGCCGCGACGTCGGTCATCGTCCCGGCGTTCAACGAGGCGCCGTCGCTCGGCGCACTGATCGCCGACCTCCGCGCCGCCGCGCCGTGGCTCGAGATCCTCGTCATCGACGACGGGTCGACAGATGACACGGCGGCGAAGGCCGCGGCTGCCGGCGCGCGCGTGATCCGCCATCCCTACAACAAGGGCAACGGCGCCGCCGTGAAGACCGGGATCCGTCAGGCGGCCGGCGCCTTCGTGCTGATCGTGGACGCCGACGGTCAGCATCAACCGGCAGACGCCGTGCGGCTGGTAGCCAAACTGGATGAATACGATCTCGTCGTCGGCGCGCGGTCGAGTGCCACGCAGGCCACGATCGCCCGTCGGCTCGGCAACCGCCTGCTGAATGCGATCGCCGGCTACCTCACGCAACGGCGCATTCCCGACCTGACGTCAGGATTCCGTGCGGCCCGTCGCGCGTGCCTCGCCGAATTCCTGCACCTGTTGCCGAACGGATTCTCGACGCCGACAACGACGACCCTGGCGTTCATCAAGGCGGGCTACAGCGTGTGGTTCGAACCCGTGCACGCCGGCAGGCGGCAGGGCGTCTCGAAGATCCGGCTGGCGTCGGACGGGGTTCGCTTCTTCATGATTCTGCTGAAGGTGATTACCATCTACAGTCCGCTGCGGATCTTCGTCCCGGTCAGCGCTGCGTCGTTCTTCCTCGGCGCCGGCTACGCCGCGTGGACCATCGCCACGCAATCGCACGTGACGAACTCGTCGGTGCTGCTGATTCTGCTCAGCGTCGTGATCTTCCTGGTCGGTCTGGTCTCCGAACAAATCTCGTCGTTGCGCTTCGAGGGACGGCGATCGTGAAGGCGCGCTCGGCGCTCGTGATCGTCCCCACGTACAACGAGCGCGACAATCTGCCGCTGATCGCGGCCGGCCTGATGGCGTTGCCCGGCATCACGATGCTCATCGTCGACGACCAGTCGCCTGACGGCACCGGCGACGTCGCGGATGCGCTCGCGCGCCAGTATCCGCCGCGGATCGAAGTGCTGCACCGCACCGGCAGCCGGGGACTCGGCCGCTCGTACCTGGACGCGATGGAGCGGTCTCTTCATCGGCCCTTCGACGCCATCTGCCAGATGGACGCCGATCTCTCCCACGATCCGCGGCATCTGCCGGACATGCTCGCCGCGCTCGACCAGGCGGAGGTCGTCATCGGCTCGCGGTACGTCCCCGGCGGCGGGATCGTGAACTGGCCCTGGCGCCGCCGCCTGCTCAGCCGGTGCGCCAACGTGTACATCCGGCTCGTGGCGCGGCTCGGCGCGCGCGATTGCACCAGTGGCTATCGATGCTGGCGCCGGGAAACGCTTGCAGGACTTCCCCTCGGGCGAATCGAATCCGAGGGCTACTCGTACCTGGTCGAGATGCTCTACCTCGCGGCGCGGAAGCGCTTCCGGATCGCGGAGCGCCCGATCACGTTCGTCGAGCGGCGGCAGGGCGAATCGAAGCTGTCGACCGCCGTGCTCCTCGAGTCGATCGTGACGCCGTGGCGCTTGATCGCCGGCCGCGCGGCGCGCGGAACGGCGCCGGCGCCACCGGCGCGCTGACTCCTTTTCGTGCTATGGTTTAGAGGCTTTTACATGTCAGCGCCGCCCCCCCAGAAACCCGCGGGCCTGAGCGTCTTTTTCCCGGCGTACAACGACAGCGGCACCATCGCCAACCTGGTGATTCGCGCCGTGAAGACCGCCGAGGCGCTGACGCCGGACTACGAAGTGATCGTCGTCGACGACGGCAGCGCGGACGCGACGCCGGAGATCGCCGACGAGCTGGCGCGCACGTATCCGCACGTGCGGGTCGTCCACCATCCGAACAACCGCGACTACGGCGCGGCGCTGCAGACCGGCTTCCGATCGGCCACCAAGGACCTGATCTTCTACACGGACGGCGACGGGCAATACGACCCGGGACAGCTGCCGCGTCTGTGGGACGCGATGACGCCTGACGCGGATCTCGTGAACGGCTACAAGATCAGCCGGTCCGATCCGCTGCACCGCATCGTCATCGGCCGGCTGTACCACTACATCGTCAGCATCCTGTTCGGGCTCAAGGTCCGCGACGTCGATTGCGATTACCGGCTGATGCGTCGCGAGATCTTCGAGCGGATCGATCTCGAGAAGACGAACGGCGTCATCTGCCTCGAGATGATGAAGAAAGTCCAGGACGCGGGCTTCCGCATCGTCGAAGTGCCGGTCAATCATTACCACCGCGCGTTCGGCCGATCGCAGTTTTTCAACTTCCGGCGGCTCTTCCGCGTCGCGTTCGATGTGGCGGCGCTCTGGTTCGCGCTCGTCGTGCGACGCGAGCACCTACGCCAGTCCGGCCGCGCGCTCGTGCCGGCGCGCAGCGCCGGCACACCGGTGTACCCGAGCCCGCCACGTCAGTGACTCATCGACATGTTCAGAGTCACCCCGAGCCCGGTCGAGGGGTGAGCGCCGACTACCGCAGCTTCTACCGCGGCCGCGCCGTGATGATCACGGGCGGCCTTGGCTTCATCGGCAGCAATCTCGCGCGCAGCCTCGTCGCGCTGGGCGCCGACGTGCTGCTCGTGGACTCGCTGATTCCCGACTACGGCGGCAACCTGTTCAATATCGACGGCATCGCCGATCGCGTGCGCGTCAACGTCGCGGACATCCGCCAGCAGTCGACGATGAACTACCTCGTCCGCGATCGCGACGTGATCTTCAATCTCGCGGGCCAGGTGAGCCACATCGACAGCATGCGGGATCCGTACACGGATCTCGAGATCAACTGCCGCAGCCAGCTCACCGTGCTCGAAGCGTGCCGCACCTACAACCCGAAGGTGAAGGTGGTATTCGCGGGCACGCGTCAGGTGTACGGGCGGCCGGATCGTCTGCCGGTGGACGAAACGCATCTCGTCCGGCCGACCGACGTGAACGGCATCAACAAAGCCGCGGGCGAGTACTACCACCTCGTCTACAACAACGTCTTCGGCATTCGCGCCTGTTCGCTGCGTCTGACCAACGTGTACGGCCCGCGCCAGCTCATCCGCCACAACCGCCAGGGATTCATCGGCTGGTTCATCCGGCTGGCGATGGAGAACAAGCCGATTCAGATTTACGGCGACGGCTCGCAGATGCGCGATTTCGTCTACGTGGACGACGCGGCGGACGCGTTTCTGCGCGCCGGCGCGAACGATGACTGCAACGGCGAGGCGTTCAACGTCGGCGGCGACCGGCCGATCAGCCACCGCGATCTGACGGCGCTGCTCGTCGACATCGCCGGCAGTGGCACCGTGCAGTACGTCGACTGGCCGCCGGACAAGAAGGCCATCGACATCGGCAGCTTCTACGCCGACTCCGCGAAGTTCACGCGCGCGACGGGCTGGACGCCCGCGACGACTCTGGCGGATGGATTGCGCCGGACGATCGCCTTCTACCGGCAGCACGCCCCGCACTACACCGAAAGCGATGCGGCTGGAGGCCCGGCATGACGCCGCGCCGCCTGCCCTTCATGTCGCTCGTGCCCGGGGAGGACGCGGCCGCCGTGAAGCAGGCGATCGACCGCGTCGTGGCGCGCGGCTGGTTCATCCTCGGCCCGGAGGTCGACGCGTTCGAGCGCGAGTTCGCCGCCGCGTCCGGCGCGGCGCGCGCCGTGGGTGTCGGCACCGGAACCGACGCGATCGCGCTGATCCTGCGGGCGCTCGGCATCGGCGCAGGCGATGAGGTCATCACGACGCCGCTGTCCGCCGCGTACTCGGCGCTCGCCGTCATGATGACCGGCGCCCGGCCCGTCTTCGCCGACATCGATCCGGACCGCCTCACGATCGATCCCGAGTGCGTGGCCGCGCGCGTCGGCCCGCGGACGAAGGCGATTCTTCCCGTGCATCTGTACGGCCAGGCCGCGGACATGGCGGCGATCGCGCGCGTCGCGTCGCGTTTCAATCTCGCCATCGTCGAAGACTGCTGCCAGGCGCATCTCGCGACGGCCGGCGGTCGGGCCGTCGGCACGATCGGCATCGCCGGCGCCTTCAGTTTTTATCCCACCAAGAATCTCGGCGCGCTCGGCGACGGTGGCGCCGTGGTGACCAACGACACCGCGCTCGCGGACCGGATCGCGCGGCTGCGCAACGGCGGGCAGACCGATCGGTATCACCATCAGGAGTTCGGCATCAACTCGCGGCTGGACGAAATACAGGCGGCGATTCTTCGCGCGCGGCTGCCGCTGCTGCCGGCGTGGACGACGCGCCGCCGCGCGCTGGCGGCGCGCTACCGCGAACGGCTGGCCGGCGCGCCCGTGTCCGTGCCGCCGGAGCGGGATGCCGGCCACGTCTATCACCTGTTCGTCGTCAGGAGCGGCGCCCGTGCGGAGTTGCAGGCGCACCTCGCGGGGCGAGGCATCGAGACGCTGATTCACTACCCGGTGCCCATTCCGCGGCAGCCGGCCGTCGCGAGCGCCACCCCCGCGGACTGCCCGGTGGCGACCCGGGCATGCGACGAGGTAGTCTCGTTGCCGCTGCATCCGGCGCTCGGCCTGGAACACGTCGACGACGTGGCCGCCGCCATTCACGCGTTTGATGGAAAGGGAACGGGAACGCCCGTTTCGTTCTGAAAGGACCGGACGATTTGCGCGCCCTCATTACAGGCGGAGCCGGATTCATCGGATCGCATCTGTCGGATGCGCTGCTGGCGCAGGGGCACGAGGTCCTGATCCTCGACAACCTGTCGACAGGATCGATCGACAACATCGCCCACCTCAAGGGCCGGCCCGGGTTCGAGTACTTCATCGACACGGTCGAAAACGAGCCGCTGCTCGCCGAGCTCATCGATCGCAGCGACGTCGTCTTCCATTTCGCCGCGGCCGTCGGCGTTAAATTGATCGTCGAACAA
>Ga0326726_10002438_pt1 | contig 17149 bp, 12 predicted proteins | sample MHFenrmetagenome_2_FD_207603 | JGI IMG/M metagenome (GOLD analysis project Ga0326726, IMG submission 207603) | Lab enriched peat soil microbial communities from Michigan Hollow, Ithaca, NY, United States - MHF15MN | ecosystem: Environmental > Terrestrial > Soil > Wetlands > Peat | place: USA... | reverse complement strand
CATCTACTTCATATTTATAGTTTATAAATGGACTATTTGAGGTTAATATGCCATAATTCTTTTCTATAAATATTTTAAGAAAACTCTTTTGACTTTGATCTGGTCGCTTTAGAAGGAATTTATCAAATAAAATTACTTCTTCCCCGAGTTTAGATTTCAAGTTTTCTCCTAAGAAAAAATGAGGTTTGAATTCCATAATATATATAATTCTATTTTAGTATCATAACCTTTAACCTAGGTAATGGTGAGTATGCTAATCCAGAATTTCAAATTTTATATCGAATCCCGAATGTACCATAGCTAAAAAGTGTTTTATACACAGTCTTATAACAGTTTACTCATTAAAAGTATGAAAAATGCAAATATGAATCAATCTGAACTTCAATAATGCGATCTTTATGGAAGTAGGTATAGTAGACATTATCGTTTTGGGCATTTTGTTGTCTACAAAAACCTTGTTACTGAGGTTATGATTGTCTCAACTCAGTTGCTGGAATCAGACCCATGAAAACGTTGTCCCTCTCCTCCAATAAAATCTGAGAACCCTGTTTTATAATAATATGCAGGCTTTATTATTTAAAATGGGAAGCACGCGAGAAACATTGAGTCATTATCCGTGAGATTTAATACTTAGAAATGCATGAGATATTAAGCTTCATATTGTAGAGTGATATGAGCAACCTATAGCAAATAGAATACACTAATAAATTTGTCCTGACATCATAATGTTTACACGCCGAAATGTTGTTTTCACTTTGGTCTGGTTATATATGCTATCATTATTATGGAATCAGGAGGTCATTTTGAGCTGATTTTCCAATCTAAGGTTAAATTTAATGATTTAAAGATACTAACTTTGTGAAATAGAAAATTTTACATTCATGAAAATAAAGACCTTAGAAACTATAGGCATTGGTGGATTTGGTATAGTTGAGAAAGTTTAAGATGAGTCTGGAGATATATATGCGAAAAAAACATTTCAGGTAAATCCGAGTTTTCCAAAAAATCTTGAAGAAAATGCGAAGCTTAGATTCATAAGAGAAGCAAAGTATCAGAAGGCTATTTCTCATAAAAACATTGTTCCTGTTTTGTATGATAGCCTAAGTTCAGATCCACCATTCTATTTGATGCCATTGGCAATAGCAACATTACATGAAGATATTCAAAACGATAGAACTTTGAAAGGGGGATTTATAAATGTATTATATGATATCATTGCCGGACTTGAGGAGATGCATTCTATGAAAATCTTTCATAGAGATCTAAAACCCACAAATGTTCTTAGGTTCAGAGGATCTCCGGACGAAAAAAGAGATTATTATGCAATTAGTGATTTTGGTTTAATGGCTATAAATCAAACAAATATCTCAACCCTAACTCAAACAGGCATGAGAAAAAGTTCTGATTATTATACAGCACCCGAAATTGTAAAAGATTTAAAAAGAGCGAGTGCGCAAACGGATATTTATTCACTCGGTTGTATCCTTCATGATTTTATTGGAATTGAAGAAAGAATTCCGTGTAATGAGATCAAGGAAACAGGTGAATTTGCAGGCATTATGTTGAATTGCACAAGGATAGAACCTACAAGAAGATTTAGATCAGTAACTATATTAAGAGATACATTACTATCATTAGGGAATGTAAGTATTGTACCAAAAACTCAGAAAGGTGCTTCAATCTTTAAATTATTGACAGATGAGGATTATTTGATAAATGAAGAAGAATGGAAGAATATTGTAGAATTTATTGAAGATGAATATGGTAGTATAGATGCTTTTGCTGCGTTAGGAAAACTAACAATTCACCATATTGATGAAGTAATTGAAAAATACCCTTCAATGGCTGAAAGATTAGGCATTATATATGCAAAATGGATTAAGGGACATTCTTTTAATTTCGTAGAATGTGATGGTTTAGCTGTCCGTTTAAAGAAGTTTATAATAAATTGTGGCATTAATATTCAGTCGGAATGTCTGATGTCTCTTCTATATCTCGGTACTAATCATAACCGTTACTATGTTGAGGAAATGTTTGTTAGATTAGTCGGCAATAATCTTGATGATAATTTAGCCAAGAGGTTAGCTATTGAATTCCGAGTTGATGACATTGAAGTTTGCACGGCATTTCGGCATTTTGGTAGATCGATCAACTATAATGTTAATAACCTCCATCCTTTACTTCTTAAAACATTAACGGAAATATGTTCATGAAAATAGGAAGTTTCAAATATTCTGATAAGGGTTCAAGAATTGAGAACCAAGATACAGTTGAGGCATTAGAGCTCAATGGCTTTTACATTGCTTGTGTAGCAGATGGTGTTGGAGGTGGAAATTGTGGAAAATTAGCATCGCAGACAATTGTAGATCTCTTTATTTCAAATAAATATGATACTAACATTAATCTAACCGAGGTTATTGAGACAGCACATAATAAAATTAAATATTTGCAAAGTGTAAATACAGATTGCTCAGGTATGGCGACAACATTTACGGGTTGTATAATTGATGGAAATAATCTTAAGATTGTTCATGTGGGAGACAGTCGGCTTTGTATATTAAGAGGAAATGGGATTCAACAATTGACTGATAGTCATACAGAAGCATATAGGCTTTATAGAGCTGGAAAAATCAAATTTGAAGATATTAAAAACTATCCCAGAAGACACATTTTGGAAAGTGCAGTCGGTATTGATGAAAACCTGACGATTCAATCATTGGAATTTGGTTTACTTCAAGGTGACAGAATACTATTAACTACTGATGGAGTCCATGATATAATTAGTAAACAAGAATTCAGGGATTTGTCTATGCGTTCTGATAGTGTCACAGTATACGGTTATGAAATCGTAAGCTTACTAAAATCAAAAAAAATAACAGACAATGTTTCTTTTGTAATTCTTTCTGTCGAATAATCTATATGATATCCTTCTAATATGCAGTATTTATCAATTATTATGTAAATATTACTTGAATTGGGCTAATTAAGACTGTTAAAAATCAACTTGCAGAATAATTATCTTTTTTTAGCCGCTACTTTCATGACTTTTATTCCGTTGGTTTTTAATTCCCTATAAAGCATTCTATGACAATTAGAACAAACAAGGTCTAAATCATCCATAGTAGTCATTTGAGTTTAATTAATTCAAAAGTTTCGCCCCTTTTATAAAAACATCTTGTTTGTTTTGTGATTTAAATTCTCAAAACATACCAAATTCTATTGGAATTCGTAAATTAGCTCTAGTTAACTTGATTGTCAATGTTTTAACAACATTAATTAATATCATCATGAGACTACTTGTCCTATATTATAATACGGACAAGTAGGTAAGAAGGTAAAAATCATTTCAGCATATGAATGGACTAGTTATCAGAAGACCTTGGATTGACTTGATCCTTTCCGGAAAAAAGATTTGGGAGATTCGAGGAACTAACACCGAGAAAAGAGGTGAAATTGCACTGATTGAAAGTGGATCACAATACATTGTTGGGATTGCTAGATTAACAAAAGTTTTAGGTCCACTAACTCTTATAGATTTTCAGTTACATAAAGAAAAACACTGCGCTACACCTGAAGAACTTACATCACTTCCATATCCGGATACTTATGCATGGGAATTAAGTGATGCAGAACCATTAATGGAACCGATCTCATATGAACATCCACATGGGGCGATAATATGGGTAAATCTTGATAAAATTGGACTCGCTGACATAACCTCTGTTAGGAAGATATATAATATTCCAAGTCCAGAACTAAGGGAAAAACTGATAAAATCCATAGAAAAAGATTTGGTTTATTTAAATCAGCGATTTGATTATAATACTGATTGCACACCTGATAAAAAAGAAATTATTATAGGATCCAAGCTTCATAAATATACAAGCAGGACGGAACTGGAAGATGTATATAACAAACTCAGAAAAAGATTATTGCTTTCAGACAAGGATTTCATAGACAGAATGGAGAATAAAGTTAACATTCATCAATATTTTGCTAATGGAGATGAAATTGATCTTACTTCAATTAAACCAGAAGTTCGTGAATGTATTTCTTCAAAGGATAAAGAAATATTTAAATATTGTGGTTATTTAGAGGCAGTACCTAGTACAGGGGGGATAGGAAGGCGAATTTCTGCCATCGTTTGGGATACTGGTCAAAAAAGAGAATATATAATGGGGATTATAGGCCTATCTAGTGCTGGTTATTCCCTTAAATGTCGAGATGATGCTTTTGGATGGAGTCATTTAACTGTTGACTCTTTTAAAGAGTTCAAAAAACTTAAAGATGACGGATTAAAGAAAATTATGCAATTATCAATATGCATGGCTGTTCCTCCTTATAACTTACCATTTTCAGCCAAGTTAATGGCTCTACTTTCTTTTTCTGATCCGATACAAAATATTTATAAAAGAAAGTATAATGAATCCATGCTATCTCTAATTGCTACTGGCATCTATGGAGAACATTGTGCAATTTATAATAGAATAAATCTCTCAAACCTTATTAGTTCAGATGAGGAAAATAAAAGTGAATTATTTGATAAGATTGGTCATACTTCAGAATATTCCAACTTAATCCTTAGTGATGAGACTAAGGAAATTGCCAAGAAAGTATTGCAGAATACTAGCACATACTCTCCAAATGTGAAAAACAAAAATCGAAATTTTAGCACTAATAATGAACTTATAAGGGCAATTAAACTTTGTGGATTTAATAGGGAAATTCTTGAATTAAATAGAAAAGTCGTATATGTGGGTTCCTTACATAGAAACAATATCAAAATTCTTAAGGGATTCGAAGCAAAGCCTTATATAAATCTTACAGTTAGTAAGTGTGTTGAGTTTTGGACTGAAAAGTATTTAATAAAGAAATTTCTTACTAATCCGGAAAAATGTGATTTATTCAAACAATTCAAAAAAACTGAATTAAGTATTAATGAGCAACTAAAACTATTTTAATATGGAGAATAATAGTTTTTGGATAATTTTTGACACATGCACAAGACCTGAGTACTATCAAGATGTTCATAATTTACTTTGTTTACCTTCAGGCTCAATTCTAAGATACAACTATAACAAAAAGTATTTTGATGAATCGAGTTTATCACTTTCTTCTAAGCATGATTACCCTAAAGATGTTTTATTGTTATATGGGCAATTTAATAAATATGAAAAAGGATCTTTAAATGACGTTTTTAAATCGTATAAGGATTCTAATCAAGAGTACTTTATAATACCAACAAGAATTGCGTCCTTAAAAGGTATTCAAAGTATAAATGAAGAAATATATGTGGATATAGAACTTGGTAAATATCCTTTCATTATAGATTCCACCAAGATAACAAGCATAATTAATAGCATTAAAAACTCGGTTCCTTTCTCTAATCCATCAAAATATGTAATGATTTGTAATCACCAAGAAGAATTTAATTACATAAAATCGAATGGTTCCATTAAAGACAACTGGGCATCTATAATTAGTAAATTCCAAGATACTAATAATCAATTCCATGAGGATTCTTTTTGGCGGCTGGAAGGACCCTTTAACAATAGGGATAAACTTATTAAACAATCCATCTCATTTACTCGAGATGGGGAGTTAAAGAATAATTATCAGCATTTTTATAAAATTAATGAAGGTGTTGGTTTCTATTTTCAATTATATAATTATGAACCAAAAAGTAATATTAAGGCAGACACTTATAAGGAAAAAATTGCATCAAAGGAAGATATTGAAAGGTATATCAGAAAGATAAAAATTGATGATACTAAATCTCCAGTAATTAGTTTTCTAAAGCAAATTGAATTAAGACAATATTTTATAACAAAAATTAAGTTTCAAAAAAACTATAATTCTGATTTTCAAACCAAGGAAGGGGCAAGTTATTTTTCTACCAATGGTCAAGTAAATGAATGGCCAATTGGGCCTAATTTTTATATTTATTTTAGACTAAAAAAGAGAGTATTAAATATAATTATTGGATTAGCTTCAATTCTTTCATCAGTTGGCTTTGCAATTTTTTCATCAGAAATTGTTAAAACTGATCCAACTTATGGAATAATAAATGGATTAATAGCTACATCATTATTTATTGTTGCAAGCCTTTTACTTTATAATCAAATTAAGGTAAAGCCATAAATAATAAAACATTGTTGCCCCCCAATTGGTAACCCCAAAAGACAAAATTCCCTGATTATAAGTGGATTGATTATTATTTTCGAGGTTGGGGGCGGATTAGAACTACAACTTCAAGTCATATTTAGATAAAATATATATATCTATTCAAATAATCGGACATTTTTTCGCGTGTATGCTGCATTCTATATATAGTTTGAGACCAGATGATTGCCCTGACCTATCTTGAAACCCGTTCAGAAGACAGCCTGCGCTATTTTTATACAAGCGAGAGGTATAATATTTTTCAGGTCGTTGGGAAGGTTGTGAATTGCTTTCAGATTGCCTGATATACTGAGCACAGCTCAAATCACGCTCATTAGCGTTATTTGCTTTTTGTGAATTGCTTTCAAATTGAATCTTTAATATACTGAGCACAGAACAGGTACAGGAGACCCCCCTTCATGTACTTTCTTTTTAATGTGCAATGTTTATTACAAAGTTTCCAGCACTTCAGGGATAACCACTCCTATTTCTTCATATATTAAATCTTCAAATACCGATGTTAATTCTTCTATTATTTCTTTGATAGAAATCAACTCTTCTTTAATAACTTCAAGATTTTCATTTTCTTGATATAAATAAAGCCCATGAATCAAATCATTCCTATCCAGTCGTAACTCATGCAGTCTTTTTTTCAAGTCTTCAGAAATTAAGCATAGATTGTACGCCGCATCTATCGTAGTATAAAATGAAAAATTTTTAGCTTTTGTTCTTATTTCTCCAAAATCAACTTCAGGTGTTTTAACATTTTCTGCATCATCTACTTGTTTGCAAGATTCATTCCAACAAATTTTTGTAGCAACAAGGTATTTCAATTAATTCTCAGCAAGACTGTAAAGTATTATTGTTTGCTTAAAACATTCATTGTAATCATCCGTTCCAAGTGAGTTTTCAACCTCATTTCCAATTCTGTTGATGATTTCTACTATATCTGCCATAGCCAAGATTCTAATTGTCTGCTATCCTCTTAAAATTTGTTCTGACCATTTTGACGGGTTTCTCCTCTTCAATTGTAAGTACTTACCAATCGCTTGATATTTTGTACCAATCAACATTTCTCACTTTATTCCTTTTCCAGATGTCCCAAAAGCCTGGGTCTTAAGATTTGGATCTAAACTCTTGTTTGAGCTCATTCATTTCAACAAGTACAGGTATTGGATATGCCCATCCTAACAAAATGGCCATTCAAGGCTTTAAATTACAAGATCCATAGTATTCAGCAATGTCATTAAATTTAAATTTAATTGTTCCGTCACACCACTCTCTGCCATATTCCAAGCAATCGCTACAGGTTTCACAATTGTTATCGCTTCCCAAGGCATTAGCGGCGAGGATCCATTCCTAGCAAATGGTCCATCCGTTTCAGGCAAGACTTTCTCTTTCGGTAACTCCTTAATAATTCTCCGACCTTTTACTCCACGCAGCATTGCTGGCCCTACACTAAACCAGCACCCCATATTCACGGCACGGCGTGTTTCTTCAAGTGTACCTGAGAACCAATGCAAGACTGGTATGCTAAGCTGACAGTGTTGTTCAATGCAGTCAAGAACTAGTCCTACCGCATTTCGTGAATGAATGCTTAGAATCCTCCCTCCGCATTGTTCACATTCATCTAGAACAGCCTTCAGAATGGACTCCTGCAGTTCAAGTGAGTGCCGGTGTTGGATGGAACCATCTAACCCCACTTCTCCAATGAATGCGGCTTGTGAGACAAATGAAATCAACAATCCGCGCTCAACTTCCTTCTGTACAACAATCTCAGGATGTAGACCTAGTGCGACCTTGATATTTGGGTACCTGTCAAACAATTGTGATGTCGTCTGCCAAGCGCGCGGACTTGTAGTGACAGCAAGTGTAAAGCGATTCCTTACCGAGACTTGATCGACGATTCTTAGAACGTCGGGATATAGGTCAAGATGGCAATGGAAATCTATCATATCACACCATGGCTATAAAGGAGTCTACCTATTTCCTCCAATCCACGAGCCACAACACTTTCATACTGCCACCGTTCAGAGTGAGAGGCAAAATTAAGAGCGCCGCCTACAAAACGTCGGATTCCTTCGTCTTTGTATCGAAGGTATGCCGTAACGACTGCAGCAACATCTTTTGATTGAGAGTTAGAGAGCTTGTTGCAGAGATAACCCTTTACAGTTGTATCGTGTAACTTCGATTCTAGAAATGCTGCACGCCGCACTATGCAGGGAATGCATTCGCCACAGTGTGTAAGATTAAACCGCTGGAACTTGCTGCAACTTGTGGAGCTACCTACAAGACTCAGGAGCAGATGGTGATTTGCAAAGTTGCTCAGTAACTCTCCCTTTGTCTTATTCCAATAGGGAAGGACAAGCCGCGCCTTGATGCCTACCGCATCCCAGATTTCTTGAATACTCTTTATGTAGACCGGATGTGTTGTTTTCGTACTCAGGCTTCCAAGTCGCCCTGGTCCCAGAGGTACATTTAGACTAATGAAGCCGTTCTCGGGAACGACAATTTCGGCGGGTTGCTTATTGTTCGACAGCAATGCAGATGCAGCCAGTGCAGCGAATGCGAAAAAAACAATGGATCTCGCCCTAGTCGATTTCTCGTAAATACCTGGATGCCGAACTGCAAAGCTCCATTGGAAGTGATAGTCGAAACCTCTTATCTTGGAAGCGAACTTCTCTTGCGTACCTTTGTCACCCCGCATCACCTGCGAAACGAAAAGAGGTTTCTTGCCGTTAGTAGTAAGATCAATAGCCCCAACCAGACTGTCAATCCCTCCTGACAACAGACACACACAATCGGCATCAAGTTTTTTCGGTCTCTTTGTTTTTGGTGGTTTCACGCCACCCGACCGAAACCGTAGCGACCAGAAGTCACCAGTAAGAAACCTGAGTACGTTTTCTAATTCAGACCGCGTAGCATTCCACATTGTCGGGTTTACAAGGGAAATGTTCAGATCGATCATGCGAGTCCATCCATCAGAACTTTCGCTTCGTAGAATTGCCTTGTCTGTTGCCGCAACCGCGAAAGCAATTGTGGCAAAATCCCATGCTTGTACTGAGGGACTAAGCTTGGCCTGGCGGATAGCAGTCGGTAAATCCACGGCAACATGCCCGATTTTATTACGCCCATCAGAAGAGAACATAGAGATGTATAACGCTTCGGGATTAAGGCGTTTGGGCAACTGTTCTTTTGGGCAACATATCACTTTCTTCATATCGATCCCTCATAAACAGTAAATGTATTTTCTAGAGCATCTTGCAGCATGGACCGTAGCTGAACTGATGTGGCATGACGCGTGTTAGAGCGTAGCGCCTCTACCTGTACACGGATTTCTGCCTTCAAATAATCCCGCATTTCCTTCATTCGTGTGACACGATCACGAGGGCTTAGGGTGGAATCCTCGAACACTTGGCCTATGTCCAGTGATAGCCGGTGGAAGGCCTCATAGCCGAGAAATGACTCTATCAGAGACCAAATGCTGTCATCATTTAGTTTTAGGAGATCTACATCTGGATCTTTCGAAAGGATGTCTTCCAAGGCATACGCCATGGATTCCTGGCAGGCCACTTCGTCTTGGCTTCCGCCAGATGGAGTCGTGCGTCTTACAATTTCATCGGCGATTTCCTGTGCGCTTGCATTCCGTTTGATGAGGGAATCAACCCAATCGTTGATAGTGGTATCTGTTTTTTCGCGTGCCGCTTGTAGAAAGGAGAATGCACTCGCACCGGATCGCACAGATATCCGCATACGATTTGCCGCACTTTTTGCACCACCCATACCAGTGTGAGAATAGTGTCCAACTGCCCTTCTGAATGCATCCTTACTACCAGTACGAGCGAATTCTCCCATTGCTCTGCGCGCATTGGAGAAACGTCGTGGTGGCGCAATATCAAGTGGTTGGGGTGATGGCTTAGATTGCCCATTCCCCATATCGGCATCGTCCGGCATTTGGATATCCTGCGGCTGACCGTCGCCCGGATGTGGAGTTTCGATATTATCCAACCATGGAGGATCAAAAGGAACTCCTGGGCCTGGGCCGTTACTTGATCCTGAAGTTCCCATCTATGAATTCCTCCTCAAACTGGTGATTGCTTTTTTCACTTGCATCGGCGATTTATCGTCATCACCCCACCGTTGCAATAGGTCTATGGCCCAGTTTTCCTGTCGGATGAGCGGAATTAAGGGTGCGGACCGTTTCGTAGGCGGGATCTCGTTAAGCAGATTAACATATATAGGCCCTAACGCCGGGAATGCTTTGGGGATGTGCAACGCCTGTACAAGAAATTTGCGATCCCACTGATTTGACCGCGCTTTTTGTCGGATTCGACTCAGAATTCGTTCAGCTTCAGTTTTACCTAATGTTTTAAGTTGTTCAACAAGTGGCGGCATGATTGTGTCAGCTTCCAATATCCCCTCCAAGAGCGATCTCCCTTCAGGTGAGAGCTCATCAAAACTGGCCAGCGAAAGTGCTCGATCACGACTCAGATATAGTATGGGTCGTAGGTCAATGTCTCCGAGCCTTGGATTTAGCTTCAGCCATTCATTTATAAATGGCTCTTTCCAGCTCGCATCTGGAATCACGGGGGTATCTCCTTTGGCGAGTGCCTCTTCAATCTCCGCAATGAAGGCAGCTTTCCCATCCTCCCGCTCCGCAATCTGTTTCACAAGGTACTCAAACGCAGCTGAGGGCGCACAGCGCTCAAACAACTGAAGCTTCACGAGCTGGTCGAATGCTATACTGAGACCCTGAGCTTTGGCAACAGCATCCCGAATCATCAGGTTGTTCAAGAATCGTTTGATAAGACGAGGATTACCAGCAATGCCGTTAGCTGAAACCATCACGTTTGCGAGCTGGTCTGCAAGGTCTATCTCAAGACTGAGTTTATCCGCATCTGTGCCATAGGCTTCTTCCATCTTCTTTTTGGTAAGACCGCCCGCCCAGGATTGTCGCACAGCATCTAGGATCGTGGATTGGGCAGCGATTCGCGCCTCTCCTGTGATGTTACCTCTTCGTTCGGCCAGTTCCGCTAGAAGAAGTATGAGGTACCCCTTTACCTCTGTCACACCCAACCTCGGAACTCTGATCGGAACTTGTATGAGTTTGTCGAAGTAGCTAGTAACGAGTTCGTCATTCAGATCAACGTTCCCGAAGTGCGCGCGAACGGCTCCTCGTATCATCTGTTCATCTGCGGCTATGATGAAGGCTGTTCGTGGGAGAAAGAGAAGTAATCTCATTGCTTCGAGTGTCGAGATAGCAGTGTCGGGAAGACAACGGTCAAGGTCATCCACTAAAACAACGAGTGTCACATCCAGGGATACAAGAAGGTCTTCAAAGGCATCACGTAGTTCCTGAATCTCTTGCGGAAGGGACTTGTCCTTTCTCTCTTTGAGTAGTCCTTTAAGCTCGGGCTCAAGCGATGCATACGCTTTTTTTACTTTTTCGATATCTTCTGCGCTCGGATTCGCTCCTGCTTTGCAGAGACCTCCAACGGCCCCGACGACAGCGCCTATTGGACCGCCGAGAGTTCCGCCTACAATCGCACCATAGACGGTAGGTGCTAGTAGCTTGCCCAAACGAAACCAGTTGACGAGCTTAAGGAATTCTAAGGCTTTCTTAATGTTGGTCTTGCGTTCTTTCGCTTCCTTGTGAAGTATGTCAGCGACTGTTTGGAGCAACGCCATGCGAGCATCATCATATCCTTGGTAGAGCCATGCATTGAATTCAAGGAATATGTACTTACCTTCATCGCTGTCGGCCTGCTCCAGTGAAGACCCGATCATTTTAACCAGGGATGACTTACCCGACCCCCAACTTCCAGACACGCCTATAGAAAGGGGTTGGCCAGCAGATTCACGTACAAGCTGTGCGGCTGTGTCCGCAACAATAGTGAAATTGAGCAGGTCTTTGGTTGTCTCTACGTCATACCACATCGTTCAGTCAATTTTTTTTGTATTGGAAAAATAATCTTTTTCACAATCTATCTTCCAAATTCAAAATAGAAATTAGTTAACTATCAATAGGGCCAAAACATATTCTACAACTATAATCAAAATTAACCTAAATATCGGATATACTATGCAATATGAAAGGAATCTATTTTAGCTGTTTTTCAAATAATCGTCCCATTGTTTGTAGACTGATAACAGGGGAGGTTAGCAGTGTTTTTTGGACGTTTCGGTGTGTCTACTTTGTTTGGGGGAGGATTATTTCCTTAATAGGTGCAAAAAACAGACGCCATAAACACATTTGGCCGCAAAGTATGCAATTGAAATGCATTACTTAGCAACAAGCATTTAACTCCGGCTAAGGATGGTTAGTTTATTCCGTCCAAGGTGGTGAAGGTCATTGGTTTCTCCAGACATAACCTGCTCGTAATCAAATTTGTACCGTGAAGGTCGTAAAACTATCAAGTTCGGTACTGTGAGGTTAAAAAATGTGTCACACCGTCGATATGATGCATGGTACAAACCAAATACGCTAACCATCAGATGATTAAGTTAAAATATGAACTTTAGCTTTAAATGAATTAAGGATTTTTTGAAAGTTTGAACTTAAAACATCCTTATCTGCAATTGATGAGGAGGTTTTCTTTTTTACCAGGCACGAACCCAAAAGTTGAGGAATTAAATTTTACCATTGAAGTTTTTTTCAAACTGAGCTTCCACATCCTCTCGGAGATAAAAGAATTTTGAACCGCCAAGGGGTCTTGTATATCTAAGTAAACCCTTGTCACGAAGAGTCTGCAAGGTCCTTTCACTGCATTTAAGGATTCTCATAGTTTCTTCTTTGTCTATCCATTTGCTCAGAGGATCCAGAGGGTGTTTGTTGACTGCAATAAGGGTATCAACCTTCTTGTTAAGCTCGTCTATTTTTTGTATTATGATGTCCGTACTCATGATAATCGAAATTTATAAATACAATTAATTGCCTTGAGCTGCAAAATTAATCAACCCCCAGCAGTCACTCTCGGTTTTTATACAATATTGCTTTCCGCAATTTGCATAAAATCTTTCTGCAACTTTTTATTACCGTGTAAGTTTTAAATGGTATATTCAATAGATTATCAATTAATTGATGATTTTAATGCCGTTTTAAAAACAAATAATCAAACTAAATTTGACGGGTGAACCAAAAGGTGAACTTAAATTGATAGGGCTTGTAAAGAATTGATTGGACGGGTAATGCAAAGCAGGTTTGGGAGGAGGCAGGGTTTAAACGTACAACGTCGTTTGGTATTATTGATACTTTACTTCAAGTTGGTGCCTCAACAATAATTAGTACGTTATGGAATATTCCTGATAAATCGGCCACGTTGATGCCATACTACTCTCTAATAGATGAGAAAAGAAGTCGTTTAGGCAGTTTGGAGTATGCCGCAAAAAAAGTTGCAAATATGAGTATTGATGAAGCAGAAACAATTAAAAAACAGGAAATAAATAAATCAAAGGCATATCCATATCACGATCCCTTTTATTGGGGTTCGTATTTGCTGTATGGGGCCTCAAAATGATCTATCTATACAATATGTTGCTGGATTATTTGAATATGCAATGGTCTTAATGATAATTACCCAATATCCCTGCGATGATAAGCTTGCCCATCGATGGGCAAGTGCTATGTAGTTGTATATAAATTGCGTTTATAGTTCTATTAAAATACCTCCTTCTTTGGTTTTTGGAAAATGAGATACATATTTTCTCGCACTATTTGAGGGGCCCTCAGACCATGGGGAAGTATACTCGGTTTTATAATTAAACCATAGCTCGGGATCTCGTTTAGACCCTTTTATTATTTTTTCAATTGACGATTTATCAGGATGTTTGTGAATTGAACCATTGGTACTTATAAGGTAGTGTTTAGCATCAATTAATTTTATTAGATCTTCCGAAATATTATGTTCGCTTCCATGATGAGACACTTTTACGGCATCTACTTTAAGCCGCTTTTCACCACTGGGGATGAGTTTTTTGATCGATTCACAGATTAGATCTCTATGGGCATCTGCCAGAAACAAGCAACTTTTACCATCGAATTCCGCAAGAAATGCGATACTAGTTCCATTTGCCAATGATTGATCAGTTTTTAGCTGGCTGGTAACTTTTTCCGTAAGATCATCTGTTCCCCCAAGAACTCCATCTACGACCTTGTATTTTTTCATCTCAATTAGCTGTTCCCATGCTTTTTCCAGATCACCAGGATTCAATTCAAATTTCTGAACATCCTCTTCCCATTTAGCTGCCATATCATTTATCTTTTGAGCGTCCGGGGAGAGCAATGTAAGCGTCATTCCATCCTCAAGATCTATAGGGGTTGTTTGTTTGTTCGGTTCAACAATGATAGCTTGTTTATTAAATGCCTTATTCCACTTATCCGGTGCTCGTTTGTCTATAAGGGCGCTTAAAAAATCTCCTTCCCTGCCTCCAAGTATTTGTGATTCTTTCAAATGACGCCAGCCATTGAACCAGATGTCTTTGGGCGTAAAAGGCCAACGATCTCGTTTTTCCGCAAATAGCCGAATAATACCCTCAATGTGGTCTGTATCCACATGAGAGATGACGATAAGCTCCACACCTTTGTCTCCATCCGGAAGATTTTTTAGTTTTGATTCGATTGATTTGTATGCTCCTATGGGTCCTCCATCGATTAGGATTCGTCGTGTATTCTCGTCAGTTCCATACTCGATCCAGAGTGCATCACCTTGTAATGCCGGAAGCATCTCGATATGAAAGATTTTTTTAGACATAGCATTCCTATTTTTAATTTATTTTCCAATCTGCATCTCCAAAAGCAACAACACACAAAGCCATGAGAGGCCCTTCTATTAATGTGTTTCGCTTGATTTCCCGGATAATCTCGCCAAGACATTCAGGGCGGTTTTTTTCCCGGGTCAGTCCATAGATAAGCTGCTTGGCAACCAATGCTGCATGATCCCCAAAAACCTTAGCGATCGTACTGATCACAACTGCAGCCCCGTATAGTCGAAACCATTTGACATGTCCTCCGTAATCGATTGCAGTGCCGGCAGTATCGCAGCCAAGTAGCGCCACAAGTGGAGAAATTTTTTCATCTTCCTTATGAACATAACTAGGAGTCATATCGGCGCTTGCCAGAGTTTTACCGTTAATCTCCAGTGTTGTGTCTTCGCCGTTTCCCTCTGTATGAGGCAATGCAAGCAGAACGTGTGGGCTAATATCTTCAACCAGCTTAACCCAGTCATCCCAGTCCTTTGCTTCTATTGGTGGAGAACCTAATCGATTAGCACATGCCGAAAACACGAGTGAAAGCATTTCCGGTTTTACATTTGTACTCGCTGCAATGATTGCAGTGCCCGATATGTCTAACTTATCACGGAAAGAGGTTTTTTCAGACTGGAGGAAGAATTCATAACCTAGAGAAGCAAGAGCGGGAGTTACCATATGTCGTTCAATCACTTTGCTAAGACCCCAAAAGCTCATCGGGCAAACATGATCCTTCGCTCGGTATTTACATTTCACATCATTTTTATCTACCCGCTGGCAGGTTTCCTTGATAAGTTCTTCCATCCTGATCTTTCGGGTGTCAACATCCTTTTCCTTAAGTACAGTTTCTATACTCGGACAAAGAGTTGCCTGGTGTTCAGGAGCTGGAGCTGTGTATATAAATTCCAGAGGTGCCAAGGCATCGATCTTTGTACTCACGATCTGAATGTATTCAAGTTTTGCGAAATCGGATTGGTTCGCCGCGTCCATGAGCTGTCCCAGTACAATAGATCCATATAATTCACGTCCAATCCTGGCAAGCTCAATCAGAAGATCAACATTTTTTCTATTTTCAAGTCCCCCACGATAGTCTTTTTCTTGATTCGCCGCGTCAGTCAATTTGGTACTAATTTTATTAATAATTGTTTCACTTTCAGAGAGATCTGAAAGCCATGCATGGTTATCAGAGATTCCAGTTAAATGTGGACATCCATCTGTTGTATGGTTTAAAACAAAAGCAAGATCAAATTGATGACGACCTTCGAGATCACTCAAATTGGAACGCACCTGTACTATATCGGTAAAAGATATATTATCATCTTCAATTATCTCAATATCGTCGCTTACAACGCGGCCCTTCAGAATTGCAGTCTGCAGGACACGACCCCGATGCATAACAATAATTCTACCTTCAAAGGGTTTATTTTCTTTCAGCTCAACGCGAAACTCGCATACATCGCTACATCCTACCCTTGGGAGCTTAATAGTTTTTCGCAGGGCCTCTTTCAGATGGTTTGGTTCCGTAAGAACAACGGTAAGGCGCCATTCATCAATATCCTTAGGTAGTTTTTCAACAGGAAATACAGTACTAAGTGAATCCCATTCTTTATCAGGAGGACCTATACTGATTTGTATCAGGGTTGGGATATCTCTATAGAACACCCGATTAATTTTAACCAACTTTCCTTCTTTATTAATCAAAATCTGCTTCCGAAGAGACCGCTGTACGCTCTTTTCATTTAGGGTTTCAGATGCTGAACTTTCAATTGCTTTGTCCATTTCTACCATACCTGATGCTCCAGAGGATTCGTGTTCAAATATTATTTTTTCTTTGTATTCTTTAAGTCTATCGGCTGCATTCCCTGGCACGCGCAAATCATCTCTTTCACTGTCTTTTGCCGGAATGCCCATCTTTCTGAATGATTCCAACTTGATTTCAGGACGGGCTGATTTTGATAAATGTTTTAATTTGCTCTGAAGCTTTCTAATTATGTTTTGAATTTGAAATAAAGCAAGCTTTTTGTTCAGGAAGATTACAGGATTGAAAGAACAGGATTTCGTAAAGGCTTCAAAAACTGCGACATCGAAAGGCTCATTATGAGAAAGGTTTTCGACAAAACGATTTATAGCATGTTCAAGATCATCGTCTGTTACTGATGTATTAATGATAATAATACCGCTTGCATAACATTCTTCTATTATACTGATGAGTCGCTGGTACATTAAGTTAACATCTTCATGA
>Ga0326726_10002437_pt1 | contig 17152 bp, 16 predicted proteins | sample MHFenrmetagenome_2_FD_207603 | JGI IMG/M metagenome (GOLD analysis project Ga0326726, IMG submission 207603) | Lab enriched peat soil microbial communities from Michigan Hollow, Ithaca, NY, United States - MHF15MN | ecosystem: Environmental > Terrestrial > Soil > Wetlands > Peat | place: USA... | reverse complement strand
AGTGGTGGTGCGGTCTCTCCTGCTCGGGCGGATGGTGGACCGCCTGGGTGAAGCCCGGCTGTCCCGCCTCGGGCTGCTCCTGCTGGCGGCCGGCCTCGGCTGCACCGGCCTGGCCTCACATGCCGCGGTCCTCTTTCTCGGATTCACCCTGATGCCGCTCGGTACCGCGTTCCTCTTTCCTTGCGTCACCGGGCTCCTGTCCCGGGTGGTGCCGGGGAACGAGCGCGGTCTCTACATGGGGGTGCAGCACACCTTCGGCGGGGTGTCACGGGTGCTGTTCCCGGTTGCGGCAGGGCTGCTGATGGACCGGTTCGGAGTGGGGGTCCCGTTCTGGATCTCGGGACTCCTGGTGCTGGCCACCCTCCCCTTCGCCTGGGCGCTGGCGGGTGCCCTGGTGCCGGAATCTCCGGTTCCGGCCGCGGCCCAAAGACCTCCGATGCTTGATGTGACGGATGAGCTTCCGGTGCCATCCATGACGGAGGAAGACGACTCGGCGACTCGTGACCGGACCTGACCTGCTGACCCCATCAGGTCCGTTACCAGCGGCTGGTCCGCGGAGGAGGGTGAAACCGATGCCTGGAGCACCGGTCGACGCAGGGACGATCACCGGGCCAGTCCGGCGAGCAGCTCCTTCGCGAACCGAGTTTCGTCCTCGTTCACGAGATGGCCCATGCCGGGATAGATGCGCGTGGTGACGAGGGCGCCCATGCGCTGGAGGACCGCGGCACTCTCGCGTACCCGCGATTCCGGCACATGCGCGTCACGGTCGCTGCAGCCGAAGAACGCAGGGGTGGACTGGAAAAGGCCGTTCTCGCCCCACGTCGTCCCGGGGGGGCCGATGAGCCCGCCCGAAAAGACCACGATGGCGCCGTAGCGGTTGGGCCGTCGCACTGCGGCGGTGGAGGCCAGGCAGGCCCCCTGCGAGAACCCAAGCAGCATGATGCGTTCAGCCGGGATGCCGGCGGCGACCACCTCGTCAATCAGCGCGTGAATGACCGAGATACCCGAGCTGATGCCCGGTTCGTTCTGCTCGAGCGGCGCCATGAAGCTCTGCGGATACCAGGTGCCGCCCGCCGCGGCGGGGGCGAGATAGGCCGCATTGGGATGCCCGATGTCCGGCACGAGGTCCATGATGTTCCGTGGCCCGGCGCCGCGGCCATGGATCATGATCACCACCGCGCGTGCCGCCGCGAGCGACGCGCCCCCGCGGAGGACCGCCTGGCCGGCGTGCGGCGGAATCGGGCTGGTCACGAGTGGGTCACCTTTGGCAGGCCGGCTTCGATCTCGGCGCGATGCGGCTCCTCCCAGGGCGGAAGCTTGAGCGAGGTGCCCAGCTCCGGGAGCGACTCGTCGGCGGTGAAGCCGGGGGGGACCGTGGCCACCTCGAAGAGGACCCCACTGGGCTCGCGGAAGTAGATCGACCGGAAGTACTGGCGGTCCAGCACCTCGGTGACCTGCACCCCCTGCCGGATCAGCGCTCGGCGGAGCTCGAGCTGCTGCTCCGGGTCGTCGACCGCGAACGCAACATGGTGCACCGTACCGAGCCCGTTGATGGCTGCAGGGGCGTCTCCGGCGCGCACGACCTCGATCAGCCGCCCGGGCGCATCGCCGTTCACCGCCAGGCGGGCTGCGCCGAGGGTCTCGCCCACCACCACGCTCTCCATCAGGTTCTGAATGAACGCGATCGTCTTCTCCGGCTCGCGTACCAGCAGCGTGACGCCGTGGATCCCCCGGATGGCGCTGGCGGCATCGATGTCCGGGCGCCGCCACGGCACGCGGACGTCCGCTCGGCTTTCCACCAGCCGAATCGTGAGTCCCGACGGATCGCTGAACCGAAGCGTCTCCTCGCCGAATTCCGACCCCTCGTCCGCGAACGGGACGCCGGCTCCCGAGAGGCGCCCGCGCCAGAACGACAGCGATCCTGCGGGCACCGAGAACGACGTCACCGTGATCTGCCCGGCGCCCTGCGTCCCGACGCGGACACCGATCTGCTTGTAGGGGAACGTCGTCATGATCGTACCCGGCGCGCCCGACTCGTTCCCGTAGTAGAAGTGGTAGACGTGGTGATTGTCGAAGTTCACCGTCTTCTTGACCAGCCGCTGGCCCAGGACCCCGGTATAGAAGTCGAGGTCCGGCTGGGCATCGCTCACGGTGGCAGTAACGTGGTGAAGACCGCGGATCGGCTTATCCATCAGGCGCTGCTCAAGGTTGAGGACACGGTTCCCTGACATCCCACGAATGCGGGTGTTCCTGCCGCCAACTTGCAGAGCGGGGGCCACCTCGTCCAGCGGTTCCTCTCAGGCGATCCCTCCGGCAGCGTCCGTGTCCTCCGTGTCTCCGTGGTGAACTGCGTTGCCGGTCTGGAGCCACAAGCCTGTTATCTCAGCGGAGATCCGGTGGCAGGCGGGGTGACGCCAGCAGCGCCGAGAACGCCCGCCAGCGGGCTTCCGATGAGTCGCCCGCCCGGCGCTGCACCCAGCTCGCCACTAGGTCGCGGCCGAGATTGTAGTTGATCACATAACTGCGGTAGGTGGTAATGAACCGGAGCGTCTTCGCGGCCGCCTCCGGAGTGATCAGCCAGTATCTCTGCATGGCGGCCACGGCGCCGGCCGAATCGAGCTCGCCTCCCAGGTATCGCCGCGCAACCTCGTTGCGCGCGTAGTTCAGCCGCTCCACCACCACCCGGATCGCCGAGTTCCGCTCTGCCAGCGCGGGATCCAGTCCCGCGAGCGGGAACAGCGAGTCGCGCTCGAAGGCGGTCCGCTCAGCGCCCGGAAACGCCATGTCGATTCCGAAGTTGGCGCTGCCCTCGGCGATCAACGACTGCGGACTGTAGAGCGGATAGACCGAGAACTCGATCCAGCCCCGGTCGCGGACCAGCGCCTGCTCCAGGCTCGCGTTGTACACGTGGTGGCCCGGATACCCCTCGTGACAGGCGAGATCGACCGCCCGGTCCAGCGGGATCGGAAAGTCCAGGTTGACCTGGATGACACTCCGCGCGTCTCCCTTGTACCAGTTGTAGGCGTTCCAGGGGGTACCCTTCACATACTCGAGCTCGAATCGCTCTTGGGCCGGCAGCTTCATGTGCGCCAGGGTCCGGGCCCGGCACGCGGCGATGGCGACGCGAAAGACGGTGTCGACCTTCTCCCTCGGGATCAGCACCCGGTCGCGGAACCGCTGATAGCGCTGGGCGAGCGGCCCGGGACCCGCCAGCAACGAGTCGAGCCGGGTGAGGAGCGAGTCGAAGTGAGCGTCGGTGAAGTGGGGCGGGTCGGCATCGTAGAGGGCCTGGGCCTCCTGGTCGAAGGTGAGCCGTTCTCCACCAAGCATCCTCGCCCGCGCCGCCATCGCGCCGAGCTGCCGCCTGAGATAGTTGTGCCGGAACCGGACCAGCGTGTCGGCGTACGCCGCCGTCGAGTCTCCCAGGACGGCCAGCAGCGATTCCGCAGCCGCCCGGATCTGTGCCACGCTGAGCGCGCTCCGCTCGGCTGCCGCGCGGAGGGAGTCCGGCCCGTAATAGGCATCCACGTAGTTCGGATCGTGCTTGCCCAGGCCCAGGGCCAGCTCGACATAGCGGGTGGCCACAGCGTTGAGGGCGCCAGGATCGGGGGGACGAATCACCGGACGGCATGCGCCGAGGCAACCTGCTACAAGCATGAATGGCGCGAGCGATCGCATCGATGCCCCCGTTTGAGTCCCGAATCCGGAATGACTCAGACTACGGGTCGACCCGGGAGCGGATTCAACCGGCCAGAGGTTCACCCCACCTGGCGCCGCCCGGGACTCCTGCAGCCTCACCCCCCGACAAACTCCTGCGAAGCGGTCCCCTACGCCGCGGCGCCCGTCCCGCCCCGCGCGCGCCGCTCCAGCGGCAGCAGCGCCGCGTACATGAACCGGTGCACCGGCACCGCCACCCCCGCGCGGGCGCCGAGCCGGACCACCGCCCCGACCTGGGCCTCGAGCTCGGAGGGCCGCCCGTCCATGATGTCGCGCTGCATCGACGCCGTCCCGCCGGGGGGGATGGCGTCGGTAAACGCCAGAGTCTGTTCTACCGCATCGGGCGGGAGTGAAACGCCCATCGCGGCAGCCAGGGCCGCGATCTCACCCAGGGCTTCGACCAGGAGCTGCCGGGTCTCGCTCACATTCCTGAGTACGTCGATCGAAACCCGGGTGAGGGCGCCCAGCCCGCTTACCGGGGCGATGAACAGGAACTTGCTCCACATCGCAACTCGGATGTCGGCGGGGATTTCCGCCGTGACGCCCGTCGTCCGCGCGAAGGCTCGCCGCAGGGATTCCGCCCGCTCGCTCCTGCTGCCGTCCAGCTCCCCGAATGCGAGGGTGGGCGCTATGGCCGCGTGGCGGATCTGACCCGGCCGGGTGACGTACGCGAGTATACGGCAGAGTCCGCCCAGCACATGGCGCGCGCCCAGAACCGCGCTCAGCTCGTCCGGCGCCTCGACTCCGTTCTCGAGCGGCACGACGAACGTCTCGGGGCCGACCAAGGGACGCATCGCCCGCGCCACTTCGGGAATCTGCCACGCCTTGACCGCCACGAGCACCGCGTCCACCGGACCCACGCTGGCGGGGTCATCAGTTGCGCGGGCCGGATGTACGGTAAAGTCTCCGGCGATGCTCGAGACCTGGAGACCCCGCTCCCGAAGCGCGGCGAGGTGCGCGCCGCGGGCAATGAAGACCACCTCTTGCCCCGCCTGGGCCAGCCGGCCGCCGAAGTATCCCCCAACCCCGCCACTGCCGAAGATCGCGATGCGCATGCTGCCTCGAGGGTGAGGTGGCTTGCCCGACACTAGGTGGTCGACGCCTTGCGGCTCCGCTCCAGGAGACCCGGGTCACCCAGCCGTTCGGTCCAGCCGGCGAACGCCTCCGTCGGGCCGCGCCACTGGAGCTGGTCCACGTTTCGGAACAGCGGGGCATCGGTTCGAAGCGTCGCGAGATCCTTGAACAAGAGCGCCTGCTCGCGTGCTTCTCCCAGGACGTTGGGTGGAAACTGTTCGATCGTGCCGTAGCGGTTGAGCAGCCGCGCCGCGGTAACGGCGCCGATACCGGCGATGCCCGGATACCCGTCCTGGGCGTCTCCGACGAGGGCCAGGTAATCCGGTATCAGGGAGGGATCCACGCCGAACTTCTGCTTTACCGCCGCCGCATCACGGATCTGCATCCCCCGGCGATCGACCTGCACCACCCGGTCGCCCCGGACGGACTGCGCCAGGTCCTTGTCGTTGGCCCAGATGCAGACCTTCTCGACCCGTTCGTCCGCCGCCGCCAGGCGCGCCGCCGAGGCAAGCCCGTCGTCGGCCTCCAGCTCGATCATCGGCCACACCGCGATGCCCATCGCGGCCAGCGCTGCTTCGAGGGGGTCAAACTGCGCCCGGAGCACGCGCTCGATGCCGTCTCCGGTCTTGTACCCGGGCCAGAGGTCGTTCCGGAAGGACTCGATGACATGGTCGGTCGCGACGCCGAGGTGCGTCGCCCCCTTTTCAATCATCTCCAACATGGAGTGCAGCACCCCGACGACGGCGCCGTAGGGCTTGTCCTTCCCGTTATTGAAACGCCGCTGTCCGTAGAACTGGCGGAACAACTCGTAGGTGCCGTCCACCAGATGCACAATCATGCCGAAGTATATCGCCCCCGGGAACGTCGACGCCGGCGCGACCGGGTGCAGCCCGGCGCCGCTCGGGAGGGCGCAGGATCGAAGCCCATGAGAAGCGCCGAGTGAGCCACGCGGCTCCTCCCCGTAGTCCTCCGCCCTACCCCGACCCGACCACAAGACTGACCCCCGCCTGGGGACACTCCCGATCCTCCCGGCCCCGTGCCAGCACTAGCTTGGCTCCCACGATAAGAGGCCCGCGCCTTCGGGGGCCCAGACCGGAACTCAGCGAGGAGAGGTACGATGGGCGGGATACGAGGGAAGGCCGGCTGGCTCGCCAAGGTGACGCTGGCCATCGCCGGTATGCATCGTGGCGCGGTGATGCGCCGGGCGCTCTGGATCGCCTGCCTGATCGGGCAGTTCCCCGGTGCTCTCGCCGCTCAGGGGGATTGCTTCCCGGCGGCCGGCTCGCGTGAAGCCCGGGCGCTGGCCCTGGTGTCGCTGCCGATCGTGTTCAGTCGAGTGGAGGCGCCGGAAGTTCCCACCCACCGCCTTCGCTTCGGCCTCGAGGCAGCGCGGCTGCCGCGGGTGAGCGATCGCCTCGCCACCCCGACCGTCTGCCGCCCCGGAAAGGGGCCCGAGAACATCAACCTCCTGCCCGGTCTGCTGCGTCCCCGGGTAGCGCTGGCGATCGGCCACGGGCTGGAGCTGGAGGGGAGTTGGATCCCGCCTGTTCGGGTAAGCCAGGTCAAGGCCAATCTCTTCGCCTTCGCGCTGTCCGGCTCGGCGGCACTGGCGCCCGGGGGGCTTACCGTCGGCCTGCGGGCCCACGCCACCTTCGGCGTGATTCACGCGCCGATCACGTGCGATGACGACGCCCTGCGCGACCCGGCCAGCGAGTGCTTCGGTGGAACCCGGTCGGACGACGAGTTCCGCCCCGGCACCATGGGTCTCGAAACGGCGGTCGGCTGGCCGCTCCTGGGCGGGCGGCTCCGGCCCTACGGCGGCGCCGGCTACACCCGGCTCCAGCCTCGCTTCCGGGTCAACTTCACCAACTCGGGGGGCAGCACCGACCGCCGCCGGGTCAAGGTCAATCTCGACCGGGCGGCACTGTTCGGGGGCGCCAGTTGGCTGGCAGCTCCCGGGGTGGAGCTGACGGGCGAGATCTACGGCGCCCCGGCGGATGGCGTCATCGCCCGGCTGGCCATTCGGGCCCACCCTTGAATGGTGACGCCATGGCCCGGGCCAGCCGGCCCGACCTCGATTGGAACGGCATGGTCCTCAGGCCAGTCACTGGAAGACGCAGCTCCCTGTAGTCCTCCGGCCGACACTGCCGTTCCGCAAACTTCCCGCCGCCCGTGCCGCCACGGCTGATACTGCCATCGAGCGCTGATCGCTAGGATTGCGCGAGTCAGCAATCGATCCGATTCCCGATGGAGCGAGAGATGAAGCCGCTGGTTTCCCCCGCGTTCCTGGCAGTGCTGGCGCTGACTGCGTGCAGTGATGGCTCAGCCCCCAGCGACCCCCGGGTCATCCCCGCGACCTTCACCGCGGTGGGCGACAGCGCCGCCGTCGCCGCCAAGCTGAAGGTCTTCCGGACCGCGCTCGGAGGGTTCCTGCGCGCGCCCGCCGCCCCGGCCGCGGACAGCGGCCGGCGCGAGATCAACTGGGACGGCGTTCCGGTCGCGCTGACCAACGTCGACACCTTTCCGGCGAATTTCTTCAACGCCACGTCCACCCGGGGGGCACTGTTGGCCGGGCCCGGGACTGGATTCCGGGTCGACAGCACCGGGTTCGGTGCCATCAACGCCGGCCTGGCGGCTCAGTTCAAGCCCTTCTCGCCCAGGAAGCTGTTCATGCCGGTGGGCAGCAACGTTACCGAGGTCCTCTTCGATGTGGTACACACCCAGACACCCGGCCTGGTCAAGGGGTTTGCGGTCGTGTTCTCCGACGTCGACCGGGCCGGCTCCACTCACGTCCAGTTCTTCGACGGGAACGAGGTCGAGCTGGCCGACCTCACGGCCCCCGCGCAGGTCGGAGCCCAGACGTTCTCGTTCGTGGGTGCGGTGTTCCCCGCGTCGATCATCCATCGGGTGGTGATCACCAGTGGCGACGCGGCGCTGGATGGGAGCATCACCGACCTGAGCGCCGGCGGCACCAAGGACCTCGTCGTGATGGATGACTTCATCTACGGCGAGCCTCAACCCCTGCAGTAACCCACCCCCCAGGGTCCCCCGGCTGGTCCGGGGGCTCCTCTCCCCTTCCTGACCGGATCGGAGACTAGAGCGGCCACAATCGTCTCACTCGGCGTTCGGTTCCCCAATTCCTTCAGTCTCGGCATCGCCAGCGGATGAGCCGTTGGACGCGGCCGCTGTTCCTTAGAGGAGGCAGGTATGCGCAGGTCGATGCAATGGACGGGCGCGGCGCTGGCAGCCGTGACAATGATCGCCGCATGCGGCGGCAGCAACAGCAGCACCAGCAATACTCCGGCGAGGACGATCGCCAAGGCTCCAGCCGCGAGTGGCGATGCCCAGTCCGCGGTCGTGGCGACGGAGCCCTCCGACTCGCTCCGGGTGGTTGTGAACGAGGACGGTGCGCCTCTCGCCGGCGCGATGGTCACCTGGGCCACGACCGGCGCCGGCGCCGCGGTGTCGCCGCCAACAGGTCAGACCGACGCGGCCGGGCTTGTGGCCACGCAGTGGACCCTGGGACGGTCATCCGGCAGCCAGACCGCGACGGCGTCGTTGGGCGGCGCATCGGGGTCGCCGGTCGTCTTCCACGCCACGGCGACTCCCGGTCCCGCGACCAACCTCACCAAGCTCGCCGGCGACGGGCAGACCGGGATCATCGGCGGCTCGTTTCCGGCGCAGGTCAAGGTGGCGGTCACTGACCAGTTCGCCAACCCGATCCTCGGCGCGACGGTGCACTTTGTCGGCACCGGAGGGGTCACCACGATCAATCCAGTGGTACTGACCGACGCGAACGGCCAGGCGGTAACCACCGTCACCGGCGCGGCGGCGGCAGGGGTTGGGGGCGTGACCGCCGCCGTCGCGGGCATCGCCGCTCCGGTGAACTTCACGCTCACCACCGCCAACGCGGTGCGTGAGGTGACGGTCGGGGCCGGCATCGTATTCACCAGCACGCGCAACGGCGACCGCAACCCCGCGGTCGACACGATTTCCGCGGGCCAGGGGGTGCTCTGGCGCTGGGCTGGCGGCGATCACTCCGTGGAGTCGACTGGCACTCCGAGCTTCGCCAGCAGCACCATCTCCAGCACCGCAGGGAATCTCTACGTCCTGACCTTCGGCTCCGCCGGCACGTACCAGTACGATTGCGCCGTCCATGGCCCGTCGATGACCGGCCGGGTGGTGGTGCAGTAGAGCGGGCGGACCGGCGTGGCGGATGGAAGGGGGTCGAACCGAACCCGCCTGCCGGTCAGCAGGCGGGAGTTCGCTCCAGGATCATCCGGCGCAGGAGGCTCGCAGCAGGCTCCGCCGGTGCCGCACGCTGCAGGGCCTCAAGCCCCTCGGTGGCCGCCGAGCGTACCGCCTCCCGCCACGGGGCGACAAACCGTGCCTGACGCAGGATTTCGCGGAGCATCGGGCCCACCCGCGGATCCGTCCTGACCCGCCGCAGCAGGTCGAGCAGCTCGTTGCGCTCGCTGCCGTCGGCCCGCTCGAGCGCACTCACGACCAGGTAGGTGCGGTTCCCCTGCCGCAGGTCCCGGCAGTCCTCGTCGTGAAACAGCTCCCAGAAGTCCGACTGATACTGCGTCACCATACCGAGAGCCCGGCCGAAGTGCTCGTAGGTCTCCACCACGCCGTGTGGCGCCCCGGCCACCAGGGCGCCGAGCGCGGCAAAGAGCGCGACGGGCTCGCCATTCTTGCCGCGCACCGCCTCCGCTACCTGCCTGGTAGTGACCGAATCTCCATCGACGTGCCGGAGGTCCTGCTGCTGCCCGGCGAAGGCGCGCAGCAGGTGGCGGCTGATGCGCCGCTGCATCTCGGCCTGCCGGCCAGGTGGTGTCTCGAGTTCCGTCACTAGGGCGGCCGGGAGCAGGCAGAGACCAGGCCCAGTTCGGCATCCTCCCCGGAATGTCGGATGGACATCGCATGCTCACCATCAACCTGGGCGGCAACCGGGACGCGGGGGCCCTCTCCTTCTACCTGCTGGGTGACCGGCTGCCTTCGGCGGGCCGCTACCCGGTTCAGTTCTCGCTGGATCCGGCACAGGAGGGCGTCCAGTTCCACGCCTGCTTCGTTGCCGGCACGCCCGAGCACCCGATCGGGGTGTTCCACGCAGAGGGGGGATGGGTGACAATCACCAGGTCGGAAGCAGTCCGGGTGGCTGGCGAGTTCGAGGTCAGGGCCAGCGGCTTCCTTGCCGCCAATATGGACGATGAGGACAAGTGGGTGACCGTGCGGGGGACCTTCGAGGCCAAGGGCGACAGCACCATCGCCACCGTCGAATCGGTCGCGGCCGCGGCCAACTAGCCGGCCCAAATTGTGGCGCGGGAGTGAGAAGTAAGAAGTGAGACGTGAGAGGTGAGACGTGAGACGTGAGAAGTGAGAAGTGGTCTACTCCTCAGTCCTCACTTCTCACTTCTTACTTCTCACTTCTCGCTTGATCCCCACCGCTCCGCCCTGAAGTGCTGCAGGTTGGCGGGGCCCTTCGACCGGACGGACGTAAGGCGAGTCGCATCCTTTCGGCTCCCGTAAGCGTTCTATTGGGTACCTCCAGCTTGCTCCGGTTCGCGATTGTGCGGCATGCCTTGCGCCCCTGCTGCCGAGGAACTCACCTTATGGGTATGTCTGCGCCTGCCTACTACACTGCCGAGATGGTCCGGGCGATGCCGGACGACGGCAACATCTACGAGGTGGTCCACGGGGAGCTGCTGGTGACACCGGCTCCCCGGCTGTGGCACGAGGAGGTCGCCGCCCGGCTCTTCGAGACTGTGCGGGCCTACCTGCGCCAGCATCCCGTTGGCCTCGCCATCGGTTCCCGCTCCGACCTCTCCTGGGGCCTGCGCGACGTCCTGGTTTCTCCTGACCTGTTCGTGGTGCCGCTGGAGGAAGCCCGGCGGCTCGACTGGCTCACGCTTCGCACGGTTCTTCTCGCCGCCGAGGTGCTCTCTCCCTCCTCGATCCGTGCGGACCGCTTCACCAAGCGGCGGCTGTATCAGGAGCGCGGCGTGCCGCTCTATTGGATCATCGATCCCGACGAGCGCTTTGTGGAGATCTGGCGGCCTGAGGATGACTTTCCCAGAATCCAACGTCAGGCGCTTCGCTGGGCGCCTGAGGGAGCGAGTGCGCCATTCATGCTGGAGCTGGCGGAGCTGTTTCGGGAGATATGAGGTAGGACCGGCGGCTGCGCCGGTCCCTGCGTATTCGTGCCCGTCCACCACAAGCCGGGGGCGAGCAGCCGCCCGACTCCGCGCCCAGGAGGAACATCATGAGGCCTCTGACTCTGCGCGACACTGGGCTCATGACCCTCTTGCTTGCCGCTTGTGCGCGCAGCCCCACCTACGACCTCGTCCTCCGGCATGGAACGGTCTACGATGGGACCGGGTCCGAAGGTGTGGTGGAGGACGTCGCCGTTCAAGGCGACAGCATCGTCGCCCTGGGCGACCTCGGGAAGAGCCGCGGCCGTGAGGAGATCGACGCGACCGGGCTCGCGGTAGCCCCAGGCTTCATCAACATGCTCAGTCACTCCGAGAGGTCGTTGATTGAGGACCCTCGCTCGCAAAGCGAGATCCGCCAGGGTGTCACCCTGGAGGTCCTTGGAGAGGTGTCCATGGGCCCGCTCAATCAGACAATGACGAACGAGCGGCTCGAGCAACAGGGGGACATCAAGTTCGACATCACCTGGACAACGCTGGGCGGATACTTCGACTTTCTCGAAAAGCGGGGGTTCACGCCGAACCTCGCCTCCTTCGTGGGGGCCCCTACGGTTCGAGAATACGAACTCGGTCTGGTGAACCGCCCCCCTACCGCAGCCGAGCTGGACCGAATGAAGGGTCTGGTGCAGCAGGCTATGGAGGAAGGGGCGATGGGGGTGACGACGGCGCTCATCTACACCCCTGGGACCTTCGCGCAGACCGACGAGCTCATCGAGCTGGCTAAGGTCGCTGCTCGCTATGGCGGGATCTACACCGCCCACATTCGCAGCGAAGGCGATCGCCTCCTGGAGGCGATCGACGAGACCATTCGGATTGCGCATGAGGCCGACATTCCGGTCGAGATCTACCATCTCAAGGCCGCGGGGCAGTCCAACTGGCCCAAAATGGACCTTGCGATCGCGAAGATCGACTCGGCGCGCGCGGCCGGCCTGCGCATCACTGCCGACATGTACAATTACACCGCTGGAGCCACCGGATTCGACGCCTCGATGCCACCCTGGGTCCAGGAGGGTGGCTTGAAAGACTGGATCGCACGCCTGAAGGACCCTGCTATTCGCGCCCGGGTGAAGCGAGAAATGCTGACATCGGGACAGCGATGGGAGAATCTGTATCTGGCCGCTGGCTCCCCAGACCGCCTCCTCCTGCTCAGCTTCAAGACCGACTCTCTGAAGCCCCTCACGGGCAAGACACTGGCTGAAGTCGCCAAGTTGCGTGGCAAGTCACCGGAGGAGACCGCCATGGACCTCGTCGTCCAGGACGGGTCTCGAGTCGGGGTCGCCTACTTCCTCATGTCCGAAGACAACATCAGGAAGCAGATCGCGCAGCCATGGGTCGCCTTCGGATCAGACGCGCAATCCAGCGCGCCGGAGGGAGTATTCCTGAAAGCGAGCAGCCACCCCAGGGCCTACGGCAATGTCGCCCGACTGCTTGGACACTACGTCCGAGACGAGCGCGTGATTCCGCTCTCCGAGGCGATTCGTAGACTGACACAGCTGCCGGCCACCACTCTTGGGCTCAAGCGCCGAGGAGCCCTCAAGCCAGGCTACTTCGCCGATGTGGCGGTGTTTGACCCGGCCAAGATCGCCGATCTCTCAACCTACGAACGCCCGCAACAGTACGCGGTCGGGATGGTGCACGTGCTCGTCAACGGCGTTCCGGTCTTGAGGGACGGCACACACACGGGTGCCAAACCGGGTCGTATCATCCGTGGGCCAGGTTGGCAAAAGGCTCCGCCCCCTTCCTGACACTGGCCCACACACTTCCGCGTTCCAAATTCCATGGTTCCCGAACGATCCCGGCCTACTGAGAAGTGAGTGAGAAGTAAGAAGTGAGACGTGAGAGGTGAGACGTGAGAAGTGAGAAGGGGCCTACTCCTCAGTCCTCACTTCTCACTTCTTACTTCTCACTTCTCACTTCTTGTACCACTCCAGAGCCAGCTGTGCCCGGGGCTCGAGCCTGGAACGCAGTGCCGCGATGTCTGCCTCGGACATGGCGCGAAACTCCCGGGCCCGACTTGCGTTCTCCCGTACCAGTTCCGGCCGCTCCATCCCCACGACGGCCAGGCTTACCGGCAGCGACCAGACGTATCGCTGGCACTCGTCGATCGTGGCCAGGCCCTCGCGAAGCAAGGCGCCGTCGGCGGAGGTCTTCATGGCAATGACACCGATGCCGCGGTCCACCGCCATCGGCAAGACCTCCCGGGTGAAGCTCTGCTGATGATAGTCCAGCGGGTTCAGCGGCATCTGCATGACGTCGAACTTGATTCCGCGGTCCCAGTACTCCAGGGCCCGGCGGTGTGCCGCCGGCGTTACGTGACCGGTGACACCGATGAAGCGGACCGTGCCCTGACTCCTGGCCTCCGTGATGAACTCCATGGCCCCGCCCGGGCCGAAGGCGCGATCCACGTCGTCGGGGCTCCGCACGCTGTGGAGCTGCCACAGATCCAGGTAATCGGTGTTGAGACGAGACAGGCTGCCTTCGAGGTGACGCCGGGCGCTTTCCGCACTCCGCTCGTCCGGCGCGTAGGTCTTCGTCATGAGGACCACTGACTTCCGCACCCCGGCCAGCGCCTTCCCCAGCCACGCCTCGCTGGACCCCCCGCCGTAGCTCTCCGCGGTATCGAAGAAGTTGATACCCTCCTCCAGCGCCGCCTCGACGAGGCGGCGGGCGTTGGGCTCGGAACCCGATACCGACACGTGATGGCCGCCCAACCCCAGGATGGTGACGTCGAGCCCGGTGCGGCCAAGGGGACGGGTCGGGAGGGTGCCGGGCGGGGGCGATGACCGTTCCGGCCGGATGCCCAGGCCGGCAACCAGGGAGAGGAGCGTGGTGGCAAAGGAGCGGCGGCGCATTCAGGAGTCCCGCCCGAAGAAACTCTCGACGCTCGGGGGTTGAGCGGTCGGGTCGAGCCGGGTGAATGGGACCCCGGCAATCGGCGGGCGCATCGCGTCGAAGATCGCCCGGAAATCCTGTACCACCGATTCCTGGAAGGCCTCATCCACCTCCAGGGTCCAGGCGCCGCGCTGCTGCATTCCCCCGTTGAGTATGATGCCGTCGCTGCGCGGCAGCATCCCCCCGACCATATAGGTGACCTCCGGCTGGGGCACGAGCACGGTCAACTGCCCTCGTACTGGAACCAGCTCCTCGTCCCCGAACATGGCCTTGGCGCCGAGCCCTGTGCAGTTGACGATGAGCGGCTCGGCGAGCGACATGAGGTCGCGCGGCGTGTCGAAGGTACGGATGACAATCCTGCCATCGAAGGCTATGACGTCCCGCATCAGCGCATCCAGGTAAATGGACGGCTCGAAGCGCAGGGTGGGATGCTGGCTGGCGTACCTGGTCCCGAAGGGATGCTCGCCCGGCAGCAACAGCACCGACCCAACGTCCACATCAGTCGGGAGAATGTCCGCCAGCGGGTTCCAGGGTGCCGAGGGGAGGGCGACGGGGACGTCGTCGGACAACCGGTACTCGTTGATCCAGGAGACACCGTAGCGAGGGCCCGCCAGCAGCTGGTGCTCCAGGTACGCGATCTTCACGGCGCGGCGGAACTGCTCGTCCCACTCCGGGGTCCGCCGCTCGGGAGAGACCAGCCCGGCGGTCGGAGTGAAGCTGGCGAACGACAGGTTCGAGGTGGTGTCTGGCGGCACCGTCATCGCATAGATGGTGACCTCGAAGCCCCGGCGCTGGAGCTGGCGGGCGGAGGTGAGGCCGATGATGCCGCAGCCGATGACGGCGGCGCGCCGCTCGGTGTGCGCCACGGCAAGATCGGCCGCGAGCGAGGCCGTTCCCCACGATAGCGACATGCCGGCGCCGCCATGCCCGAAGTGGTGGATCACCGTCTTGTCGTCCAGCCGGTCGGCGCGGAGCAGGAACCCGGAGTCACGATGGGGCCGGAGACCCACGGTGGTTCGAATGATCCGGTCCATGGAGCATTCGACCGGGGCGAGATTGACCGGTCGCCGTCGCCCGGCCCCGGCCGCGGGTGCCGCCGGGGCGATTCGAGCAGCGCAGCCCCCGACCGCGATGCCCAGTGCGGCCGAGCCGCCCGTCTGGATGAACTCGCGTCGGTGCACGTTTCGCTCCCTCAGGTAAGCCGGGAAAGGACTCGGGCATAAGCTGCCGACCGAGGGCCGGGGCGGCAAGCGCTGCGCGGGCGCGGGTTACGGCTCTCCGAACGTCTGGCCCGCGCAATTCCGCATTTTACCGGACAGCCATGGGAGGAGGCCGCGCAGTCGATCGAAGCCGAGCTCGGCTTCACGATAGATCGAAGCCTGCTGCGGCGGATGGTCGACTTTGGAATTCTGGTCGCCAGCGACGAGAACCCGGGAGGTGGACGAGCGGCGGAGTGAGTGACGGGATTCAGGGCCCGCCTGCGCAAAGCCAAACGCGGGCGACGCGAGAAAGCCGCGGGCAGGACAAGATCATACCGCCTCGGAGCAGTTCGTCGGGGCGAGTTCGCCGAATCCCACCCAGGCCTCCCTGGGTCACTTCTCCGGGGCCCACTCGATGAATCGCAAGCGGTTGACATGGCGCGTCATGGGAGGCTTCGCCAGCCTGGCTTTCCTCGGAGCATGCGGAGGCGGCAGCGGCGACGGGGGAACGGGACCGGGCTCGGGGGCCATTCTCAAGTCCGCTGGCGACAATCAGACTGCCGGCACCGGCACCGCCGTGGCGATCCCGCCGGCGGTCCTTGTCCGCGACAACCTCGGCAATCCCAGGCCCGACGTCGCGGTCACGTTCACGACTGCCTCAGGCGGCGGCAGTCTTTCCAAGGCGATAGACACCACCGATGCGAATGGGGTAGCCTCGGTTGGGAGCTGGACTCTGGGGAGTATCCCCGGTAGCAACCGGCTCACGGCGACGGCCTCGGGCTCCGGCATCAGTGGCAATCCCCAGACATTCAGCGCCAATGGGTCGCGCCGGGCCACCTCCGACCGTCCCGATGACGTGACGGGAAGCCAGGTGCAGGTGTTCTATGCCCTGCCGAGCGATGGGGTCGACCGGGGGCTGGACACCAACTCGGTGCTGGTCAGCACCGTGGGGTCATTCCAGACCTGGCTCGGGGGACAAACCGGCGGACGGACTCTGCGGATGGACACCTATCAGGGTGCGCTGGACATCACCTTCGTCCGGCTCGGCCGTTCCAATGCGACGATGGTGAGCTACGGGGCGTTCGTGCGTGACACCATCGAGAAGGACCTCGCGACGGCCGGCTTCGCCGCGGCCGCCAAGATCTACGCGGTGTACTACGATGGCGGCAGTACTTTCGCGTGCGGCGGCGGCTCGTGGCCTCCCACCCTGCCTGGCCGAGTCGGGGCGCTGTATCTGCAGGGCACCGTGTCGGGTGCACCTCCCTGCAACACAAACCCGTTCGCGGGTTCGCCGACCAGCCCTCCGGGCTACCTGGAGTTCGCGATGATCCATGAGTTGATGCACGTCCAGGGCTTCGTGAGCACTGCCGCCCCGAACTTCGTGCTCGCTGGGCACGTGAATACCGGTCCGACCGACCTCATGTACGCCGGTCCCCTGCCATGGCAACCGACGACTCTCGATCTGAACCAGGCGAACTACTACAACCCCAATGGGCTTCCGGCGGGGATTCTCAACCTGGCTAACAGCCCGTTCCTGACGCCGTAGCGAGACCCGCCTCGACCAGCCACGATATGACCCCAGGTTCCGCAACCGAAGCGGCCGGAGACAGGTTGGCTCGGTAGCGACGGAAGGGGAGTCTCCCGTCATTGGATTCCGGTGGGCCGGCTCCCCTTTCTTTGACGGGATAACAAGAATCCCGCCTGAGAAGGACGCCGGTTGGCCGACGTATAACGGACAACAGCAGGCGTCCCATCGTCCCCCCGCAACAGGAGCTGGATATGGCCGCGAAGAAAGGCAAGACCAAAACCCCCAAGGGGATGAGGCTCAAGGATCTCAAGGGCAAGGTCACCGGAGCCGAGCTCGACGCGGTTCGGGGCGGGTGGTACGCCGAGGAACATGTATCCTTGACCGACAAAAAGCCGATTGACAACCAGGCCTATCCGAGCAGCGGAGCTGCGACCAAGGCCTGAGCCAGTCGCGGACGTATGGGCGGCACGACGCGGGGCCGGGATTCTTTCCGGCCCCGCTCGTGTTTCCGGCGCTTGTCACCGACCCCC